>VFQT010000707.1_pt1 | contig 45767 bp, 50 predicted proteins | sample 3512381 | NCBI WGS metagenome assembly VFQT01 (sample SAMN10412376, study PRJNA504923) | tailings metagenome | isolation source: Relicate 2 Philex TSF3 active mining site | place: Philippines: Tuba, Benguet | collected 2017-08-29 | reverse complement strand
GAGCGACGGACTGTTAATCCGCAGGTCCCTGGTTCGAGCCCAGGTCGGGGAGCCAGACATCCAGAAAAAAGCCCGCAGCGATGCGGGTTTTTTTTGTCTTGCGCCGAGAGAATGCCGCTCAGGCCGCCGCGCTCACCGCCCCGATCGCCGCAAACAGGTTGGCCACGGTTTCGCGCGGGATGTTGCGGGTGATGAAGACGATGCGGGTCGAATGGTCGTCGCTGGGCCATTCAGCCAGTTCGACCGGCGGATGGAACAGGTGCTGCACGCCCTGCACGACCATCGGCCCCTTGTGCTCGGCGACGTTGATCAGGCCCTTGACCCGCAGCATGTCTGAGCCGCGCAGCGCACCCAGCACTTCCATCGTCTGGGAAAACGACTGCCAGGTCATCGGCTCGGTGTAGCGCAGGCAGAAGGATTTGACCGTCTCGTCGTGGCGGTGGTGGTCGCCGTGCTCATCCGGTTCGCCCATCCAGCGCTCGATGTCCTCCAGCTTGCCCTTGACGTTGCGCAGGCCGACATTGATCAGGAATTCCAGGTCGATCTCGCCGTTGACCGCGCGCCTGATCGGCGCCTGCGGGTTGAGTGCCCGCAGGCGCTCTTCCAGCCGGGCTGTGGCCTCCTCCCCCGCAAGGTCGGACTTGGTGATGACGATGCGATCGGCCAGCGCCGCCTGCTTGACCGGCTCCTGCATGGTGTCGAGCTGCTCGACGCCATTGACTGCATCGGCCAGCGACACGACGCAATCCAGCCGGTAATTCGCCAGCAGCATGTCGTCGGTCATCAGCGTCTGCATCACCGGCGCGGGATCGGCGAGGCCGGTGGTCTCGATGATCACGCGCGTGAAGTCGATGATGTCGCCGTTGCGGCGCTTGACATAGAGGTCGCGCAGCGTCTCCTGCAGGTCGCCGCGCAGCACGCAGCACAGGCAGCCGTTGTTGAGCAGCATCATCTGCTCGGACGAGACTTCAACCAGGTCGTTGTCGATCGCCTGTTCGCCGAACTCGTTGACGATCACCGCGACCCGGTTCATGTCCGGCCGCTTCAGCAGCCTGTTGATCAGCGTGGTCTTGCCGCTGCCGAGGAACCCGGTGACGACGCTGACCGGGAATTTCCCCGAGAGTGCATCCAGCATGGTGTTGCGGCTCCGTTCAGACTTCCATTTCGATGATGTAGAGGCCGCCGGCGAAACGGTCCACCGTGTAGATCAGCCCCTTCTCGTCGACCCAGACGTCGTTGATCTGGATCGAGCCCTTGGGCGACAGCTTGGGAGCGCCAGGCACGTAGTAGCCGACTTCCTGGGGCTGGTACGGATTCGAGGTGTCGAACGCGCGCACGCCGCCGTTGAAGAAGGTGCCGACGATCAGGCTGTTGGAACGGAACGACGCCGGCCCCGGCAGGTTCTCGTGGATGTTGTGCGCGCCGTAGCGGCCGCCGCGCTTGGCGAAGTTCTCCACCGGGGGCAGCGGCAGCGTCGACATCGGCACCAGGTTGGTTTCCACGCTGGCGTTGACGACCCAGCCGAGCTTCGGCCAGTCGAGGCCGTCGTCCTTGGTGCACTCGTCGGTGACCAGCAGCATGTCGCGGCCGAGCAGCGGCATCACGGTGTGGCAGAAGCCGTTGTACGGCGGCGAGTAGCGCCAGTTGGTGACCATTTTCGGATTCGACTTGTCGGAAATGTCGAGGATCACGGCGCCGCCGTCGAGATAGGCGACATAGGCGCGGTCCGGACGCTCAGGAAACACGTTGATGTTGTGCGGCCGGTAGCCGCCGTCGAAGCGCGGATGGCGCGGCGGCGGCGCTTCCTTGTCGCCCTTGTGCGTGCCCGGATAATGCCAGCGGCCCACTTCCACCGGCTTCGAGGGGTTGCGCACGTCGATGATGCGGTAGAACTGGAAATCGTTCCCGTGGGTCGGCTCGAAGTCGCCCGAGCCCGAGGTCAGGTGAACGTACTCGCCGTCGACGAACCACACGCAGTGCGCACCGCGCGAGTGCGGGCCGGAAGCGTCGAAATGCGAGATCAGCTTCGGCTTCTCCGGGGTGCTGATGTCGAAAATGTCCATGCCGGCGGGTTTGTCACCGACTTTCTTGGTCTGGTAGGCCACCACCATGATGTCGCCGACCACGTCGAGCGAATTCGAGCGCACGCGTTCGTGCGGCAGGTCGGTCTGGCAGATCACCTTCGGATTCTTGACGTCGGAGACATCGACCGCGGTGAAGTTCTTCGGCGCCGACTCGTGCGCGAGCCAGAGGATGCGGCGGCCGTCCTTGGTCACCTGCATGTTGATCCCCTCGCCGATGCCGCCAAACCCGGCGAGCTCGTTGTGGGAGATCAGCTTCATGTTGCGGGAGATGGTCTGCGCGGCCTGGGCCTGCGGTGACATGGTGGGTTTCATCAGGTCTTTCTCTTGTCTCAGGTTGAAATGGATTGCTGTTTACACTGCTTTTTGGGTCGTTATCTGCGCCGCTTTTTCCGCTTGATGCCGGCCATCTGCTCCAGCACCGCACAGACTGCCGCCGTGTCCTCCAGCGCGCGGCCCTGCGCATGGGCCGCGGCGTAAAACGGCTTGGAAGCCTCGAACAGCGGCACCGGGCAATGCAGGTCCGCCGCAAACTGCTCAATGATATCAATATCCTTCTTGTAGACGTCCACTTTCATCGTGGCCTGGCTGTAGTCGCCCCGGATCATCAGCGGGCCGCGGACTTCGAACATGCGGGAGTTGCCGGCGCCGTCGCGGATGACCTTGTACAGCAGATCAAGGTCGAGCCCGGATTTCATGCCCATCACCATGGCCTCGGCCGTGGACAGGTTGTGGATGGTGACCAGCAGATTGGCGACGTATTTGAGTTTCGAGCCGTTGCCGAATTCGCCGCAGTAGTAGACGCTGCGCGAAAATCCCTTCAGCACCGCCTCGGCCCTGACGTATGCCTTGCGCTCGCCGCTGGCGTAGATCGCGATGTCGCGGTTGGCGGCCTGTGCGCCGGTGCCGCTGACCGGGCAGTCGAGCACGGCGATGCCTCGCCTGGCGCAATGCTCTCGGATCTCGTGTTTCTTGGCCAGCGGCAGCGTGCTGGTCTCGATGACCACGGTGCCGCGCCTCGCGGTGTCGGCAATGCCGCCCTTGCCGAAGAATGCGGCGTCCACGGCGGCGAGACTGGGCAGCGATGTCACCAGTATCGGACAGGTCGAAGAGACCGCCGAGGCCGATGCCGCCGGCCTGCCGCCGAGCTTTTTCAGTGCCGAACGCCGCTTCGGATCGATGTCGAACCCGGTGACGCCGAAGCCTTCGGACAGCAGGTGGCGCGCGAACGCGCCACCCATGATGCCGAGGCCGATGCTGCCGATCTGCTGTTGCGCGATGACTGCTTCTCCTTGCCTGTTACTTGCCGCCGGTCAATCCGAGGAAATCCATGACTTCCTTCAGGTCGGTATATTCCGACTCGAAGAACTTGCGGGTTTCGGCAGAATTCTTGTAATTGATGATCCACTGGTTTTTCTCGGCCAGTGCCTTGAATTCGCCGCTGCCGGCGATCTTGCCGAACACGCTGTCCCAGTACGCCACCTGCTCCGCGGACAGCTTGCCCGGCGTGATCACGCCGCGCCAGTTTTCAAAGACGCCTTTATACCCGAGTTCCGGCCAGGTGGGGCCGCTCGCCAGCGGTCCGGTCAGGCGCTGCGGCGAGCTGACCGCCAGCAGCCGCATCTTGCCGCCGGCCACATGCGGCGCAATCTGCACCGCACCGCCGGAAAGCACGTCAACGTGACCGCCCAGCAGCGCTGATATCGCCTCGCCGGTAGAGTTGAAGGCGACGATTTTCGCCTTCTTGATGTCGACCTTGCCGGACATCAGGGGCTGGCCGAAGGAGATGTGATGGGTGCCGCCCAGAGCGCTGCTGATCGCGAGGCTCAGCCCGGCCGGGTCCTTGCGCAGCGCCTCGATCAGGTCCTTGCCGGTTTTCAGCGGGGAATCCGGACGTACCGCGAAGGCGATGTATTCGGTCAGCATCACCGCCTGTGGCGTGAAATCGCGGAACGACAGCTTCAGCCGCCCGTTGATGTGGCTTGTGTGCAGCGTCGACGAAGTGATGCTCATGAAATGCGGATTGCCGGACTGCTGGTTCAGGAAGTTGTAGGCCACTGCATGGCCGCCACCGGAACGGTTGACCACGGCGCTGGTCACCGGCACCAGTTTCAGGTCGTCCCAGAGTTTCTGGAAGGTGCGCCCGACATGGTCCAGCGAGCCGCCGGCGCCGGCGGGCACGATCAGTTCGACATGGCGGTCGGGCCTCCAGCCCTGGGCCGCTGCCGTGGCGGAAATCAGGCCCAGCAGGATACCGACGGAAATATGCAAGTATTTGATTTTAAACAAGTATTTCATCGCTCCTCCAGCATGGTTGTTGTGTCGAACCGTTCTGAATCTGCGCTGCTACCTGCCTGTTGCATGCTCCGTCACGGCCGGTGCGCTTGCACCGCGCCGCGTGTCATTGTTTCGCCCGCCCGTATCTCAGTTCGGCTTCATGTTGACGCGCGCCTGCTCGGCTTCCTCGGGCGACATGTTGTCGATCCTGTTTTCCAGCCACGGCGTAGAGCACACCACCGCATAGCGCGCGTGCTTGCGCACCTGGAGGCGGATGCGGCTGCCCCGGGGCACGTAGACGATGTCGCCGTTGCCGATGGTCTTGCGCTCGCCGCCGGCCTGCGCATCGATGCTGCCGCTCAGCACATAGACGAACATCTCGCGTTCGCAGGTCGTTTCGGGTTCGGCATAGCCGGCCGGCACCTCGAACAGGCCGAAGGCCAGGCGCTCGCCTTCGATCCAGTTCACGCAGCGTCCGGAACGCGCCGGCGCATCGAGGCTGTCGAGTATCGGGTGGAAACAGACGGGAAGCCCTTCGATGATCGCCTGCGAGCGGCCCTGCGTTTTCTGGTGCTTGTCCCTGTCGCCGACGTTGTATTTTTTGTTGACCTCGGCCACGGTCATCGCCTTGTCCGGCACCGCCTCGTCCTCGGCCAGGCCGACCACGGTCCAGGTCTTGTCCTTGATGTAGAGGTACTGCAGGTTGCCGTCCTCTGTCGCCTTCATCGAGTGCCGCGCATAGGCCGGGGCATGGACAAAGGTGCCGGGCTTCACCACGCGGCGGTCCTTGCCGACGATGGCGTTGATCTTGCCGCGGACCGGGAAAATCAGCAGCTCGTTGGGATGGTAGTGCAGCTCGGAGCCGGTGCCCGCATTCTTGTGCAGCAGGCAGAAATACATGTATTGCCCGTCGATGACCGGCGCCTTGCCGGTGGACAGGTGCGGCGTCAGGTAGTTGCTCTCGAAATCCTCGAAACGATAGAACGGCATGGCGTATTCACCCGCAGGTTGAAATGTGGAACGGATTGTTTTTCGTTCAGAACCGGCGCGCGCGCCGGCACTCCTCCGGCGGCAATCCTAGCATGCACAGGCTGGCCGGGAACCGCAGGTCCACGATGTGCCAGCCGGCATCAACCGCCCCGGCGCAGGCGCTCCAGCGTGTCGTCGATCAGTTGCCGCGAGATGTGCACGGACTCGGGCAGTTCCGGCAGGCCGTCGACCGGGAACCAGCGCGCATCCTCCAGTTCCCCCGGATCGGGCACGACATCCCCGCCGGCCCATTCGGCACTGAAGGCCATCACCAGGGAATTCGGAAACGGCCAGGGCTGGCTGCCGAAATAGCGCGGGTTGCGGATGTCGACGCCGACCTCCTCCTTCACTTCGCGCGCGAGGCACTGTTCGAGGGTTTCGCCGGCCTCGACGAAGCCTGCGACCACCGTGTAGCGGCCCGGCGCATAGTTCGGCTTGCGCGTCAGCAGCAGTTCGCCGCGGTCACCGGTCTTGCGGTAGACCAGCGCCATCATCACCGGCGCGATGCGCGGGTAATAGACGATGCGGCAGTCCGCGCATTCCACCGCGCGGTCGGCCGCATGCGGCGTCGTCGGCGCGCCGCAGGCACCGCAATGGCGGTGCGTGCGCTCCCATTCCAGCAACTGGAAGGCCTGCCCGGCGAGCGCCGAAGCCAGTTCATTGCCCTCGAGGATCAGCGCGCGCAGGCCCAGCAGTTCCAGCCCTCCGGGCAGCTTCGCGCCCTGCGGCAGGTGGAGTCCGTAACAATGGCTGCCGTCGAGGCGACCGAGATAATGCGCGGATTTCAGCGACAGGCCGCTGGCCCGGGCATCCAGCCGCGGCAGTTGCGGTGCGCCGCTGCCGTCGCGCGAGACGAGCAGCCGGCTGCCCTGGAACAGGCAGCACACCACCTCTTCCGCGACGAAGGCCGGGCCGCGGTGGCCCGGCACGAACACGCCGTGAGCCATAGTGCTCAGATCTTGCCGTTGAAGAGCGCTGTCGCCGCGTTGCAGAAGATGTCCTCGCGCTCCTGCTGCGTCAGTCCAGGGGTCATCTCGACGCGGTCGACCGGCGCCATCTCGCCCATGTCGAAGGGCGCGTCGGTGCCCAGCACCACGCGACCGGAACCCACGGTTTCGATCAGGTGGCGCACCGCCTGCGGGCTGTGCGTCAGCGCGTCGAACCAGAAGCGCCTGAGCATCTCGTGCGGATCGGATTTCGTCACCGCCGCGGTGTCCGGACGCACCTTGTGCCCGTGCACGAAACGGCCGATCTGGTACGGCAGGAAGCCGCCGCCATGCGCGAGCAGTATCCGGATGTCCTTCAGTTCATCGAGCATGCCGCTGAACATCATCTTGCCGACCATGATCGTGGTGTCGAGCGGGTTGCCGATCAGGTTGGTCAGGTAATAGCAATCCAGCCGCCCGGCGGAACCCTGGGTGTTCGGGTGTGCGAACACCACCAGCTTCAGCTGCTCGATGCGCTTGAGCACCGGTCGGAATTTCGGATCGATCAGTTCGTCCTCGCCGATCGCCGTGCCCAGCTCGACACCACGAAAGCCGTATTCCTTGACCACCCGTTCCAGCTCCTCCATGGCCGCCTCCGGGTTCTGCATCGGCAGCGTCGCCATGCCGCGCAGGCGGTCGGGCCGGGCAGCGGCCATCTGCGCCACGCCGTCGTTGACGATGCACGCGGTCTTCGCCGCGAGTTCATCACCGAGGTTGTAGAAGAAGCACTGCGGTCCGGGAGAGATGAATGCGATGTCGATCTTCTTGCGGTCCATCGACTCGAGCTTGGCTTCGGCATCGTAGAACTCGGCCTCGAAGGGAAAACGCACCTTGCCGCGGATGAACACGCGGTTGGCGCCCTCACCTTCGATCTTCGTGTTGTAGACCGGGTCGGCCTGCATGGCCTTGACCAGCGTCTCGGGAATCACGTGGTTGTGCACATCGATGCGCTTCATGCTCGATCTCTTTCCTGGTTGCGTGGTTTTCTGGATTTTGCGGCCGGCGCCCTGCCCTGCACGGCACCGGGCAGGCTGAACACGCCGCCTTCGGCCAGCGCCCGGACTTCGGCAGCCATGATCTGCGCGACCTCGTCGATTGCGGCGGAAGGCCTGCGGTCCGCCTGCTGGCCGAGCGTGAGTATACGATGGATGTTCGCGTCGGCAACCGGCCATGCGGCCATGCGACGCGCCGCGACGTCCTCGTGAAACGTCGAGATCGGCATCAGCGCCATGCTGGTGCCGCGCAGGACAAGACGGCGGATCGCCTCGACGGAATCAATCTCGGCCTCGACGCGCACCCGCGCCTTGTGCCGCTGCAGCTGCTCGTCGGCGATGATGCGGATGGCCTCGGTGCTGACCACCGGCGTGCGCGCCAGGTCCGAAGCCGTGAAAAAGCGCCGGCCGCCCCGCGCCTGCACCCTGGCGTAGACGACAATCGGCTCGGAAATCAGCGGCGTGATTTTCACCGTGCGCGAGTTCACCGGATTGGTCAGCACCGCCACGTCTGCGCGGCCTGTCTGCAGCCAGTCATAGAGCTGGTTGCTGAAGCCGTCGACCACTTTCAGGCTGATCTGCGGGCACTGCCGGCGCATGCGCTCGACCATCCCCGGCAGGAGCAGCGGTCCGGTGGTGGGCGATACGCCGAGGATCACCCGGCCCTGGGCCGCCGCGCCGCCGCTGCGCAACCCGTCCTGGGCGCGGCCGAGTTCGCGCACGATGCGCTGGCAGTGGTCAAGGAACTGGCGCCCGGCCGTGGTCAGGCGCACGCCACGCGGCAGGCGCACCAGCAGCGGCACGCCGAGTTCCTCCTCCAGCACATGGATGTGCCGTGACAGCGCCGGTTGCGCCACGCGCAGATGCTGCGCGGCCCGGGTAATGCTGCCGAGTTCCGCGATATGAACGAAATAGCGGATGCCGCGAAGATCCATACCCTGCTCCAGTCACAGCCCTGAGATAACAAAGCGGCATGTTTAATACTACGGCGGCGGTTCCGGGACCGGTGCACCGGCCGTGGCATTTTTCACTGCCGGCCATGCTGCGCCGCGCCAGAGCGCCGCCGCCAATGGTCCCAGTGTATCCATGCCGGATTGTTATGTCACGGGACGGGATTCGGTATTTGTCCGGCTGCGCCCGCATCGCTACCATTGCAGGCCTGACAGCACGTGTCCGGCGGCGGAAATCCGCCGGCAGGCGTAATGCATCCACCAAGGAGGTCGTGGCAGTGAAACAGATCAACGTCGGCATCATCGGCACCGGCTGGTGCGGCGGCATCCGTGCCGATACCTGCGCCATCAATCCCGCAGTGAAAGACCTGCACATCGTCGAAACGCGGCCGGAGCGCCTTGCCGAGGTGGCAAAGTCCTGCAACGCCAAAACCGCCACCGACGATTACCGCAAGCTGCTGGACATCAAGGACCTCGATGCGGTGATGATCTCCGCCACACCCGAGAAACTGCACTACCCTATGGCGAAGGACTGCCTCGAACGCGGCCTGCACGTGTTCATGGAGAAACCGATCGCCGTCGAGCTGCACGAGGCCGATGAACTGATCTCCATCGCGAAGCGCAACAAGGTCAAGTTCACCATCGGCTACTCGCAGCGCTACAACCCGAAATATGCCTATGTCAAGAAATGCATAGACACCGGGCTGATCGGCAAGCCGGTCAGCGCCCTGGTGTCCCGCCACATCCAGAGGAGCCTCGGCGCCAAGATCACCGGCCGCAGCAAGCTCTCCCCGGCCGCGATGGAGGCCACGCATGACCTTGACTTCATCCTGTGGTGCCTTGCCCCCGCGAAGCCGATCCGCGTCTACTCGCAGCTGAACTACGGCGCGATGAAGGCGAACAGCGGCGCCGACGTGCCCGACACCCAGTGGATCACCGTGACCATGGACAGCGGCATGTCCTTCGTCATCGGCGCCGGCTGGAGCCTGCCGCCGGGCTACCCGAACGCCTGCTCGACCTGGATCGAGATGATCGGCACCGACGGCGCGGTGATCTGCGACGACACCCACCGCGACGTGATCCTCAACACCGTGAAAAACGGCATGCAGCTGCCGATGTCATCGATGCCCGGCGAGCGCGTCGACCACGCCTTCGCCGGACCGATGCATGCCGAAACCGTGCATTTCATCGAGGCCGTGTGCTGCGACCGCCCCGTGCTGGTCACCGCGGAAGAGGCACGCAAGGTGATGGAGGTCTACATCGCCGCCGACCTGTCCGCCGAACGCAACGAACCGGTGAGCCTGCCGCTGCCGGAATCCCGTCCCCTTGCCGCCTGAGGAACACCTGCAATGAAGAAAAACCCCAAGAAAATCGGCCTCGCCATCATCGGCGCCGGCCGCGTCGGCCTGATCCGCGCGGAACTTGCCGCGCGCCACCCGGAGGTGGGCTGGATCGGCATCGCCGAAATCAACCCCGAGCGCGGCGAAATCGTGCGCGAGAAGTGCGGCGGCGATTTCGTCACCACCGATTTCCGCGAACTGCTGTCGCGGCCCGAGGTCAATGCGGTCGCGGTGTGCACCGACGAGCACCTGCATGTCGACCCGGTGATCATGGCCGCCGAGCGCAAGCTGCCGATGCTGATCGAGAAGCCGCTGGCCACCGACCTCGGCGAATCCGCCGCAACGCTGGCCGCGATCGAGAAACACGGCGTCGATGCGGTGATCGGCTACACCCAGCGTTTCCGCCGCCGCTGGCTGGTGGCCAAGGAAAAAGTCCGCACCGGCTCCCTCGGTGACGTGACGATGGTCACCTCGCGCGCATTCATGAACCGCCTTGTCGCGATCGACAACTACAAGCGCAGCGACAACCGCGCCGAGGTAACGCCGATGGTGATCTCGGGCACCCACGCGCTCGATGTCGTGATGTGGCTGATGGAGGCCAAGAAACCCGTCGAGGTCTATGCGCGCTCGGTCAACAAGGCGCTGGGCCCGACCTGGCAGGGTGTGGACGGCACCGGCTACACCATCAGCTTCGACGACGGCGCGATCTACCACGGCGTGATTTCCTGGGCCCTGCCCGAGATCTGGCCAGGCGCAGTGTATTCGCTGGAGGTCGGCGCGGTCGGCACCGAAGGCGTGCTCACCATCGATGACACCCACCGCGACATCGTGCTCGCCACCAACCTGATCCAGAGCGAAGGCTATGCGCCGGACAAGCGCCGCCACGTCGATTTCCTGACCAGCTATCCGGTCGGTGACATGGCGCTGGGAGAGTTGCGCGGACCGATGCGCGAGGAAACCAATTCCTGGCTCAATCGCGTGTCCCTGGGCGTGCCGACCCAACACGCAACCGCCGCGGAGGGTCATAATCGGCTGATGCTGACCAAGGCCATCGACCTGTCGGCGAAACTGAAGCGTCCGGTGCAGTTGCCGATTGCCCCGGGTGACGAAAAATCATAATAAAAACAAGTATTTAATTAAACCAAAGGAGATCCAAATGTTTGACTGCAAACGTACTGTCCTGGCCACTGCGCTGTCATTGTTCGCCTGTGGCTCCGCTCTCAGCGCGGAGACCTACCCCAACCGCCCGGTGCGAATGATCGTGCCTTTCGCTCCCGGTGGCGCTTCCGATTTCGTCGGCCGCATTATCCAGCCGAAATTGGCGGAGTTGCTCAAACAGCAAGTGGTAGTCGACAATCGGCCTGGCGCTTCAGGCAACATTGGCGTCGAGACCGCCGCAAGCGCCACTCCCGATGGGTATACCTTCCTGCTCGGCAATGTCGGCACGATGGCGATCAACCCTGTTTATTACACCAAGTTCAAGTACAAGCCGCTGACCGACCTGATCCCGATCACCCAGGTGGTCGATGTCCCCGGCAGCCTGGTGTCGCATCCCTCGGTTCCGGCAAAGACCGTCAAGGAACTGGTGGCCTACATGAAAGCCAATCCCGGCAAGACGAATTACGGCGCAGCTGCTCCGAGCAGCGCCAATACCCTGGAAGCGCTGATGTTCCTCAATCTGTCAGGCACCAAGGCAACCATGGTGCCGTACAAGGGCGGAGCCGGCCCGGCCACCATCGGCCTGCTCGGCAACGAGGTGCAGTGGCTGATGGCCACCTTCAGTTCGACCGTGAACTTCGCCAAGCAGGGTCGTCTGCGCATGCTCGGCATCATCGCCCCGCAGCGCAGTGCAGCCATGCCCGAGGCGCCAACGATGCGTGAGCAGGGCTTCGACATGGTGGTCGGCTCCTGGCAGGGACTGTTCGTGCCCAAAGGTACGCCGGCAAACGTTGTCAGCACCGTCTACAAGGTTGGGATTGAAACAATGAAAGACGCGACGGTCCTCAAAAAGCTGGGGGACAGCGGTGTGGCGGCCATCACCAGCAAGAGCCCGGCTGATTTCCGTGCCTTTGTCCAGAGCGAAACCAACCGTTTTGGCAAAGCGATCAAGGACAACAATATCAAGACCGACTGATTAATCCAACTGCAAATTCCATCTACGCCACGAAGGACGTCAGGATGAAACTCGGAACTTTCATGATGCCGCTGCATCCGCCCGGCAAGAACTACGTGCAGTCGCTGCGCGAGGACCGCGAGGCCATCATCCTCGCCGACGAACTCGGCTTCGACGAAGCCTACGTCGGCGAGCATGTCACCGACACCGCGGAGACCGTCACGCACTGCATGACGTTTCTGGCAAGCCTGATCCCGGTCACCAAGAGGATCAAGCTGGGCACCGGCACCATCAACATCCCGAACTCCCATCCGGCGGCCATCGCGGCGCAGGTGGCGATGATGGACCACCTCTGCGAAGGCCGCTTCATGATGGGCATCAGCCCTGGCGGCCTGATGTCTGATGCCGAGGTGTTCGGCAATTTCGGCAAGGACCGCACCGCGATGTTCATCGAAGGCATCAACATGGTGCTGAAGATCTGGGAATCCGAACCGCCGTACAACCTCAAGGGTCAGTTCTGGGAAGTCTCCACCGAGAAGACCGCGATTCCCGAAATCGGCCAGGGCATCATCCTCAAGCCTTACCAGAAGCCGCACCCGCCGATCGTCGGCACCGTGGTCGCCCCCTACTCCAAGGGCGTCACCGCGATGGCCGAGCGCGGCTGGCTGCCGATCTCCGCCAACTTCCTGCTGCCGGAATGGGTCAAGACGCACTGGCCCAACTACGTCGAGGGCAAGAAGAACATCGGACAGGTCGCCAATCCCGCCGACTGGCGCGTGGCGAAGACCATTTTCGTCGCCGACGACGACAAGACCGCACAGCGTTACGGCAAGTCGCCCGAAGGTCCGCACCACTTCTATTTCAAGCAGCTGGTGCGCAAGCTGGTCGGCTTCGGCAACCGCGGCAACCTGTTCAAGTCCGACCAGAGCCTGCCGGATGCGATGATCACGCCGGAATACGTCACCGACAAGCTGGTGATCGCAGGCACCGTCAACAGCGTGGTCGACCAGATTCTCGCCTTCCGAGAACAGGTCGGCGACTTCGGCACCCTGGTCTACGCGCTGCACGACTGGATGGACCCGGCCCTGGCGCGCCGCTCGATGCAGCTGATGGCCGAGCAGGTGCTGCCCAAAGTCAACGCCGCCATCGGCAAATCCTGACCAACCGGAGAACTCGCAGTGCTGAATGTCGCAGTCGTAGGCATGGGCTGGTGGGGCAAGATCATTGTCCCGCTGCTCAAGACCAGCAGCAAAATCACCGTCAACACGGTGGTTGAAGTCAATCCCGCGGGCATCGCGGATTTCGCGAAACAGCATGGCGTCAATGTCGTCACCGACTTCAACGCCGTGCTGAAGGACCCGTCGATCCAGGGTGTCGTGCTGTGCACGCCGCACACCCAGCACACCGAACAGATCATCGCCGCCGCCAATGCCGGGAAGCATGTCTTCTGCGAAAAGCCGCTGTCGATGACGCGTGCCGACGTGCTGCGCGCGATCGACGCGGTCAACAAAAACAAGGTGGCGCTGGCCGTCGGCCACGAACGCCGCTTCGAGCCGCCGGTCATCGACCTGATGAAGGTGGTGAAGTCCGGCGAAATCGGCACGCCGCTGCAGGTCGAGGCCAACTTCAGCCAGGACAAGTTCCTCACGCTCGATCCAGCCAACTGGCGGCTCTCGGGCAAGGAGGCCCCGGCCGGCCCGATGACCGCCACCGGCATACACCTGCTCGATCTCTCGGTCGGCGTGTTCGGCGAGGCCGAGCGCGTGTTCGCCAGCGTCAAGCAGCTGGGCAGCCAGCTCGTAAACGGCGACACGCTGGCGATCATGGTGTCGTTCAGGAACGGCGGCCATTCGCTGATCAGCGCCATTCTCGCCACGCCCTTCGAAGGCCGCTTCGCGGTCTACGGCAGCAAGGGCTGGGTCGAGGTGCGCGACAAGACCCATCCGGAGCATCCCACCGGCTGGACCTTCACCAAGGTCGTGCGCGGCGCCGAGAAAACGGTCAAGGAATATCCGCCGGCGCCGAACGTGCTCGCCAATCTCGAGGCCTTTGCCGATGCCGCCGAGGGACGCGCGCCCTACCCGGTGCCGCAGTCGCAGATGATCGCCAACATCTCGGCGCTGGAGGCCATCTTCAAGTCTGCCGCCAGCGGCCAGATCGTCAACGTCGAGTCCTGAGCGCAACCGCCGCAAGATGACCACGCCCGCCACCCAGCCCGGTCACGCCGAACTCGTCTCGAAGGCGAAGGCGCTGGTGCCGGTGCTGCGCGAGCGAGCGCCGCGCGCCGAAGAACTGCGGCGTATCCCCGACGAGACCATCTCCGACCTGCACGGCAGCGGCCTGTTCCGCATGCTGCAGCCCAAACGCGTCGGCGGCAGCGAGCTGTCCTACGAGGCCATTGTCGAGCTGACCGCCATCATCGGCCGAGGCTGCGGCTCAACCGCATGGGTGCTCGCCAACCTCGCCAACCACCACTGGATGCTCGCGCTGTGGCCGCGCGATGCGCAGGAAGAAATCTGGGGAGCCTCGGCCGATGCCCTGACCGGTTCGGCACTGATGTTCCCCGCCGGCCATGCCCAGCGCGACGGCCACGGCTTCCGCCTATCCGGCCACTGGAAGTTTTCAAGCGGCATCGATGCCTGCGACTGGTGCATGCTCGGCGGCATCGTCCACAGCGCCGAGGGTGAATTGCCCGAGTACTACGTGTTCCTGGTGCCGAAGACCGACTACCGCATCATCGACACCTGGCATGTCGCCGGGCTGCGCGGCACCGGCAGCAAGGACGTCGAAGTCAGCGACATCCTCATCCCGGCACACCGCGCGCTGCCCGTCAACCGCATGAAAGGCGGCGTCGGCGCCGGCGGCGAAACCGCGCCGCTCTACCAGCTGCCGGTATTCGACATGTTCCCCTACGTTGTCGCTGGCGCGGCGCTGGGTATCGCCCAAGGCGCGCTCGAAGTCTTCAGCGATGACATCCGCCACCGCATCACCGCCTATTCGACGACGCTGCTTGCCGATTATGCGACGACCCAGGCCCGGCTCGGCCACGCCGCCGCCGCGATTTCGGCTGCAGAACGCATCCTCACCGGCAACTGCCGCGAAGCGATAACGATCTCCGCGAACAGGGCCGTGCCTTCGCGCGAGGAGAAAATCCGCCTGCGACGCGACGGAGCCTACGCCGCGCATCTGTGCACCGAAGGCGTCGACCTGCTGTTCGGCGCAGGCGGCGGCGAATTCCTCTACAACCAGCAGGCCATCCAGCGCTCGTTCCGCGACATTCATGCCGCCAACAGCCATTACGCGCTGGCCTGGGACATCGCAACCACGCTGTCCGGCAAGTCGCTGCTGGGCATCGCCGCAGACCTGCCGACGCTGTAAGCCATGTCCGACACCGCCGCGCCGGCCAGCCCGGATTTCGATCCGCGCGACTTTCGTAACGCGCTGGGCCTGTTCGCCACAGGTGTCACCATCGTCACCACCACGACCGTTGCCGGCGAGCCGATCGGCCTCACCGCGAACTCATTCAGTTCGGTGTCGCTGGCCCCGCCGCTGGTGCTGTGGAGCCTGTCGCTGCGTTCGCCTAATCTGCCGAATTTCCTGCAGGCAACGCATTTCGCAATCAACGTGCTGGCTCGAGACCAGATCGCGCTTTCGCAGCGCTTTTCGAAGCCGGTTGCGAAAAAATTCGAAGGCATCGCCCACGGTTTCGGCACGCACGGCATGCCGCTGCTCGACGGCTCTGCGGCGCAGTTCGAATGCAAAACCGAGGCTAGGCACTACGCCGGGGACCACGTGATTTTTATTGGCCATGTGCTGCAGTATCGTTATGCCGAGCGCGAGGCACTGGGCTATTTTCGCGGCCGCTACGTCACGATGCACTCGATCGTTCCAGGCTGAAAAATTCTTGTAACATATTGTTTTTATTGATAATTAAATGATAAACGCAGCTATCGTGGGTCTCGGCTGGTGGGGCAAGAACATCGCCGATGCGGTGCAAGGCAAAAGCACAAAACTGCAATTCGTCCACGGCGTCACCCAGGAACTCGACGCCACGCGCAACTACGCGAAAACCAAAGGCTTTCGCCTCTCCGCCACCCTTGACGAAGCCTTGGCCGATCCCGAGGTGCAGGCCGTGGTGCTGGCGACCCCGCATTCGCTGCACTGCAGCCAGGTGCAGCAGGTCGCCGCCTCCGGCAAGGCGGTGTTCTGCGAGAAGCCGCTGTCGCTGACGCGCGCCGATGCGCAGCGCGCGGTCGATGCCTGCAAGGCCGCGGGCATGGCGCTGGGCGTGGGCCAGAACAAGCGGTTCTGGCCCTCCTGCACCGAGTTGCGCCGCGTCGTCGCCAGCGGTGCGCTGGGGCGCATCCTGCATGTCGAAGGCCATTATTCGAACGAGCACTCGAGCAAGTTTTTCGCGCCGTGGCGCGACCTGCCGAGCGAAACCCCAGGCGCCGGCATGACCGGCACCGGCATCCACATCCTCGATGCCTTCGCCAACGTGGCCGGCCCGGCCGAAAAAATCACCGCGCAGTTCATCTCCCACCGCGCAGGCGCCGACCCGCGCGACACGGTATCCGCGCTGTTCCGTTTCAAAAACGGCATCAGCGGCTTCCTCGGGGCGGTGCGCGCATCGCCGCTGTATTTCCGGGTGCATGTGTTCGGCGACGAAGGCTCGGTCGAAGCGTTGGACGAAACCCGCACCATCATCCGTCTCCGCGGCGGCAAAACCGAAATACGGGATTTTCCGAAAATCGATTCGGTGCTGGCGGAAATCGACGCCTTCGCCGATGCGGTTGCCGGCCGGGCGCCCTACCCGATCACCACCACGGAAATGGTCGATACCATCGGTTCGTTCGAAGCCATCATCGAATCGATCAGGACCGGCGAAACCGTCAGCCTCTGACCCCGGGGCTCGGCGGCGTCAGCCTGGCGGGCGCCGGGCAGCCGCAGCCGGTTGCGCCGCAATCGCGGCGTGGAATTCACGCAGCCATGCCTTGATCCGTGCCGCATTCGCAGGTCCGACACGCATCAGGATCTTCTGGCCCGCGGAGCGCGCCTCAAGATCCGGATCCGCATACAGGAACAGCACTTTCGGCCGCGACAGCCTGACCGGTTCTTTCAATTCCGGAGCGGCCAGCAGGTGGTCGATCACCGCAACCAGCCGGTCGTTGAAATGCCCCTTGGGATAACCAAGCTCGCGGTAGGCCTGCTGGAACAGCGGATAGTGGTGGAAATAGACCGCAGCGAGTTTTCCGGCATCGATGGATTCCATCAGCCCGAGGTAACGGGCATACCGGGCCGCATTGGCTGCCGCGATCGTGTGGCTGCCATCGCCGCCTTCGACGGCAAACGCGCCTTCCACCCGTTTGAAGGGCAGGACACGGGAGCCGACCCTGGGACCGTCAAGGCTGTCCACGGTGGCCACCACGCGGCGGACGAATCCCTGCAGGATCAGCGCATCGAGGATGTCGCTGCGTCCCGACAGCCCGGCAATTGCGCTGCGCAGCGTGCTGTCGCTGGTATCCAGCGCAGGCAGCGGTTTTTCGCGGATAGCGTCGGGCACCGGATGGACGATTGCCGGCTCGACCGCCTGTGCCGGCGGCACCTCTGCGCGTGGCTGCGGGGGCAAGGCAGACTCCGGAGGCACCGGCCCGGGCCCGCGCAGGGCATTCCAGACGATCAGGCCGAATATCGCCACACCGGACAGCGCAATCAACCACCAGATCATGCGTTGCATGACGGCCTCCTCTGATTTGCCATGAACATATGATGCCGGCCATGGCCCGGGGTTCAATCCGGACACGGACGCAGTGCCCGAGATTGTCATCGATCCGCAACGAAACCGTTATATCTTTTTCACGATCCAGACATCCGGCACAGGGGGAGTTGCGTGGTCACCATCGATATTTTCCGTAACGAAACGGACACGTTGGCAAAAGCGGCCGGCCAGACCATTTTCAGGGAAGGCGACACCGGCGGGAAGACCATGTTCGTGCTCGTCGAGGGTGACGTCGACCTGCTGGTCAGGGACGAACTGGTCGAACAACTGGGACCTGGCGGAGTTTTCGGCGAAATGGCGCTGCTGGACAACGTGCCGCGCAGCGCGACAGCCATCGCACGAACCCCCTGCCGGCTGGTCGAGATCAACGAACGGCGCTTCAAGTTCCTGGTGCAGCAGACGCCGCACTTCGCGCTGCAGATGATGCGGGTCATCGCCGACCGTCTGCGCCGCATGGACGAACGGCTCTAGGCGTTCACTCCAGTTTGCAGCGCAGGGGCCAGACCCGTTGGCGGCGGCCAGATGGACTCAAATTAAAAAAATCATCGCGGATCAGTCCCCTGCAGACCCCGGGCCGACAGTGCCAACCGAACCGAGATCGCGGCTCATCCGCAGTTGCAGGTGTTCCGGTGCGTGCTGCGGCAAGGCCGTCGGCGCCGGCGGTGCCGTCGCGCCGGTAAACGGGGAGCCCGTCCAGTACCCCGCAGCGTAGGCGGCCATCATCACCAGCAAGATAACCGCCGTCCGTGGCAGGCGCTGCTGGCGGTACGGTGCCGGCGGCGCCGAAGTTGCAGCAGATGCTGCCGCGGCATGGTTCCCGTCGGCTTTGTGGCGGTCCTCCACAACGTCGGCACCTCCACGCAGACGTTCGCGCTGCAGCGCAATGCGTGCGGTTTCCGTGCGCAGCCGCGCCGTGTTATCGGCTTTCAGGCGCTGGCGCTCCAGCCGGCGCGCCCGCGCCTCGGCATCGGCGCTGGCCCGTTCACGCGCAGCGGCTTCGGCGGCAGCTTCGGCGCGTTCGCGCGCCTGCTCCAGTTCGTGCAGACGATCGAACTCGGCCATGCGTGCTTGCGCCGCCGCCGTGGCCGCCTCCTCCGCGGCCCGGCGTTCCAGTGCTGCGGTTTCGGCGGCGCGCTGCGCGGCCTGATGTGCGAGGATCTGTCCATGCAAGGCCTGATCGGCCTGCTCGCGTTCGCGGGCCTGGGCATGCGCGGCTGCATCAGCCGCCGCCTGCTCCCGCAACATTGCTGTGGCACGCTGTTCTTCCACCAGCCGCAGCCGGGCCGCCGCTGACGCCCGCGCTTCGGCCTGAGCGTTTTTTTCGGATGCGATGCGCAGATTGCGCGAAACTTCGGCGTCACTGGAGGCCTGATGCGCCGCTTCACGGTCCGTCTCCGCTTTTGCTTCGGTCAGCGCCGCAGCCTGCAACTCCCGCACAGCGCTTGCCGCGGCACCCTCAGGATCAGCAGCAACCGGTGATTGCCTGCGCATCGCCTGCATCAGCAGGTTTCCGGCATCACTGATGTTGCCGGATGCTGCGTTGCCGGCGCCTGCGCGCCCGGCACCGCCGTCCCCGGTCCTGCCCAGGCGCGCCAGCGCGGCCGCGCGGATCTGATCCAGCAGCCTGCTCAAGATTGCGGCCCCTTCATGGTGTACGCAACGTTGTTCAACGCACACCCCAGACGCTTTCGATCATCGCATATCCCGTGGGGTCGTACTGATGAAGTTCATCCCGTGTAAAGGGATAAAAATCATTACGTGCAAAATAGGCTTCGCTCAGCTCGGCGAAAAACTCCAAGTAATTGTTCAGCGCATAGGCCCGACCCGCCGACCCCTGCGCACTGGCCACCGATTCATACAGGCCGTGATTGCCGGCCGAGTTGAATGCCGAGAGCAACTCCGGGTGGTCCTTGCCGAGCACGCGGTCGTGATAGGCATGCGCCAGCTCATGCAGGATGATCGATGGCTGCAGCTGCGACCACTCCAGATAGTCCTGCGCACTGCTGATTTCCACCGATCGGGCCTTGCGCGGATCGTATCCGTTGTTGCGAAGCCAATCGGCCGACCAGTGATACTGGGCGCCGCGAAACCCGGGCGTCTGCAATTCCAGCCAGATCGGTGCAGCCTGCAGCTCGATAACGGCCTTCATCGGCACCCTGGCCTGTATCTGGTCCAACTGGGCATCCAGCAGGTTGAGTACCCGCATCGCAAGGGCTGAGTCCTGCGCCAGCAGCTGCTTGCTGACCATCACCCGCCAGCCGTGGAGCACGGCTTCGGCATAGTCAGGGTCAGTGTCGGTCAGCGCATGCACCCTGGCCGGCTGTGTCGCGGTGACGGCTGAGGTCACCGGGGCGGCGGGCTTTTTCCTGTAGAACACCGCGTAGAGGGCGGCGACTGCGAGCAGCAGGATCAGCAGCCGCGTCATCGCCTGCGCGCGGGTTTTGCCGGCGCCGCGCCTCGCACCAGCAAAACCGGTGCCGGCGCCATGCGCACCACGAGTTCCGCATCGCTGCCCAGCACCAGGTGGCTGATGCCTCGCCGGCCGTGGGTGCCCAGCACCAGCAGGTCGGCCCGCCACTTCCGGGCCTCGGCGGCCACGGCTTCGGCGACGCGTCCGCTGAAACTTTCGATCAGCACGGTTTCGGGCTTGAGCCCCTGCTTCCTGGCCAGCACAGCCGCACTTTCCAGCGCCTTTTTTCCGCCCCGGGTGAGGATATCGAGGATGTTCTCGGTGCCGAAGGAAAACGCCGAATCGCGAAATGCCATCGATTCATCAACCACATGCACCAGCCGCAGTTTCGCCTTGCAGCCCTTTGCCAGCCGGATCGCTTCCTGCAGGCCTTTGGTGGATGTTTTGCTGCCGTCAACGGGAACCAGGATCTTCTTGTACATGTCGCCTCCGGGTGGTGTAGTGGTTACTCTTTCCAGCGTTCCGCCGCCGCATCGTCGGCTGCGCGGGCATCCACCCAGCGCGCGCCCTGCGGGGTGATTTCCTTTTTCCAGAACGGCGCGCGGGTTTTCAGGAAATCCATGATGAATTCGCAGGCGGCAAAGGCATCGCCGCGGTGCGTGCTGGCCACGATCACCAGCACGATCTGGTCGGTGGGTTTCAGGGTGCCGATGCGGTGGATCACCAGCGCGTCAAGCACTTCCCAGCGGCCGCGTGCCTGGTCAATGATTTCGCCGATCGCCTTTTCGGTCATGCCGGGGTAATGCTCCAGCGTCATGGTTGCAACGCTGTCGCCTTCGTTGATGTCGCGCACCACGCCGACAAAACTGGCGATGGCGCCGATTTTCGTGTTGCCCTGGCGCATCCGCGCCAGTTCGGCGCTGACATCGAAATCCTGCTCCTGGACGCGGACGCTCATGCCCTCAGCCTCCGGTCACCGGCGGGAAAAACGCCACTTCATCGCCGTCCTTGATCGCCGTATCGGCCGTGGCGATGTCCTGGTTCACCGCCGCGCGAAGATTGCGGACCTCAGCCATTTCCTTCGCCCAGGCCTCGCCGCGCTGTGCCAGATGCGCGCGCAAAGCGCCCAGCGTGCCGATGCCGGCGGGCAGCGCCAGTTCCTCGCGGCCGGTACCCAGCGCTTCACGCAACCTGGCGAAATAAAGCAATGTGATCACCGGCCCTGCCCCAGTCCGACCTGTTGGAGCACGAATTCAGCCACTGCCTCGGGCTTGTTCAGATCAAGTTGCGGCAGTTTGGTATCCACTTTGGCATCGCTGGCCACCGCAACAATATTGGCGTCATGCGGATGGATCATCGCCTCGCCGACCTCGGCTCGATAGACCTCCAGCTTGGGAATCGGTTCATGCTTGAAGCCTTCGACCAGCAGCAGGTCGCAGGGCGACAGCCGGGCAATCTGTTCTTTGAGCGTCGGCTCCGCGGCGCCGCGCAGTTCATGCATCAGCGCCCAGCGCCGCGAAGAGGTCACCAGCACCTCGGTGCAGCCGGCATGGCGGTGGCGATACGAATCCTTGCCCTCCTGATCCACATCGAAGGTGTGGTGGGCGTGCTTGATCAGCGAGACCTTGAGGCCGTGTTTGACGAACAGCGGGATCAACTGTTCGATCAGTGTGGTTTTGCCACTGCCGGAATAACCGGCGAATCCGAAAATTTTCATTTTTCGTAATTCTCGATCAGGAACAGGGAGTTTACCAGCGCTCAGGCATAACCCACGGCATGGCGATCCAGGGCAACCGCCTTGATCAGGGCCTGCACGGCCATGCCCGGCCTGAGGCCCAGCTCCTCGCAGGACTGCCGGGTGATGCGTGCAACGATGATGGCTTCACCGGCTTGCAGCGTGATTTCGGAAATTGAACCGGCGCTGTCAGCTATTTCAGCGACACGACAGGGAATGATGTTGCGGAATGTGGTGCCAGCAGGACGCTCGAGTGCCAGCGCGACATCGCGGGCGCGGATCCGCACCCGGACATCCTCCCCCGGCAAGGCATCGAGATCCGCCACATAAAGGCTGCCGCCGGTGAAATCGAGCTGCGCAATACCGTAGCGCAGATCATGGGCAGCCACCCTCGCCGGAATCACCGCACCGCCTTCGTAGCGGCCAGTCAGCGGGCGCAGCGCGGCATTACTCATGATCTCGGTCGTTGGACCTGCGGCCTCGACCTTGCCCGCCGAAAGCAGCACGACATTCGATGCCAGTCGCACCACTTCCTCCACGGCATGGCTTACATAAAGCATCGGCACTGAAAACTCATCGCGAAGCAGTTCGAGGTAATGCAGGATCTCGCTTTTGCGCTGCGTATCCAGCGCCGCCAGCGGTTCATCGAGCAGCAGCAGGCGCGGCCGCGACAGCAAGGCACGGCCGATGGCAACGCGCTGCTTTTCCCCACCGGACAATCCGCCGGGACGCCGTTCCAGAAGGCTTTCCAGGCCGAGCAAGCCTACAATGCGGTCCAGTTCAGAAAGGCCCGCCTTGTTCTGCGAAAACAGATTGGAAAACAGCAGGTTGCTTCTGACCGTCAGATGCGGGAACAGGCGGCCTTCCTGGAATACATAACCGAATCGCCGGGCCTGCGGCGGCTGGTGGATGCCCTTTGCCGCATCAAACAAGACCTCGCCGTTAAAAGTGATCCGCCCCCGCTGCAGGCGCAGCAGGCCGGCAATCGCATTGACCAGAGTGGTCTTGCCCGACCCAGAGCGCCCGAATATGGCGGTGACGCCGCCGTCCATCCCGAACTCGGCGTCGAGATGAAAACCGCCTTGTCGGTGTTCAAGCTCGACTTGCAGCATCATGGCCGTGAACCCTTTGCGTGGCGCGGCGCACCAGCATTTCCGAAACCAGCAGCGCCGCCAATGACAGCACCACCGAGATCACGCACAGCCGCATCGCAGCGGCATCGCCGCCAGGCGCCTGCGTCAGTGCGTAAATCGCCAGCGGCAGTGTTTGCGTTTCTCCCGGAATATTGGAGACAAAGGTGATAGTCGCGCCGAATTCGCCGAGGCTGCGCGCGAAAGACAGCAGTGCACCGGTCAGGATGCCGGGCAGGGCCAGGGGCAACGTGACCGTCAGGAATACGCCCATTCGCCCCGCCCCCAGCGTTTGCGCCGCGGCCTCAAGCCGGGGATTGATGGCCTCGATCGACAGGCGCATCGCGCGCACCATCAGCGGAAAACCCATCACCGCACAGGCGATTGCAGCCCCGCTCCAGCGAAAGGCCACGACGACACCGAAGTATTGATCGAGAATTTCACCGAGAGGGCCGCGCCGCCCGAGCAGCAGCAACAGGAAATATCCGATAACCACCGGCGGCAGCACCAGCGGCAGATGAATCACCGCATCAAGAAGGCTTTTACCGGGAAAACTGCGGCGCGCCAGCAGATGCGCCAGGAACATTGCGAACGGCAGGCTGATGGCCACGCTCCAGAAAGCGACCTTCAGGCTCAGCGCAAGGATGCCCCACTCTTCCTGATTCAACGGTGTTCTCGGTGGATACGATCGGGATAAGGCAGATCAGTATGTCAGAAATCCGTGTTTCCTGAAGATGCCGGTGGCCGCGTTGGATTTGAGATAGATGAACAAAGCTGCGGCCTCGGCATTTTTGCTGTCTGCCAGCAAGGTAATCGGATAAACGATCGGTGGATGCGTATTCGCAGCAAATGCGGCAACGATGCGGACTTTCGGTTCGGCCGTCGCGTCCGTGCGGTAAACGATGCCCAGCGGAGCTTCGGCGCGTGCCACAAAATTCAATGCTGTGCGCACATTATCGGCACGAATGATTTTCGCAGACACCTGCGGCCACAAACCCAGCGCCTCCAGCGCCGCCTTGCCGTATTTGCCGGCCGGCACGCTGTCCGGATCGGCCATTGACAGTCGGTCATTGCCGAGCAACTCAGCCAGTTTCACACCCGGCTTCAGATTCACTGAAATTTTCGCACCCTGCGGTGCAATCAGCACCAGTTCATTGCGCAGCAGGTTCACGCGTGAGGAGTCGTTGAGCAGCTTGCGTTGCGCAAGATAATCCATCCACTCCAGATCGGCCGAAATAAAAATGTCTGCCGGTGCACCCTTTTCGATCTGCCGCGCCAGTGCCGAACTGGCGGCATAGGACATCAATACCTTGACCCTGCTCTGCGCCGACCAGGATTGACCGACTTCATCCAGCGCATTCTTCAGACTGGCCGCAGCAAATACGGTGACATCGGCACGCAGCAGTGGAGCCCAATACGTCAAACCGATGCCAAAAATAATATTCAATAAAAACATATACTTATGGAATTTCACGGGATCTCCTAAACCATCGTTATATCTTTATGAATATAACGAATTCCGGGAGTTCCGCCAACGATCTGCCAGAGTTTATTTGCGGATTTTTTTTGCCGGCGGTTTGCGCAATTGCGCGTTGAAGCGTGCAACGTCAGCCGCGATGGCAGCGGATGCCCGGTCTTCCATCGCACGGAACTCGGCCACCAGCGCGCGGCCGTAATCGGTCACCATCGTGCCGCCGCCGCGCTTGCCGCCGACGGCCGTCAGCACAACAGGCTCCTTGAAACTGGCGTTCAACGCATCCACCAGTTGCCAGGCACGGCGGTAGGACATGCCCATTTCGCGGGCCGCCGCCGAGATTGAGCCCGTCGAATCAATCAGCGCAACCAGCTGCGCCTTGCCCGGCCCCATCGCCGGATGGTCCCTGGCGAGAATGCGCAGCATCAATCCGGGATAACGCGCCATCAGGATATTCCTTATTCAGTGTGATTGCCGGTCAGCGGCAGGCAGATCCGCCTCACACCCTGCCCCATGGCCACTTCGGTCACCACCACCTCAACGCCATAGAGCTGGCGCAGTTGCGCGGCAGTCATCACCGTCTCCGGCACGCCGCAGGCGAGCAGGCCGCCGTTGTGCAGCATCGCCACCCTGTCAGCACAGAGAAAGGCATGATCCGGATCATGGGTCGACAGCAGCACGCCGATGCCGTCGGCGGCGAGCGCGCGGATGCGCTCAAGCACGCGCACCTGGTTGCCGAAATCAAGGTTGGCGGTGGGTTCGTCCATCACCACCATGCGTGCTTCCTGCGCCAGCGCGCGCGCAATCAGCGCCAGCTGGCGTTCGCCGCCGGAGATGCGCGTGTAGGTTGCATCCGCGAGATGGGCAATGCCCATGCGGCGGATCGCATCCAGCGCGGCGCCATGGTCGCGCGCCGACGGCGCCGCAAAAAGACCGAGGTGCGAGGTTCGCCCCATCAGCACCACTTCGCGCACGGTGTATGGAAAAAATGCGCCATGCGCCTGCGGCACATAACTCACCAGCCGCGCAATTTCATCACGCGCAAGCCGGCGCAAATCACGGTCATCCAGCATCACCGCGCCATCCTGCACCGGCAACAGGCCCAGCAGGGTCCTGAACAGCGTGGTTTTTCCGCTGCCGTTGGGTCCCAGCAGGCACAGCACCTCGCCGGCATTCAGCTCCAGGCTCACATCGCTGCCGATGCGCCGGCCGGGATATCCGTAAGCCAGTTGTTGCGCCTGCAGTTTCATTGCCAGCCCCGCCTTGCCGTTGCCAGTTGCCACAGGAACAGGGGCGTACCGACAAAAGCCGTCAGCACCCCCAACGGCACTTCGATATTGGCCATGGTGCGCGCCAGCGTGTCGACGGCCACCAGGAAACCCGCGCCGAGCAGCACCGACACCGGCAGCAGTTTTGAAAAATCAGGACCCGTCAGTAACCGCGCGAAATGCGGAATCACCAGCCCGATCCAGCCGATGACACCGGAGACCGCGACCGCCGCTGAAGTCATCAGCGTCGCCGCCACGATCACCACCAGCCGGATGCGCCCCGCCGATACCCCCAGCGACCGCGCCTCCTCGTCATCCAGCGACAGCACATTGATGCGCCAGCGCAGCAGCCACAGCGGAACCAGTCCGAGCAGCAGCAAAGGCGCGGCGACCCAGATGTCTCGGGCATCGGTGGAGGCCAGACTGCCGAGCAGCCAGTAGGTGATCGCCGGCAACTGGTTGTAGGGATCGGCCAGATACTTCATCAGCGCGACACAGGCGCCGAGCAGCGCGCCCAGTACCACCCCGGCGAGCACCAGCACCAGCAGCGGGTCATGGCCGCGCACCGCCCGCGCCACCAGATACACCATCGCCACCGCCGCAAGGCCGCCGGCAAAAGCCATGGACTGAATGGCCACCACGCCCAGCGACAGGAAGATGCCGAGAATGGCGCCAACCGCGGCACCCGCCGACACGCCGAGGATGTCCGGCGACACCAGCGGATTGCGGAACAGGTTCTGGTAGGCCGCGCCTGCCGCGGCGAGCGCGGCACCGACCAGCAGGGCAGCCATGACGCGCGGACCGCGGATCTGCAGCACCACGGTCTCCAGCGTGGGATCGAGTCCGTGCGGAGCACCGCCCGCCCACGACCAGACAATGCGCAGCAGATCGGCCAGGGGCACCGGATAACGGCCGACGGTAAATGCCAGTGCGACCATGAGGCACAGCGCTGCCGCCGCCAGCAGCAGCATCAGTGGCTGGCGGCGGCTCATCGCACGCCTGGGGCCGTCAGCAACTGTTCGAGTTGCGCGTCGGTGGGGGCCTGATGATAAAAACGGGTATAGAAATCGCGCACGATGGGCCGCAGGTCTTCACTAAAGACCTCAGGATACAGCACTCGCGCCAGCCAGCGCAGGCCAATCAGCCGGTTCAGCGACGGCGGGAAGTCGATCCAGCCAAAGGGCAAACCCGGTGCAAGATGTATGCGCCCGGCGCGCACAGCCGGCATCGCGCTCCACACCGGATGGGAGCGGGCCAGCGCGAAAAAATTCGGGTCGATGGTGATGATCACATCGGGATTCCAGCGCAGCACCTGCTCCACCGAGACCTGCACCAGACCGCCCCTGCCCAGTTCGGCCGCGACATTCTGCGCGCCGACCTGCTCGAGACTCTCCATGTTGATCGAGCCGGCCAGTCCGGTGCTGAGTCCCTGCGGACCGCGGCCGTAATACACCCGCGGACAACGGGACGGCGGAATCTTCGCGACCCGCCCATTGATATCGGCCAGGGTGTCACGCACGTACCGCGCCATTACCGCGGCACGCACCTCCTCGCCGGCAATCTGACCGAACTGCAGGATCACCTCCACCATCCGGTCGAAATCGCCGTCGAGCAGCAGATAGGGAATCCCGGTCTGCGCCTGCACGCGATCAGCCAGCGAGACAAAGGTGTCACGAACCGCGCCGTAATCGATGATCAGGTCCGGCCTCGCCCTGACCACGAGTTCGGCATTTGCCGAATTGCCGCGGCCGGTCAGCCGGCCGTAGGACGGCAGGTCGGCATAACGCGGCGCCACGAAGGGCCGCTCGGCATCGCGGAACGGCGAGGTCCAGCCCATCAGCTTTTCCGGGGCGACGGCAAAGGCCAGCACGCTCGCCGGAGGACCCGCCGCATAGATGCGGTCAACCCTGGCCGGAATCGCGACACGCCGCCCTGCGCCGTCGGTGACCGTACGGACAATCTGCGCAGCTGCGCCGCGTGGCAGCAGGGACCACAGCGCTGCGGCCTGCAGCAAGCGGCGGCGTGAATGGTGGTGGCGGTCCAAGGCTCAGAGCTTCAGCCAGCCGCGCCGCGCGATCCACAGCATGGCCACGCCGAACAGGAATGCGACACCGACGTTCCAGACCGCAAGCGCCGCGGTGCCCAGCGTGACGAAACGCTCGCCCTTGTCCCGCGCGAAATCGCAGGAACCCAGCGCGAGCTGCGCGCCCGCGAGGAACAGCATCACGCCCAGCGCCGGTTGCGGAAACAGGCGCAACAACACCGCCAGCGATTCGCTGAAGCACAGCGCCAGAACGATCAGCAATGTGCCGAGGATTACCGGCGCGCCGCCGCTGCGCGCGCCGAATCCGGTTTGCGCCGCCATGCCGCCGGCACCATGGCACATCGGTACCGCACCGATAAAGCTGCCCAGCGTGTTGATCAACCCGGTGGACAGCGCCAGCTTGCGTTCGGTCACCGGCCGATGCGGAAACTCGCGGTTGCTGAACTCCGCCGGTGCCAGTACAGCGTTGCCCAGCGTCAGCGGCACCTGCGGCAGCGCCAGCATCACCACGCCGGTGATCACGGCCTCCCAGCCCAGTTGCCCTAAAGGCCAGGCTGGCGCCACGAATCCGGGCCGCGTCTCGGACAGCTCGCCAGCCATCGCGGGATCGTTAAGCAGTGCCCAGACGACGCCGCTGACCAGGATCAGCACCATGGCAAAAATCGCCTTGCTCGCCAGCAGCAGGATGGTCACCAACAGCAACGGCGCCGCAAACCAGACGGCGGTGGCCATCAGCTGCGTGCCCTGCAGCATGAAGGCCAGCCCGAGACCCAGCGTGATGCCGATGATCACCGGCCGGCCGATCCAGCGCACAACGCCTTCCGCCGTTCCGGTCAGGCCGAGCAGCAGCCAGATGATGCCGGTGGCCAGCGCCGCAACGGCAACTGCTTCGGGTGTCACCGTTGCAGTCTGCGCGGCGCCGGCAATCGATACGGCACCGATGGCTTTCATCGGCTGCACTGCCTGCGGTGTGCCGTAATGGAAGCCGGTGGCGACCAGCGCAATGCCGAAACCCAGCAGCATGCCGCTGGGCGCAACACCCACCACCGTGACATAGGCCAGCAGAAACGGCACCAGGGTGCCGAGGTCGCCGAAGGCGCCGGACCATTCGCCGCTGCTGAATTGCAGGCGACTGGTGTTGTCCGGCGCTGACTTCAATCCGTCCGTATGCCCGGCACTCATGGAAAACCCTCCCCGGCCATCATGCTACTGCAGGAAAGCGGCAGGGAGGATACCCCGCGAAATCAGGGTTTGGCGTTGGGGAAAAACAGCTGGTCGGCGCCGATCTTGTAGTCGGCAATGTTCTTCTGCCCTTCGGCCGAGACCACCCAGTCGACAAAAGCCTGGCCCAGTTCCCTTTTGACGTGCGGGTGTTTTGCCGGATTGACCAGCATGATGCCGTACTGGTTGAACAGTTTCTGGTCACCCTCGACCACGATCACCAGGTCACCGCGGTTCTTGAACGAGAGCCAGGTGCCGCGGTCGGTGAAGGCATAGGCATTCATTGCCGAGGCGGTGTTCAGCGTCGGCCCCATGCCCGATCCGGTTTCACGGTACCAGCTGCCCTTGCCGGTGGCCGGATCTACATTGGAGGCCTTCCACAAGCGCAATTCAGCGGCATGTGTGCCGCTGCGGTCACCACGTGACGCAAAGGGCGCCTTGGCGGCGGCAATCTTCCGGTACGCAGCGACAATGTCCTTGCTGCCCGCAATTCCCGCCGGATCCGACTTTGGTCCGACCAGAACGAAGTCGTTGTACATCACTTCGAAGCGTTTGACGCCAAAACCGTCGGCGACGAATTTGTCCTCCGCAACCTTGTCGTGCACGAAGACCACGTCGGCATCGCCGCGGCGGCCCATGTCCAGCGCCTGACCGGTGCCCTGCGCCACCACGCGCACCTGGATGCCGGTTTTCTTTTCGAACGCCGGCAGCATGTGCTTGAACAGGCCTGATTGCTCGGTTGACGTGGTGGACGCCACCGTTATGAATTTCTGCTGCGCCGCTGCCGGACCTTGCAGGCCCAGCAGCGTCAAGGCGGCAAATGCCGCACCCATGATGTTTTTCCGGCTTAATGCCATGGCAGTTCTCCTTTGATGAATGCCGCCGCTTCGGATGAAGCGGGTTCTCTGAAAAAACGGTCGATGGGCGTGTGCTCCATCAACCGGCCTTTGCTGATGAACAGGATTTCATCCCCCAACCGCCGGGCCTGGCCCAGGTTGTGGGTGGTCATGATGATTTTCGTGCCCGATGCATGGATGGCATTGACGATGCCTTCGATGTCGTGGGTCGATGCCGGATCGAGGTTGGCCGTCGGTTCATCGAGAAACAGCACGTCGGGACCCAGCGCCCAGGCCCGCGCCAGCGCCAGGCGCTGCTGTTCCCCGCCGGACAGCACCCGCGCCGGACGGTGAGCCTGCTTCTCCAGTCCGACCACTTCCAGCACATCCATCGCGCGCAGTTCGCTTTCACGGCGGGACTTTCCGGCGAGTTGCAGGCCGTACACCACATTGGCCAATGCAGAGCGGCGCAGCATCACCGGGCGCTGGAACACCATGGCCTGGTGGCGACGGACATCGCCATTGCGCGACCCGTGCCAGACAATGCGTCCGGCGCTCGGTTCGAGCAGGCCATGACACAGGCGCATCAGCACGCTTTTGCCGGCGCCGTTCGGTCCGAGGATGATGGTCCGCGGGCCGGCCTCGATGCGCGCGGAAATGCCGCCGATGATGGCTGTGCCACCCGCCGCAAATTCAACCCTGTCCATTTCAAGCGGCAGCATGTCAGCCGTACCTCCGCACCGCGATTGCGCGGATCACCGACGCCAGTGCATTGAGCAGCACCACCAGCGCGATCAGTACAATTCCCAGACCCAGCGCCAGCGGCAGGTCGCCCTTGCTGGTTTCCAGCGCGATGGTCGTCGTCATCACCCGGGTCACGCCGTCGATGTTGCCGCCGACGATCATCACCGCCCCGACTTCCGCCGCTGCGCGGCCGAAGCCGGCCAGCACGATGGTCAGCAGCGAAAACCGGGTATCCCAGATCAGCGTCATCCCGGCCGAGAGGCGCCTTGCCCCCAGGGACCGCAACTGCTCGTCGTACTCCCGCCAGGCATCCTCGATGGTCTGGCGCGAGAGGGCCGCGATGATCGGCGTGATCAGCACTGCCTGCGCGATGACCATCGCCGCCGGCGTGAACAGGATGCCGAGGCTGCCCAGGGGCCCCGCCCGCGACAACAGCAGGTAGATGAGCAGGCCCACCACGACCGGCGGCAGACCCATCAGGGCATTGAGCAGGACAATCAGGGTCTGGCGCCCTGGAAAGCGCTCAACTGCGACCGCGGCACCCAGCGGCAGTCCGAGCAAGGTCGCTACCAGCACAGCGCTGAGGCTGACCTGAAGGCTCAATCCCACGATGGATGCCAGGTCCCGGTCAAAGCCGGCAATCAGCTGCCAGGCGGCAGCAAAAGCGTCACCCATATCCGTCATGCAATCGTTCGCATAATTTGTTGAACGGCGATATTGGGAGATAATAGGCAAAATCTTAATATGCAATTATTTGCCAAATGAAAATTTCGGCACAAATTCGCTGGACAGTCAGTAATCTCGAAATTGAGCCCCGGCTGGTGACATTGCTGGAATCGATTTCCAGAAACGGCAATCTCCAAGCCGCTGCCAAAAGCGCAGGCCTCTCCTATCGCCATGCCTGGGGTTTGCTGGAGGCCGCCGCAACGACGCTGGGTGACCAGCTGGTACTGCGCCAGCAGGGCCGTGGCACCAGCCTTGCCCCGCTCGGAACCCGGTTGCTCGAGGGCATGGTGGACGTCAACGGCTCGCTGGCGGCCGGTCTGCGCGAGGGCGAAGCACGCATGGCAGAGCACCTCGCGCGCGTCGCCCATACAGCCGTCAGACAGGCTCAGGTTGCCATTCACGCGAGCCATGACCTTGCGCTGGCCCAGATGCGGGATATCCTGGCACCGCGCAGCGATCTGAAACTGTCCCTTCAGTTTCACGGTAGCCTCGACTGCCTTGCCGCGATGCGGCGCAACCAGTGCGAACTCGCGGGCTTCCACCTGCCGGCGATCCCCGGCACGCGCACGCTGGCTGCGCAGTTCATTCCTTACCTGAGCCAGAAAGGCTGGAAGGCGGCGCACCTGCTCGATCGCACCCAGGGGTTGATGGTGAAGGCCGGCAACCCGAAAAAACTGCTGCGGCTGGCCGACCTGACCCGTGAAGGGGTGCGTTTTGTCAACCGCCAGCCGGGCTCGGGTACCCGTCTTTGCCTGGATTTCCTGTTATCGCAGCAGGGCGTGCAGCCGTCTCAGGTCCACGGCTACACCCATGAGGAATTCACCCACGCTGCTGTGGCTGCTACCGTGGCCAGCGGCATGGCCGACGTGGCATTCGGCATCGAGGCCGCAGCGCGCGAACAGGGACTGGATTTCGTGCCTGTGGTCAACGAGCACTATTACCTGGCCGCGCGCGCCAGCGTGCTGGCCCGTCCCGGCGTACAGGCCCTGCTCGAGTACCTGGACAGCCGGGAATTCAGGCGCCTCGTCAACAACCTTCCGGGTTACCGTTCGGTGGCCTCCCTGCGCTGGGTCAACGCCATGGACATCATCGAATAGGCCGTCCGGCGCCTGATAAAATCAGGACTCGAGACACCGCCGCAAAGGATGAACCATGAGCAAGGCCAACCCGACGCTGCAGGAACTTTCCTGCGCCGACGATTACGATCCGAATTCGATGCCCGTGCCGAAGGCGCGGGAGCTGATTGCCCGGTTCCTGTCACCGATCGGCACGATTGAGCGTGTCTCCGTGCGCGCCGCGCTGGGACGCGTGCTCGCTGCTGACGTCATCTCCCCCGTCGACGTGCCGTCGAACGACAATTCCGCCATGGACGGCTATGCGCTGCGGCATGCAGACTTAAGCGCCGGCGGCAAGACCACGCTGAAGGTCACCGGCAGTTCCTTCGCCGGCGCACCTTACAAGGGCAAGGTCGGCGCCGGTGAAGCCGTGCGCATCATGACCGGCGGCGTGGTGCCCGAAGGCGCCGACACCATCGTGATGCAGGAACATGCCGAAGCGAAGGATGGCGCGGTCACCGTTGGCGGCGGCCATAAAAAAGGCCAGAACCTGCGCAAGGCCGGCGAGGACCTGCAGCGCGGCCAGCCTGCGCTGCGCCGCGGCCAGCCGCTGCGCCCGGCGGAGATCGGACTGGTCGCCTCGCTGGGGATTGCCGAAGTTGCGGTCTACCGCAGGCTGCGCGTGGCCTTCTTCTCGACTGGCGATGAACTGGTGTCGATCGGATCGCCCCTGGGCGAAGGCCAGATCTACGACAGCAACCGCTATACCCTCTACGGCATGCTGGTGCGCATGGGCTTCGACATCATCGACATGGGCGTGGTGCGTGACGACCCGAAAATGCTGGAAGCCGCCTTCCGTGAAGCTGCCGCAGTGGCCGATGTCGTCATCACCAGCGGCGGCGTGTCGGTCGGCGAAGCCGATTTCGTCAAGGACCTGCTCAACAAGCTCGGCGAAGTGGTGTTCTGGAAAATCGCGATGAAACCCGGCCGCCCGCTCGCCTATGGCAAGATCGGCAATGCCCACTTTTTCGGTCTCCCCGGCAACCCGGTGTCGGTGATGGTGACTTTCTACCAGTTCGTGCGCGATGCGCTGCTCAAGCTCGCCGGCCGCGATCCGATCGAGCCTCTGCCGACATTCCAGGTGCCATGCACCTCGACACTGAAAAAAGCACCGGGCCGCACCGAGTTCCAGCGCGGCATCCTGTCGCGTGACACCGCCGGCAACCTCAGCGTCAAAGTCACCGGCGAACAGGGTTCCGGCATCCTGCGCTCGATGTCGGAAGCCAACTGCTTCATCATCCTGCCCACCGAACAGGGCAACGTCACCCCGGGCACCCTGGTCGAAGTGCAGGTGATGGAAGGCGTCATCTAGAACAGGCGGTTACCGGGAGCGGCACGCCCCGCCCTGCACCGCCAGACGGAGGAGCAACACCTTGAGCAGCACGCAAAAACCACTGCGCTGGGGCGTGATCGGCCTCGGCTGGGTCGCCACCGATTTCGTCGCGCCCGGCATCGCCAGAAGCCCGGGCTCGGTGCTGACCGCCTGCCTCGGCAGCGCGCCGGATAAAACACGCGCCTTTGCCGGCAAGTTCAAGGTGCCGAATGCACACGGCGACCTGAAATCACTGCTCGGCGATCCTGAAGTCGACGCCGTCTACATCGCGCTGCCCAATGCGATGCACCATGCCGCGGTGCTGGAGGCCGCGCGCGCCGGCAAGCACATCCTCTGCGAGAAGCCCTACGCAATGAGGGCCGAACATGCGCGCGAAATGACCGACGCCTGCCGCAAGGCCGGCGTGGTTCTGCGTATCGCCCACCAGATCCGGCTCGACGCCGCCGTGGTGCGCGCCCGCGAGATCGTGCAGTCCGGCCGCCTCGGCCGCCTGGCCGAGGTGTCGCTCGAGCGCGCATCCGGCCTCGGCGCGCGCGTGTCCTGGCGCAACGATTTCGAGCAAAGCGGGGTCATGTACGACGTCGGCGTGCACCTGCTCGACCTGATCCAGTACGTCAGCGGCCAGCGCTTCACCGAGGTCGCGGCCTTCACCCATCCCGACCGCCGCGACAAAAAACCCGACGACACGATGACCGTGCTCGGCCGGCTGGAGGGCGGCTGCCACGCGCTGGCCAAGGCCACGCGCGAAGTCGGCAGCGCCGAGAACAACCTGCTGATCGAGGGCGCCGACGCCACACTCGTCACTTCGCCGCTGCGCTTCGCGAAGGAGCATGTGATCACAGTACGGGATGCCAAAGGCGGCATCGCGGAAGAACGCTTCCCCGTCAGCCCTGCCTATGACCTGCAGGTGCAGGCCTTCGAAAACGACGTTGCCGGCCGGCGCAGCCTGCTGCCAGACGGCGAGGACAGCCAGTACGTCGTGGCGGTCACCAACGCCGTGCTGCAGTCGATCGACGAGCGCCGCATCGTCACCGTCAGGGGCTGACTTGCCCGGAGACAGCGCCGGCACCACAATGTGTCAACCAGAACAGAAGGTTTTCATCCGGAGGAGTGCCATGAAACAGATCATCGCCGCCTGCGCCGCAATCGCTGTCTCCATCGCCGCACCGCTGGCGTCCGGCCAGGCTTACCCGACCAAGCCGGTGCGCATCATCAATCCGCTTGCCGCCGGCGGCAATGTCGACATTGTGGCGCGTGGCGTCGCCGAGCAGCTGTCGCGCTCACTGGGACAGCAGGTGCTGGTCGAGAACCGCCCCGGCGCCAGCGCGCTGGTCGGCACCCGCTATGTCAAGGGCCAGCCTGCCGACGGCTACACCTTCCTCGCCATCGCCAACACCTTTGCCCGCGTTCCGGCCATCGTCAAGGATCCCGGCTACGATCCGCTGAAGGATTTCACCGGCGTCTCGCAGACCTGCGACATCCCTATGGTGCTGGTGGTCAACCCGGCGCTGCCGGTAAAAAACCTGCGCGAGTTCATTGCGCTGGCGAAAATGCGCCCGGGCGAACTGACCTACGGCTCAGCCGGCGTCGGCGGCACCGGGCATGTCGCCGCCGAGATGTTCGGCCAGCAGGCCGGCATCAAGCTGATGCACATCCCGTACAAGGGCAACGCCCCGGCCACCACCGACCTCGTCGGTGGCCAGATCATGCTGATGTTCGACCAGGTCAGCACCTCGGCCAATTACATCAACAGCGGCCGCCTGCGCGGTCTCGCCGTCACCAGCAAAAAACGCTCGCCGGTATTCCCGGACATGCCCACCATCGACGAGGCGGGCATCAAGGGCTTTGAGGACACCACCTTCAACGGCATCGTCGCACCAGCCGGCACTCCGCGAGAAATCCTCGAAAAGCTCCGCGGCGAAACGGTCAAGGCCGTGTCGGTGCCGGCATTGAAGGAGCGCTTTGACAAGATCGGCATCCCGCTGGTCGCCAGCGCTTCGCTCGACGAATACAACGCCTTCCTGCGCCGCCATGTCGAGGATTTCGCGAAGCTCGCGAAAACCGCCGGCATCCAGGCCAACTGAACCGGGGATCTCGCCATGCCTGTCAGCCATCTCGAACATTTCCTGATCCAGACCGCCGACATCGACGCCACCCGCGACTGGTATGTCAATGTGCTCGGTTTCCGCGAAGGTCCTCACCCCGACTTCAAGTTCCCTGTGGTGTGGCTCTACCTCGGCGAGAAAGACGTCGTTCACCTGACCCAGGGCGGCAAGAACGTCAGCGAAAATCGCAAGGCCTATCTCGGCCAGCAGTCCGATGCGGTGCATGGCAGCGGCGTGGTCGACCACATGGCTTTCCGCTGCACCGGCCTGCGCGAAATGATGGCCCATCTGCAGCAGAACAAGGTCGAATTCCGCAAGCGCATGGTCAGCGACCAGGGCCTGTTCCAGCTGTTCCTGCTTGACCCGAACGGCGTCAAGATCGAACTCAACTTCTCCAACGCCGAGGCCCAGGGCGTCGAACCCGAGCTGATGGCCTCGGCGCTGCCGGCATGAGCGCGCCGAAATGGCGCGTCCGCCAGTACCATTACCTCTCGGAAAACAGTCACGTCCACCCCTTCCTGGTCGATCTCTGGCGTGAAGTCGGCGAAGCCACCGGCGGCCGCATCGAAGCCACGGTGCATGCCAGGAACGAAGGCCTGCCGGGATCGCATCTCGACATCATCGACCTGATGGTCGCCGGCGAGATCGAGTGTTATGTGCTGATGGGCGGCATTCTCGGCGGACGCGTGCCCGCGCTGGAAATCCAGGGACTGCCCTTTGCCTTCCGCGATCACGCCCAGGTGCACGAAGTATTGGACGGGCCGCTCGGCGCCTACCTGCAGCAGGAACTGCGCGCGAAAGGCATCCATGCGCTGCCGCAGGGCCTGCTCGAAAACGGCTTCCGCCACATTTCCACCGTCGAGCGCCCGGTGAACCGGGCCGCCGATCTCGAAGGACTGCGCATCCGCATCCCCGAAGGGAAAATGTTTGCGGATGCCTTCTCCAGCCTTGGCGCGATTCCGGTCGAGGTCAACGTGCTGAAGCTCTACGACGCGCTGAAAAACCGCGAAATCGACGCCCAGGAAAACCCGCTGTCGATCACCGAGGCACTGAAGCTGCACGAAGTCACGCGCCACATCGCGCTGACTGCGCACATGTGGTCTGGCTTCAACATGATGGCCAGCCTGAAGTTCTGGGAAACACTCCCGGAAGACATCCGCCAGACCATCGAAAGCGTGGCGCGCAAGCATGTCGCGCGGCAGCGCGCGCATACCGATGCCCTCAACCGCGCACTGGAGGGCCGGATCACCGGCTGGGGCATGCAGGTGGCGCGGGTTGACCGCGACGACTTCAGGAACCGGCTGCGCGATTCCGGGTTTTACAGCCGGTGGCAGGAAATCACCGGTCGCAAGGCATGGGACCTGCTTGAGGCTGGTATCGGGAAAATTACGTAAATAATTAATTTAATTGAATAAATTACAGGATAACCGCAACAAAAAACCCGCATCTTGCGGGTTTTTTGTTGGCTGTTTCAGGATCTTCAACAGCGCGGCACGGCGCCGCGCCTGGGTTATTTCATTCGCTGTGGTACTGTGAATCCCCAATCATTTCTTTTTCTTGTCTGCAACCTTCACCGGTTCGGCGCCGCCCTTCCCGGATTTGAACTCCTTCTTGTGGCGTTCAGCCGCGCGGTCCTGTGCTTTGGCCAGCTGTTCAGCCTCCTTCTTGGACGCCTCGGCCGCTTTCTTTTTGGCTTCCTCGGCCTTGGCAGGATCAACCGGAGGCGGTGCCGGCAGTTTCGCCGTCGCCACACCGGTCGCGCAACACAGGGCCATCGCCCCGGCCAGTTTCCACATCGCCTCGGTCCTCATTGCTTCCACCCCTCCTTCATCGTTGATGCCGCCGCAGGGCTCGTGGCCCCGCCGCCGCTCTTGTTGTTTTCGGCAACCGCGTCGCGGTACCAGTATTCGTGGTGCTCCTTGGCCCAGATTTCGTCGACATACCCGGTGCGCATGGCCTCGTAGGCGCCTTCGACGCCGACAGTGCCGAGATAGATGTGGCTCAGCGCCATGGTCAGGAACAGCACGGCGGCCACTGCGTGGATCACGTTGGCCTGCTGCATCAGTTCACGACCCTGCTCGAAATTCGGGAAATTGAGGATGAAACCGGTCACGCTGACCACGACCCCGAGCAGGGTCACCCCCAGCCAGAACCAGATTTTCTCGCCGGCGTTGAAGCGGTCCGACGGCACATGCTCCCCCGACACCAGGCCGCCGAACTTGGCGAGCCACTTCAGGTCATGCGCCCTGGGAAAATTGTCCTTCACGAAGGTTACGAACATCAGCACCGTGCAGACCGCAAACACCGGGCCGACGAAGTTGTGCACGTTCTTCGCGAGGATCGCCAGCCAGGCAAACAGCGTGTAGCCGATCACCGGCAGCAGGATGTACTTGCCAAAGAGAATGATCGTGCCGGTCACCGCCAGCAGGATGAAGCTGATCGCCACGCCCCAGTGCACCATGCGATCCCAGGCGCCGAAGCGCAGCAGTTGCCGCCCCGTCGGTTTCTCGTGCAGCTTGATCGGGCCCTTCCAGGCGTAAAAGCCGCCGATCACGGCCATGATCACCACCAGCACCCAGCCGCCATACACGGTGACCAGGCTGTTGCGTAACTGCCGCCAGGTCTCGCCTTCCGGCTGGACCAGCACCGTCGATTCCACACCGCGCACCTGCGAGGTCTGGTAGGGATTGTCACCGCCGCGTACATCGCGCCAGACCGGTGCGTTGTTGCCGGGCTGCACCTGCTGGCGGGCCGCCTGTTCCTGCGCCGAACTGGTGTCCGCCGCTTGTGCAGGCGCTCCGAGGGCCAGCAACAGGCCCAGCAGCCCCGCACCCAGCCATTGCCTGATCCCAAACTGCATGGCAGCTCCTCTCATGTCAATTTGCGGCCCGGGCGTATTCGTTCTGGTTGCCGTTGCGCGCCTTGATGGTCTTTTCCCAGCCTGCGCGGTCGTTCTTGAACTCCGCGTTGTCCCAAGGACGGGTATCCGGTTTGCCTTGGTACTGGCCCTGCTTGTACACCGTCACCGGTTCACTCTCGCCGCAGCCGGCGGCAAGCGCCAGAACTGCTCCGAGCGCCGCGATCCGCGCCAGACGCATCATGATTTGGCTCCCGCCGGCGGCGTTGCGCCCTTCTCAGGCTTGCCGTAGGCCGTGCCCCAGCCCCAGACTTCCGAGCCCTTGCCGCGCTTCAGCACGCGGTTGCGGTAGATGTCGGCAATGACGTCCGAATCGCCGCCCAGCAGAGCCTTGGTCGAGCACATTTCGGCACAGGCCGGCAGCTTGCCCTCGGACAGGCGGTTGCGGCCGTATTTCTTGAATTCGGCCGCCGACTGGTCGGCTTCGGGGCCGCCCGCGCAGAAGGTGCACTTGTCCATCTTGCCGCGCATGCCGAAGGCGCCGTCCTGCGGGAACTGCGGCGCGCCGAAGGGGCAGGCATAGAAGCAGTAGCCGCAGCCGATGCAGAGGTCCTTGTCGTGCAGCACCACGCCTTCGGAGGTCTTGTAGAAACAGTCGACCGGGCACACCGCCATGCACGGCGCATCCGAGCAGTGCATGCAGGCGACCGAGATCGACTTCTCGCCCGGCAGACCGTCGTTCAGCGTCACCACCCGGCGGCGGTTCACGCCCCAGGGCACTTCATGCTCGTTCTTGCAGGCAGTTACGCAGCCGTTGCATTCGATGCAGCGCTCGGCATCACACAGGAATTTCATTCTGGCCATTGTCTTCTCCTTCCGGATGTCGGTCCGTTATGCCTTGGCAACCTGGCACAGCGTGGTCTTGGTTTCCTGCATCATGGTCACGATGTCATAACCATAGGTGGTCGCCGTGTTGATCGCCTCGCCGCGCACCACCGGGGCGGCCCCATCCGGGTAGTACTTCTTCATGTCCTCGCCCTCCCACCAGCCGGCAAAGTGGAACGGCAGGAACACCGTGCCCGGTGCCACCCGCTCGGTGACCAGCGTCTTCACCTTGATCCGCGGCTTGCTCGGCGCGGGCGTCGTGACCCAGACGTATTCGTTGTTGCGCACGCCGCGGTCGTTGGCGTCCTTCGGGTTGATCTCGACGAACATTTCCTGCTGCAGTTCGGCCAGCCAGGGATTGGAACGGGTTTCGTCGCCGCCGCCCTCGTATTCCACCAGGCGGCCGCTGGTCATGATCAGCGGGAACTGCTTGCCGGCGTCCTTGTTGGCGTCCTGCACCGTCTTGAACAGCACCGGCAGGCGCCAGCGGTTCTTCTGGTCGGCATGGGTCGGATACTTCTCGACCAGGTCTGCGCGCGGGCTGTACAGCGGCTCGCGGTGCATCGGGATCGGATCCGGGAAGTTCCACACCACCGCACGCGCTTTTGCATTGCCGAAGGGATGACAGCCATGGTTCTTCATGAATACCCGGATCTGCCCGCCAGACAGGTCGGTTTTCCAGTTCTTGCCCTCGGCGAGTTTCTTCTCGTCTTCGGTCAATTCATCCCACCAGCCCAGCTTTTTCAGCAGCACGTGATCCAGTTCGGGGTAACCGGTGGTAATGTCGGCGCCTTTCGAATGCGAACCGTCTTCAGCCAGAAGGCTGACGCCGTCCTTCTCCACCCCGAAGTTGGCGCGGAAATTGCCGCCGCCATCCATCATGTGTTTTGAAGTGTCGTACAGGTTCGGCGATCCCGGATGCTTGAGCGCCGCGTTGCCGTAACAAGGCCACGGCAGGCCGAAATAGTCACCATCCAGCACATAACCGGTCTTGGCATCCTTGCCGCCCCTGGCACGCAGCGTCTTGACATCGAACACATGCATGTTGCGCATGTGCGCCTGCAGCCGTTCCGGTGACTGCCCGGTGTAGCCAATGGTCCACACGCCGCGGTTGATCTCGCGCAGCGTGTCTTCCATGTCGGGCTCGTCCATGCCGCCCTTGCCCTTCACCACCTTGATCTTCGCGGTCAATTCCTTGGCGAAACCGAACTTCTGCGCCAGCTGATACATGATCATGTGATCGGTGCGCGATTCAAACATCGGCTCAATGACCTTCTCGCGCCACTGGATCGAACGATTCGACGCCGTGGCCGAACCCGCGCACTCCAGTTGAGTCGCTGCGGGCAGCAGATATACGCCGTCCTTGCGCGCCATCGCCGCCATTGCCGCTGTCGCAGACGGATAGGGATCTACGACCACCATCAGATCAAGCTTCTTCATCGCCTCGATCATTTCCTTGCCACGGGTCTGGCTGTTCGGCGCATGGCCCCAGAACACCACGGCCCTCAGATTGCTGTCCTGGTCGATCAGCTCGTTCTTTTCGAGGATGGCGTCCACCCAGCGCGATACCGTGATGCCGGGTTTTTCCATCGCGGCAGGCGTGGAAAACTGTTTCTTAATCCATTCGAGATCGACCCCCCAGACACGCGCAAAATGCGCCCATGAACCGGGCAACAGGCCGTAGTAGCCGGGCAGCGAATCTGGATTCGGACCGACGTCGGTCGCGCCCTGCACGTTGTCATGGCCGCGGTAGATGTTGCAGCCGCCGCCGGACTTGCCGACATTGCCCAGCGCCAGCTGCAGGATGCAGGAGGCGCGCACGATCGCGTTGCCGTTGGTGTGCTGGGTCTGGCCCATCGCCCAGACGATGGTGCTCGGACGGTTCTTGGCCATCTGCTCGGCCACGTCGCGGACCTCGGCCTCCTTCATGCCGGTGACTTCCTCGACCTTGTCCGGCGTCCACTTGGCCGCCTCTTCCTTGACCTTGTCCATGCCGTAGACGCGGGCCTTGATGTAGTCCTTGTCTTCCCAGCCATTCTTGAAGATGTGGTGCAGCATGCCCATGAGGAACGCAACGTCGGTCCCCGAACGGATGCGGTAATAGGTGTCGGCCTTGGCCGCGGTGCGGGTGAAACGCGGGTCGACGACGATCACCTTCGCGCCGTTCTCCCTGGCGTGCAGCGTGTGCAGCATCGACACCGGATGCGCCTCTGCAGCGTTAGAGCCGAAGAACAGGATGCATTTCGAGTTCTGCTCGTCGTTGTAGGAGTTGGTCATCGCGCCATAGCCCCAGGTGTTGGCGACACCCGCAACCGTGGTCGAGTGGCAGATGCGCGCCTGGTGGTCCATGTTGTTGGTGCCGAAGAACGACACGAACTTGCGGAACAGGTAGGCCTGCTCGTTGTTGTGCTTCGAGGAGCCGACCCAGAACGTCGCGTCGGCACCCGACTCCTTGCGGATCTTCATCAGGCGGTCGCTGACTTCGGTCAGTGCCTGGTCCCAGGAAATCTTCTCCCACTTGCCGTTGTTGAGCTTCATCGGCGAACGCAGGCGGTGCGAGATCTCGTGCATGCCGTGCTCGCGGATCGAGGCGCCCTTCGCGCAGTGCGCGCCGAGGTTGATCGGCGAATCGAACACCGGCTCCTGGCGGATCCACACCCCGTTCTGCACCACGGCGTCGATCGCGCAGCCCACCGAGCAGTGCGTGCACACGGTGCGCTTGACCTCGATCTTGCCCTCGGCCGGCTTGTCGGCGGCCTCCGCCTTGCGCATCACCGAGAACGGCAATTGCGAGAGCGCCGCGGCGCCGCCGGCGGCGAGGCCGCTCTGCCTGAGGAAGGTGCGGCGGTCGATGGTGTTGCCGAGGAAGGCCGATGCGCTGCGGGTGAGCCTGCTTTGCGCCGGGGCTGCGGTATTGCCGGATTTGCGGGTGAGTAACATGGCGATGCTCCTCAGACCTTGGTGGTTTCGTAGTAGCGGCGCACGTGTTCGGTCACGTGGTAGCCCTGTCCCTGGCGAGACTTGCCGGCCTCTGCGGTTTTTTCGCCATCCTGCTGCTTTTGTGTGGCGACGGCGGCAGCGGCGGCAACACCGCCGGCGGCAGCGGCTGCGAAAAACGTCCTGCGACTCATCTTGGTGCTCATGGTCAGGGCCTCCTCAGGCAAGCTCGAAATACTCGGATTCATGGGTCAGGAACGCGTCGGCGAATGCGGCGACACGGCGATAGAAGCGCGGCTCTCCGGTCCGGCTGACGGCCTCGAACAGGCGCGAATGCCAGGGCGCGAGATAGCTGCGGAAAAACGTCTGCTGCTGCGTGAAGGTGTCGCCGCTCGCGGCCTCCTCGGCGATCAGGCCGCGCATCACGTCGCACAGGGCGGACAGGTGGTCCTCGTATTCGCAGCTGTCCCCGGCGCGCGCATAACCCGCGCGGGCCAGGTCATCGCGCAGTTCGGCGAGCAACTGGCCGCGCCGGTTGCCGGACATGTAGCTTGAGGCATACAGCGACACGGCAGGCTGGCCGGGGCTGACAAACAGCGCATCGAACTCCTCGCCTGCCGCGGCGGCATCGCCGGCGGCCGCCTCGCACAGCCCCCGCCAGGCCTGCGCCAGCGGCGAAGCCGCATCGGCGGAAATGAGGATTTCAGAAGCGGCAATCTGCCGCAGCAGCGCGGGTTCGGGACGCGCAGCAAACAGCCTGGAGAGGACGGCGTAGAGCGCGCCGCGGACAGCCTGCCCCTCCTCATCGACTGAGGGCCTGCGGGGCTCGGTATCCGGCTCGATAGTCCTTGCAGTTGCCGTCGCGCTCATCATGATCTGCAGTCGCAGCCAATATGTGAAACCGTTCCTATCTTAAGAGGCTTTACTGCAAAACTCCACCTTCCGGACATGAAAAAACGATGAAAAAAACGGCGGTAAAACACCTCGGGATCACTCAGCTTTCGGGTGCCTGCCGTGCTGCCGCCGGGCTGATCAGAAATCCCCGATGTTGCTCTGCGGCGAATTCTGCATCAGGTCGATCACGCGGCAATCCGCGCACATCTTGATGCGCTCCAGTGCCCCAGGTTGCGCGAACATCGGGTGCTGCCCCAGGCGCGCCAGCATGCCATCGACCATCTGTCTGGTTCCAAAAGGTTTTCCGCACTTGATGCAGGCAAAGGGCTGGGCTTCGTTGAGCGTCCTGGGCTGCCGTGCCTCCGCCGTCAGCAACAGCCGCGGCTGCAGTTCGAGCGCCTGCTCCGGGCATGTGCGTACGCACAATCCGCATTGCACGCAATTGCGCTCGATGAAACGCAGCGCGGGGGCCTCTTTCGAATCGAGCAAGGCCCCCTCCGGACAGGATCCGACGCAGGCCATGCACAGGGTGCATTTGCCGCTGTCGAGCTGCAGCGTGCCGAAGGGCGCACGGGCCTTCAGCGCGATTGCCTCCGGCGCGCGGGCAGCCTGCTCGCGCAAGTGGTCGAACACGAAATCGAGCGTCGCGCGCTTGTCGTTCGACAGGTTGAAGCCCGCGGCCGGCATCGACTGCTGCGCCGGCAATGCAGCGATCGCATGGCCCAGCACCGCGGCATCGGCAGCCTGCAGCAGCTGCAGCCGCCCCGGCGCATGGCCAAAACCGGCGAGGATGTCTTCGCCGAGCCCGATCTGCCGCTGCAGCGCCTCGGTGTACGCCTCGGCTTCCGAGCCTGCGGCCAGCACCGTGACCTGGGCAGCACCGAGGGCCACTGCGCCCAGCATCAGGTCTAGCCCCGTCGCGGCGACATGCAGCACTTCGACCGGGATCAGGTCTGCCGGCAGCCCCGCTCCGCCCCGCGCGAGCTGCGCGATCAGTTCACGGCCGTTGCCGCCGTTGTGGAACAGCAGCCGCGGATTGCGGCCGCCGGCTGCCGCATAGGCCTTCAGCATCGCCTTCAGGCGCGCGCCGATATCCGCGACGCGCGGGTAGGCATACGTCATCGCCCCCGACGGACACACTGTCGCGCAACCGCCGCAACCCATGCACAGGTGCGGCTCGACCTCGACGCGGTTCTCCTTGATCAGGCTGCGGATGGCGCCTGTCGAACAGACATCGATGCACTGCGTGCAGCCGCTGATGCCGGAACGGCCGTGTGCGCAGATTTTTTCCTTGTAGGCGAAAAACTTCGGCTTCTCGAACTCGCCGCTGAACTGCGCCAGCTGCGCCGCCGCCAGCGCCTGTTCCAGCGGATCGCGCCCCGGCGCGAAATACCCCTGCGGCGGCTGTGGCGTGCGAATCTGCGGCGTATCGGAGAGGTCGAATACCAGGTCGAAGCGCTCGCTGCGCGCGGTCTCGCCGCGCGAGAAATCGATTGCGCGCACCTCGCCGCAGGCGGCAACACACTGGCGATGACCCTTGCAGCGGTCCATGTCCACCTGCAACCCCGGGCCGATCGCCGATTCCGGACAGGCCTTGATGCAGGCGCCGCAGCGGGTGCAGGCATCAAGGTCGATGGGATTGGTCTGCGACCACTCGACATCGAAGGCGCCGAGATAACCCGTCAGGCGGTCGATGCGCCCGGAAAACACCGGATAACGCCGTTCCGCGGGCAACTCGGCATCGCGCGCATCGTCGCTGATCACGATCGTCACCGACCACTGCGCCGACAGCCGTTCCGCCCAGGGCAGCGCCGCGGCGCCCGGCCCGATCACCAGCAGTTCGGTGCCGGCGTTGTAATTCACCACCGGCACCGGCTCCGGCTCCGGCAGGTCGGCAGCCGCCAGCAGCGCCGCCATTTTCGGCGCTGCATCGGCGCCCTGCGCTGCCCAGCCCGCGGTCTCGCGGATGTTGGCGAAACGGATCGCGCCGCGTCCTCCCAGTTCGGTGTGCAGCGCACTGAACAGCGGCGCCTCCTGCGTGCAGGCAACCAGAAGGTCGTCGCCGGTCTTCACCGCGGCTTCGAAGCTGGCGACATGGCGACGGCACAGGGCGTCCTGCACCGCGGAGGGTTCGGCGCCCAGCGCGGCGGCGACGGTTTTGCCGTCGACACGCATCGTGCGGTTGCAATTGCAGAGCAGAATCCGGTGACGCATCGTTCCCCCGTGGGTGGCCTGGGCGCGGCTCAGGCGCGCGGCTTGGCGTTGTTGTTGTCGGTGTTGCTGTGATTGCTGTCGTTGCTGTCGGTGTTGTTGCCGGCATCGCGACCATCCTGCGCCACGGCCACGGCAGCCTGTTCGGGCGCGGGTGCCGCAACGCCATCCGATGCAGAAGGCAATGCCGCCGCATCGGCAGCGGCCAGTTGCGCCGCTTCGGCTTTCGCGGCTTCCTCGCGGCGTTCCTTGCCGGCATGGATGATGTCCTGCGCGTGCCGCAACTGCTTCAGCA
>VFQT010000706.1_pt1 | contig 45793 bp, 40 predicted proteins | sample 3512381 | NCBI WGS metagenome assembly VFQT01 (sample SAMN10412376, study PRJNA504923) | tailings metagenome | isolation source: Relicate 2 Philex TSF3 active mining site | place: Philippines: Tuba, Benguet | collected 2017-08-29 | reverse complement strand
GAAAAGGCCAAATTGGAAAATTCTGAAAAAAGCCTCAACTTTGCCGCCCACTCTATGTTGGAGGAACTGAGAGGAGTTTCAGATCCTGGATTGAGAGTATGGATGGCTAACGAGGCTAATGATCTGTTTACCCGCTCCCTTAAATTGAATCCGGATAATGATTCGACTGTAATTGGACAAGGAAGTACGTTCTTCTTTGGTGTTTCCGGAGCTCCAATGGAGGGTATCATGAAAATCAGGGCTATTGCTGAAAAAGATCCAAACAATGTGTTTGCACAATTTATGTTAGGATTCGGTGGAATGGTTTCTGGTCAGAATGATAAAGCCATTGAAAGATTTTTAAAAGTTATACAACTCGACCCAAAAAACTCCGAAGCTATTTTCTTGTTAGCAGAGCTATACGAGAGAGCAGGTGACAAAAAGAAGGCAGTTGAGTGGTATGAACAAGGAAAGAAATTTGTAGAAAATCCAGAGCTGATGAAGGCCCTGGAAGAAAAGATAAAATCATTAAAATAATTTTTAACATTTAAACTCATTGCATCATGCCTTGTGGTAAAAAAAGAAAACGTCATAAGATAGCGACTCACAAACGTAAAAAGAGACTAAGAAAGAATCGTCACAAGAAGGGCAAGAAATAACCTTTCATTTCTTTATCATCATTGCATAATGAATTAGCACTGTCATGCGAGTAATCGCGGCAGTGCATGTTCAGTTATAGCTATTGATCAAAGTCATCTTTTGAACAAGGAACTCATCATACATTCATCAACCCAAGGTGTGCAAATAGCCTTGCTGGAGGACAAAAAACTGGTGGAGCTACATCATGAAAAAGCCGATGCCAGTTTTGCTGTGGGTGATCTTTATTTGGGTAAAGTAAAGAAACTCATTCCAGGGCTTAATGCAGCATTTGTAGATGTCGGTTTTGAGAAGGACGCGTTCCTTCACTACACCGATTTGAGTCCCTATGCACGTTCAATTCTAAAATTTACCAACCACTCAATCAATACTCCGGTTGACAAACAACAGGATTTCGCTCAATTTACAGTTGAGCCTGAAATTGTCAAAACCGGTAAGATCAATGAAGTATTGGGACAAAAACCCAATGTATTGGTTCAGATTCTGAAAGAACCAATTGCTGCAAAGGGGCCACGACTCAGTTGTGAGATTTCTTTACCGGGCAGGTTTGTAGTGATTACGCCTTTCAATGATATCATTGCTGTATCAAGAAAAATACATTCTGCAGAAGAAAGAAAACGCCTTCAAAAAATTATTGAAGCCATAAAGCCAAAAAATTTTGGCGTCATCGTTCGTACAGCAGCTGAAGGGAAGAACACCGCAGAATTACACGAAGATTTAAACAGCTTGTTTTCCAAATGGAAAGCCATTCAACAAAATTTAAGCGGGGCCGTTCCACCTGCCAAAATACTCAGTGAGCAGACTAAGGCGACCAGTATTTTGAGAGATTTATTGAATGCTGATTTCAACAAGATAATTGTCAATGACAAACAGATATATGCTGATACCAAAGCCTATATCCAAAAAATAGCACCTGATAAAATCGATATTGTTTCTTTTTACTCTGGAAGTTCAAATCTTTTCGATTTTACAGGAGTAACCAAACAGGTCAAAAGCACGTTTGGCAAAACAGTCAATTTACCAAGTGGTGCTTACCTGATCATTGAACATACTGAAGCACTCCATGTCATCGATGTCAATAGCGGTTATAAAAGCGTGAGCAGTAACCAGGAAGAAAATGCCCTTCAGACGAATTTAGAGGCCGCTGAGGAGATTGCAAGGCAGTTAAGACTGCGTGACATCGGCGGAATAATTGTCGTCGATTTTATCGACATGAAGCTTCCTGAGAACAAACGCAAACTGCATGAAGCCATGGAAGGCTTTATGAAAATAGACAGGGCTAAGCACGCTGTTTTGGCGATATCAAAATTCGGACTCATGCAGCTGACTCGTCAGCGTATGAAACCTGAAATGAACATCAATACCCAAGAACAATGTCCTTCTTGTCAGGGTACAGGCAAAATTTCATCGACATTAGTCTTAGAAGATGAAATAGAAAAGAACATCAGCTATCTCAGCGAGCAAAAACACAAGTCGCTTGTCATTGCTGTCCACCCAATTCTCTATGCTTATCTCACCAAAGGACTAATCTCTAAAAGGAGAAAATGGTCTTGGGCCTATAAGATGTCACTCAAGATCCAATCAAACTCAAACTATCACCTTACTGAGTTTCATTTCTTCGATAACAACGAAGAAGAAATCAGGCTGTAATTCTCTTTCACACCTCACCTTCGTATTTTTTTAACTCTAATTATTATAAATAATAAAGGCTGTTCAAATGAACAGCCTTTATTATTTATGTTGTTAAGCTAGCTTAGAGCTTGCTCAATCGCAATGGATATGTACCATAGTTAGTACCAGTTCCTGACAAGTGTGTCAAGCTTAAAGTAATATTACCTGTACAAGAGAAGAAGAAACCAGAACCTTGTGCGGTAAAGTTTTCAAATCCTGCACCATAACTACCATAAGTTTGCTTGGCTACTGTTGTACCACCTGTTGCAGGGTTTACACTCAACACCAAAGGATTAACACCTGGAGGAGCTGCGTAAGGGAAAGCATAGGTTAATGTAGCTGAACTTGCAGTAGCTGTAACTTCAGATGTTTCACCTGCTGCACCATCCCAGTTATCAGCAGTAATTACATATGTACCTGCTGCTGCAGTTGGGTTGAAAGGACAAACAACAGTTGCTTTCCAAGTCATCGCCATGTTATAAGCCGGTAGACCTGCGAAATCAGCAAATGTGTTAGCAATATCAAACGTGCGACCATCCTTAGTGATAATCTGGTTATAAATAGTGTATTGATCGCCAGGAGCTGCTGTAATACCTAAGGCAGTTACAATTTCCTGACCAGTCAATTCCAAGGTATACGATCCATTAGAGATAGGAACTTCCTTCAATTTTTTCCAGGTAGACCTGTTCAATGAAGTATTTCCTTTAGAAGCATACATAATGATCTTTTCTTGCTCAGAACCATATTGCGCAACTTCAATTGAAACCTTTCCAGAAAGGTTAGTTGCATCAACATTAAGGTTTCCTGCAGCAGTAAGTGTCACGTATGAGCCAATTCCAAGAGAATTGACATCCTGCGCAATATCTCCTTTCTGGCACGAATTCATCGTGAAAACCAAAGCAAGAAGAAGTGCAGTTGATGTGATTAATTTACGCATGTTTATTAATTTTTATACGGTTATTTTAAAACTGCTGGATTAGTATCCCAGAATACTTTCTTATCGATTGCATTCTGAGCACCTGCATTCTTGTTCAAATTAATGTATGATGATGGATACAAGAATGATCTGATGTAAGGTCCAACATCTGGCAACTTACCAAACTGGAAGTTGTTAGGCATACCAGTTCTGCGGTAGTTGTTGTTGGCATCATGTCCATTACCCCAAAGAGCAATGTACCATTCTTTCATAACAACATTTAATTTTTCAGAGTTAGTAGCTGCCGCATCATATGCATCCAAAACCTTTGTTACATAAGCATCAATAGTGGCTGATGATGGAACAATTGCTGGATTTACAGTTACCCCAATTGTGGCAGGGAAGCCAATAACTTTAGAAATTGATTTTCTTACACCAGCTTCAAGAAATGCTCTTGCATCACCTGCAACACCCAGAGTAAGAACTGCTTCAGCTCTCAAGAATTCAGAGAAAGATGATTGCCAGATTGGCTGAATACCAGCACCCTGACCACCTCTGTTCAATGAAACCCTTGTTCCTTGGTTTAAATCAAGGTCACCACCTGCAGGATAAATACCCCATGTTGTTCTAAGGTTACCATCTGGTGGGATACCAGAGTTGTCTCCATGATCTCTTCCCCAGAATCCAGCGAAACCAATCAAGCAGAAAGGCATACCTGGAGTAAACTGAGCAGGAGGAGGAGCAACACTACAAGAAGATGTTTGATCATTTACACCACCTTGGTTTGTGGTTTGGCGGTAAAGATAGAAACGTGTTCTCGGGTCAGATCTGTCATTAGCAACTGTGTTACTAAAGTTACCTTTTTCCACAGCCAAAGTCCAAATGAAATGTGTACCAATATAGTCTCCAGCGTTTCCGGCAGCTGTATAGTTGCCATTGTAACGAGGGTGACGGCTATTGGGGTTAGCTTGCTGTCTTGAATATTTAAATTCGAAGTCCTGAGCTGTGCCACTTAATGAAGCAACAACGTTAGAATTCGCTAATAAAGCTTCAATCTTAGCTTTAGCACCATTATCTACTAGTCGAGTTGTCATGTATGCACGAATCAACAACAACTTAGCTTGAGTTGCCCAACGACGAGCTCCAGCGGCATTTGAAACACCATAGAAGTTATCATAGAAACCAGGGTATGCACCATGAGCCAATGTACCATTTGCAACAAGATCAAGTGTATCACTTACTTCTTGCAACAATTTAATTGCTGCTGCATAAACTTCATTACCCGAGGTTACAATTGGGTTGGTATTATCGATACCTAAGTTAGCCTCAGTGTAAGGAATGTCACCAAACATGTCGACAAGCGTCATCATGGTGTATGCCTTCATTACTTTAGCCATACCTGCTTGCACATACTTCTTTTGAGAAGTTGCAACAGGAATCAAAATATTAGCGTGCTTAAATACACCAGTATATGCAGTACTCCATATTCCATCAAAATCTTGGGGTGAGTACGCCTGATTGTATGTTGGGCCATACATTACAACTTGTCTTGTTAACTGCATCCCATATGAAGAGGCAGAATTGAATACTCCCACAAAGCTACTTTGGATTACTGGGAGGTAAAGGTCAGTATTAGCACTCTCAGGAGTTGGGCCATTAGGGTTTACCAATAACTCATCGAGTTTTTTGGTACAGCTTCCTAAAAGGACCACCGACAGTGCGAAGATGTATATTTTTTTAAGTGTCATGTTCATCAATTTTTAAGATTAGAAAGTAACCCTTACGCTGACGCCCATACGCCTAGAGGTAGGACCTGAAAGATATTCAAGACCACGTACGTTACTAACACCCAAAGAAGAAGTCTCTGGATCGAAATTTACATACTTAGGGAAGTTTGGAGCGTTGTACCAAAGGTTCTGACCTGAAAGGGTGATTGACAATGATCCGAATGGTGACTTAGCCAAAACTGATGAAGGCAATGAATAAGAAAGAGATGCTTCTCTCAATCTAATCATTGTAGCATCATAAGTAATGATATCAGCTACACCAAAGAATCCTGACAAGTTGTTGAAGTATGCCTGACTCGCACTGATTTGAACATCATTAGGAGTACCATCACGCTTAACACCTGGTAGAATCAAAGGAAGAAGACGATCAAAGTCAGTATCAGCTGTCAAACCACGACCAACAACTGTACCTGGAGTATACGCCAACATGTCACCACCTTGTGTATAATCCCACTGCATACGGAAGGTAATTCCTTTAAAGCTCAAAGTACTGATACCAGTTAATTTGAAATCAGGATTTGGATCACCAAGGATACCCAATTGGTTTGATGAAACATAGTTACCATTGTTATCCACTATTCTCAAGCCAGTAGGCTTAGCGTTAACAGCAGTTGAACCAGTATCTCTCAAAGCATATGAACCTTGAATTACACCCAATGGCTTTCCGTCGATTGCAAACAAACCTTCGTTGGTGAAACCATCGATAACAATCTGCTTGATATCTGAAGGAAGAGTAACCCTATTTCTGTTTTGGAAGTAGTTTACATCTAACTGCCAGTTCCAATCTTTGTTACGGACTACATTGTAACCCAATTGCAATTCAATACCCTTGTTGCGTACTGAACCTGCGTTAATTGAAGTAACAGTAAATCCAGTTGAAGGATCCAATTCACGAGAAAGAATCTGGTCTTTTGAATTCCTGTTGTAGTAAGTGAAGTCAACATTCATTCTGTTGTTGAACAACTTACCCTCGAAACCAAATTCATACTCTTGTAGCAACTCTGGTCTCAAATTTGGATTTGGAAGACGGTTAGAGATGCTGTTTGAGTTATAGATATTAGCACCACGATCAACGAAAGTATTGGTATTGATGCTAAGAATTGGACGGGTATTGTATGGAGAACCGAAGTTCGCACTTGTTGAATAACCAGCACGAAGTTTCAAATAGTTCAACACATTGTTGTTCTGAAGTGATTCAATAGCCGAAGTAGGTATAAATGAAGCACTGAACGAAGGATAGAAAATTGAACGATTGGCCTTCTCTAAGTTAGAAGACCAGCTGTTTCTTCCACCCACTGTGAAGAACAAATATTCTTTATAACTCAACAAACCTTGTGCGAATGCACCAAGAGAAAGGAATCTTGATTTGAAGTCGATACGTCCACCACCTTCAGTATTGTTATCATGAATAATGAAGTTGTCGTGATCAAACAAACCAAATACAAGCTGTTGAGTAGAACGCTGACCATTTTGCTCATAAGAACGATCTTGAGAGTTCAAACCAGCGTCTACATTCAATCTCCAGTCAGAGTTTAAATCAGCCTGCCAGTTGTACAACAAAGAGTGATCCCAGATCATATTGTATCCATTCACCGTTCTGTGGAAACCCAATTGGAAATCGCTACCTCCAACTCTTCCTCCCTTATTCTGAGAGTAGTAGTTAAAGTCTCCGTATTGGTCGTAACCAACACGATACATGATATTCATGTTCTTGGCGATATCATATTTAATGGCCATGTTACCGAAAATCCTGTTGATTTTCTGACCAGTAAATGAGTTATTAACAGTCCATAGTGGGTGCTGAATATCATTACTTGGACGATAGTAAGTTGAAGATCCATCCAAAGGATTAGCATAAGGCAAACCAAACAAGTCAACAGCGATTGGGGTATACAATAAGTTACCGAAAACTGAAGATGCTGAAGGGTTAGAACCGAAACCAGTCGCAGTTGGCGGAGCTTTGAAATCAGTAATTGCATAGTTGAACGTACCATTAACGGTAAACTTGTTGCTCAACTTTGCAGATCCACCCAATCCAAAGGTATTCTTGATAAGGCGGTTACCTGGAGTAAAGCCTTCATCATCCATGTAAGTATAGTTTGCATTGAAACTTGAACCAGTTCCACTAGAACTAGAAACACCTACAGAAGTTGTTTTAATCAAACCGGTATTGAAGAAATTCTTCACATTATTACGGATTGGCTTGAAAGCAACTTTTTTACCTTGGAACTGCGGGAATGCTGCAGCGTATGCAGCAGTATTATAAGGGTGATTTACAGAATCATATGGACCAGGATCTGGCTTGAATTTTGCACCCCAGTTAGAGAAGAATGCAAAACCAACTGATTGGTCAAAACCACCACCATAAGAATACTGATAATCAGGAAGGTTAGCTACATTGTTCTGGAACAATGACTGTGATACTGTAATCTCAGTTTTCTTGTTCGTTCTTCTTGTAGCACCATTCTTGGTAGTAACCATTACCACACCATTACGACCCAACTCACCATAAAGGGTAGTCGCACTCAAACCTTTCAATACACTGATGTTCTCAATGCTGTTTGGATCCAAATCCAAGAAACGGCTTGAAGTAGTGTTACCATAAACGAAGCTGGCTTGCGCATTTGTTGATGCATCAAACGGTACTCCATCTACAATGAAAAGTGGAGTCGAACTACCAGAAATGGTATTTACACCACGAATCACGATGTTAGTACCAGAACCAGACATACCACTCGCGTTAAGAATGTCAACACCAGGAGCCTTACCATTCAAAAGACGTACAACGTCTCCGTCAGGACGAAGCTCAAGGGCTTTTTTGTCGACAGAAGCAACTGCATAACCAAGGGCTTTCTTTTCCCTGCGGATACCTTGCGCTGTTACAACTACTTCCTGAAGACCAGCAGTTGAAGACTTAAGCTGAATGTTTGATAAATTAGAACCGGAACGAACCTTGAGCGGATCGTATCCAACGTAAGATACCTCCAACACAGTGTTGAGGTCCTTTACAGAAAGCGAAAATGTACCATCAGCAGCAGTGGTAGTACCCGTTTGGGAACCCGCTACTTTGATTGATACACCTGACAAAGGAGAGCCATCGGCATCCGATACCTTCCCCTTTACTACTGTTTGCGCAAATACCCCTGGTATTGCGAAAAGCAAACAGCACATGAACAGTGTAAGTTTTCTCATGCAGTTGATTTTTGTTATTAAAACGATAAATGTCCGATTGCGAATATAACAATAATTTCACTTTTATGAACAAATCATTAAAAAAACATATTCTTTTGTTTAATTATTTAAAGTAAAAGGCTAAGCAAAATAGAAATCAATTGTAAAGCCTTCAAAACCAGCCATAATTATAGCCTTTACAAAATGTCCAATGGGGGATAATTTTTATTTATTTTATTTTTTTAAATTTATAATACACTCATTATCATTTATTTAAATAAATTTATCGATTATTTAGGGTGAAGGCTGGTTAGGTGAAGTCCAGGTTAAAAGTTATCAACAGCAACAAAAATTTATTTTGAAATCTGCGATCAGTTTGTAATTTAGTGGAAGAATTTAATGGGTTAGTAAGTACTGAAGGGTCGGCATCAGCCGGCCCTTTGGTTTTTTTGAAAGTTATGAGTTTTGAGTTATGCGTTAATAAGTGAAATCTTCATTCAAAACTTTCTTCAAATCATGAAACATAAAACTCACAACCCATAACTCACAACACCAGACTCAAGTATTAATACAAAACAAACCAGTTGTTATTCTCCTTATCATTACAACAATCCTGTTTATTTTCACCTCATGAGTAAAATAAAAAAAGCATTTTTCTGTAAGCAGTGTGGATATGAATCACCAAAATGGACTGGCAAATGTCCTGCTTGTCATGAATGGAATTCTTTCACAGAAGAAATCATACACAAAGAACAACCCCAATCAAAAGAAAGCTGGAAAGAAAATCAAAACAACAAAAGCATTGTATTACAAGAAGTAGTTGCTGAAGAAAAGCAACGTATCATTTCAAAAGACGAAGAATTGAACCGTGTATTGGGTGGTGGGATTGTCAGAGGAAGTTTGGTTTTAGTTGCTGGAGAACCTGGTATTGGAAAATCAACTTTGTTCTTGCAGGACGCATTAATGATGCACGATTTAAAGATTCTTTACGTAAGTGGGGAAGAAAGCGAACAACAAATAAAAATGCGTGCCAATCGTATTAATATTAAACATGATGAATTTTACATACTGACTGAAACATCGACCCAGAGCGTATTTCAGGAGATTAAAAAAATTAAACCAGACCTGGTCATCATAGATTCTATTCAAACGATTCAATCACCTTACTTGGACTCTTCACCTGGTACCATCTCACAAATCAGAGAATGTACTGCAGAGTTTCAACGCTTCGCAAAAGAAACACAAACACCTGTTTTCTTAATTGGTCATATTACCAAAGAAGGTACAATCGCTGGTCCGAAATTATTAGAACACATGGTAGATACTGTCTTGCAATTTGAAGGTGATCAACATTATGCATATAGAATATTACGTACTACAAAAAACAGATTTGGATCGACTGCCGAATTAGGAATTTATGAAATGACAGGAACAGGCATGCAACCCGTTAGCAATCCATCTGATATTTTAATTAATCAAAAAGAAGAACAACTTTCTGGCATTGCTATCGGCGCAACCATGGAAGGACTTCGTCCCTTACTCATAGAAGTTCAAGCATTGGTTACACCATCAGTTTATGGAACACCTCAACGCACTGCAAGTGGATTTGATTTGAGAAGATTACAATTACTATTAGCAGTATTAGAAAAACGTGGAGGTTTTCATTTCGGCACAAAAGATGTTTTCGTAAACATTGCAGGTGGGTTGAAAATTGAAGATCCTGCAATCGATCTAGCCATGGTATTCGCATTATTGAGCTCTTATGAAGATATACCACTCTCGCAAAAGATCTGTTTTGCCGGTGAAGTGGGACTAAGCGGTGAAATCAGAGCGGTAAACAGAGTCGACCAAAGAATTTCAGAGGCAGAAAAGCTCGGTTTTGAAAGTATTGTTATCAGTAAATACAATAGAAAATCTTCTCCACACAAAGGAATAAAAACCTTGTCCGTCGCATTAATAGAAGAGGTATACAGAACAATATTCAAAGCTTAACCTTGCTCCTCACCACTGCAATCGAAGCCCTTACGCACCTGATCTTCCCTCAATTGTGCATGGGATGTTTTCAAAAAGCATGTGAAAGAGGTGAATGGATCTGTGTTGAATGCCTCAATGAACTGCCCTATACCCATTTTGAATATGCCCGTGAGAATACGGTAGAACGACTTTTCTGGGGACGAACACCAATTACCTTCGCGAGCAGCACCTTCTACTATGTAGAAAGAACCCCTCTCCAAAAGCTTATCCACGAAGTAAAATACAAAGAACAACAAGCCCTTGGAATATGGCTGGGTGAATTAATGGGACATAGATTACATCCTATGATGCTAAATACCGAAGTAGATCTCATACTGCCTATGCCTTTACATCCAAAAAAGCAACAAAAACGAGGATATAACCAAGCTACCCTTCTTTGCGAAGGCATTAAAAAAGCAAGCAACATCAACTTTACCGAAAATATACTGATCAGAAACACCCATACAAGTACACAAACAAAAAAGTCCAGAATTGAAAGATGGGAAAATGTAAACGATGTATTTGTTATTAAAGACCAATCAAAAATATACGACAAACATATTCTTTTGGTAGATGATGTTATCACAACTGGCGCATCAACAGAAGCATGTGCGGCTACCCTACTTCAACATGGTGCTAAATCAGTTTCACTTTGCAGTCTTGCATTTACCTTATAAAAAGTGTTGACATTCTCAACATTTTAAGAGCTGATTCGTTAGTTTAGTAAATACAAAAATTTATTGATCATGATCAGGTTACTAATAATCGCTTTTGCTTTTTTTGCAGCAGGCCCCACCAATATCTATACATTCAAAGTGCCATCAATAGATGGCGACACAATCGACTTCTCTAAATTCAAGGGAAAAAAGATTTTAATTGTAAATACGGCCTCAAAATGTGGCTATACACCTCAGTATGCCGATCTTGAAAAATTACACAAAGCTTATAAAAACAAATTGGTCATTGTTGGATTTCCTGCTAACAATTTCGGGGGACAAGAACCAGGCTCAAACGCTGAGATCAATGACTTTTGCCAGAAAAATTATGGTGTAAGTTTCACCATGGCAGAAAAAGTATCAGTTAAAGGAGATGATATTCATCCCCTCTTCAAATGGCTTACTTCAAAATCCGAAAACGGCGTAATGGATGCCGAAATCAAATGGAACTTCACTAAATTCTTGTTGGATGAAAACGGAAAGTTGGTTGGTGTATATCCAAGTAAAGTAAATCCAATGAGTGAAGAAATCACCAAGCATCTCCAATAAGCAGATCTGAAACTTGTTGAGTATCTTTACGCATGCTTTTTTCAGCAATTCCTGGTCAGCTTGTCGTTAAAGAAAAATTAATTGGGCTTGTCGGACACAACCGACTCAGCCATGCACTCCTGTTTCTTGGTAAAGAAGGAAGTGGTTCCTTGCAGATGGCAATAGCTTTCGCACAGTACATTTTGTGCGAACAAAAGAAAGACAATGATTCATGTGGAACTTGTCCTTCATGCATGAAGGCTGCTTCATTGATGCATCCAGATATTCATTTTTCTTTTCCAACCATAACAAAAGCGGGTGTCGACAAACCTGTCTGCAATGATTTTATCACCGAATGGAGGAGCTTTGTCGCTCAAACTCCTTTTGGAAATGCTTATGATTGGCTACAATGCTTGGGTGCAGAAAATAAACAAGGAAATATCACTGCACATGAATGTGAAGACATCATCAGAAAACTAAACCTTAAAAGTTTTGAAAGTGGATATAAAATACTGATTCAATGGCTTCCGGAATACCTGGGCACTTCAGGTAATAAATTATTGAAACTGGTTGAAGAACCTCCTGAAAAAACTTTATTCCTATTTGTTGCTGAAGATGAATCAAAAATTCTTCCTACAATTTTATCAAGAACGCAATTGATTAAAATTAATCATCTTGAAAAACAGGATGTCGCCTCTTGGTTAATTTCAACACAGGCCGTACCTAATGAAAAAGCAGAAAAACTTGCTCCTATTGCACAAGGAAATTTAAGAGAAGCTTTCAATCTTTTGCATCATGCAGATGAAGATTGGCAAGCGCTTTTAAGAGAATGGTTAAATGCTATTATAAAAAACGGACCAGCTGCACAGGTCAAATGGGTGGAGGAAATCAGTAAACTGGGAAGAGAAAAACAAAAACAATTTCTACAATACTTCATCCACCTGCTTTCTATTTCCGTCCAAATGGCAAATACACCAGCATCACCATCAGTAACTGAGGAAGAATTAGATTTTGCTGGTAGATTATTGAAATTAATTTCCACGGAACAAATAGAAGCCATGGTAAACGAATTAAACCATTCCCTCTATCATATTGAGAGAAATGCCAATGCAAAAATCCTGTTCATGGCACTCACCATCAAAATAGTTCATATCATAAGGGATAAATCAGTAATTTTGATTCACTGATAATTTTGGAAATGGGATGTAGTTCTTGCGGAACAAAAGATGGTAAACCAAGCGGTTGCAAAAGCAATGGTGGTTGTAGCTCAGGCGGATGTAACAGATTAAATGTACACGACTGGCTCGCTAACCTGCCTTTCTCTGATCCTGCAGTTTCTTGCAGGATAGTAGAAATCACTTTCAATAACGGAAGCAGAAAAGAATATTTTAAGAATACAACACTCCATCATTTTAACAAAGGTGAAATTGTTAGTGTTGAAGGAGTAGGAGGATTTGATGTTGGGGTTGTTAACCTCAGCGGAGAATTAGTACGACTGCAACTCAAGAAAAAACGCATTGCGGAAGACAGTGCCGATCTAAAAAAGATTTTAAGAAGAGCAACAGAAGTAGATATCCAAAAATGGGAAGAAAATAAAGCGCGTGAGAAAGAAGCATTGGCCAGATCTCGTGCAATAGCTAAACAATTGAACCTTGTGATGAAAATCTGCGAAGTAGAATTTCAAGCAGATGGCAGAAAGGCGACTTTCTTTTACACAGCAGAAGACCGCGTAGATTTTCGTGAGCTTATTAAAATATATGCGAGCGAGTTCAAGGTAAAAGTGGAAATGAAGCAGATTGGTGCTCGACAGGAAGCCGCAAAAGTAGGCGGCATAGGCAGTTGCGGCAGAGAACTTTGTTGCAGCAGCTGGCTGAATGAATTCAAGAGTGTAACGACAGCCATGGCACGTTACCAGAATTTAAGTATCAACCAAACTAAATTGAGTGGTCAATGCGGTAGATTAAAGTGCTGCCTCAATTATGAGTTGGACACTTACTTAGATGCACTTCAGCATTTCCCAGATCATGCCGATACACTTGAAACGGCTAAAGGAAGAGCACAACTCATCAAGAAAGATATATTCAAAAACCTCATGTGGTATACGTTGCCCGACAGCAATAAACAATATCCACTAAGTATTGAAACTGTTCGTAAGATCAAATCGATGAACGAAAAAGGCATTAGGCCTGAAGAACTTGAAACAGCAGATGTAACTTCTGGAACAAAAGTAAAAGAAGTAGAACCTCAGTTTGTAGATGTAGTAGGTCAAATCAGTTTGCGTTCATTGGAGAGAAATGCACAGAAGAGGAAGAGTAAAGGGAGTAGGGAACAGGGGCAAGGGGCAAGAGACAAGGGACAAGGGACAAGGGATAGGAGAACAGGAAATAGGGAACAAACTGGCGCGAAACCTGCGGGACAACAAAACAATAATCAGCCTAGAACCAAGCCTACTATTCAAATAAAAAAAGCTGATCAATAACTCTTAATTGTACAACAAGTAGCAAGTCAACCATACCATTGGTGCGGCAAATAAGATAGAATCAAATCGATCTAGAAATCCTCCATGCCCAGGCATGAAACTACCACTGTCTTTAACTCCGGCAAGTCGCTTTAACCTGCTCTCGGCAAGATCACCAATCGTTCCGCCTATAGCACAAACCAGCGCAATAACAAAAACTTCATAATTGGTTTTCCAAATCAAGTTAGCAACCAACGTAATCAAACCTGCACTCAATACAATTCCACCTAAAGTTCCTTCCCAGGTTTTTTTAGGCGACCAGCTAGATAAGGGCGTCTTACCAATAAAGGAACCCACCACATAGGCCATGGTATCATTGATCCATATGCCAACAACTAATAAAATAGCTATCATCTTGCCGCTAAATCCTCCTATTGCTTGTGAAAACAAACTCTCACTATGTTCATGAGACCATATCCAACCTGAACGAAGATTAATCAACAAGGCTAGTGATATCGATAAATAAACAACTCCTCCAAGCGATCTTGCTAAATGCCTCCATGTAAATTGTCTATCCAATATAAATAACAATGGCAATAGATATGAGCCAGCTGATACAATCCAATTACCTATGGTATTAATTTCAAAACCATTCACAACCAATTGATCTGAAGCAGCCATTAATAACCAACCCCATCCATAAACAGGAAAATAAAATTTATACACCAAAGAATGATTACCATAAGTTGAATCAATCAATGCAGATAATTTTTGGTATTCAAACCAACAACCAAAATGAACTATAGAAAAGAGTACAAAAAAACTCCATTCATTCCACAACAATCCCGTCAACATAACAACAGCATAAATCAATGCTGTCTTTGTTCTTGTTGCAAAAACTTTTTTGTCAAGCGCCATGCGACAATTGTTTTTGATACTTTCTAAAAATGAAAACAAATGCTGCTACAGCAAGTATACCCCACCATAGAGGGAACTTATCTCCTACACCTTCCTCAAGTGATTGCCCTGTACTTCTCAAATAAAACACTTCCCCAACACCAATGGCATTATTGATAAAATGTGCAAGTATGGGTAACCACAAATTGCGCGTTTGGGCATAAAATAATCCCAATACAATACTCAGTGTCAATCTGGTCAAAAAACCATAAAACGAAAAATGGATTGCGCTAAACAACAAAGAGGTTACAATGATGGCTACCCAAAAATTGCCAGTCGACCTGTGCATCATATTCTGAAAACCCCCTCTGAAAAAAACTTCTTCCACCACCGCTGGTATCAATGCCATTACAATTAAGGCAATACCGAATTCGGTCCACCCGCTCATTTGTGACATCACTTCAATCTGTTTCATGTAATCCTCCTCCATCGATTTAAAATATAATTCCATTTGTGGAGTGAGTGGTATCATTTCGTTTAAAGTGGCCATTGAACCGCCAATTACAATCGTCAACAACATCAAAACAACAGTAACAAGATATACAGTTACAGAAGCAGATTGTCTGAGTCCAAGATAGGTAAGCGGATGTTTACTCATCAACCTTGCAACCACAAATGGCGGAACAAAAAATACACAAACTGAAAGGATAGTCTGACTCACTCGTACGGGATTAGTAAATGCAGGATCAGACATGGATAACTGCATCTGCACCATATCTTGTCCTGTCATCAATTGCCACACTGAAATGGATAAGAACCCACCTATTACAAACCCAACACCCATTAGTCCAATTAATATAAATAGACCTGATTTCTCATTGATTCCTAACTTATTCTCTTGTTGTTCCATGTTTCTTCTTTGTAACTTTGCGCGAATCAGATGATAAAGATAGGCAACATAACATTACCTGAGTTTCCACTCCTTCTGGCACCCATGGAAGACGTGAGCGATCCTCCTTTTCGTGCTGTTTGTAAGAAAAATGGAGCTGATCTCATGTATACAGAATTCATCAGTACTGAAGGATTAATCAGAGATGCTTTAAAAAGCAGACAGAAACTCGACATTTTTGAAGAGGAGCGTCCGGTGGGCATTCAAATATTTGGAGGAGATGAGGAAGCCATGGCCATCAGTGCAGGAATAGTAGAAACAGTTAATCCAGACTTACTGGATATCAACTTTGGATGTCCTGTTAAAAAAGTAGTCTGTAAAGGAGCTGGTGCTGCTGTTTTGAAAGATATTGATTTAATGGTGAGACTAACCAAAGCTGTGATAAAATCAACTTCGATTCCAGTCACCGTCAAAACAAGATTGGGCTGGGATTTTGACAGCATCAATATCATAGAAGTTGCAGAACGTTTACAAGATATTGGTGTACAAGCCTTGGCTATTCATGGCAGAACGAGAAGTCAGTTGTATAAAGGTGAGGCCGACTGGAGTTGGATTGCTAAAGTGAAAAATAACCCAAGAATGCATATTCCTATTTTTGGTAATGGCGATATTGATTCACCAGAAAAAGCATTGGAATATAAAAACCGATATGGAGTTGATGGCATCATGATTGGCAGAGCAGCAATTGGCTATCCGTGGTTTTTCAGGGAAGTGAAACATTATTTTGCGACAGGCGAACATTTGGCACCACCCTCGTTTGAAGAACGACTGGAAATAATCAGACAACATTTACATGCATCCGTTAAATGGAAGGGACCTAAACTGGGTATTTTTGAAATGCGCAGACATTATGCCAACTACCTCAAAGGCATACCAAATATCAAACCCTTAAGAACACAACTGGTCACTTTGAATACAGTTGAGGAAATTGAAGAAGCATTATCAAGTTTTGAACTTGTATAACTTCGAAAAAATATAAATTGCTGCTTCATACCAACAACATGAATTTTGAACACCTCGACTCCCCTGCATTATTGGTCTATCCGGAAATAGTACGTAATAATATTGCAGAGATGATAAAGATGGCAGGGAGTGCAACACGACTTCGCCCGCATATCAAAACCCATAAAACTGCAGAAGGTATCCGCTTGATGCAAGAACAAGGTATTATCAAGTTCAAATGTGCAACTATTGCTGAAGCAGAATTGCTGGCAACCAATAATGCTAAAGACGTTTTATTGGCTCACCAGCCAGTTGGAACAAAAATTGATCGCTTCCTCAAGTTAATCAATACCTATCCTGCAACTATATTTTCAACTATTGTTGATGATATTGATCAGGCTAGAATCATAGCTGACAAATGCAGTGAAGCATCAATTATACTTCATGTTTACATCGATCTAAATGTGGGTATGAATAGAACAGGTATTGTACCTGATGATAGAGCAATCCAATTATATGAATACTTACAATCAGCTGAAAGTCTTCAATTTCAGGGACTTCATATATATGATGGTCAACACCGACAATCCATTCCCGAAGAAAGAGAGCAGGCTTGTGATACGGCCTTTCAGCAGGTGTATACATGGATAGAGAAATTAGAAGAAAAAGGATATGAGCGCCCTTTGATTATTGCAGGTGGGTCTCCAAGTTTTTCTATACACGCAAAACATCTTGATCGTGAATGTAGTCCGGGTACCAATATCTTCTGGGACCATGGCTACTCAATTATTTGTCCGGAACAACATTTTACTCCCGCTGTACATGTGTTAACAAGGGTAATTTCAAAACCATCCAGCAATAGAATTTGTTTGGACCTCGGACATAAAGCAGTTGCAGCAGAAAATGAAATCAACAAAAGAATATATTTTCCTGGGCATCCAGATTTAAAACCAGTTGGACAAAGCGAAGAGCATTTGGTTATGGAAACACCACACCCTGAAAACTACAAGGTTGGCGATTGTCTCATTGGCATCCCCTATCATATTTGTCCGACTGTTGCTTTGCACGAATCACTAGTTGCAATTGAAAACAATGAAGTCATTGGTGAATGGCATGTAGCTGCAAGAAAAAGGAAGATCACTATTTGATGCCATACAGATTACTTAACTTTACACCTTAACCCCTAACAATGACCATACACAAAGAAGGATATAGAACAATTTCTATGACAGGAGCAGGCGTTTTCATTTTGATCATGCTCTCCCTACAATACATCAATCCTACGCTTCCACTCATTCACAATTTATTATCCATCATACTCGTTGCTTTCTGGTTATTTATTGTTTCCTTCTTTCGCATTCCCAGCAGAAATTTCACTTATGATGAAAATGCAGTTGTTTCACCTGCTGATGGTAAAGTAGTCGTAATTGAAGAAGTGTTTGATACCGAATATTTCAATGAGAAAAGGCTTCAAGTATCAGTATTTATGAGTCCTGCTAACGTGCATGTCAACCGCTATCCATTTTCTGGTAAAGTGCTGTACAGCAAGTACCACAAGGGGAAATACTTAGTAGCCTGGGATCCTAAATCATCAACAGAAAACGAAAGACACAGCATTGTTTTATCGAATCCAAAAGCAACTGTTTTGGTAAAACAAATAGCCGGTGCTTTAGCAAAACGAATTGTCAACTATGCTAAGGTAGACGAAGATGTAGCGCAAAATACTGAGTTGGGCTTCATCAAATTTGGCAGCAGGGTTGACTTGTTATTGCCTGTTGGAACAAAAGTCAATGTGAAGATAGGTGAACAGGTTAAAAATGGGGTTTCCGTTTTGGCAACCTTTGCCTGATTACAAGATATCCTTCAATACCGCTAAGTTTTCTATTACGTAAGTCGGCACAACTTTGTCGTTGTGAGGTTTTGCTGGATTAAAGTAAATCGTATCCATCCCCATATTTTTTGCACCAAGGATATCTACTTCAAGTGTATCCCCAATCATTACGCATTGTTCAGCAGTCGACCGTGTAAGTCCTAATGCATACTCAAAAATAGCAGCATGAGGTTTCATGATACCCGCCTGTTCCGAGGTAATGACATGGGTAAAAAATTTATCTATGCCGCTATTCTTGATTTTCTGATGCTGAGTTTTTTCAAAACCATTCGTGATGAGGTGCATAGGATAACTTTTCCCAGCCAGATACTCAAGCAATTCAATACAATGAGGGAACAGATTGGTTTTTGTAGGTAGTATTTCCAGATACCTCTCACTCATCTCTTTTGCCAGGTTCTCATCAGTAATTTTATAATCGACCAGCGTTCGCCACATCCTTTTCCACCTTAATTCTTCCCTATTGATGAACCCTTTGCGAAACCTATCCCAGTATATTTCATTGTGGTGGTGGTAAGTAGTATGAAAATGCTCAAAATCAGCAGTCGCTTTTTCATTCAACTTCAATTCATGGAACAAATCCAGTAAAGTCGCTTCAGAATTGCTGTCGAAATCCCAAATTGTATGATCAAGGTCGAAAAAAAGCTGACTGTATTTATTCTCTTTCATGGTTTGCAAAGCTAAGCAAGGAAGAGTTCTTAACTTCGAAAAAAATTAGTTCATGAAAGTAGTCATCACAGGAGCATCACAAGGACTGGGGAAATGCATGGCAGAGCATTTTGCAAAAGACGGACATGATTTATTCCTCTGTTCCAGGAACATGGACAAACTTCAAGCCTGGCAATCAAAATTGATGTCAGATTACGGCGTTCAAGTCACCAGCTTCAATGTTGATCTTTCCATCGAAGAGGAGGTAAAGAAATTTGCTGAACAAATTCTTGCAGCCACAAACCAAGTTGATATATTGATCAATAATGCGGGCAGTTATGAACCAGGAAGCACCTACAATGAGCCAGAGGGACAACTTGCCCGTGCTATTAATATTCACTTGTTTGCAGCCTACCACCTCACTAGGGCCTTGTTACCGGGTATGATTGAAAGAAAAAAAGGACACATCTTTAATATGTGTTCTATTGCTGCACTTAAGGCATATGATAATGGTGGAGCCTATAGCATCAGTAAATGGGCACTAACGGGATACACCAAGAATTTAAGGGAAGAGATGAAGCCCTATAATATTAAGGTGAGCATGATACATCCTGGTGCAACATATACCCCATCCTGGGAACAGTCGGGGCTAGAACCCACCAGATTTATGAAACCTGAAGATGTTGCACAAATGGTGCTTACCTCTTGTAAGCTATCAGATCAAGCCTGTGTTGAGGAAATCATCATGAGGCCTCAGTTAGGAGACATTTAAATTTACTCTTCACTGAATTTATAACCCACTCCCCTTACTGAATGAAAATGTTTGGGTTCTCGTGGATCTGGTTCAAAGTATTTTCTAAAACTCAAGATAAAATTATCTATGGTTCGGGTAGTTGGAAAAACTTGATACCCCCAAACAGCCTGTAGAATCTTCTCTCGGGATACAACTTCATTTTTATATTCAATCAGTAATTTCAGCAACATAACTTCTTTCTTACTTAAGCTGATTTGCTCCCCTTTGTTGTTAGTAGCAGTTTGAGCTTTAAAATCTATTGCATTTCCACCAAAATTATAATGTTCAACAATACTGGAGTTGACCTGCAACTTTCGGTTTTTATCAATCAGTTTTTCAATCCTCAACAATAACTCTTCTAAATTAAATGGTTTGGTCAGGTAATCATCAGCCCCTCTTTTGAGTCCAGTTACCCTATCTGCACTTGCAGATCTGGCACTTAACATTAAAATAGGGGTATCGATATTTTTAAGACGGATGTTTTCACAAACATCAAAACCATCAATTTCCGGAAGCATAACATCAAGAATAATCAAATCAAAATATCCCTCTTCTACTTTCTTTAGTGCTATGGCACCATTTTCAGCACAAGTAATATCATAACCTTCCAATTCAAGGTTGAGTTTGAGGGCCTCTTGAAGATTTTCTTCATCTTCAACTATTAAGATAGCAGCTTTGGATTCTCCCATTAGGATTCTTGTTTTGGTAATACAATCTTAAAGATACAGCCTTGTGGTTGGTTATCTGTCACAGAAAGTTCACCTTTATGATCTTCGATGATTTTTGCACTGAGGTAAAGACCCAATCCTGTCCCTTTGGTTTTTCTGATTTGCTCATCCTCTAGTCTATAAAACTTTTCAAAAACTTTGGACTTGTCTTTGTCGGCTATCCCTTTACCACAATCAGCAACAGTAATATCAACCTCATGTTTGGTTTCATCCAAATTGACCATAATTGGGCTATTGGATGGAGTATACTTGATGGCGTTTTCAATAAGGTTATTCAGGACCAACCTGATTAAAAATTCTTCACCATAACAATTTATTTCTTCAGGAATGGCAACTTCAAATTTCCTGTTTGGATATCTTTTCGCAAATGAACCTACTGCCAAGCGGCACATATGTGCACAATTGAATGCTTGCTTATTCGACTGATAGCCTCCAGATTCCATTTGAGAACTGAGTAAGATATTGTTGCATAACATATCCAAACGTTCAGTTTCATTGATCGCATCACCTAGAAGTTTTTGTTGTTTTTCTTCACTCAGCTGATGTCTTTTCATGGTTTCCAGACTAAGCTTAGTGACAGCAATGGGTGTCTTGAGTTCATGGGTGACAGCCAACATGAAGTTTTTTTGCTGTAAATGGTACCTGATTTGACGCCTAACAGCCCCATAGACAAAAATTGCACCTAGAATAGTGAATATGAGAAAGGTCATTCCTTCCCCTATAAACTGTTTAGCATTTCTATCGTGAGCATCCTGTGCTTCATCAAGCGTAATTTCCCCACCAAAACCTTTATGAATTTGTTCTTGTTGATAGGCCAGCATTTGGTCATTTTGTTGATCCAGTTCATAGTACCACCATCCTAATGCAGCAATCAAATAAACAAGTAACAACCAGTACACATAAATGACCATTTTAAGGGGTATACGGTCGAACAGGTTTTTCATCTTAATTGACTTTTTCGATTCTGAGACCTACATTAAACACGTGCTCAAGAGGCTCAACCCGCATTTCATGGCCTATGTTAATAATGTATTGACCGGGTTTGCTAAATTTCACAGGTTCTCTGTACAAGAGTACGCGATGATCAAAAATATCATCCATGCCAGTCCCGAGCCATTTATTTTGATCAGCCAAAGGAATATCAAATCGCTCTTTACGAATGACACTATCCCCAGGAAGTTGACTTTCCAAACTGATCCAAACGTTATTGTATTCGTACGCATCTGCATGTCGTATTAAAAAATAGACCTGATACCTGGAGCTGGTATCCTTCACTTCAAAAACAAATTCAGGGTTTTCTTGTGTCGGCCATGCATTGCCTTTCATGAAATAGACCTTTTCATAAAGTCCTGTTTCAGTACAACCTGACAAGAATAAAAGAATAAGAATGACCTGGATTGATCTGATCAGCATGAAACAAAGTTATGCATGATTTAGTTACCTCAAACAAATCAACGGCATCAAAGAATATTCAATACCTGTTCTTTGGCTTTCTCTAATTCATCTTTCATCTCAACCACCGCCTTTTGAATGGATGCATCGTATGCTTTTGAACCTGTTGTGTTGATCTCTCTACCTATTTCCTGAAGTAAGAATGATAATTTTCTACCTTTCGACAACTCTTCCTCTTGTAACAGGGTTCTGAAATAATTACAATGGTTGGTTAACCTGACCTGCTCTTCTGTAAGGTCTATTTTTTCAATATAATAAATCAACTCCTGCTCAAACCTATTCATATCGACATGTTCTTTGCCAACCTGCTCCTCTAATAACTTTAAAATTGACTCTCTTATTTTGATTTTACGGGATGGATCCAACGCAATAACCTGTTGTTGACTTTTTTCAATATTGGCAATTCTGCCCAGTAGTTCTTCTTCAAGCACTTTACCCTCATCCATCCTGTGCTTATTGATCATGGCAAGGGCGTCCTGTAATGCTGATTTGAAAACCTCCCATTCTTCAGCAGTCAAAACATCTGTCGAATTTGCTACCACTTCAGGCAACCTGAGAATAGATGCCAACAACTGACTGTCATCCGCATTCAATTTATCTGCAAGTGATTTCAACTGTTGGAAATAGGAAGCTGCTAAATCAAGGTTGATTGACGAAGGTTTGGTAGCACCATTTTGCTTGATTGTTACCGTACACTCTACGCTACCTCTAATTAATTTTTCAGCGAGCAGGCTTCTAACATCGAATTCATAAGGCTTTAGCTGAGCAGGCAATTTCAATAACAATTCAAATTGCTTGCCATTGAGCGAACGAAGTTCAATGACAAAATTCTTTTCGTTGATTGTTCGTTCAGACCTTCCATAGCCTGTCATCGATCTTAACATAAAAAATTATTTAGTGCAAGGTAAGTATAAAAAAACAGCGTCCGGTTGAAACCGGACGCTGATATATAGATGGGTTAATAAGTACCGGGAATAAATTCCCTTCACAATATTATAAATATATTTTATCAACGTAAAATATTTTGCGAATTATTTTATTCACAATTTCAAACACACTTGTGAATTACCACTTCAAATTTCTAATGATTGGTGATCCAAAATTCTAAAACCGCATAGCAGTATCTTTGCTTTAAATCAACAAAAATGAAATTCCCTTCACCAGTTTCAGTTACATGGATTGCAGATTTAATCAACGCAAAAATAGAAGGCAATACCAATGGTAATTGTCTTGGCATAAATGAAATTCATAAAGTAGAAGAAGGCGATTTAGTTTTTGTTGACCATCCAAAGTATTATAAAAAATGTATTGAATCTGCAGCTACATTTATCATCATCAACCAAAGTACAGAACACCCGCCACACAAGACTTTGCTCATAGTTGACGAACCCTTTGAAGCCTATCAAAAAATCGTTTCACACTTTCGTCCTTTTCATCAACAGACCGGTTTGATTCATGCATCTGTAAGCATTGGCGAAGGGACCATGATTGCACCAAATGTATTTATCGGCGAAGATGTATCTATTGGAAACAATTGTATCATTCATCCAAACGTAACCATCCAATCTCATTGCATCATTGGAAATGATGTAGTGATTCAAGCAGGAACAACAATTGGTTCAGATGCATTTTATTACAACTCCAAAAAAGATCGTTCAGTCTGGTATAAGAAAATGAAAAGTTGTGGAAGGGTAATCTTGAAAGACCATGTAGAGGTAGGTGCAGGTTGTACAATTGACAGAGGAGTAACACATGATACCATTATTGGTGAGGGTACAAAAATGGACAACATGGTTCACATTGGTCATGATGTAGTGGTTGGAAAGAATTGTCTTTTTGCTGCGCAGGTAGGAATTGGTGGAGCGACTGTAATTGAAGATGGCGTAATCTTATGGGGACAAGTGGGCGTAAGCAAGACCTTAACTATTGGCGCTAATGCTGTTGTTATGGCCCAAACAGGAGTTCCCTCAAGTCTTGAAGGTGGTAAAGTTTATTTTGGTTACCCTGCAGAAGAAGCGGTCGCGAAAAAAAGAGAACTGGTCTGGATCAAAAGAATTCCTGAAATGTGGGACCTCCTCAAAAAGGGAAATCAAAAAGATGAAGCTGCACATTAATAATTATCCCCTATACTTTACGCATATAATAAGCACAAGCCTCGTCTATTGTTTGTGCTAATGGCTTAAACGAAAAACCAGGAAGTGCTTGTAAAATCTTTGTATTATCAAACTTGACAGTTTGCTGTGCGGTTTCAGCAGTCTCTTTGGTTAGCAAAGGGTCCTGACCAGTCAGCCAACCTTTGATAGCTTCTAAGCGCCAAACCAAGGCAGCCAAAAATGGAGTTACTTTTCTGCTCGGAGGCTTTTTACCAAAACCATTTGCCATAGCTGTAAACAAAGCGCGGTATGTCCAGTTTTCAGCTGAAAGAATAAAACGCTCAGCCGTAATACTGCTATCCATTAATAATACCATGGCCTTTGCCACGTCTTCGGCATCCACAAAACCACTACTCCCCTCCGTATACCAGGGAAATTCATTGTATGCATTCTTAAAAGTAGCGCCAGACCCGGTATGCCAATCTGTTTTACCTAATATAATTACAGGATTTACTATGGCAGCATCCATCCCTTCGGCAATTCCTCTCCAGACTTCCAGTTCGCCTAGATATTTGGTTTTGCCATATACAGAAGGATTGGCACTTTCATCCCATTTCACATTTTCAGCAACAGTTTGTCCATTTCGTTTTCTGCCAAGAGATGCAACAGAGCTCACATGGATTAACTTTTTTATACCTGCAGCCAAAGATGCATTCACCACATTAGCAGTACCATCCACATTTATCTTATAGAGATCTTTAACCTTTCTCGGACTAAAAGAAACCAATCCTGCACAATGATAAACCCTATCACAACCTTCCATTACTTCAGCCAAAAACACAACATCTAAAATATCTCCTTGCACCCAATTGACTTGGTCTTGTTCTGCTGTTGTTAAAGCTGAAGGAATTTGGGTACGGTAAATAGCTACAATCTGCTCATTTCTTTTGAGCAATTCACGGATGAGGTATACACCCACTAAACCTGAGGCACCGGTGACTAGCGTTTTTTTATTCATGTTTATATACCGCTGAACTGTTCGAGGAACCTAACGTCGTTCTCACTAAACAAGCGGATATCGGTGATGCCGTATTTTAACAAAGCAGGACGTTCAACACCCATACCAAAAGCAAAACCAGTATACTTTTCCGGATCTATTCCGCAATTTTTTAATACGTTAGGATGCACCATACCACATCCTAAAATCTCCAGCCATCCTGTGCGCTTACAAACAGAACAGCCGTCGCCCTTGCAAAGCATACAACTAATGTCCATCTCCGCACTGGGTTCTGTGAAGGGGAAATAGCTTGGTCTGAACCTCACCTTAACATCTTCGCCAAACATTTCCTTCACAAAAAAATACAAGGTCTGTTTGAGGTCGGCAAACGATACATTTTCATCAATATATAATCCTTCCACCTGATGGAAGAAACAATGTGAACGTGCACTGATGGTTTCGTTTCTGTAAACCCTACCCGGACAAATAATCCTGATAGGAGGTTTACTTCTTTCCATCTCCCTGATTTGCACATTACTGGTATGCGTCCTCAACAATATAGCTGGATCAGTTGATAAGTAAAACGTATCCTGCATATCCCTGGCAGGGTGATTTTCATCAAGATTCAATGCTGTGAAATTGTGCCAGTCGTCTTCAATTTCAGGACCTTCTGCAACTGTAAATGAAAGACGTTGAAATATTTCAACAATGCTATTTCGCATTAAAGTAACAGGGTGCCTACTTCCAACTGGCAGTGGCGTACCAGGAAGACTAATATCTATAGAAGCTGTACCAGAACCTCCCAACGCATCAATTTTTTCTTTTTCTGCATTGTATTTATCTTCTGCCAGGGCCTTAAATGCATTCATCACCTGACCGAAATTCTTTTTCTGATCAACGGGAACATTTTTCATTTCCCCCATCATGGCTTTTACAATTCCTTTTACTCCTAGGAATCGGATACGGAATTGCTCTAATGCATCTGCATCAGACGCAGAAAAAGCATTGATTTCTGTACTGTAAAGTTCAATTTGCTTTTGGATCTCTTCCATGTTGCGAAGATAATGAAACATCGGCTCTTTGCCGACCTTCCTGCAGAAGGGAAAAATCAATTTCAACAATCCAATTATCATGAGTTTACAGTAGGTTTGCTTAAACTTTTTACATGTCGTTTTACAGCCTCACAGATTTTTTGGAACCCGTTCACCTGGCCATGGTTTCTGGAGATGCAGAAATCAGAGAAGGTCAGATTGGTAAGACCCTGATGATATATGAAGACGAAATGCCTGATCTCTCAAAGGCAGATGTAGTGATTGCCAGTTGCAATGACCTAAGGGGTGATGGAGATTTATTCAAAGATGGTGCAGGCACAGATCAGATCAGGAAAGAATTTTATGCCCTTTACCAATGGCACAAGGATATTCAAATAGCAGATATTGGTAACATCAGGTCAGGCGCATCTTTAAGTGATACCTATGCTGCAGTTAAAGCTGTTGCGACAGAATGTTTGAATCTTGGAAAAAGATTTTTATTACTCGGAGGCTCCCATGATTTGACACTAGCACTTTATGAAGTATACCAATCAAAAGGAAAAATTATTGAAGCGACTGGCATTGATGCATACATTGATTTATCTATAGATAATCCTGTGCGCTCCAGAAATTTTTTAATGGAAATGCTCACGGGTGATCCAAACTTTATTAAGCACTACAACCATATCGGATTTCAGAGTTATTACGTTCATCCCACTATGCTGGAAACAATGGACCATTTAAGGTTCGATTGTTATCGCCTTGGGAAAGTGAAAGAAAACATTGAAGAAATGGAACCCGCATTTAGAAGCAGTGATTTATTGAGCTTCGATTTGTCGGCTTTGGGATCCCCAACTTTCTGGGAAGGAAGCAGTCCCAATGGGTTCAACGGTGAAGAAGCCTGCACCCTAATGAAATATGCCGGGATGAGCGATAAGATGATGACCCTTGGCATATTTGGCTATAACCACAAACATGATCCGAATGCCAACCTGGCTAAACAGGTTTCACAGATGCTTTGGTATTATATTGATGGTATACATTTTGGCAGGACCGAAGCCTCACTAAATGAAAAAGAAATGTTCATAGAATGTCATATTGCTTTTGGAGCAGTAGAAACCACATTCATCAAGAGCATCAAGACAGGCAGATGGTGGATGAAAATGCCGGACAATAACTATGTACCCTGTTCACAAAATGATTTCAACCAGGCAGGCAACAATGATATCCCTGAACGGTGGTTAAGGCTTCAGGAAAGAAATTAAATCGTCGATGAACAAACTTTTCACTCTTTTGACAACATTGCTTTTTTTAAGCAGTTGCTCCATCCAACATGTAGTTCAAAAAAATGCAAAAAACAATTTGCTCAATGACCCAGCACTATTAAATGCTCATGTGGGAATTGCCTTACACGACCCATCCACCAATAAATATATTTATCAGTACCAGGCCGATAAACTATTTATACCTGCAAGTAATGTAAAGATTGTCACCACCTATGCAGCCTTAAAGTACCTGCCAGAAGCTCTCCCTTCTGCAGCATGGATTGAATTGGACACAGCCATTCTCATCAAACCCATGGCGGATCCGAGCTTCTTACACCCCGAATTCAACAGTCATCCTTTGTTTGATAAGATGAAAGCAGCATCTAAACCTTTGTACATAACCAATAGCCATTGGAATACACCGGCACTGGGAAGTGGATGGAGCACAGATGATTATAATGAAGGCTATCAGGCAGAACGCAGTGCTTTCCCTATTTACGGAAATAGAATTCAATGGTTTCAAGAAAGATCTATAAAAGAAAATCCTACCAACCCACATGATACGATTGATGTATTTATTTATTCGACTCCAGATATCAACTGGCCTGTCAGTTTTGGAAAACCAAGAACCAATTTCTTTGTAAAACGAGATGAACACAGCAATAGTTTTATGCTGAGTGAAGGAAAAGAAAAATCAGCGATGGAAAATGTGCCTTTCATTACAAAAGGCATTACCAGTGCGCTAGAATTGATCAAGGACAGCCTAGGAAAGGAAATACATATTGCTAGTGAAGGGTTAGTTAAATCCACCAATGGAAAATCCGCTTTACTGATTCATTCTCAACTAAGAGATACCCTTTTGAAAAAAATGATGCACCGTAGCGATAATTTTTATGCTGACCACTCTTTGCTCATGGCCAGTCAGCTGAAATTAAATCAGATTGATGAATCTGCAATGATTGCGCATGTATTGAAAAACGACTTGAATCAATTGCCAGTATTGCCAAAATGGATAGATGGAAGCGGCTTGAGCAGGTACAACCAATTCAGTCCCTCTGACATGATTGTTATATTAAATAAATTAAAATCGGAATTCGATTGGCAACAAATAAAAACAATCTTCCCCAGAGAAGGACAAGGAACATTGAGGTCATTTACAGGCAGCACAGATGAATTTATCTATGCCAAGACAGGTTCAATGGGAGGCGTTTATTGCTTAAGTGGTTATGTGATTGACAAGAAGGGCAAGTGGTTAACTTTTTCAATCATGGTCAATAACCATAATAGTAATTTAACTGCTGTCAGAAAAAAAGTTGAGGCCTTTTTACAATCGCTTTAATCAAATACCAAAAACTCCACTGAGGTAATCATTTTTCACCTCAACATAAATGGGCTTGCCATCGAAATGAACTTTTGGCTGTGTGCAAATGGATAAAAGGTCAAGCAATTCAAATATTTCTTTTTCGTCCAATTTGGTTCCCACCCTGATGCCATGTTTTCTTGCCAGCGTCTTGCTGATTTTTTCTTTGTAAGATTGATGGAGTTTTGACGTGCTGTCTTTTACATCTTCCAAAATCATTTCAATAACGGCTTGGTTGTTTTCTGTTGGGTGATCAGCGGGACTACCCTGTACCACAAAAGTATGGTTACCAAAGGGTTCTAACTGATAACCCAAATGCAACAGATCAGGCAATATAGATTGCAACAATTGCGCATCGGATGGAGATAATGAAATAGCCTGAGGGAATAACTCTTGCTGAATGGACATTGCTTTTCCATCCCAGGCCGCATTGAATTTCTCAAACAAAATCTGCTGATGCGCCAGTTGCTGATTCAAGATAATGAGGCCATTGGCATTTTCATACACTATATAAGAGGCATGAATTTGAAGCACTTGATTGGGCAAAGTGGACATAAAAGAAGGAACCGTTGCTTTGGATTGCAACAACTCGCCCGCCATAAACTGTTGTTCAGTGATTTCAGGCTTAGGTGCAGCATCAAAAAAACTTCGCCAATCCTTCAAATTACTGGATGACTCAATTTTATGGGCTTGGTGACTACCAACAAATGATTTATACAATCCTCCTGAAGCAGCTTCTTCTTTATTAACCGCTGTGAAAGGTTTTGATACAGCATCCAACTGCTGGATGGAAGGATCCAACTGAAAATCAAGTGCGGGAGCAATACTGAACTGTGCAAGTGCATGTCTAATGGCCGACTTGATAAATGCATAAACAATTTTATCGTCATCAAACTTAATCTCCTGTTTAGTTGGATGAACATTAACATCAACATGTGCAGGATCAAGATCAATGAATAAGACAAAAAAAGGAAATGAGCCAGGCTGTATCAATTCTTCGTAAGCAGTTACCACAGCATGATTCAAATAAGCATTGCGGATGAACCGGTTATTGACAAATAAATATTGGTCGCCTCTGGTTTTTTTGGCCGTATCAGGTTTGCCAATAAATCCAAACACATTGAGGTAATCTGTTTTTTCTTCAACCTGAACCAGTCGTGTTGCATAACTATTCCCCATCAACTGGACAATACGCTGTTTGAGACTTCCTTTTTCCAAATGAAAAACTTCCTGACCATTGCTCGTCATGGAAAAAAATATATTAGGAAAAGCCAGTGCAACGTGAATAAATTCATCAGTAATATGTTTCAGCTCAACCACATTACTCTTTAGAAAATTTCTTCTGGCAGGCACATTGAAAAACAGGTTCTTCATGCTGATGCTTGTCCCGTTACTACAAGCACATTGTGATTGGTCTACAATAACACTATTTTCAATTTCTATAGACGTACCTAATTCCTGGTCTGCCGTCTTGGTTTTCATTGACACCTGAGCTACAGAAGCTATTGAGGCCAATGCTTCACCCCTGAACCCCATCGTCTTTATAGAGAACAAATCCTCAATAGCACTGATTTTAGATGTTGCATGTCGCTCGAAACAGTTTCTGGCATCCAATGCATCCATCCCTTTACCATTATCTATAACCTGAATTAACGATTTACCAGCATCGACAACAATCAATTTGATTTCAGTCGCACCAGCATCCACTGCATTTTCAAGTAATTCTTTGACAGCACTAGCCGGACGTTGAATGACTTCACCGGCAGCAATCTGATTGGCTATATGAGGAAGTAAAAGTTGAATTGGGTTGGGCATCAACAAACAAATTTCATAACTTCAAAAATAACAAATAGACGCCGTATGATCATGAGAAAAACAACAGTGTTGGTTCTCTTTTTACTGATAGGAGCTGTAAGTTTTGCCCAGAAAGCTACACAATGGGCAGATAGTGTACTAAAATCACTCAATGAGGATCAGAAAATAGCACAATTGATCATGGTAAGGTTGTCTGCTATTGATCTCAGGACAAGAAAAATTAGTTTTTACGACTCTACAGTCGAACGGGATATTAAAAAATATAACATTGGCGGCATCTGTCTATTCCAAGGGGCTCCCGTAAAGCAAGCCAATCTGGTGAATTATTTTCAATCGATAGCAAAAACACCAATACTTATTGCCATAGATGGTGAAACTGGAGTGGGCATGCGCTTGGACAGTGTTGCCAATCTGCCTAAAATGATGATGCTGGGTGCGATGAGGGATAGCAGCATTGTTTATACGTACGGACAATGGGTGGCTGAGCAATGCAAGCAAATGGGCATTCAAATCAATTTTGCGCCAGTCGCTGATGTTAACAACAACCCCAATAACCCGGTGATCAACGACCGTTCATTTGGAGAGAACAAATGGAAGGTCGCCAACCTTGCTATACAATACATGCTTGGGATGAAATCTGGTGGAATCATGGGCAGCGCAAAACATTTTCCTGGTCATGGCGATGTTGATGTTGATTCTCATCTCGCACTTCCGCAAATCAGTAAAACAAGACAACAACTCAATGAGCTGGAACTATACCCCTTCAAACAACTTTTTGATGCAGGGGTGGGCAGTGCAATGGTTGGGCATTTATTTATACCGGTCATTGATAGCACAGCAAACAGAGGTTCATCTGTTTCAGAAAAAACAATAACTGGACTTTTGAAAAATGAAATGGGATTCAAAGGGATGATTTTCACTGATGCCTTAGAAATGAAAGGTGTTGCTGATGCTTATCCAAACGGAGCTGCAGGTGTTGAATCATTAATTGCTGGTGTCGACATGATGTGTTTACCCGGTGAAGTAAGTACTGTCATTGCAAAAACAAAAGAAGCTATTGCAGCAAACCGAATCAGTTGGGATGAAATTGATGCACGGGTGATGAAAGTTCTTGAAACAAAATACGAGACTGGATTATCCAGCTGGAAACCAGTTCCAACAGAGGGACTGACAGAAGGCTTAAATGCCAAGAGCAATGCCATCAAACAATTGGTTGCAGAAAAAGCAATTACGTTGGCAAAGTATGAGGATCCATCTTCTTTTCCATTAGTAGCAGACAGGAGAGGAAAGTATGCCTTACTCGATATTGCAAAAAACAAGACGACTGCTTTCAGCAGTGAAATGAGAAAAAACTACAATGCAGATGTATTCCTGTTTGATCATGGAAAATCGCAACAAGCAGCAGATAGTTTATTTGATTATTTAAGTGCACACTATGAAAAAATAATCATCGCTATCCATGAGCTCCCGAGGTATCCAGCGAATAATTTTAACATGAGTAAAGCTGCAATAGGATTGATTAATAAGATTAGTCAGCAAAAACCATCCAATATTTTTCTATTTGGTAATCCTTATGCAGCCAAAAGTTTTTGTGATAGCAAAAACATCATTGCCTGTTATGACGATGATCCAATTACACACCGTGTAGCAGCGAATATGCTATTGGGTATGCAATCCCCAGAAGGACAACTTCCAGTTAGTGTTTGTCCCGCTATGCCTGCTGGAACTGGTTTTACCATTCAGGTGAACCAACCGACTGTTAAACTGGAGGTTGATGAACCCATGCAACGTATTGACTCTATCATCAACGATGCCATTGCTAGAAAAGCCGCTCCTGGAATGGTATTGATGGCTTTCAAAAATGGGAAAGTGGTAGCACAAAAAACATATGGCAAAACAAGTTATATGCAAGGGGCACCCACTTCAATAGAGACTGTTTACGACATGGCTTCTGTCACTAAAATCTGCGCAACCACTTTATCGGTAATGAAATTAGTTGATGAAGGAAAAATCAAACTTGATCAGCCATTGGTTTCCTTTTTACCTATGGTTAAAGGGACTAACAAAGAAAACCTGCTTATCAAAGATATTTTATTGCACCAGGCTGGATTGAAAGCCTGGATTCCTTTTTATAAAGAAATTGCGGATAGTACTACCATGAAAGCACTGCCTGGATATTTTAGTAAAAAGTCGGATGATCAATATGGTGTGAAAGTAGATGATTCATTATACATGAGGACCGACTGGGTTGATACGATGTATACACGTATTTTACAATCGCCAGTGGACCCCAAAAAACAATACATATACAGTGATAATGATTTCATATTCCTGGGTGAAATTGTAAAATCGATCAGTGGGATGTCTATTGATCAATATGCAGCCAAGTATTTTTACAGACCACTTGGTCTAAGAAGTACAGGATTCAATCCCACTTCATCTATCGATAAGAAAGTAATTGCTCCCACGGAACAAGATCCTTATTTCAGACAACGATTAGTAAGAGGTTATGTTCATGATCCTGGTGCTGCTATGCTTGGTGGGGTTGCGGGACATGCAGGCTTGTTTAGCAATGCCTATGAAATAGGCATCTTGATGGAAATGGTGATGAATGGAGGTGTGATCAATGGCAAAAGGATGATTTCCTCAAATACAGTCAAACAGTTTACCACATACCAAAGTGATATCAGCAGAAGAGGATTAGGCTTTGATAAAGCTGAAAAAGACAATGCTAAACGAGCGGTTGCTTATCCTACATTAAATACATCAGCATTAGCATTTGGGCATACTGGATTTACTGGCACTTGTGCATGGGCTGACCCGGAAAAAGGAATTGTGTTTGTGTTATTGGCAAACAGGGTTCATCCAACAGCAACCAATACTTTTGGAGATTTGAATGTTAGGGGAAAAGTAATGGAGGAAGTCTTTAAAGCATATTAAGCTGTGTGCGGACCATCGCTTTAGCAGCCACCCAAGCTTTGTGGTAGTTGGGAATACGAATTCTTTCTTCCAGAATTCTTTGCGGTTGAACCGCCTTTATTTTCTTGAATAAACTTAAGTAATATTTATAAGCAAGGTAAACGCCGAATCTTGCTTTTAACGGAAGCCTGATGATTCCTTCATAAGCATCCCTGAAATCTTTCTCGATATCCTCTTCTATACTCTTTTTCATTTCAGGAGTAAATGCATTGAAATCAACGCCAGGGAAATATACCCTATTCAATTGTTGATAATCTGCACTAACATCGCGCAGGAAGTTTACTTTTTGAAATGCTGATCCAAGCGATTGCGCACTGGGCTTCAACTTTTCATATTGCTCCTGGTTGCCATTGCAGAAGACATAAAGACACATCAAACCGACTACCTCTGCACTACCATAAATGTATTCAGCATAACCATTGGCATCGTAGCTGGCTTTTTCAAGATCAAATTCCATGCTTTTGAAGAAAGCTTCAACAAGTGCAAGGTCGATATTATAACGATTAACCGTTATTTGAAAACTGTGTAAAATAGGATTTAGGCTGATTCCTCTTTGTATAGCATCATAGGTTTCCTTTTTGAAATTGGACAACAATAATGCTTTATCATGGTCGTGGAAAGTATCTACAATTTCATCGGCGAAACGAACGAAACCATAGATATCGTAGATAGGTCCTTGAATATCGGCATGCAACAATTTGATCGCACTGCTGAAAGAAGTGCTGTATCGCTGTGTTGTAACACGACTACATTCATGGGCAACATTATGGAAGATACCTATCATACGCCGTTGAACTTATTTTTATTCAGGGTTCTTTGAAGTTAAACAATAAAACGCAGTTTGTTTTGGTTTGTTCAGCGCTTTATCCTGAATTTTTAAATTTTTACTTCTTTATTCACCAGTCCAGCTACCACTTCACCACTAATCAAGCTTGGTGGCACTCCTGGTCCGGGTACCGTTAATTGTCCTGTATAATAAAGGTTTTTAATTTTCTTACTCTTACAAGATGGCTTAAGGTTAGCAGTTTGCATCAATGTATTTGCCAATCCATAAGCATTTCCTTTAAATGCATTGTAATCAGCAATAAACTCTGCGTTACAATAAGCGCGTTTATACACCAGGTGTTCACGAATATCCACTCCTGTTCTGTCTTTCAGTCTATCACACAATAATTCAAAATAATGTGCCCTGACCTTTTCATCGTCGCCATCTAGCCCAGCAGCAATTGGTATTAGGAAGAAGAGGTTTTCACCATTAGCTGGCGCTTGACTCGAATCTGTTACTGATGTAGCACTTAAATAAAACAATGGCTCTTTGGGCCATGCTGGGTTTGAATATATTTCTTTAGCATGTTCATCAAATGGCACATCAAAGAACAAAGAATGATGTAGGAGTCCGGGTATTTTACAACTGGTACCTACATAATAAATCAAACAACCAGGAGCCATTACACGTTTATCCCAATACTGCTCTGTATAAGAACGAGCTTCAGTAGGCAGCAATTTGGTTTCTATGAAATGATAATCTGCAGCACCGATAACAACATCAGCATACATGGGTGATGCACCTTCAATAGTCACGCCTTTTGCGATTTCATTTTCGAGAACGATGCTAGTGACATTACTTTTAAAATGGAACTTTACACCTTGCTCTTGAGCAAGCTTTTGCATCCCTTCAACAATTTTATACATTCCTCCTTCAGGAAACCAGGTTCCTAATTTGATGTCAGCATAATTCATGAGACTATATAAGGCAGGTGTATTTTCTGGAAGCGCCCCAAGAAAAAGAACTGGGAACTCCATCATTTGTCGGATTTTCGGATGCTTGAAATATTTAGCAATATGTGCTTTGATATCCCTAAACACGTCCAGTTTGAACAATCCCATTACCAATTCAAAATCCATGAATTCAAACAAGGATTGTCCGGGTTTAAACACCAGTTTATTAATACCAACCCTGTACTTGTATTCAGCTTCTTGCATAAATGCATCTAGCTGTGCACCAGCACCAGGTTCTAAAGAATCAAAAAGATCTTTCAACGCTTGATAATCCGCTGGAACATCCATGTGGTCTTTGTTCCAATAAATACGATAAGAAGGATCAAGCCTGATTAATTTATAATAGTCAGCTACCTTTTTATTGAATTGCGCAAAATAACGCTCGAAGACATCCGGCATCCAGTACCAACTTGGACCCATATCGAATGTAAACCCTTCGGTTTTGAAATGCCTGCATCTGCCTCCGGCTTGATCATGTTTTTCAATGACATCGACTTGCCAGCCGTTTTTCGCTAAAAAAGTAGCTGCTGAAAGTCCAGCGAAACCACTTCCAATTACAATTGCTTTTTTGGACACAGGGGGAAAGTTAGGTTAAAACTTGTTAATCTGCTCTTTTAATAACCTTCTGGCAAAGTGAATCCTGCTTTTAATCGTTCCCAAAGGTTCATCAAGCATATCAGCAATTTCATGGTATTTATACCCTTCGAAATACAACATGAAAGGTTGTTTGAAAATACTCGGCAATTCATGAATTGCTTTATTGATATCTTTCATTCTGATAGTCGTCTCTGCACCATTAGGAACTGCTGCTTGGTTATGATCCAACAAGAACTCATTAGGCGTATTATCGAAAATGGTATTCTGTTTTGACTTTCTTCTGTAGTTGTTGATGAAAATATTACGCATGATGGTGTACAACCATGCTTTGATGTTGGTGCCAACACTGTACTTTTCCTGATTGGACAAAGCCCTGAACATCGTCTCTTGCAATAGATCTTTTGCACTTTCCTGATCCTTGGTAAGCGTCACCGCAAATGGTCTCAGGTATTCAGAATTCTGAAGCAGCAATTGATTGAATTCTTGGGTTGACATTTTTGTTTAATTTTATTAATTCAAATTTAAACAAAATAAATCTAGTCGCCCTAAAATTTGTTTAATTTTTTACGAAATAAAATTAAACAATTGTAAGTCCCTGACAATGAATGTCTTGTGGAAGTATTTCCAACTAATATTTACAGTAAACTAAACAAGAAAAAAGCAAAATGGGAGAATTAGACCAATTCAGTGATGAATTCTGTCACTTCCTGCAGGGATTTTTTGAAGTGGATTTGTGCAGGAATTTTCTTTTCGTAAGTGGCAGCCAGTCTTCCAGAGATGATTAAAGGTGTTGCATCAAATCGTTTAAGCGATTGTTGCAAGAACTTTTCAAAATTGAAAACACTTGAAACAGAAGTCAGGTGCGTATAGATGAAATCGGGCTTCTTGTACTTTACCACATATTCTACATCTTCCAGTGGAACATTTGAACCCAGGTAATACACTTTAATACCTCGATTTTTGAGTAAGTATTGTATGAACAGTAAACCTAATTCATGAAACTCCCCTTCAGGTAAAAAAAGTAGTCCGGATTTTTTAAGTTGAAAAAGTGGATTGACTGCTTCAGTACCTACAATTAATTTCTGACGAATAATATTAGAAACCAGGTGCTCTTGTGCAGGATTAATGTGCCCTGTAATCCAGAGTACACCTATTCTTTCCATGAATGGAAAAATAATTTGGTGTATTGTTTTTTCAATCCCTTTTGCTTTTATGTGCTCTTCCATCAAACCCTCGAAACCTTCCAGGTTCATATCCACCATAGCTTGTATGAGGGAATTAACAATACGCTCTTGTTGTGCCTGAATATTGTTGATACCAAGGATTTTGTCCTTCATATCTGCTTCCGTCATCTTGTCAATATGGGAAATTTTAAATCCATATTTATTCAATAATGATATGTTCAGGATCTTCTTGAGTTCCTCATTATTGTAGTACCTGATATTGGTATCAGTGCGTTGAGGCTTTAGAAAATTATAACGTTGTTCCCATATACGGATCGTGTGGGCTTTTATCCCTGTTAAGTTTTCAAGATCCTTGATGGTGAATGCGTTCATGTAGGCTATAACAAGTTTTTGTAGGAAATTGTTGCAGGTTACAACTATTTCCGGCATTTTGTTTAATAATGTAGACTCCTTTTAAGGCCTGCAAATTTAAAAAAATGTATGAATTGTCATAATTCCTCTTTGTTTTAGTCGTTTTGTTTAATCTATTTAAATATAAAGCCATCATATATCAACAAAACCCCCGAAAAACGGGGGTTTTGAAAGAGAAAATAAATTAAAAATATTTTTAGTTTTCGATGTTTTGCATGACTTTTTGTAGTGCTTTTGAATAAGTAAGTTGTTTCAAACCGGCTAAATGACGTTCGTGATGGAGGTCAGTTCCCAGCAAATTGATCAACTTCTTATCCGCTAGTTGTTCAGCAAAGCGTAAGACTTCTTTTCCGTAATAGCCGGCAAATGAGAGCAAGTTGGCTTGTAATTTACAACCCAACGCTTTGAGTTCAATCAACTCATTGATTTTGCTTGTGTAATACAAATAGCGTTCAGGATGGGCCAAAATGGGTTGATAACCCTGCAACTGTAACTCAAACAATATTTCTTTGAGTTGAAATGGAGGTTGTAAAAATGAAACTTCAATCAGCACCCAATTTTCACGAATTGTTCTCAGCGGTATTTTTTCTTGCAATAAAAATTCAAGGTTTTCATCGACCATATACTCAGCTGCAGCAACCAAGTTGTTTTTAATGTTGGCATTTTCTAATGCCGACTTTAGTATGTTATGGGCTGATGAAATACTTTCATTGTTATTTTTCCATATATCCTGCATCACATGAGGTGTAGCAGTAAATTGCTCAAAACCCAGTTCTATCATGGATTTGATCAAATATAATGATGTAGTAATATCTGGTGAGCCATCATCTATGCCCGGCAACAAATGACTATGTATATCATTTTTTAGATGATGAAAAGGAAAAATTTCTTTTTGCTTTCTATGGAAAAATGAAAACATGAAAAATAATTAAAGCAACATGTAATTGCTTTATTGTCTTGATTGGTATTCCTGATAGACCATCTCCAAACCTTGTCGAAGAGGTATCGTGAATTTCCAACCCAAAGCAGTCAATTTAGAAACATCCATTAATTTTCTTGGAGTACCATCGGGCTTTGATCGATCATAAACAACATTTCCTTCATAACCAACAACGTCTTTAATCATCAAAGCAAGATCACTGATGGCAATATCTTCACCAGTCCCAATGTTGACTAACCCTTCCTCACTATAGGTATTCATGAGGTATACGCAAGCATCAGCAAGGTCATCTGCATGTAAGAACTCACGTTTCGGTGAACCTGTACCCCAAATAGTGACGTCTGGTTTATTATTGACTTTTGCTTCATGAAACTTGCGGACCAATGATGGCAAGACATGTGCGTTTTGCAAATCATAATTATCGTTAGGGCCATAGAGGTTAGTCGGCATGACTGAAATAAAATCGCATCCATACTGACTCCTGTATGCATCGCACATTTTGATACCAGCAATTTTAGCAATGGCATAGGGTTCATTGGTTGGCTCTAATAAGCCAGTGAGCAAGTACTCTTCTTTCAAGGGCTGTGGAGCCATCTTAGGATAAATACAAGAAGACCCAAGAAACATCAACTTCTTCACGCCAGTCGCGTACGAAGAATGAATGATATTGCTTTGAATCATGATATTTTCATAAATGAAATCTGCTCTGTAAGTATTGTTGGCAAGGATACCACCCACTTTAGCAGCAGCAAGAAAAACATATTCCGGACGTTCTGCTTCAAAAAACTCATTGACACGTTCTTGGATCCTAAGGTCAAGTTCAGCGGAAGTTCGTGTTATAATATTGGTATAACCAAGCGCTGTTAGTCGCCTGAAAATGGCAGACCCTACCATTCCCCGGTGTCCGGCTATGTATATTTTAGCTTCTTTATTCATGCGCATCATTCACTTCAAAACCTGAATCCTTCAAGAGTTTTTCTCTTCTGAACAACTGAACATCGCTGGTTACCATGTCATTCACCAGCATAGGTAAATCATACTTAGGCTTCCATCCTAATTTGGTCATGGCTTTGGTTGGATCACCAATCAGTAAATCGACTTCTGTCGGCCTGTAATATTTAGGATCTACTGCTATAACTTCTTTTCCAATTTCAACTTGAAAATCAGGGTGATTAGCTGCAACTACATATCCACGTTCATTAGATCCTTCACCTTTGAATTCTAATTCAACACCTACTTCTGCAAAAGCCATTTTTACAAACTCCCTAACTGGAGTTGTAATACCTGTAGCAATAACATAATCTTCTGCAACGGGCTGCTGCAAGATCAACCACATGGCCTCTACATAATCTTTAGCATGCCCCCAATCTCTTTTAGCATCCAGGTTACCGAGGTAGATTTTGTCTTGCATACCCAAGGCAATCTTAGCTACACCACGAGTGATTTTGCGGGTAACAAAGGTTTCACCACGCAATGGACTTTCATGGTTGAAAAGAATACCGTTAACAGCATACATGTTATATGCTTCGCGATAGTTTACGGTAATCCAGTAACCATAGAGTTTAGCCACAGCATAAGGTGAGCGCGGATAGAAAGGCGTTGTTTCTCTTTGCGGAACTTCCTGAACGAGTCCGTATAGTTCAGATGTTGAAGCCTGATAGACTTTTGTTTTTTTAGTAAGTCCGAGTAAACGGACTGCCTCAAGAATTCTTAGAGTTCCAATACCATCTGCATTGGCTGTATATTCAGGTGTATCGAAACTTACCTTCACGTGGCTCATCGCAGCCAGGTTGTATATTTCATCTGGCTGAGTTTCCTGAATAATTCTAATTAGATTAGTAGAATCCGTAAGATCCCCATAGTGTAAAGTCAACTTAATCCCTTTCTCATGAGGATCCTGATAGAGGTGATCTATACGTGCGGTGTTGAACAAAGAGGATCTTCTTTTGATGCCATGAACAGTATATCCTTTACTCAGTAACAGTTCTGTCAGGTAAGCCCCGTCTTGTCCGTTTACTCCAGTAACAAGCGCTACTTTACTCATAGGTTGATGTATTGTGTTAATTTTCTAAGTGGCTTCAAAATTAACGTAAAAAGGTGAGGCTGCAAATGATTGATGGTCCATGCTTTTCTGTCTTCCCTATTGATGGTCCATCTGTTTTTAAAAGATGAATTGCTCTTCCCACCTGTTTTCATTACCACCAAGGTCTCTGGTATATAAAAAGTTTTAATCTGTTGTTTAAACATAAACCTCAGCATGAGTTCATAGTCGGCTGCGTACTTTAGGGAAGTATTAAAATACCCTAAATTTTCATACAATGCACGTTTGGCAAAAAAGGTAGGATGAGGAACCATCCAGCCATTGTAAAATTTATATGGTTTATATGCGCCTGCCTTCCATGTTCTAACTACTTTATCAAAACTCGTGTTTACATAGACAAGATCGCCATAGACAGCTTCCAAATCGTCCTTCTTAAAACAGTGCACAATTTTAGAAACGACTCCTGTATGCATATAGAAATCATCCGCATTTAAAATAGCGACAATTTCACCAGTTGCCAGCGCCAGTCCTTTGTTCATGGCATCATACAATCCATTGTCTTTTTCAGAAACAAATTTTGCAACGTGGGGGAACCGACTAACGACTTCTTGTGTACCATCTGTTGATCCTCCATCAATTACAATATGTTCAATATCGTTATGAGATTGAGAAGCAACACTGGTCAAAGTATCTGCTATTGATTTTGCTGCATTGAGAGAAACTGTAATAATGGAGACTTTCATGAGAAAGAACGCAATACTCTTTTTCTTTTTAAACTCGCTGGGTTGCCTTGATACACTCCGAATGATTCAAGGTCGGTGTTGGCAACTGAACCAACGGTTAACATGGCGTGGGAATGTGCGGTTACACCAGGACAAACAACAGCCTTTGCGCCAATCCATACTGCATCATGTAAAATGATGGGTTTAGTAATTAATTCAAATCTAGGAGAGTGATAATTATGATTACCTGTGCACAACATGGCTCCTTGCGATATGCAGGTATGATCACCTATTACTACTTGATCGAGGTTGTCTATCCAGGAGTTTTCACCCAGCCACACATGATTACCAACTTTTAATTTCCATGGATACTTAACTTGTACACCTGGTCTGATGATGGTCGCCTCTCCAATCGTTGCACCAAATAGTTGAAGTGTCCATTTTCGGACGCAACTAAAAGGGTGAAGAGGGTTTCTAACGAAAAGTACACTGCAGATGAACCAGAGTATTTGCTTCAATTTTGAAGCACCTATACCCTGTCCGTATGCTTTGTTGTACTCATCGTAATGTTGGAGATTGGTTGTCATAGTTTGTCAAGGGGGTGAAATTAAATCAATTTTCAAAGAGTGGGAGGTAGAGTTTGTTCACATCCAGGTTAGCTGTATAATCAATAGCAAGTGCATGTGCGCCTTGTCGGTATGTTTGCCATTGTTGGTCATCCATATTGATAAAATCTTGAAGTACAGATGTGATTGGGTTCAAATCAGTTAATGGCAAGTCAAATCCTGCGTTTCGTTGATCAAGATTTTTCCAAGGCGTATTGTTACTTATTAGAACGGGGCAACCGACAGCCAGTGCTTCGAATATAGCATGCCCGAAGCTCTCCACTTCAGAAAGTAAGGCAAAGAGGTGAGCATGAAGTAGGTGTTGTTTTATTTCAGTTGGCGGTAAATCCAGCAACCAGTTGATGTGAATGTTTTCAGGAAGAGTGCCAGTTATTTGTCTGCATTTTTTCAAATAAACATCATCTTCTTTTGTCGCGATGATATTTAGTGCAACTTTTCCCTCTAGGTTTTTCAAAACTTCCAACAACAGATGTAAGTTTTTAATGGGATGCATTCGACCTACAAATGCCAGTTTTAACTCCCCTTGCTGTTTAGTTGACTGATGGAGAGCAATAGCAATGGCACAGGGAATATTTCCAGCGACTGTTATTGATTTTGCATTAGGGAAAATTTGTTGAATAACTTTTTTCTCCTCGCTGCTTGTTGCGTGAAATGTCAAGTGTTTGGCAAATCCGAAAGTCCGCAAGAACCACAAATAGAGAAACTTCCTTATTGGCTTCACTGCCAAAGCGGAGGTATTCAACATCCCACGGGGAGCAATAATTATTTTATTTGAAGCATGGGCAACAAGGATAGGAATGATCATGTTGGAAAACATGCTATTCAGGTAGATTCGATCTGGGTTAATATCTGCTATTATGGATTTGACTTGTTTGAAACTCATTTTTCCGGAGCGATAATAAACTTGAACACCGTTTTGATTTAGCCATTGATCAGCAATAACATCTTCTAAAGGTGTTTCTTCCCCAAAATCAGTATTTGAGGTATAGATATAACAATCATAGTCCGTTTTGAGATGCTCTACCAGATTTACTATAGAACGAATAGGGCCTCCGCCTTTGAATGCAGGGACATACCAATCGGTGATGAAGAGGAGATTTTTACGAATTATTTGTTGTTGTTCAGTCATTAACTATGAGCATCTAATTCTCGCCAGACTTTTTCATATTGTTTTGTGATTTCAGTTGGAGCATATTTTTTTGCAATCATTAACCCTCTTTCAACATTTGACATTCGCAAATCTGGATTATTACATAACGTAATTATTCCTTGCCGAATTGAAGAGACATCGAGTGGATTTACCAGTACGGCAGCGTTTTCTGATAATGTTTTCATGGGCTCAATATCACTGGTAATAACTGGCCGTCCTGCTTTAAATCCTTCAAGAATAGGGAGTCCAAATCCTTCGTATAGTGAAGGGAATAAAACAATATCACAAGTTTGATAAGCAGAGATTAACTCTTCTGTTGTAATATCAACCCGATTAGTATACTTTATGTTGTTATCGTTTAAAAGCACAATGTTTTCCCGGGATAATCTTCCAATAATATGAAGACAAACTGGGAGTCCTTTTAATGCCTCAATACATCTCACCAGGTTCTTGTTAGCCTTGGTGCCAATAAAAAGGAAAGAAGTTTCTTCGTGATTAAACTCTTTTGGTAAATTTTGAATGGCATCACTAACCGGATTAGGAATTACAACAATTTTATTGGGTGCACAATGCGTGTATGTTATGATTTCTTTTTTAGTTTTCTCAGAAATAGCTGTAACTAAATTTAGTTGTTTCATCGGCCATTCCAGGAACAGCTTTTTCAAAACATAACGTTTGAATCCACTTGTATTATGAAGAAAGCTCAAATCGTGAATAGTAAGAACTGTTTTATTTTTGGGTAGTGCCAAAACAGCATAATGAACATGTCCGGTTACATGAAATATCCCCTTTTTAAATTGACGCAACCAGAGCAGATTAAATAGGATAAAGAATGGATTACTGCTTTTAAACGGCAAGAAATAACTCTTATAATCTTGAACATGATTTTCAAGCTGATGAAAAACGTTTTCAATGCTATGAAAACCTTCTAGAGGGTGACGGTATAAAAAATTAACCTTGATGGTTTAGACTTTATATTCAGGCTTGAGTAGCCAGCGATCGATATATTTAATGAGATACTTATTAATAAACCAAAAGGTGATGAAATAAGTAACTGACCAGCCAAGAAATTTAGAGGTAGTGATAGGGAAAGACCACGCGAATTGAAAAATTGGGGCAGAATAGCACATGCCCCATAAGACATTATAGCCATTGACTATAAAGTATTTATACATCCATCCTATCCAGAAGCCAAAAATGAATATCGGGACAAACATATAAATGGGTCCGAAATCTACGTATGCCTCTGCAACTGTTCCTAATGAGAAGGATGTACCTTCTTCTGCACCTGCAAACTTTCTTCCAGTATATTTTGAGGTAAGCTCTGAATCATAAATTGGTTTTTTATCTGGAAAGAGTATTCGGGGCTTTAAAATATGCTCAACTGCATTTTGCAGCAATCTTCCATTTTCATGTGGTAAGTAAGTGGGCACTTGTTTCATTGTCATGGCAAGAAACTCAACATAGGAAATTCGGTAGACAAGATTTTCTAAACCCTCAGAAAAATTTGACTTAAAATTTGAAGTCGAAAAGTCTTTTTGAGCAATTTCTATAAATGTAAAAATATTTTCTATTTCATTTTGTTGTATTACATATTGAGACCTTTCTCCGCCTGTCAAATACCTTCGATATTCTCCTTTACTGTAAGTCCAAACCACAGAGATTAATAACGTTAGCAGAGATACCAGAGTTAGCATTAAGTAGTTTCTCCATGTCAACTTAGGCGTAAAAAATAAATAAGCACCAATAGCAACAATGATATAATTTTTAAATGCAGCCCAAAAACCGCTAAAACTTAACAAAATTTCTATACTGATGATAATCAGTACTAATTTTTGATTATCCTTTGTAACAGCAACTTGAGCAATTAAAAAAGTTAGAATGACCCATTTAAAAAATGTGACTGAAAGTAAAAGTTGGGCACCAGGAATTTTAACAATAGAAGATTCTAATAATACCGAAAATATTGAAATGAATAAGTATAGCGTAATTAGTTTTTTAGACTCATACTTAAGCATTAAATTTTGTATTGCAAAAACAGAAACTGCTCGCACTCTTTTTATAGAAAACTGAATTGCAATTATGTAAATACTCAATGCTGTTAAACCAATCCAAGTAGCAATTATTAGATCACTCTTCCCATATCGGTTTATTTCATTGTATGATTTTCCGATTATAGTCGAATAAGGTATTATAATTGATACTACTGCCCAATAAAGTAATAAATTAATCAATAAATGTTTGGGCTCATTCTCTCTCCAAAAGCGAGATACAATAAATAAAAACAATGCCCCTGAATAAAAGAACAGAAGAGGTTCATTACTAAAAAGAGAGATAATTAATAAAATGAAGATATGAGAAAGATTAAAATTCAATTTTAGCCTTAATTTGCTCTAGAGCTTGATAAAAAGAATTAAAAGAAAAATTCTGCACACTTACAGTTGCATTTTTTTTAAGTTTTTCATAAACACCTGATTCTGAAATTTCACTCATCTTTTTGCATAAGTCAATTAGGTTATTAGATTCAAAAATGAGTCCATTTTCTTGGTGTTTAACTAAATCATGAGCACATCCACATCTATCACTTACAATAACTGGCGTACCAGATGC
>VFQT010000705.1_pt1 | contig 45845 bp, 43 predicted proteins | sample 3512381 | NCBI WGS metagenome assembly VFQT01 (sample SAMN10412376, study PRJNA504923) | tailings metagenome | isolation source: Relicate 2 Philex TSF3 active mining site | place: Philippines: Tuba, Benguet | collected 2017-08-29 | reverse complement strand
ATTGTACCCCACCGAAAGGAGCTTCCATGTTTGAAAGAATTCTTCTCGCTGTGGATGGTTCCGAGCACGCCCTCCACGCCACCCGCAAAGCCGCCGAACTGGCGCGCCTTATGAAACCCGTTGAGTTTCGAATTGTCGTTGCTTATGACCCCATTCCGCTCTATCTTGGCGAACCGAATATGCAGTTGGTCATCACCAACCGCAAAGGGGAAGCCGAAGAAATATTGAATGCCGCAGTTAAAGAAATAGGCACAATTCCATGCGAGGTTCACACTGAGATATTGGAAGGGGATCAAGCCAGCGCCATCCTCGAAGTAGCAAAAGTCCGCAATAGCGATGTGATCGTAATGGGCTCGCGCGGTTTGGGCAGGTTGGCAGGTTTGCTCTTGGGCAGCACGAGTCAGAAGGTCGTTTCGCATGCACCTTGCCCGGTGTTGATCGTTCGGTAATATAAAAGTAGGTCACGCATTGCGTGACCTACTTTGCTAGTTCTTCGGCTTTCATAAATTCTTCGGGCGTGTTCACATTCCAAAAGCACAAACCCGAAGGGTCGAAGGCTTTTGATTCATCGGGGGATAAAGTCCGCACTTTCACTTGCGGGAACCACGCGATGACTTTCCACATGTCCGCGTCAATCGCGGCTTCGATGGCGGGAAGACACGTCTCACGGCGATACAAGGCATGGAGAGGTTCGTAGCCTTCGTCCGTTTTGGCGATGACGACATCCGCCTCTTCCTCGACGATGAGCCTGTGTGCGCTTTCAAAGAAACTTCCACTCGCGAAGGGCATATCGCATGCCGCCACCGCTACGAATGGATGGCTGGCAGATGCGATGGCAGTGTAGAGTCCGCCCAGGGCGCCGCGATCTGGTTTGAGGTCCGATACGAGGCGTTGATCTAAGAAGGCATAGTCTGCGGGGCGATTCGTCGTGACGATCAATTCATCCGCAATCGGAGATAATCGCTCGATCACGCGTTGAATGAGCGGCTTGCCTAAAAATGGCTTGAGTGCTTTGTCCTCGCCCATGCGGGAGGATTGTCCGCCTGCCTGAATTACAACGGTTAACATGGGTGTATTATATAGTAGAGCGACATAGTATGCCGCTCTATGAATTATGAACACACTCTCGAACCGACTTGACCGCTTGACCGTGGAAGGCGAGTTGTATGAAAAACTCGCCGATGATTCTGTGCGCTGTTTTGCGTGCGGGCATCGCTGTCTCATTCGTGAAGGCAAACGGGGAATCTGTCAGGTGCGGTTCAACAAGGGCGGAAAGTTGATGGTGCCGCATGGTTATGTGGCGGCTCTGCAAAGTGACCCGATCGAGAAGAAACCATTTTCGCATGTATTGCCCGGCTCGAATGCATTGACCTTTGGCATGCTTGGCTGCGATTATCACTGTGGTTATTGCCAGAACTGGTTGACCTCGCAAGCCATGCGTGACCCAGCTTCGGATGTGTCGGTTCAATACATCCGCGAGTTGACGCCGGAAGACATCATGTCTTATGCGCGTCAGACGGAGGCTTCGGTGGTGGTCTCTTCTTATAATGAGCCGTTGATCACCAGTGAGTGGGCAGTGGAGATATTCAAATTAGCGAAAGAAAATGGGTTGATGTGTGCCTATGTTTCCAACGGCAACAACACACCCGAAGTGATGGATTATCTTGCCCCATATCTCTCAGCTTATAAAGTTGATTTGAAGTGCATGGATGATAAGAATTACCGCAAACTTGGCGGCACGTTGCAGCATACATTAGATGGGATCAAACGTGCCAGAGAGCATGGTTTATGGGTGGAAGTGGTGACGCTGGTGATTCCAGGCTTCAATGACTCAAACGAAGAGTTATGGGATGCAGCGCGTTTCCTTGCAGAGGTTTCCAAAGATATTCCCTGGCACGTAACAGCGTTCCACAAAGACTATAAGATGACAGAGCCCGATAACACAGATGCGAAGACTCTCATCCGTGCGGCGGAGATCGGGCGCGAGGCGGGGTTGAAATTCGTATATGCCGGGAATTTGCCGGGAACGGTTGGGGAGTATGAAGATACTTTGTGTCCGCAGTGCAGTTATAGGCTGGTGAAGAGGCGGGGATATGTGATCAAGGAATATCACATCACAGGAGGTGGAAAATGCCCGAAATGCGGCGAATCCATCCCTGGAGTATGGCAAACAGACCCTTCTCAAGTGGGGTTAAATGGAGGAGGCTTTCCGGTAGCTTTGCAATAGGTGTATAATCTCTCCACATTTTGCGCGGCAAAATGATATTCCATTTCTCACATGGAGGAGAAACCTGTATGAAACGAAATCTGTTCTCTTTGCTTTCGTTGTTGGTTCTCGCGAGCCTGGTTCTCGCGGCATGTGGCGGCGGCGCTGAAGCCACCACTGCACCAGAAGCAACCGAAGCTGCAACTGAAGCTGCCACTGAAGCAGCAACAGAAGCACCTGCTGAAGCCACCCCCACCCCCATTCCTGATGTATCCATCGCTACTTTCGATGGCACTTCCCTTTCTGTGCCTGCTGAAGAATGTAACGGCGACTACATTGGTTTGATCCAATCTGTGGTCGCGGTTGACGCCTCAACCGTGGTCTTCACCCTCTGCCGCCCGGATCCCGCCTTCCTTTCGAAGGTTGCTTTCAGCCCGTTCGCGATCTATCCTTCCGAATGGCTTGAAGCTACCGCCGGCGACACCACCCGCACCAGCGAAGGTCTCGAAGCCCCTGTGGGCACCGGTCCTTACATGGTGAGCGAATGGGCTCGCGGTGAAAGCGTCACCTTCGTTGCCAACCCCGAATACTGGGGTGAACAGCCTGCCGCCTCCACTCTCGTGATGCGCTGGTCTTCTGAATCCGCTGCCCGCTTGCTCGAACTGCAGTCCGGCACTGTGGATGGCATCGATAACCTCGGCCCCGAAGATTTCGCCGTGGTCGAAGCGGACTCCAACCTCCAGGTTGTGAACCGCCCTGCCCTCAACACTTTCTACATCGGTATGACCAATACCTTCGCTCCGTTTGACAACCAGCAGGTCCGTCAGGCGATCGCCATGGGTATTGACCGCCAGCGCATCGTAGATACCTTCTACCCTGCTGGTTCCGAAGTTGCTTCCCACTTCACCCCCTGCGCCATCCCGAATGGCTGTGTTGGTGAATCCTGGTATGACTTCGATGTCGAAGCTGCCAAGGCTCTTCTCGCTGAAGCCGGCTTCCCCGAAGGTTTCGCCACCAAGCTGTACTATCGCGACGTGGTCCGCGGTTACCTGCCCCAGGTTTCCAATGTTGCTCAGGACATCCAGGCTCAGTTGAAGGAAAACCTCAACATCGATGCTGAGATCGTCGTGATGGAATCTGGTGCCTTCATCGAAGCATCCTCTGCTGGCTCCCTCGATGGTTTGTACCTCCTCGGTTGGGGTGCAGATTACCCGCACATCACCAACTTCCTCGACTACCACTTCGGTGCTTCCAACCCGCAGTTCGGTGTTCAGTCTGACACCTACACTGGTTTGTTGCTCGAAGGTGCTCAGATCGCTGATCCTGCCGAAGCTGAACCGATCTATGTTCAGGCAAACAACGCGATCAAGGAATACGTTCCGATGATCCCCGTTGCTCATGGTGGTTCCGGAACCGCGTACCGCGCTGATGTGACCAACCCGCAGGCCAGCCCGCTGACCAACGAACAGTTCGCCTTCTCCGCTCCTGGTGACCGCGATACCTTCGTGTGGATGCAGAACGCCGAACCCATCAGCATGTTCTGTGCTGACGAGTCCGATGGCGAATCCCTGCGCGCTTGCGATCAGGTGATGGAAAACCTCTATGGTTATGAGATCAATGGCACCGCCACTGAACCCATCCTCGCCGAATCCTGCGACCCAAGCGAAGACCTCACCGTCTGGACTTGTACTCTCCGCCAGGGCGTTAAGTTCCACGATGGCTCCGACTTCGATGCCAACGATGTGGTTGCCACCTTCAACATGGGCTTGAATATCGACTCCCCGACCCATGTTGGTAACAGCAACATCTGGAGCTACTACGATTACCTCTGGGGCTTGATGAAGAAGCCCGGTTCCTAATTCGTTTCGGAACCAAGTTCGTTTGAAATAAAATACGGGATGGCGTAACCCGCCATCCCGTATTCTCAGGGAGACCTTGCCCATGATGCTTCAATATATCCTGCGCCGCGTGATCGCATCCATTCCGGTATTATTCGGCATTTTGCTTGTTACATTTGTGCTAGCACGTGTCATTCCCGGCGACCCTTGCCGGGCTATTCTTGGGGAAAAAGCCACAGAAGAAGTCTGTGCCCGTTTTATTGAAGAAAAAGGGCTGGATAAGCCCATCGTCACACAATTTGCGATCTATGCCAAGGATATGGCAAGTGGCAACCTGGGCGAATCCTTCCGCCTGGGTTTACCGGTTTCCCGCTTGTTGATCGAACGCCTCCCCACAACATTTGAACTGAGTTTGGCAGCCCTGATCGTTAGCATCATTTTTGGTATTCCCTTAGGTATTATTTCTGCCGTAAAACACAACACCTGGTTGGACGTGGTCACGATGGTGTGGGCGAACATTGGTGTCTCCATGCCGGTCTTTTGGCTCGGTTTGATGCTGATGTATGTGTTCTCTTTGATGTTGAAAGATACTCCATTCTGGCTTCCACCTTCCGGGCGTGTCAGCCCGGGCATTCCCGATACTCCATTTTATGAGATGTGGGGTTGGGTTGTTCCAGAGACCGGTCTTTGGTCGGCTTTCCTTAATTTCTCTGGACGTTTGAACATTCTCAATTCTCTGCTGACCCAAAATTGGGAATTGTTGAAAGATTCGATCATGCACCTTATCCTGCCTGCGCTGGCATTGGGAACCATTCCAATGGCGATCATCGCTCGTATGGCACGTTCTGCCATGCTTGATGTGTTGGGACAGGATTACATCCGTACGGCAAAAGCCAAAGGTCTGGGACGAGCCGGAGTGATTTTCAAGCATGCATTCCGCAACTCTCTTCTGCCCTTGGTGACAGTTATTGGTCTTTCATTTGGTAGTTTGTTGGGCGGGGCAGTTCTCACCGAAACCATCTTTGGTCTTTCCGGCGTGGGACGCACCCTCTACGAAGCCATCACTGCCCGCGACTATGGCATTGTGCAGGTCTTTACATTGGTGATCGCTTTTGTATTCGTGGTGATCAACCTGATCGTGGACATTTCCTATGCTTATCTTGATCCTCGTGTTCGCCTCAACTAAGGAACTCGAAAATGACTGCTAATTCAACAACCGTGGCAACACTGGATCCGGAAGCCATTGTCTCAAAATCCACGGGCATGTGGCAGCTTACGATACGCCGCTTGTTCCGCCGTCGATCCGCCATGGCTGGTTTGGTGATCTTGGGCATTCTGGTCTTGATCGCAGTATTTGCTCCTGCGCTTGCCCCCTACGACCCAACTATGTCCATGTTGGATGTCGACCCACCGCAAAAGATAAAAGCTCGTACAGCGCCTTGTATCCATCTCCTGGGCTGTCCGGCGGACCAACCTCAACATATTGCCGGTATTGATGGGAACATTCGCGATCAATTCAGCCGTTTGTTGTTCGGTGCGCGTTTGAGCCTGATGGTTGGTTTCTCTACTGTGACCTTTGCCATCATTATTGGAACGGTACTTGGTGCCCTTGCAGGTTATTTTGGCGGCTGGCTTGATAATCTCATCATGCGTGTTATGGATGTGCTGCTGGCGTTCCCATCGCTGTTGCTTGCCATTGCCATCGTCACCGTGCTGGGACCGGGTCTCATCAACGCCTTGCTTGCGATTGGTATCGTATCCATTCCTGCCTATGCTCGCGTGATGCGTGCTTCGGTACTCTCTGTACGTGAAATGGAATTTGTCGCTGCTACCCGCGCTTTGGGCGGCAACAATATGCAGATCCTCTTCCTGCGTATTCTGCCTAATGCCCTGACACCCCTCATCGTACAAGGGACCTTGGGCATCGCCTCCGCGATCCTGGATGCCGCTGCACTTTCCTTCCTTGGCTTGGGTGCTCAACCGCCTACGCCCGAATGGGGTTCCATGTTGGGCTCGGAGCGCAATCAGGTCTTTACGGCTCCGCACCTTGTGTTCTATCCCGGTTTCATGATCATGCTCACCGTGTTGGCATTCAACCTTATCGGTGATGGTTTGCGCGATGCGCTTGACCCACGTCTGGCACATTCAAGCGGATAATTCAATTTGCGAATCAAAAAGCCCGTCTTAATGACGGGCTTTTTTTTATTTGTTTATTTACGCGTTGGTTATAAACGCCCAGACTGTCAGCCCGCCAAAGATAAGGAGCACAAGGCTTGCCCCAGTGACCACTTCGCGACTCTCGCGCTCATCATGCAGGGAGAGTTCAGGCGGCATGCCGATCGTCATCCATTTTGGACCCGCAAACCAGGCGAACATTGCGCCGCCCAATAGACCACCAATATGTCCCCACGTGTCGATGCTGGGAGCCAGCCCGAGGAACAAGTTTATGACGATGATGAATACTGCATTGCTAATGGCTTGTTTGGCGTGTGAGCCGAATAACTCACGGTTTTGATAAAAGAAAATGGCTTCAGCCGCGATCAGACCGAACACTGCGGTGGATGCGCCTACAGAGTACCCTTGAGTAAACAGGAAGGAAAGTACATTGCCAGCAAAGCCGCCAAGAAAATATAAAAGAAGAAAACGCCAGTGTCCGAAGTGACGTTCCAGCAGTGTCCCTACAGAAAGCAGGGCGTACATATTGAAGAAGATGTGGGCAAATGAACCATGCAAGAACATTGGCGTGATCAACCGCCAGAGTTGTCCTGCATATATGGCTTCGCTAATACGCGCGCCGAACAGAGTCACCCAATCAATGCCATAGCTCGAATCGCCCAGGAAGACCGAGCTGAGGATCTGTAAAAGATAAGCGAAAACCGTCACGCCAATTAGAACGTATGTGACGGTTGGCGGCAGGGAGGGCATCCGCACGTAGACGGGCTGACGGGTTGGTATCGGCTCGGGTTGTGGAGCAGGTTCGGGGTCTGAAAAAGAGGCGGGAGGTTGTATCACAAAGTTACCTTGCGGTGGTGCACTTTCAAATGTTCGGCTTCGATGATCGCGCGGACTTTATCCACGGTGTCATCCAAATGGAAATCATGATTGACGATCACATAATCAAAGGCGTCCAGTCGCTGCAATTCCTTACGGGCAGTGGCGATACGCAAAGAAAGAGAGTCGGGTGATTCGGTCTTTCGTTCACGCAGGCGGTGCTCCAATTCTTCTTCACTTTCACAAGTGATGAAGATGAGCAGTGCTTCTGGTGCAAGTTTGCGAACCGACTCAGCACCCTGTACATCGATGCGCATCACCACGTCTCTGCCGCTGGCAAAGGCGTTGCGGACCTGTTCCTTGGGAATGCCTTTGTAATCGCCATATACAATGGCGTATTCGATCAATTCGTTCTCTTCGATCATACGTGCAAACTCATCTTTTGAAACGAAGAAATAATCAACACCATGTGTCTCGTTGGCGCGTTTCTCGCGGGTGGTGGCGGTGACGACGAAGTGGAAAGGGAATTCGCGGTCTTTCATTCTTTGAACCACAGAGTCTTTTCCAACGCCGGAGGGACCGGAGATGACGATCAACAAGGGATTGGGTTTGCGGAGATCGAATTCAGACATGTGGGCAATTGTACCAAACCGCCTCTTGCCGAACCCATGCCTGACTCTGTAAAATAGACATATGCCCACCTATGACTTTATCTGCAATTCGTGCCAAAAGCGTTTTGAAGTTTTCCTGACCTATAGTGAATATGGCAAGAAAACGGTCCATTGTGAGCACTGTAACAGCGCGGATGTACGTCGCCGCATGACCAAGGTGCGAATCGCGAAGACCAATGACAACAGGCTCGAAAGCATGGCAGATGAACTCAATGACCTGGAAGGCTTGGAAGATGATCCTGCTGCATTTGGGCATATGATGAGAAAGATGGGGAAGGAAATGGGGGAAGAATTGCCGGTAGAGTTCGATGAAGTCGTTGAACGGCTCGAAGCGGGACAAAGCCCTGAGGAGATCGAATCTGCCATGCCAGACCTCAGCGGGGAAGATGATTCTAAGGAATAAACATTTCCTTCCATGTATAATTTCACTATTCTTATCCGAATTGTTGTGACTTTCGTCACATTAATGGATGCTCATATTTACTAGTCATTAATCTTCTACTTAAGTAGAATTCCACATATCTGCTGAAAAATGTCAAAGCAGTCATTTTCCCCAAAGGAGGCGCAATTCGAAGAAACGCCGATTTTCCCCTACTTTCCACACTGATCTAAGGAGAATGATATGAATCTCAAGAAATTTCTAGTTTTGTTCGGGGTATTGGTTGTGCTTGGCGCAGTTTTAGTGGCTTGCGGCGGCACCCAACCCACTGAAGCAGGGACTGAAGCAGCTACGGAAGAAGCTCCTGTTGCTCCAATTCCCGACACCCCATATCTCGCTGAATGGCAGGGCTCTGGTCACGCTGATGTGGCTAGCGAACCTTTCCGTCACTGGGATGATGCAGCCGAAAATCCTGATGGTGTTCCCTCCTCCTGCGCAAAATGTCATACCAGCGCCGGGTATCAAGATTTCCTCGGTTTAGACGGCTCTGAAGCCGGTAAAGTGGATGCCAATGTACCCGCCGCCGATGCCCAAGGCGTGCAGTGCGTGGCTTGTCACAATTCCGGAACCATTTCCAAGACCACCGTTGTGTTCCCCTCCGGCGTTGAGATCACAGCCGGTGATGATGTTCGTTGTATGGAATGTCATCAGGGACGCGAATCCAAGGTCAGCGTTGACGCGCAGATCGAAAAATTCGCTGCCACCGACATGGACGCTGTAGTTGCGCCCATCAAGGACGATCAGGGTAACGATGTGTTCTTCGGTTTCCGCAATGTTCATTATTACGCTGCGGCTGCTACCCTCTATGGTGGCATGACCCACGGTGGATATGAATATGAAGGCATGACCTATGACGCGAAGAATACTCACGTCGATGGTTATGCTTCCTGCACCGGCTGTCACGATCCCCATACCCTTGAGGTCAAGGTCGAGCAGTGCTCTCTCTGTCACGAAGGCGTTGCCACTGTGGAAGATCTCAAAACCATCCGCATGGTCTCCTCCAATCCTGACTACGATGGCGACGGTGATGTTGAAGAAGGCATGTACTATGAGATCGAAGGCCTGCAGACCGCTTTGATGGCTGAGATCCAGAAGTATGCTGCTGATAAAGCGGGTGCTGCTATCCTTTATGATTCTGCCGCCTATCCCTACTGGTTTGCAGATACCAATGGAAACGGCACTGCGGATGAGGGCGAAGTTGCATTCCCGAACTCCTACAAGAACTGGACTCCCCGCCTCTTGAAAGCTGCCTATAACTACCAGGTTTCCGTCAAGGATCCTGGCGCGTTTGCTCACGGCAACAAGTACATCGTCCAATTGCTCTTCGACTCGATCGCCGACCTCGGCGGTGACACCAGCACGCTTGCTCGCACCGATGCAGGCCATTTCGCTGGCGACACCATGCCCTTCCGCGATTGGGACCTGACTGAAGAAGGCGAACCCAACTACATCGTTCCGTTCGGCTGTGTGAAATGCCACACCGCTGACGGTCTGCCCACCTTCCTCAAGGCTGGCGGCTCTGTGGTTGTGACCGGCAACGGCACCACCGTGACCACAGGTCTTACCAACATGCCTTCCGCCAATGGCTTCAAGTGCTCCACCTGCCATAACGAAGAAGCTTGGCCAGAACGCTACAGCGTTGCTTCCGTCACCTTCCCCTCCGGCAAGACAGTCAGCCTGGGCGGCAAGGATGCCGATGGCAAGTTTGTTGCAGACGATGCCAATCTTTGTATCCTCTGCCACATGGGACGCGAATCCACAACCAGCATGAACAACGCCTTGCGCGGCAAGGATGTTGATGTGGTTGATCCGGCTGTTCGCTTCAAGAACATCCACTACTTCGCCGCTGGCGCAACACTCTTCGGTGGCGACACCATGGGTGCATACCAGTACGAAGGCAAAACCTATGTTGGTCAGAACCTGCACGCTGGTGAAGATGGCGAAGGCAAGATGAATAAATGCACGGACTGCCACGATGTCCATGCTCTCGAGCCCAAAGTCGAATCCTGCGAAACCTGCCACAATACCACCAATCCTGAAGAGATCCGCGAAACTGAAGTGGATTACGATGGTGATGGTGATGTGGAAGAAGGCATCAAGGGCGAAATTGATACCCTTGCTGAAGCTCTCTTTGCCGAAATGCAGACCTATGCAGCTGCCAACGGTGGCCCAATCGAATACAATCCTGCCGCCTATCCGTACTACTTCGGCGCTGATGGCAAGCAATACGCCACGTGGACACCCCGCTTGGTCAAGGCTGCCTTCAACTATCAGTACAGCCAGAAGGATCCTGGTGCGTTCGTTCACAACCCGAAATACATCATCCAGATCTTGATCGACTCGATCGAAGACCTTGGTGGTAATGTGAGCACGTACACTCGTCCAGAAGTTCCGGCTCAGTAATAAAACACAGCAAGAAAATGGCGGGCGCAGTTCTGCGCCCGCCATCTTTTTAATACCGCCTTAATCACACAAAAACAGTGATATTTATTACTTCTACGGTCTGACAACCCCTCGTAAAATTGGGGCAATTCCCCCATGACAGTAATTGGGAATATAATATTGGAATTGTCCAAATTTTTAATAAGGAGATTGTGATGCACCATCGGATACGGCTTCGTACGCCTCGCATCTGGACCCTAAGCCTGATTCTCGGATTTGGGCTTCTTGCCTTCGCTTTGGCAACGTCCATTTCAACTGCTCAGGCAGCACCCAGCTACCACCCTGCCCTCCAAGAAGACAAACCCAATAACGATTTTTGTCTTGCCTGCCATCAGGAAGATGGGATCGATAAATCCTTTGGTAATGAATCCCTGTCTGTTACCATAAACCCTACAGAGTTTGAATTATCCGTTCATGCACAAGAAGGAATGCTCTGTGTAGATTGCCACCAAGAGATCAGCGACTATCCACACCCTGAAGTAAAAGCTAAAAATACTCGCGACTTTACTCTTAGTTTCCTTGAAACCTGTGGAGAATGTCACGAAGAACAATACAATCAGACTCACGACAGCGTGCATCAGATCGCATTTGATAATGGCAACAAAAATGCTGCCGTCTGTATGGACTGTCACAACCCGCATACGCAATCCCGCCTGACCGGAAAAGCAAGCGGCGAACTTACCAACTCTGCCCGCCTTGAGATTCCCGCAACATGTGCCCAGTGCCACACTGAGGTCTTTGAGACATACAAGACCAGTGTTCACGGCAAAGCGCTCACTGAGGAAGGCAATACGGATGTTCCCACCTGTATCGATTGTCACGGCGTTCATAATATTCAATCACCCACCACAGTAACCTTCCGCAACAGCACTCCATTCTTGTGCGCAAAATGCCATACCGACTCATCGATCATGTCGAAATATGGTATCTCCACAAATGTGCTCAACTCCTACGTTTCCGATTTCCACGGCACGACCGTAAAGCTCTTTGAAGAAGAATTCCCAGGACAGCCGACAAATAAGCCAGTCTGCACCGACTGCCACGGCTTGCACGATATTTCGAGAGTAGATGATCCTGATACTGGTATTGCCATGCAGGAAAACCTGCTCGTCAAATGTCAGCGCTGCCATCCCGATGCCACTGCCAACTTCCCCGCCGCCTGGATGAGCCATTATGAACCCAGCCCGGAAAATTATCCGATCGTGTATTACGTCAACCTCTTCTATAAATTCTTCATCCCTGCCGTGCTTGGCGGAATGATCTTCTTTGTGCTGACCGATATTTATCGACGTATTGTGAATCGCATGAAAGGAGTCAAACACTAATGAATACAGTAACCAACGCCTACATGCGTTTTCCGCTTGCGCGCCGCATCGAGCACTGGGTAATGATGCTCTCCTTTACTTTGCTCGGAATGACAGGTCTGCCGCAGCGCTTCCCCGATGCGGGGCTTTCCAAAGCCATCCTTGGCATACTTGGCGGCATTGAAACCTTGCGTACCATCCACCATGTTTCCGCCATTGTTATGATGTTTGGCACGGCCTGGCATATCTTGGTGATGGGCTATAGCGTATTCGTTCTACGCGACCAGATGTCCATGTTACCTACCTTGCAAGATGCCAAAGATGGTATTCAAGCATTGCTCTACAACCTCGGCTTTGCCAAATCCTACCCGCAGATGGGTCGCTACACGTTCGAAGAAAAAATGGAATATTGGGCTTTTGTCTGGGGAGCAGCTGTGATGGGAGCTACTGGTTTCCTGATGTGGAATCCGATCACTGCCACCCAATACCTGCCTGGTGAACTTGTGCCTGCTGCAAAGGCTGCACATGGTGGCGAAGCTGTGCTGGCAGTACTGGCTATCATTATCTGGCACATGTATGGCGTCCACATCAAACGCTTCAATAAAGCCATGTTCAACGGCAAGATGACTGAAGAGGATATGCTCCACGAGCATCCACTTGAACTGGCGGATATCAAAGCTGGGATCGCTGATCGCCGTCCCGACGCCGCAACCATTCGTAAACGCCAGATGATCTATTACCCCATTGCTGCTGTTCTAACGATCACCATGCTTGGCGGAATCTACGGGTTCATCAATGCTGAAGAAACCGCATTGACGACCATTCCCCCTGTTACCGAAAGCGCAACACCAGAAAGCAATACAACACCCTGATTACGAAGAGCCGGGTATGTGTGGCTTAGTTTCCACTATATCCGGCTTTTTTGTTTAATTTATATCACCATCGGAGGGCACCATGAAACTGCGAGAAAGAATAAGGAAGTTTTTCTTCCCTGCTCCAGATTCAAAACTTTGGATTTTGCTGCTTCCCTACATTGCGATCATCGTATTCGCAATGGTTTCTGTATTTGGCGGGATACATACCTGGGAGTACACCAATTCCCCCGAATTCTGTGGCACTGCCTGTCACACCATGCCCCCTCAAGATACAGTTTACAAAGAATCGCCGCACTCCAATGTCACTTGCGAGGAATGCCATATTGGACGTGCCTCCTTCTGGGACCAGGCAATGCGCAAGACACAGGGCATCAAGGAAACTTATTACGAAGTTTTCAAACTCTATGAATATCCGATCCGCGCCAAGGCTTTGCGCCCTTCACTGGATACTTGTGAAAAATGCCATCGTCCTGAAACATTTTCCGATGACAGCCTGCGTAAGATCACCCATTTTTCTGATGACCGTGAGAACACTACTTCGAGTGTATACCTAATTATGAAAACTGGCGGCGGGGATGCCCGTGAGGGCAATGCGCGCGGTATCCATTGGCACATCAGCAGTAAAGTTCTATATTATTCGGATGATGAACTGAGCCAGACCATTCCGTATGTCCGCGTGTACAACGAAGATGGCACATTCACTGAATACACAGATGTTGAATCCGGCTTTGACCCATCCACGATCGATGAAAGCCAGCTAAAACAAATGGATTGTGTAACCTGCCATAACCGCGTGACGCACGACTTCCAATCCCCGGTCACTTCGGTGGATGCTTCAATGGCAGAAGGATTGATTGATTCTTCTATTCCTCTGATCCATGTCAAGGCAGTTAATGTTCTTTCTGTTCAATATGCCTCGCGTGATGAGGCGATGAAAGCCATTGCTGACATTGAGGAAGATTACAAACGAAACTTGTTCGATTATTACAGCCAGAATGGCGAAAAGGTCAAAGCGGCTGTTGCTGAGATCCAGGCGATCTATGATCGCACTGTCTTCCATGACCAGAAGATCGATTGGACCACCTACCCCAATAACCTCGGTCATATAGAAGCGCCGGGTTGTTTCCGCTGTCACGATGGCAAGCACTTGAACGAAAATCAAGAAGCTGTCCGGCTGGAGTGTAATGTCTGTCATGCCATTCCAGTGGTTGCAGAAGAGGATGACTTTGTCACCAACATCGAGATCAGTAACGGACCCGAACCTGAAACCCACTTCAATCCAAATTGGATCACGATGCACAATCAGGCGATCGGTCCTTCCTGTTCGAACTGCCACTCCACAAAGGATCCTGGTGGCGTGAGTAATACATCCTTCTGTTCAAACAGTGCTTGCCATGGCAATGTGTTTACATATGCCGGTTTTGATGCGCCTGCCTTACGCGAGATCATCAAGAATCAACTTCCTCCTCCAGAACCCGAACTTGAAGTTCCCGTACTGACAGGGGATCCAACGTATGCGAACTATATTGGAGTGTTGTTCACGCTCAAGTGCACGGGATGCCACATTGAAGGGGATGCTGCCCCTGAAGGTCTCGACCTTTCCACGTATGATGCTTCGTTGAAGGGTAGTGCAAATGGACCCGTTATCTCGGTTGGCAATGCAGATAATAGCCGGATGATCCAGGTGCAATCTGAAGACCATTTTGCGAACTTTACTGCAGAAGAACTTGAAAACGTCATTAATTGGATCAACAATGGCGCGCCGCAAGAGTAAACTGAAATAAAATTTTTAGTTAGGACAACATAAAAGAGCCATCCGTACGGATGGCTCTTTGTAATTACCGAACACTAATCACCTGTGACAGCTTCTCCAATATTCACTGTCACCACTTCGAGTTCTTCGCTCACGAGGCGATGGTCAACCACGCGCAGGTATTTCACGCCGATCGAGAAAGCCAGCAGACCAAAGGCGATGATACCCAACCCAGCTGCCCACTCCACCAGGGAGGGAGTATAGGTGGTGTATTGGACGAGCATCTCACCGGGGGTATAGGGAATGACCGCGAGGAAGCCGACGATGTTGGTATCGAAGCGGAAGGCAACCACGCCGCCAACGATCATCGCGAAGGCGAGCATTCGCCACAGCGGAGTCTGACGCAGGGAGCGCTTGAGCAGGATGATGGTAGGAATGAGCGCGCCGAAGATCATCTCACCGAACCAGAAGTTGAAGGATAGCGGTCCTTTTGTGAGGATTTCAAATCCTTCAGTCCGTCCGGGTTCATAGGTGTAGGTTTGGGCAAGCCAATCCCAGAAGCGCCAGTAGAGATAGGCGATCATCATATAACCTAGTACCTGGGCAGCTCGTTCGATGAGCGTATCGTTGACCTTGGCTTTAGGGGTTAGACGCGCCGCTAACATGGATGCGAACAGAGTAAGTGCAACGCCACCAAGGATGGCTGTGAACATGAACATCACAGACATTTCAGGTCGATACCAGATCGGGCGGGCTTTGATTACTCCATACACAGCACCCAGTGACGATTGATGCAAACTGGAGAGAGCCAAACCGAAGATGGCAAGCACAGGCGCATAGTGATGCATGTGTTCCATCTTTTGTGCAAGCTTCGGGAATTTATTGCGCAGCCATTCAAAAGATGCCACGATAGGCATGACTTCGAGCAACAGCACAGTGAAGTATAGACCGACGCACATGGTCACTTCCCAGAGCAACGAGTGTGTGTTCCAGAAGACGAAGGACTTCCAGAAGCGTTCAGGGCGACCAATATCGAGCAACAGAGCCATCATCGCCATGCTGTAGCCGGTAAAGCCAATAAAGGTGGCTGTGCGAGCAAGTGGTTCATAGCGCTTGAAGCCAAAGAGATAGACGACCGCGCACAAGCTGAATGCGCCTGCTGCCACAGCAATGGAGGAGAGGTCAATGGTGATCCACAATCCCCAGGGCACAAGATCGGTCAGGTTGGTAATGACCAAGCCTTTCCAGAAGACGGTGATTCCAGCAACGAGCGCCGAGAGCAGCAGCAAACCCAGAAAGGCGAGCCACAAACCCCAGGGAGTAAAGATATTTTCACGGATGGTTTTCAGGATGGTTTTCATTTCATCCCTCCACAATGGTGTTTTCATCTACGGGTAGATAGTACACACGAGGATTGGTTCCAAGGTTCTCACGCAGGCGATAGGACGGATTCTCGCGCAATACCTGGCTGACTCTGGAGTTCGGGTCATTCAAGTCACCAAAGATGCGGGCGCCGGTTGGGCAGGCCACCACACAGGCAGGAGTTGCGGCAGGATCTTCACCCGGTACGAGACCCAGTTCCATGCCACGGTCAATGCGCTGGTAGCAGAAGGAACATTTTTCTGGCACGCCACGCGGACGGCGATCCACTTCTGGTTCGCCATATTGCGGCACGTAGGGGTTTTCACCTTCGAATTTTTCCCAGTTGAAAGAGCGGGCATCGTACGGGCAGGCTACCATGCAGTAGCGGCATCCGATGCATTTGTCGTAGTCCATCATCACGATACCGTCGTCGCGGTAGTAGCTGGCGCCTACGGGGCAAACTTCTACACAGGGGGCATGCTCACATTGCATGCATGGACGGGGTAGATAGACCTGTTTGCCGTTCATCTCGCCAACGTTCAATACCTTGGTCCAGTTCACATCGGGATTGATGTCATTGTTGGCATTACAAGCCATCTGGCATTGATTACAACCGGTGCATTTGGACTGGTCGATAACCATCACCCATTGATGCTCACCTTTGGCGCCTTCGGAGGCTTTTACTTCCTTGGTCAGGAACTTTGCCCCGGCAGCAACGGCAACACCTACCGCGGAGAGCTTGATGAAATCACGACGATTGAATTTATTTTGTGCCATGGTGTACCTCTGCAGATTTCTTCAACACAAGGCGATATCCACGTTCGAGCCACGGAGCCAGCAACATGCCGGCGGCAATACCGATCAGAGCGGTGATCCCTGCGTATCCAAGCGGTGAAACGGGAGCAGGTACCGGCGAAACGATGGGAGATTGGTCTATGAGTGCAGCAGCAGGTTCGTTGGTGGCAGTTGGCACGGCGGCTGCAGGGGCGCTTTCTACAGCGGTCGCTTCACCTTCAGCGTGCATTTGTTCAGCGTGGCAGGAACTACAAGTCCCAATGCTCGCCTTGAAGGAATGGTCAGCAACCTGATGAACCTCGGCAGCACTTTCCACATGTCCCAGATGGCAGTCGATACAGGTGACACCCTGCTTGCTGTGCACAGAGTATGGGAAGTTCATGCTAGCTTCTTCATGGCAGCTAATGCACAATTGAGAAGCATCTGTGATGGTCTGATCCTTGAGGTTGACGGTGATCTTCAACGAAGCGTTATGCGGATCGTGACAGGTGGTGCAGTCCATGCCGGCAGCAAAGTGGGTGCTTTCTTCCCATTCTGCCATGCCAAAACGAGCATCGGTATGGCATGTTCCGCAGGTTCCGCCGGTTACATCCATGCTCATGGTGGTTTTGGGGTGGTCGCCGCCACTGTCAATGTGACAGGCGGTGCAGTACACACCATCTTTTTCCCATTCGCCGGTATTTTCATCGTACCCGGTTACATGGCAGGAGAGACAAGCGGTGGGCTTGCCTTGGTCTGTCCAGGCATTGACGAAGATCGGGTCGCTGGAAGCATTTCCATGCGGACCATTCTTCCAGGTCATATCGAATTCTTCATGGCAATCGGCACAGGTCTTCTCTTCTTCCTCTGTGGGCGTGGGAGGATTGGCATCCTGTGCGTATGCAGCAACAATGGAAACACCTGCGAACAGCAGGGCAACCATAAGAGCGATGATGATTTTTTCAAAGCGTGAGAACATTAGGGCATCTCCTTATTAAGAGTGGAATGTTGGGTTAGGCGTGAACCTTCGAATGCTCGAGCGTCGGGATCGGCGCATTGATAAATACTTCGCAATCGAGGCAGGCTTCGCGCAAATAGCCGTTTGACAGGCGGTGGATCTGCCAGCAAGGTTTGCCGCTTTCAGCGGCGCGGGCTTTGATCTCATCGATCGAAAGCCCCTGTTCCTTCCAGCAGGGCTCTTCATCGCGGATCAGAAGTTTGCGTTCGATCTCCGCTTCCTTCTGCCAGCGAATATCCAATCGGCGTAAACCGATCACGATCAGCGTGGTCACCAATAGGGGTAAACCCAACCGTACGACCAAACCGAGGATCAAGGCAAAAAATTCATTGATAGCCATATCAACCTCACTTCAACCAATAGTTGGTTTCGTTACGGCGCAACAATTCACCGATCAATAGGAGCATTCCAAATGGGATGACAACGCGGGCTACAAAGTACAGAATGAAAAACTCAGAACCGTTCATGGCATTCTCCTTTCTTTCTCTGCCCCAAGAATAGCTCTACATTAGAGGGAAGTAAATTCGTGCCTGCCCCCAACATGGATGGATAACCCCAGCATCTTTCCGGACCTTGCGTCTGTGGAAAACACCCCAAACCTTTTTTACTCTGTGGGGGAATTGCCCCATCAAAAAAACTTTGTGTGTAAATCAGATGAACTTACTCGGATGACAAAACATTGCATACTTAAATAAATAAGCATCACATATTGTGCAATATGTGATGCTTATTGTGAAAATTTTGCTAGTTATGCCTTGATGATCCCCTTGCGGATGGCATATCTCACCAGTTCTGCACGTGAGTGCAGGTTCAATTTGCGCATGATGTTCTCGCGGTGTCGTTCAACGGTCTTGGGGCTGATGACCAATGAATCTGCGATCTCCTGGTTGCTTGCCCCTTCTGCCAACATGGCAAGTACCTCACTCTCACGGTCGGTCAACCCATCCAGATTTGGCTTTTCATCGGTAAGCCGGTCTATATTTAGAAAATCGCGCACCAATAATTTTGCCATTGACGGGTAAAGATACACTTCGCCATTGGCTGCCGCGCGAATGGCAGTGATCAACTCTTCAGGAGCAGCTCGCTTGGGGACGTAACCCGAAGCGCCTGCGTTCAACATTTGGAAGAAATATTCTTCATCTTCATGAATGGTTAGCGCCACAATGTTCACATTCGAGAATTTAGCCTTGATCTCACGTGTGGCTTCGATGCCGGTCTTATCGGGCAAGCCAATATCCATCAATATCACTGTCGGTTGAACCCGCTCGGTCTCTGCCAATGCTTCGGCGGCAGAACCAGCTTCGCCAACGATCTCCACATCTTCCTGCCCGCTGAGCAGCATTTTCAAACCGGTGCGGACCACCGCATGGTCGTCCACCAATAACAATCGGATCGTCATTTGTCCTCCTGCCTTATCAAATGGAAGGGAATTACCGCTTCCACCTCTGTACCGTAGCCAGGGCGTGAAGAAACGGTTACACCGCCGCCAAGCAGGGCTGCCCGTTCTTCCATGCCTGCCAGCCCCAAGGAGACGCGCCCAATGCGGCTCTGTACATCTTTCATATCGAAACCCAGTCCATTGTCAAATACATGGATGCGTACTTCCTTTGGCAGGTAATGGATCTTGACATTGATCGTTGTCGCTTGTGCATGTTTGATGACATTGTTCAACGCCTCTTGCACAATGCGGAAAATGGTGATCTTCACAGCATCATCGAGCGCAGGTTCATCCCCTTCAATATCCACGCGGGTGTGAATGGTGGTCAACTCATGGACGCGCGAAGTGTACCACCTCAAGGTGGCAGAAAGTCCCAGGTCATCGAGGTGCGCAGGCCTGAGGTCCGAGATGATGCGCTGCAATTCGCGGATGGATTCTGATGTTAGAGATTGAAGTTGGGTCAGGGTGGCGAGCCGCTTTTTTGAGTCAGTTTCGTTTGCAAGCCCTCGCAACCCCATTCCTATTGCGGTCAGTGATTGACCGGTTTCATCGTGCAGGTCACGTGCAATGCGCTGACGTTCTGACTCTTGCGCACCGACAATGCGGCGAAAGAGTTGGGCACGCAATTGTTCGCGTTGCTGCGACTCGTGTAATTGTGCCGCTTGAAGTTCTGCGATCTTGCTGTCGCTTTCCACTTGAAAGGCACGTAAAAAGCGGGTGACGAACAACGAAGCGAAAATGGCGGTTACCGCACGCAATAACTGAATGGAAAAACCAAAGATGTTTTGAAATAGATCTGCATTGAGAAATGTTGAAGGCGGCAATGAGCTTGGTTCAGTAAAGAGTTGACCGATGAGACTATACCAAATGAACGCAACTGAAGCCCACAGGCTGTCGCGCCCAAAGCTCACCAACCCTGCTCTGCGGAATGCACGTTGTTGAACGACCAAACCCGCTGCTGCAAGCAGACCCGCCGGAATGGCAATGGAGTAACGTGTCCACACATCGGCAACAATGTAGATATTGTCCAGTGGATATCTGTTTTTGAAGATCAGCAATCCATAGACCCAGATCGCTTCAAGACCAAGTGGAATGATGAGACTGACACGCCAGGTGGACTCACTGCCCAAAACCAGATAGGAACCAAATGCCGCCAATGATAGAAATGAGAATGCAAGGATGGATAACGCAAGAAGTGGATAAATGCCTTCAAAGAAGTAGTTCAAATGCCCCATTGCTCTGAACATTTCGAGCCATTCGTGTGCCGCATGAACAAGCCCAAACCCTGCCAGCGGACGTAATGCCATGCGCAACCGCGCATCCGTCGAGCGACCGCCTTCCATGGCAACCAACAAACCCATGCTGAAAAAGGCGAGCCCGTAAAAGAAGTAAATGATCTCGAACGACACATTATTCATGGCTTACATAAAAAGACCCCAAAGGCGTCTTATCGCCTTCAGGGTCTCTCCTCGTTATGCTTCTTCGTGCCTTAGTCTTGCACCGCATGTGCGGCAGAACCGGTCACTGGGTTTTGCACGCGACCCACATTGCGGGCAGTACACGCTGGTTGCATCATTTTCTGTGGTGGATCTTACGCGGCGGCGTTGTTTGCTGCTTCCAGCAGAGTGGCGACCCCATTGGAAGTAATACATCAATCCACCGGCGATCATGATGATGCCCAATCCACCAATGATATAGGGCAGGCTGTTTGCAAGGGAGACGCGCCCCGGCGTATCTTCGTTCACGGGTTCGGCGATCTGTACAGATTGAGCGTCTGAGACAAGGGTGTCTGTGGTCTTTGTATAACTTACATTGAGTGAATATTGCTCACCTGCCGCCAGTTTTACAGGAGCACCATCGTAGTAATTCAAGCCGTTAAAGGTCTCCTGTGCAGTGTGCTTTGGGTCGAGTGAGACTTCGGTCACATCCAGCGGCTCAAGGAAGAGATACTGGAAATTTTCAACAGCATACTCGTTATCCCAGAGATAAGAGAAGATGCGCTCATCACTGTTGTAAGTGAGCGCCTCATAATATTCAAAGCGATAAGGGATGTTCTGCTCAACGACCATGCTAAAGGTCTGATATTCCCCTTCTGCATTCGGACCTGTATATGGATGGTCAAGAAATTGTCCATTACCTGTGTCTGCTGCAACCGCGATCAAGCTCGCTCCAGCAGGGATGCGGAAAGTGAGCGTGGCAGGCAAAGTGGTGTTTGCCGCTGTTTGAAAATCCACGATCACCAGCATGCTGGGCTGGTCATATTCGGGCCACAATTGCACGGTAACAAAGGAAAGCGCCGCATCGCTTTGTGCAGATGCGGAAATCGGGAATGCCAAAAACATTCCCAACAAAAGGATCGAGATTAGTTTGCGCATGTGCGCCTCCTAACGATAAAGTTTTCTTTTATCTTACCATGTGCCATTTTTGATGGGCAGAAACGAAATCATGCAGAATATAGATAAATGTCACCCTTTTTATAGCGGTAGGGGCGGGGAACCCGCCCCTGTAATTCACATTGCCTTTACCAACTGCCAGCATGAACGATTATAGGGTGTACTGATGCCATGCATCTCACCGCGCTTGGTCACCGCGCCGCAGATGGCATCGATCTCGGTCGGTGCGCCGCGCCTCACATCCTGGAACATGGATGAAAGATTTTTCGCCGTTTTACGTGCCACATCTTCCACGGCTTCGATCGGGTTGCTGAATGGCAGGTTCACATGTTCGGCTTGTGCCACTTCTGCCGCCTCACGCGCCAAAGCACTCATCGCTTTACGTGCCCACGGATGTGATAGCAATTCACCATTTGGAACTTGCAGCAATGCGGTCAATGGATTGATGGCTGCATTGATGATGAGCTTACCCCAAACAAGAGACTTTGCATCTTGAACGATCTGCAAATTAAAGTTGGAGGAACGAAGAGCCGCCTCAAGCGGACCGAGCGCCTGATTCTGCTCCAGTGAGATGACTCCTGCACCGCCGACTTTTACCAAACCAGGTCCGAGCAGAGTGGCTCCAGTGGTGGTCACGCCGAGGGCAACACGTTCAGCCCCAAGGTCCCGAGAGAGCGTTTCGCGGTTGCCAAGTCCATTTTGGAGGGTAAGCACCATTCCATCTGGCGCAAGGATCCCTTTAAGTTTTTCTGCCACGCGTTTGGTCTGCCATGATTTGACAAGCACGATGGCATGTTTTACGTTGGAAAGATCAGAAGGATTGTCTGTGGCATACACTTGAAAGGCGCGTTCTTTGCCATTCGTTTCTGCAACCCGGGCTCCATTTTGGTTCAACGCTTGCAAACCATCTTTCCACGTGCCAAGCATGGAGACGTGATGACCAGCCTCGCTCAATCGTGCGGCAAATAAAGTGGAGAGCGCGCCTGTACCTACCAATAAGATATTCTCTTTCATTTCAATTCCTTTTGAAAGACATCCCATTCGTCGTCTGTCATTTCCACCGTGTGTTCCACTGCGGGGAAACGTTTCGCCGCAACATCATCAATATATTCTTTGAAGGCTTTGTTCATTGTTTCATGCAAGTTGGCATATTGCCTGACGAATTTTGGTGTGAAGCGTTCGAATAATCCAAGCAGATCGTGAGTGACGAGCACTTGCCCATCACAACCTGCACCTGCGCCAATACCAATCGTGGGTATGGATATCTTCCTGGAAATATATTCTGCCAGCCGGGCTGGAACCGCTTCGAGCACGATACTAAATGCACCCGCTTCTTCCAGTATTTGCGCATCTTCGAGTAATCGTTTCGCTGCAGATGCTGTTTTCCCTTGCGCGCGGAAACCGCCCAATTGATTTACAGATTGCGGTGTAAGCCCTAAATGTCCCATCACAGGAATGCCTGCATTGACGATGGCACGAACAGCATCGGCTCGTTCACGTCCGCCTTCTAATTTGACGGCATCCATGCCGCCTTGTTGCAGGAAGCGCCCGGCATTACGAAGTGCATCTTCTACAGAAACTTGATAAGACATGAAAGGCATATCGCCGATGAGCAATGCGCCTGTGGCACCGCGCGCCACGGCACGAGCATGATGCAGCATTTCATCCATGGTGACGGGCAGTGTGTTTTCATAGCCAAGCACCACCATCGCAAGCGAATCGCCTACGAGGATGGAGTCGACACCTGCTTTGTCCATCGCCATTGCAGTGGGATAGTCGTAGGCAGTTAGCATGGTGATCGGCTCACCGCGTTCCTTCTTTTGTCGGAACGTGAGAGTCGTCACTTTTTTTCGTTGTGACGTGGTGTTAGAGATCGTTGTTGTTGACAAGGTACCCTCCGGTAAAGGTAGAGTCCGCATACGTGTGCTGACACCCTGATGTGCACACATTCTCGGTTATTTAGGATTTTTCCGTCGCGTTCACAAGGATACGCGCAGTAAGGCAATTATGACATATTCCAGTCCGATTGCCTATAATAAATATATCAGAGCTTTGTCTCAAAACCTATCAGATATTTGTAGTTTATGAGGGTAATGGCACATTATCAAAATATTATTTATCAAGAAAATCGCCAGGGTCCAGAGAATATTCTAAGAATAGATCAATTGGGCCGTAACTATCTGTAACAATGTGATATGCACAGTACTGGTTAATTTGCCCGATTTTTACAAGATTAGTCGGTGCTATCAGCATAAACGGCTTGGAGTATTCCGATAGATTATAAAGATTGTGGGCAGCAAGAATAGTTTGGTTGGGTTCCATCCGCCGGAAGATAGGGCTTATTTCATTGAGAAAGTCAAACGGATTCTTTGCTGTTGCTTCTCGAAAATCTCGCACACGCAGGTCAGGTACAAATGAATAGGATCTGGATTCGTTTTCCACTAACCTTACAAAAGAGCCTTGCTTCACCCAAATTGCCACTGGTATGGTGTTTTCAGGGCAATTTATTGGATTGGGTATAGGTTTCGGTACAGGGTTGAATCTAACTAAAAATGGGCCAGTAAAGATAAAGAAAATAAAAAGCAACGTGTATCCATGCAACCATCCAAATTGTTCAATATCATCAATTCTCTTGTCTATTGATAATGGTAGAGCAAGAAGCAAGGCTGAAAATGGAATTGTAGCTGTCAATGCTCGAATACCATCATCAATAGGCGGTACGAAAGGGATTGATAAGAAAATCCCGGCAAGGATGAATAGAAAAAAACTTTTAATAGACGATAGCCGAAATAACCGCCAAATTCCCAGTATTGTGCAGCCATAAAGAAAAGAGGAAACCAAAGTTTGGGTTTCGCGCGAAAAATACAAAAAGCGGAACATTGTTTTTGGTGTAAGGTAATCAAAATAGGCTCTCATAATACCTAATGGTAGGTTTTCAGGATGTGACCGAAGCGTTTCTAGAATGTATGGCCAGGCATCCCTGCCGCGGCTGTTAGGATGGTCGATAAGCAGTGCGGGCCAACCGCGATATCCATGGATAAGCCCATAAAATGTGTGTCCAAAATTTTCGAATGGAACACCTTCCAAATTACCAATTCCCTTAACAATTAGAAAATTTAATAAGAAACCAACTAAAGCTGCTGACGAAAAAGCCAGAGCATTACGAAAAGAAAATCCTTTTTCAGAATAAAAGAATGTGCCCCAAAAAATTACTGCTGGTATGACGAAAAACGCACCCGCACGGGTATTAAGTGCAACAGTAAGGGTTAAGAGCCCTAAAAGGAGCGAGGGCAACTTGTTTTTTCTAAGCCCATGCAAGAATAATGCCAATGCAAGTGCCCCTAGTGGAAGACCAAGCTGTTCTGTCATGATTTTGCCAATAAAACCATAACCTTTGTAACAATAATAGATCATCACTACCACAGTCATGGCAGTAAATCCCCCAAATGATTTCTTTACTTCAAACGCAAGAAATATAACAGATACAATTACAAAGATGGTTAGTACAAATAAGGTAAGTTGTAGGTTGTTATTTGTGATCTTTAGAATAAAAGAAAGAAAACTTATAAATATTGGACGATTGGAAGAAAAGAGCGCAAGTCGATACCCATATTGAAGTAAAAGCGCATCACCATAATACTGCAGCATATCTTGAATAGGAATAAGTCCAGCGATAGCCGTAGTGTCATATTGTCCACTTCGCCAGAGCCAATACAAGGGTGGAAAAAACAAAAAAGCTATTAAGAATGGTGCGGCGATATCCACCCAAGTGGAATTGGAATGAAAAAACAAGCCTAATAGACTTATTAGTAAAATCATTCCTATGAAATCGTTTAGTTGATCGGGAGACTGATATACGCTCTTGTAATAAATAAAACTTACAGCGGCAATCGCAGCTGCAAGCGGTAGCAATCTTAATTTTAATTTCATAGTGAATATTATATCTTTCACGTAATAATATAGAAGGAATTATGAGGCATTGCTGCCGATATATGTTAGCTATTTAGTTTTGTGTTTGCTGAGATACTAATGGTCAGATTTCTACTTGTTGTACAGATGATGATTATGAATATGAGAAGCGTCAGATTAATCACGCAGGTGTTTTTCGAGTTTCCCAAAATCAACACGAGCGGTCATGTCTAGATCGATGGGGGTAACGGCAACTTTCTTTTTTGTGCGCAGAACATAAACGTCGGTGCCTTCTTTTTCATGCGGAAGGTTATTATCGTGAGCATAACCTATTGGACCAGGTTCATCCCATGACGAACGTTTCGCCGGTGTGGGAACATAGTATCGGAGGCGCGAAAGCCTTGCTACTTCCCATTCTGTTTCCGGCGTGGCGTGACGCGGTATTTCCACTTTTAGCACATCCACTCCGTCAAATTGTTTCTTTTCCAATAGAATGTGAGCAAAGTAGGCCGTGAAATATCCAGCAGTGGAGAAATCGATATCTTCAGAGTGACTGAGATGGTAATGCGGATCAGTTTCGAGAGAGATGGCAAGGGCAGGGATCCCAAGATTGGCGCCTTCCATGGCGGCCCCAACCGTGCCGGAAATGGTAATACCCAAACCAACATTTTCGCCGTAGTTGATGCCTGAAACGATTAGATCAGGTTTGTGGGGGACGATCTCCAAAACACCATGCAGAACGGCCTGCGCAGGAGAGCCGCCAACGGCATACACATCCCATTCCTGCCCATTGACCTGAACCTTCTCTTTGTGAATGACGCCATCCGATGTGCTGGGAAGACTTCGTCCCATGCCGCTGGATTGATTGCGTGGCGCGGCAACAGTGACATAGCCGATCTTGGCAAGCTCGCTTGCCGCTGCCCACAAACCAGGCGAGCGGATGCCATCATCATTAGTAAGGAGGATGTGCGGTTTTTTCTTTTTCATGGTGAGTGGATTATAAACAAAAAGAGACGGCTTTTTCCTTTTTCGTTCGTGACGGCTTTCAAGTTGAAAATCTGGGGGCTGATCGAAAAAACAAAACCACCTCTTTCACGAAAGGTGGTTTGCTGTACTCCTAGCAGGACTTGAAAAATCCCTCGATGGGGCGTGCGACCTAACAAAAAAACTGCCCTGAAAAAGGCAGTTTTTAGTGCTCCCGGCAGGACTTGAAAAATCCCTCGATGGGGCGTGCGACCTAACAAAAAAACTGCCCTGAAAAAGGCAGTTTTTAGTGCTCCCGGCAGGACTTGAAAAATCCCTCGATGGGGCGTGCGACCTAACAAAAAAACTGCCCTGAAAAAGGCAGTTTTTAGTGCTCCCGGCAGGACTCGAACCTGCGACCTATTGCTCCGCAAGCAAGCGCTCTAATCCACTGAGCTACGGAAGCGTTCATTTGTTAAGCGGGCAGTATTTTACTGCATTGTATTCTGACGGTCAAGGTGCTTGACGGTCTGCGTTCCTGCATGTAAAATCAGCCTCGCTTTGCGGGAGTCGCCAAGTGGTAAGGCATCAGCCTTCCAAGCTGACATTTCGTGGGTTCGAATCCCATCTCCCGCTCTGTGTTCAAGACCTGCAATTGTTCAGAACAATTGCAGGTCTTGATTTTTTTAATTACCCTAAATAGAACAAAAAGAACACCTGGTTGTCAAACAACCAGGTGTTCTTTTTCGAGGTGGATAGTTATTACCCCAACGGCTCTAGAAAGTAGCCTTCGGAATTGATTGGTGCTTCTACTGACCAACCCGTCTGTCCGTTGGGAAGACGGACTTGCCACCAAAGGTAGCCCTTTTGCGAACCTTCTCCAAATACGCTGCATACTGGCTCACCAATGACTTCCAAGGTTGTACCAGGTGCATGTGTTTTAAGGATCGAGGCGCTTAAATTTGGGGCGTCTCTTAGGTTTACCCAGTTCTTAACCATGACTGTATCACCTACCTGAAGGCGTGAAGGATGTACTGGGCAACTTAACTCAGAGCCTTCTTGTAGAGTGAGGGGGGGAGTTTCCTCAATTACATCAGTTGTTTCAGTAACGCTTTGTGGCGCTACAGTAATAACAGGTCTTTCTTCGTTGGTTGTTTGCACATTGTTTTCAATTGTTACGTTTTGGATCACATCCTTTGTAGACTGAGTATCACGAAGAAGCAGAACGACGAACAAGCTGCCTAAAATCACCGAAAAAACCATCTTGAAGAGATCATATCCAGGTGCATAATAGGCTTTATTGTCTTTGTTCATGACGCCGCCTTTATTGACTTTTTGTTTGCCAAATCGCGAGCTTGGCGCATGATCGATCTTTGACTTAGTACACGTTTGAGAAGTTTGTCCATGGCCTTATCGAACTCATTCGGACTTAACTGTGCCAGCTGTTCATATTTGTAGATCCCTGCATTGTTCAATTGCTTTTCAATGGCAGGACCCACCCCCTGGACCTTTTTCAGGTCATCGGCATCTGCTGGGCGTTGATCGTATCGGAAGATTTTCTTTGTGTCCTTTTTGGCTGAACGACCTGAAGGGGCGGTGTTTTGGGTTGGACGACGCCAATAAAACCAATCGATAGCCCATTCAAGCAGCCATCCGATCAAAATGCCGAGGACAAGGGCGCTTGTAACATTCATATATCTCCTTTTCCACCCCGCCTGCTGTCAAGGTAAGGTTTATTTTGAGTTAGTGAGTTAATCCTTGTTGTGGAATCCTATTCAAATGACAGCTTTGATAGAATCTCCATTGGAGCATTCTAATAATGATCACTCAAGTGTCAATCAACTTAATGACCATTTTTTAAAACAAGGATTTTAGAACATAAATTCTATTATATCTGAAATCTTTATTAGTTGATAAATGCAAAAACACAATTGCAATGTTTGTATACATTTGCCTGTTACGATGTTTGGAAGGTAAAATAAAAAAAACAGGTTTCGATGGTATATTTTTGGTAAAATTGCATGCTGTAATTCTTTCACGGGCTCGTGGCGCAGCGGTTAGCGCAGGCGACTCATAATCGCTTGGTCGTAGGTTCGAATCCTACCGGGCCCACCTTCAATACAGAAAATGCTTTAGAAAAAGCGGACGGGTTATCCCGTCCGCTTTTGTTATTTCAATAAATACCCTAAATTCACATACTTATACAAAGGTGTCCCCCAAGTGGCGGAGATGCAAACTCCCCAGTCGATGGATGCGAACTGAAGGAGTTTACTCTATGATGATATGTAGATACAGCCCACCCTAAAGGAGTGTGATATGAGCATTTTTACAGATATTTTTAACAAGATCTTTGATAAGGTCAAAAGCCTGGTTCCTGGTGCAACCACCCTATCTGATGTTAACCTTGTCGTTGAGCTTGATAAACTGGCAAAAGGTAAAGGGCTGAATTGGAAAACCTCTGTCGTTGATTTTTTGAAGCTGATCGGCGCGAATAGCAGCAGAGAGAACCGTGATGCACTTGCAACAGAGTTGGGCGTTGACCCCAGCCTTGAAAGTGGAAGTGCACAGAAGAACGAGACTTTACGAAAACTCCTCTTCAAGAAGATCGCTGAAAATGGCGGGAAGATCCCTGCTTCACTTTTAGATTAAAGCCCCAGCTGATCGCGTAAAAAAAGCGGACGGGTTATCCCGTCCGCTTTTTCGTTATGCCAATTGTGCTTTTGTCGCTTCGTAGATCCCTGGTGTGGTTGCGAGAATGGATAGTGGCGAGGAGAGAAAATCTTCTCGTCCATCTATCGCCGTGACCTTCGCTCCGGCTTCAGCGGCAATCAACCCCCCGGCGGCGACGTCCCAAGGTTTGAGCTTATATTCCCAGAAACCGTCGAAGCGACCGGCGGCGACGTAACAGGCATCCAATGCTGCGGATCCGAGACGGCGCACACCTTGAGTCTTTTTGGCAAGACGTTCGAAGTATTTGAAGTTGTCGAGTTCGGTGTTCCATGTATCGTACGGGAAACCAGTGACGAGCAGGCTTTTTTCAAGCTCGTTTGTGGCAGAAACATGAATTTGTTTGCCGTTCAAAGTTGCGCCTTTGCCTTTTTCGGCAAGGAACATTTCGTCACGCATGGGGTCGTAGACTGCACCAAGAGTTAAGACACCGTTTGCGGCAAACCCAATAGAGACACAAAAGATGGGGATGTGATGGGCGTAGTTGACAGTGCCATCGAGCGGGTCGATGTACCAGAGGTCTTCGTTGCTGCCTTGAATGGTTCCGCTTTCTTCGGCGAGGATGTTGCTGCTTGGAAAAGCAGATTTTATTTCGCCAAGCAGAAAGGCTTCAGAGGCATGATCAGATTCAGTAACCAGATCAATTACCCCTTTGTAATGAACCGTATGTTCTTTGTTGTATCCATCACGGAGAATGGACCCAGCTCCGCGGGCGAGTCGTTCAAGATCCGAAAGTGTAGGCTTCATTAAATTCCATTCCAAATACGGCGACCAAGTGAGGAGAGAGCAAAATCAACGGCGAGAGAGGCGGTGCGATTTTGAACATCGAGGATGGGGTTGACTTCCACGAGGTCCATTCCGATGAGCTTGCCGGTTTCGCCGATCATTTCACAGGCGAGATGTGCTTCACGTTGGGTGAGACCCGCGGGCACGGGAGTACCAACACCGGGTGCATGTTCAGGGTCGAGTGAGTCGAGATCAAGTGAGAGGTAGATGCCATCTACATCGCGGCTGATGCGTTCGATGGCTTTTTCGAGACAGGACACCATGCCGTAGCGATCAATCTGTTCCATGCCCATTACCATCGCGCCGGCATCACGCAGATTTCTTTTTTCACCTTCATCAAGGTCGCGCGCACCGACAATGGCGATCTTTTGCGGGTCAATGACCGGAACGGGTTCGTCCCATAATTGCACAAGACTTTTATCGCCCATGCCGCATAATAGAGCCAATGACATGCCGTGAATGTTTCCGGATGGGGTTGTTTCAGCAGTATTGAAATCTGCATGTGCATCGACCCAGATGACTCCGATCTTGCGATTGCGTGCCGCGCCGCGCACCGAGCCAATGGATAAAGAATGATCGCCTCCAATGACCAGGGGGAAGTTGCCAGCCTGTATCGAAGTGGATACTGCGCCGGAAACACGCCGTGACATGGGGATGATGCAGTCGATATATTTCAACTTTGGGTTGGTGATCTGACACATTTCAGCGATGGGCACTTCAACATTGCCTTCGTCGTTGACGGTGTAACCAAGGTCTTCCAGTTTGTTCTGTAAATGAGCATAACGAATGGCGCTGGGACCCATGTCCACGCCGCGGCGATCTGCACCCAAGTCGATGGGCACACCGATGATATCAATTTGCATGAAGGTTCTCCTACAATAAGAATGGATTTGAAAATGTTATTTTGTGGGGGCTGGTTCTTGGATTTCCGGCGAATATACGGTAACACGATTGCGTCCGCCAGCCTTGGATTGATAAAGTGCCAAGTCTGCCATGTTGAGAAGCACATCGCCCGATCTTGAATGAATGGGGAAGGAGGCGATCCCGGCAGAGAACGTGGATTTTACCTGTTTCCCTTCATATTCAACGGTATGCACTTCGAATTGCTTTCTGAACCGTTCAGCTCGTTCTTGAGCATCTTCTACTGCTGCATCTGGCATCAAGACCACAAATTCTTCACCGCCAAATCGGCAGACAATATCGCTGCGCCGTGTATTTTCCTGAAGGAACGTAGCCAGCGATTGCAAAACAAGATCACCGCCTTTATGTCCATACGTGTCATTGACCTTCTTGAAGAAGTCCACATCCAGAACGATAAGTGAAAATGGGCTTTCTTCACGAATCGCACGGGCGGTTTCCTTATCCAAGGCTTCAGCAAAATAGCGGCGATTGAATACACCAGTCAATGGGTCGCGGATGGCTTGTTCTTGAAGTTGAATCCGCAAACGTTCATTCTCATCCAATTGCACCTGAAGTGCCTGGTTGGTGGTCTTCAATTCTTCTTCCAGTTTTTTGCGGTCGGTGATGTCATAGGCGAGAATGACGCGTCCTTCCAACTGACTGGTACGGTTGTAAATGGGTGTGATGATGGTTTCAAGCATCCGTGGCGGATCGCCGGGAATTTCGATCTCTTCACGGGTATATTCCAAAAAGAAAAAGCGCTGAAGCAGTTGTGGCCACTTTTGGAAGACTTCTATCGGTTCGCGTCCAATGATCTCGCTGATCGGCTTTCCAAGCCAGTTTTGAGCTACTGCATTCGCATCGATGATGCGTTCTTTTTCATCCAATACAAAGACCATTTCGGGGATGGATTCCATCACATTATCGCGGGCAATTGGGACAATATCCAAGAGGCGAAGACCGAAGATGTCTGCTGCCAATAAAATGGCAGTAAGTGTGAATGATAGCGGTGTTAAGTCCACGGGTGCTGGGAACAGGGGAAGAATTCCCGGCGAAAGTTGGTACACCAAATTGAAGGCAAACGGAATGACCACTGCGCCGATCAGATATGGAGCCTGTTTACGATACACTGCTCTGGATTGCACAAATCGGTTGACCAATGCCACCAACCCAGTCAGATATAAGACATAAACAAAAACCAGATCGATCCAATACATGATGCCGCGGCTGATGATCAGTGGACCCCCGTCAACTGTGGCAATTCGCGCTGATGTGTAATAAAGGTGAAACCAGGCGTCTGAAAAGATAAAGAACAAGGCTGTGCCGGGTATGATCCAAAAAGTTGACATGATGATCGGCTTACCTGTCAACCATTGGTCACGGCGCGTGTATTTCATTGCAAAGAAGAACCAAAGCACCGGAACCGTTTGAATGCCAATGTTCTCAACCCGCAGCCAAAATATTTTTGATTCAAGATCAGGGGAAAGAGTTATCAATGCATAACTTAAAGACCAGATCGTCAACCCCGTCAGCATCAGTGTGAGCGAATTAATTCCCGGCTTTCTTGGTCTGCGCGTCAGGATGACGGCAATGGATAATGCCGCTGCTGCATTGATGATCAAAATGATGGAAAAGACGATCCAGGAATTCTGCATAACGCTATCACTTAAGCCGTACGGTAGTAGCCAACATCCACAGAATAGACTTGCCCGCGTTTGATGATCTGTTTGACGAGATTGGTGCCATAGCGATACCCCACCTGACGATAGTCGTTTACTGACAGAATTAGCATATCTGCCTGCTTGCCTACTTCGATCGAACCAATGGTATCGGCTTTGCGAATGGCGTGAGCTGAATTGATGGTTGCGGCAGCAATGGCTTGAGCGGGCGTTAACTTCATATAACGGCACGCCAACGCGATCGCGAACTGCATTGATTCGTTCCAAGATGTGCCAGGGTTGCAATCAGTGGCAATGGCAAGAGTTGCATTTGCTTCGAGTAATTTCTTTGCAGGTGTGTAATGAGACTCTGCCAGCCCGAACGGAGTACACGGGAGGGCGACTGCTACTGTATCAGACTTTCCCAACGCCTCAATATCCGCATCCGACGTGACCACAAGATGGTCCGCCGACGCAGCCTTTAACTCCGCTGCCAGCGCTGCTCCGCCAAGATTGTCGAATTCGTCAGCGTGGATCTTAAGCGGGAAGCCCAAATCTGCTGCCTTGGTCAAAATCTGACGTGACTGCTCAAGGGTGAAAGCTTTTGTCTCGCAGAAGACATCCACGAACGGAAGGGAATGTCGCGGAGCGTGCGTCTCCCACCAGCCTTTGAGCATGGGCAACATGGTGTTGACAACTTCATCCGTATAACCTTGCGGGTTGTTCTTATACTCTGGAGCAATCGCATGTGCGCCAAGGAATGTGATCACAAGGTCCATTGGGCTTTCGTCATTTAATGCCAATAAAGCTTTGAGCAATCGGAGTTCAGTGGCTGTCTGTAAACCGTAACCAGTTTTGGTCTCTGCCGTCGTAGTACCGTTTCTGAACATGCGTAATAAACGTGGGCGCGTCTCTGCCATCAGAGTCTCGATACTGGCCTTGCGTGTGGCATTCACAGTGGAGATGATTCCGCCACCAGCGGCTAAGATGTCTAGATATGGCGTGCCCGCCATCTTCTGTTCGAATTCGTCTGCACGGTCGCCTGCCCAAATAATATGAGTATGTGGGTCAACAAAGCCCGGCATTAGTACGCATCGACCTGCATCCAATGTGGGTTCATCGGGATAGGCGTTTCGCAACTCTTCGGTTGTGCCAACTGCGATGATCTTTTCGTCACGAATGACAACTGCCCCGTTGGGAATCACGCCTAAGGAGCCAAGGGATTTTCCGCGCTGCGGTCCGCCTGCCAGTGTGAGGAGTTGAGATGCCGAATGAATTAACATGAGAATACCAACCTGAATATCAAGATGAATAATTTAACCACAGAAATGCCCCCATGGATGAATTGCTTATGTGCATATTGATATTTAGCTGTTTTAAGCTTCCTTAACAGGATTGTAAAATCAAAACCATTGACTCTTCGCTAATTTGACGTAAAATGAAATCATAAGTTCGGAAGCGATCTTCCGAAATAATTTTTGCGAAAGGAGAAATTCATCATGTTGTTCTCACCTAAAGAAAAAGGCCAGGGTTTGGTTGAATATGCGTTGATCCTCGTTTTGGTTGCCATTGTTGTTATCGCTGCTCTCATGATCCTCGGACCCATCATTGGTAACGTGTTCAGCACCATCAACTCCAGCCTCGGCACCGTGTAATTCTTGCGGATCCGAACTAGAACAAAAAAGCCCCATCGCAAGATGGGGCTTTTTTGTTTGGGCAAGTTAGTTGAGGTGCGGTAGAATATTTCAGACTCTGTGTATAATTCAATAAAAAGACCTAACCTTTCATTTCTCTTAAGATTTGGGCTGGTAAAGTAGTTGTATTATTATTTTTTTTATGCAAAATAGAAAATGTAGTTGATCCCAGCATGGGGATGGGAAATTTATAAAGAAAGGAGGTAAATTGCAATGTTGTTCTCACCTAAAGAAAAAGGTCAAGGGCTCGTAGAATATGCGTTAATTCTTGTTTTGGTTGCCATTGTTGTTATTGCGGCGCTTATGGTTCTCGGACCTATAATTGGCAACGTGTTCAGCACACTAAACTCAAGCCTGATGGAAATCTGACAAGAAACTCGTTATTTTTGCAAGGTTAACATTAATGTAAAGGGGAAAAACTTGACCTGCTTGCAAAAATTGATAGTCCATGTAAAATAGTGTTAATCTCAGGATTGACCTTCTGAGAAATCCGAAAGAAAGGAGAAATTTGCCATGTTGTTCTCACCCAAGGAAAAAGGTCAGGGTTTGGTCGAATATGCGTTGATTCTTGTTTTAGTTGCTATCGTTGTTATCGCGGCTCTTATGATCCTCGGCCCGATCATCGGTAACGTCTTCAGCACCATCAACTCCAGCCTCGGCACCGTGTAATTTACGGACCCCGACTAGTAATAAAAAAGCCCCGTCGCAAGATGGGGCTTTTTGTTTTGGATCAAACACAACCGCTTCATTCTGAACTTGTAACCAATTCGGTCATTTTGGCAGTTTCTACATCTGTTGCATTCTTCTCAATGCGAGTATGCCTGCAATGTTGAAAATGACCGCACTCAAAGCCACAAAGAGAAAGCCAAATTGCTGGTAAATAAAAGCTGCCAAAAATGCGCCAAGGGCACGTCCCAAGGCGTGACCTGTTACATTCAGAGATAGCATTGTGGCCCGCGCAGAAGGGACAAGCTCTGTCACCATGGGAATATGGCTGACCATCACATATTCAAATGTGATATAGAAAAGAAATAAGCCAATTAACGCCCCAACTTGAGTTTGTCCTATGAAGGGCAGGAGAAGCGCTGCCAGAGAGTTGGTGATCAGTCCAATGGCGAGGGCGCGGGGTTTACCAAGTCGATCTGTTGTGAAGGCAACCAGACCTTCGCCGCTTAATTCGGATATTCCGATCACGGCGGAGGCACCAGCCAGCGCTGCGATCTTTAATCCAAATGAGTCTTCCAGCCACACGCCAAAGATCACACTGACCAGTTCATTCGCGGCGCTAGCCCACAACGCAATGGAGATTCCTGCCAATGCGGGCGTAGACTTGAACACAGCCAGATACCCTTCTCGCGAGTTGCTGACAGGTTCATGATGCGGATCTTCATTTGGGACGATACGCCAGATAATAAAGAATGCGATCAAACCCAAAATACTGAAAAGCGGAAATGGAGCTGACCATCCGAAGCGGTCGATCAAAAATCCGGCGACGGGGACGCCTGCGATGAAGGACATGGACCAGGCGACCTCGGTCACAGCAAGGGCGGTGCCGCGTTGGTGATAGGGGATGCGGTCACCAAAGTAGGCTTGCATGGCGGGGTCAAAGATGTACTTGCCGATCATTGCAAGACCAAGTGCAACGATCAATGCCCAAAATGTTGGGAAGATCGAAACAACACCTATGCCTAAGATGAAAAGTCCCAAACCTGCCAACATGCCAAATTTGCGTCCGCGCCGATCAGCAATGGGACCGAGAAATGGGCTGGTTGCGCCAAGCAGGGAACGCGCTGTCATGAGCAGGGACATGGTGGAGATATCCACACCAAGTCCGCGGGCGAAGACGGGCAGGAACGGGTACACCATCCTGTGAACAGAGTTCAGGACGGTGCGGACGATCATGAACAGAATTAGTTGAAAGCGTAGTTTCAAAAGGCTGCTCAGTTCCTGGGTTTGAGGTCAAGCAAAACGCGGGTGAGGAAATAAGCTGCCAGAACAGTCAGCAGGATGATCGAGACAAAGAAGCCGATGATGGCGTAATTTCCCGAATTGAAAATGGGGGATGGCGGCGGGTGCATGATATTTTCCGCAGCGGAAAAGATGACACGCAAAGCGATGATGTAAAAAATATTACCCAGCGAAGTGAGCCATGAAATGTTGAACATCCATAAGCCCAACTGGAGTAGAACGCCAGTGACAGCAAAGATCATGGCGAGACGGAAGCGCGGCTCGGCGAGGAACAACCCGTTCCAATTTGCTTGCATGGCGAGCAGAGACAAAGGCAGGTATGTGACCCAGAAGATAATGCCTGTGCGCCCAAGTGCAGCACTCCAGGCGTGGAAAAGGTCACGTTTGAAGACCAAGCCTAAAAGTCCGGCGAGAGCCGCGAGAACAAAGGCAATTTCTGCTGTGAGGACCCAGGCTCCATGCAGATACACGAGACGCACGTTCGATCCCAGAGATTGTTCTTCGGGTCCGAACAAGGCGAGGATGGCGATCAGAATGACCGCGATGAAAAAATAGACAAGCGGTGATTTGAATTTAGACATGCCCCGAATTGTACACGCTGCCAACGCTTTTGTCTGGACGTTGCGCTTGACAATCCATTTGTACAGGAATAGACTCAACGCGCTTTGACAATTCTTGTTCACCCAATCGACTTTGTCAATAAGAGTTGAGACCATTCACGGAGATGTGGTGGTCTCGTTTTAATTTGTTGAAGCGATCTCGTTCTCAGGAGCAATGCATAAATGGAAGAAACACTGCAAAGGGATTTTCATGCCCTCACCGCTGAAGAAACGCTTAAAAACCTTGAAGTTCATGAAGAGGGACTGAGCACAACTGAAGCTGAAAAACGTCTTGAACAATATGGACAGAATCAATTACGTGAGGCGCCGCGCCCCGGCTTCCTTGCCATGTTGTGGGACCAACTCAATAATTTCGTCGTCATTCTGTTGATCGTTGCGTCGGTCATCTCGGCGCTGCTTGGCGATTATGTGGAAGCGATCGCCATCATGGCGATCGTAGTCTTGAATGCTGTCCTTGGCATTATTCAGGAACAGCGTGCCGAACAAGCTTTGGCGGCGTTGAAAAAACTTGCCGCACCTGAAGCCCAAGTGTTGCGTGATGGTTCGCGTAAATTGGTGCCGGCATATAACCTTGTGCCGGGCGATATTGTTTTTCTTGAAGCGGGAAATTTTATCCCTGCCGATCTGCGTTTGCTTGAAGCCGTGAATTTGCGCGTGGAAGAAGCCTCACTTACAGGCGAGTCGCTTCCTGTGCAAAAGAACGCTGCAACTGTGCTTGAAAAAAATGTTCCCCTTGGCGACCGTAAGAATACAGCGTTCATGGGTACTGTCGTTTCGTATGGACGTGGACGCGGCGTGGTGACCAGCACGGGCATGAACACCCAGCTTGGTCTCATTGCTACGATGTTGCAAAGTGTAGAGTCAGAAGAGACACCGCTACAGCGCCGTCTCGACCAGCTTGGTAAATCATTGAGCATTGGTTCGTTGATCCTTGTGGCAGTGGTCTTCATCGTCGCGCTCATCAACTACACTGCCATTGGTGAATTATTCTCCGCTCCCATCGAATACTTTAAAGAATTTGCAGGCGAGATCACAGAGGTCTTCATCATTGCCATCAGCCTTGCGATCGCTGCCGTGCCCGAAGGTTTGCCCGCCGTGGTGACCATTTCACTGGCGCTTGGCATGCGCGAAATGATCCAACGCCACGCACTCATTCGCAAACTTTCTTCGGTGGAGACGCTCGGTTCTGCCACCACCATCTGTTCGGATAAGACCGGGACACTCACCCAAAATGAGATGACGGTCACACGCCTCTGGGCAGACGGGCAGTTTGTCAGCGTTTCAGGAACCGGATACACACCGAAAGGTGATTTTCAAGTGGATGGCAAGGTTGTGGATGCAAAGCAATATCCTGCGATCCTTTCCACTCTTTGGCTTGGTGTTTTGAACAACGACTCAGAGATCGAGATCACAGGCGAATCTGACTCACAAAAGACCTATCGCATTGTAGGTGACCCAACCGAAGGTGCTTTACTGGTGGCTGCTGCAAAAGCTGGAGCTATTCACGTTGAGATCGATGAAGCCTATCCGCGTGAGAACGAAGTGCCCTTCGACTCAGAACGCAAACGCATGATCACCATCCACGATGTGACCAAGCCCAACCCCAACGACCCTTCACCGTTCACCAATGAATCACACAAAGATTGGGATGTCATCGCCGTTAAAGGCGCGCCCGATATAGTGTTGACCCTCTGCTCGAAGTATCAAGGCATGGACGATCAGCCTCGAGACCTGACCGATGCCATGCGCAACAAGATCCTTGCAGCCAACGATGCCATGACCAAAGACGCCCTGCGTGTGCTTGGATTTGCGTATCGTTTGGAAAAGGATGTACCCAATAATATTGAAGAAGTCAAAACCGAAGACTTGGAGAAAGATCTTGTCTTTGTTGGTTTGATGGGCATGATCGACCCGCCGCGCACCGAAGTGAAACCCGCGCTTGAAAAGGCGCGCCACGCGGGCATCCGCACCGTGATGATCACGGGTGACTTCCCGAACACAGCCAAGGCGATCGCCGAATCCATCGGGTTGCTGCGCCCCGGCAAAGGTGTCATGACCGGAGCCGAACTGGACAAGATCGATGATACCCAGCTCAAGAACATCATCGAAGATACCGACGTTTTTGCCCGCGTCTCCCCTGAACATAAAATGCGCATCGTGGACGCGCTGCAAGCCAACGATGAAGTCGTTGCCATGACCGGTGACGGTGTCAACGATGCACCCGCCATCAAACGTGCAGACATTGGTGTGGCAATGGGTATTACTGGCACAGATGTTGCCAAAGGCACTGCCGATATGGTGTTGACCGATGACAACTATGCCAGCATCGTTTCTGCTGTTGAGCAGGGACGTATCATCTACTCGAACATTCGCAAGTTCGTGTTCTTCCTCTTGTCTTCGAATGTGGCAGAGATCATGATCATCTTCCTTGCAACTCTTGCAGGTCTGCCTGCGCCGTTGACCGCTATTCAGTTGTTGTGGCTCAACCTCATCACCGATGGCGCTCCCGCGCTTGCGCTTGCCATGGAAAAGGGCGACCCCGACATCATGGATCAGAAGCCGCGTGCCAAGTCTGAGCCGATTGTCAATCGCTCGATGGGTATTGGCATCATTGTGCAAACCATCATGCAGACGGGTGCAGTCCTGGGAGCCTTCGTTATGGGCTTGGTGTGGCATCTTGAAGCGGGAGCAGTCATCCCCTCTGGCACGAACGTATTGTCCTTTGTCCTCGCGCATGACTGGCGCGGCGTGGATGTTCAAACTGCTGAGACCATGGCATTCGTTACCCTCTCAATGGCGGAATTGTTCCGTGCCTATACCGTCCGTTCGGAGCGGGCTTCGATCTTCACGATCGGCATCTTCTCGAACAAATACATGCAGTATGCCGTGGGTATTTCCATGACGCTGCTTTTGTTGGTCTGTGCAGTTCCATTCCTTCAACCCATCTTCAACACTCATTTCTTGAGTTTGCGCGAATGGGCTCTTGTGGTCGGGCTGGCGCTCATGCCTGCCGTTGCGGAAGAGATCACCAAGTTCTTTATTCGAAGAAGCAATCAATAAAAAACAGTCGCCCCTTCGTGAACCGAAGGGGCGACTCGATTCTGGCAACCCAGTGTATGATTGGCGAACAGGGAATATTGTATGCTTCAAGAACTGCGGAAAAAAGATATCAAACTTTCTCCCAATGCCATTGAGACTTTCCAACATGTCATGGCCGGCATCATTTTGTCAGCTTTTGTTGCCGGAGTGGCTGCTATTTATTGGAATCTTTTGCCGCCGCGCAAAGACCTTTATAACGAATTATGGGGGCCAGTATATTTACTCATACAGGGAAAAAGCCCATACGATACTGCCAGTTTGAATCCAGTTTTGCCCGCAGCCTGGCTGCCCATGTCCATTGGTTTCTTTGCTCCACTTGGATGGTTGAGCGAAGAAGTCGCCCTGCGATCTTGGTTCTTGTTCAGCCTGGTTGAAATGGCGCTTGTGATTTTGCTGGTACGGCAGGGTAATAGATCGGTCGCCAATCTATTTTTCGTGTCCATCTTTGCTTTCGGTTTCCCATCCACTATCTATCATCTATTGCTTGGTCAGTTCTCCATCACGACTACGTTGTGTGTAGTGATGGCGCTTTTTCTCATCCTGAAAGAAAAACATTGGCTGGGCGCATTCCTGCTTGCATTGGGTTTAACCAAATTGCACTTGATGACCCTGCCCATGCTGGGGTTGAGCCTCTTTTATTTTCAACGTTCGGGCATCAAAAGTGTGTTCGTTTTTTGGGGTCGTGTCTTTGCTGCATGCCTGGTCTTGTGCCTTCCATTGTTCATCGCCTATCCCAATTGGATACCCGACGCCATTCAAAGTATGACCTCCAACGCGCCGTGGGCATTCCCAACCTTGCAGAAATTTTTTGTTTACACCTTTGGTTCTTTTGGCATGGTCTTGTGGGGAATTTCTATTGTATTGACGGTTTTGTTGTCCTTGTTCCTTTGGAAGCGGTTGGATACGGTTTCAGCGACATTCTGGAATTTGGGACTCGCGCTTCTTATCTCCCCCTATATTGGCAGCTGGGACTTTGTGACTCTTCTGCCGCTCTGGCTCCATACCTTCCTGCCCGCAAGCAGACAGTGGAAGGTATTCATGGCTGTTTCATATGGAATTGCCTGGTTCCTGATGGCTCGCATTCAAGGGCTTGAAGAAAGTCATAACCATTATTTCTGGTGGGTGCCGTTATGGTTTCTTGCAACATCTGCCATTGTGACGTGGCGGCAACGTACGTCCAATCCTAAATAGAACATGCAACCCATACCGCCAGAACGTCAACGCTTATTTCAGATCCTGCTTTTGACATTGGCAGTGATTGCCATGTTCTTTTCGTTCCAACCGATCTCCCAGTCACAAACGGATTTCTATAACAACCTTTGGGCACCAGTCCATCTATTGGTGCAGGGTGAAAGCCCATATAACACATCATCCCTTCACCCTGATCTGCCCGCGCTCTGGATGCCAATGGCTGTCGGCTTTTTTTCAACGCTTGGATTTTTTAGTTTCGACATTGCCCAACAAATTTGGTTCCTGCTTAACATTGCAGGGTTGGCAGCATTGCTATATCTTTCCATCTCTGAGGCAAGAACAATTCTCGTTCTGCTGACAAGTGTATTGCTTGCTTATTTCTTTCCACCCGCCATTAATCATTTCGCACTTGGGCAAGTCTCGATCCTTTCTGCTTTGTGCCTTTTTCTATCCGTAAAATGGATCGAAAGAATGCCCTGGCTTTCCGCATTTCTGCTTGTACTTGGAATGACCAAGCCGCAGATCGGGATCTTTATTTTGTTCGGAGTTAGCATATACCAATTTCGCACAGGCGGATTCAATGGACTGGTGTCGTATGGTCTTAAAGCATTTTTGGCAGCATTGACCTTAACCCTTCCACTGTTCATCGCCGAACCCAAATGGATTCCCGATTTCATTGTCAGTCTGCAATCCAACACTCCTGAATGGACCCACCCTTCCATCCTTTCACAGCTGGAAATTTGGATAGGCGGGTGGGCATATCTCGTCTGGGGATCGTTTCTGATTTCCATGCTTTGGTTCATCACTCGGTTATGGCAAAACAACACACCTCAGATCGCCGCATTATGGACGCTTGCCATAACTGTCCTTGTTACACCCTACGTTTGGAGCTGGGACTTTGTCCTTATATTGCCGTTAATGGTCTATGTGCTTTCAAGAGCGAATTGGAAAGGGTGGTTACTGCTTCTTATTGGGTATGTTCTTATTTGGGGCGGTATTGCAGTTATTCAGCTTTCTGATAACTTCCATAACTCAAGATTTTGGTGGGTGCCGGTCAGTTATATTGGATTGTTGACCTTTATTAACCTTTCCGCAAGTTTGAATAAAACACCCACCGGGCAGGCGAAAGGTCTTTAAGACATTCGTCAGTTGTGCAAACGGCAAAAAGCCATACAATTCCAATAATGACTCACGAACGAGACCTAAAAAGTCTACACGCCGTCAATCTCGGTTTGGGCACCAACATCCTGCTTGCCATTGTCAAAACGACATTTGGTATTCTCGGACATAGCCCGGCACTCCTGGCAGAAGGCATCAACTCCACATCCGATGTTGCCTATTACATTGCTGCCAGCATTTTTGTGCGCATGGCGAACAAGCCTGCAGATAGTGATCACCCTTACGGGCATCGTCAATTCGAGAGTATCGGTTCGTTATTGATCGGTTCGTTCGTTGTGACAACCGCGGTCGCCGTCTTCTGGGATGCGATCGATAAGGTTTGGGATTTTGTCGATGGCGTGGCTGATTTCACAACATCGCATCCGTTCGCATTGTATGTTGCGCTTGGAACCGTGTTCGTGAAGATCTTTCTTACCTGGTACATTCGCAAACTTGGTCATGAAACCCAAAACCCGGTCGTGGCAGCACTTGCCTATGACCATCGCAATGACTTGTTCTCAGCCAGCGCAGCAACGGTAGGTATCTTTCTCGGTCAGCGTGGACTGCCATGGGTGGACCCGCTCGCAGGCGCATTCGTAGCAGTACTTATCTTTCGCACCGGGCTTTTCATTCTGCGCGAATCTTCCACAGACTTGATGGCGATCATTCCCAGCCGTGATCTGGCACAACAAATTGTAGATTTACTGAAGACCATTGACGGGGTTTCTCAACTGGAGGAATTGCAAGCCCACCGCTTCGGACCTCATATTGTGCTGAATCTAACCATTGGCATTGATGGCACCCTGACCGTGTACGAGGGCGACCAGATCGCTAGCTGTGTAGAAGAAGCCCTGGTCCGGTCTGTGCCAAATGTTCGTCGGGTACATGTCCACTATCATCCCGCTGAAGCGGACCATGCCGATATGACCATTGATGAGATCCTGGAGCCTGTCAGAAAATATGGAACCCCGCATCATCCTGAGTTTTACGAATAACATATAAGGGCGAGTCGTGCCCCGCCCTTACTTCTTCTTTTTTGTCAGAAACGCATGCATATTCATTAAGGTTTGTTTCCACTCTGCCTCAGCATTGACCTTTCTCTCAACATCCCCCGCCCGCTTTTGCATAATTTCCATCACGCGTTCATCTTCGCCTGCATCCAGCCAGAAACCGTGATTGTTTTCGGTACAGGTATCCAGTCTTAAATCATACAAACGATATTGAAACTCATCCAACTTCGCCCCGCAATGCGGACAGGGAAACTCCGTTTGCGTTTGAAAGTGGATGAGTGAGCTTTTGTGTGCATCTTCGTCGAAGATCACATCTTCTAGCTTGTCCAACTCATTGAAATCCAGCCACATCCCCCGGCAATTTGGGCAAGACTCCACCTCGAACATCCCTTTGTAGTATTTTTTATTTAATTCAGAATTACATTTGGGACAGTTCATTTTTTTCTCCAAAGACTATAAAACCTAATCTCCATTGTCAACCGTTTATGGTTCATCGTCTACCGGCAAACACCCATTTACCAAGTCTTCCACCACAGTCTCATTCGGATTCATATCCAGCCAGACCAAAAACTCGGCGTTCCCTTTTGGTCCCAACAGTGAAGACTTGACCAGTCCGCGCAGACCGAATCCCTCTGCTTTGGCGAAGGTAAGCACATCCAACAACACCTGCCGATGAATTTCCGGATCACGGATCACACCATCGCCGCGTGAAACTACTTTTTTGCCTGCTTCAAATTGCGGTTTGATTAGAGCAAGGATCGTTCTTTCTTCTTTCCTTTTTCCTTCACTCTCAAAAGATGAAGGAGAAAAGAACCATTTTTTAATTACTGGCAGTAAAGTTTTCAACGAAATGAAAGACGCATCTACTGAAACAAAGTCGATCTTCTCCGGCAGCGACTCAACGAAACGCGCATTGGTCTCTTCCATCACCACCACACGTGGATCGTTGCGTAACTTCCAATGCAGAATGCCTTTGCCTACATCAATGGCGTAGACTTTCGTTGCGCCGCGCTGAAGAAGACAATCAGTGAAACCGCCAGTGGATGAACCCACATCGGCACACACAAAACCGGTCACGTCGATCTGGAAGGTATCCAACGCACCTTCGATCTTCTCGCCGCCGCGCGACACGAAGCGCGGACCCATATCCACTGTCAGGGTGGCATCAGGCTGAACTGTAGTGGCAGGTTTGAGCGCGACCTGACCCGCGACGCGCACTTGTCCCGCCATGATCAATGCTTGGGCTTTGGCGCGCGAGTCCGCCAATCCTTTTTCAACAAGTAGAACATCCAAACGAACTTTAGGCATACTCTTATTTTACTTCGGGTGATGATATGTTTCGCCCGAATCGGGTATAAAAGAGGGAACGGAGATGGAATGAGAAAATTTCTTTTGGTATTGGTCTTTTCTATACTGGCTTGTGTTTCTGCACCTGCTGTTGCAACATCCACGCCCATGCCTACGCCTGTTCCAACGCGTATGCCGTATAACCGACCTTTCCCGCAGCATGTGACCTATGCGCCAGGCAGCATTTTGCCAAACCATCGCACACGCGATCAACTCGATAATGATGTGCGCGCCTATTACGATCACTGGAAAGCGACTTATGTTGCTGAAGCAGGGACAAATGCCGATGGCGTTATGATGTATCGCGTGGTGTTCGGCAAAGATGAACCTGCACGTTCCACCACCGTTTCTGAAGGTCAGGGCTATGGCATGATGATCGTGCCCATCATGGCAGGGTATGATCCTGAAGCGCAAACCATCTTCGACGGTATGTGGGCGTTTGTTGATGCTCACCGCAGCGAGATCGACCCGCGCCTGATGGACTGGAATGTGCCGCTTGAAGAAGGCAATGCCAGCGCTTTTGACGGTGATGCAGACATTGCCTTGGGGCTGCTGCTTGCTGATGCGCAATGGGGCAATGCTGGGCGTGTGAATTACAAAGCCGAAGCGCAGATGATGATCGCAGGCATCCTTGAATCGACCATTGGACCGGAAAGCCATTTGCCCATGCTTGGCGATTGGGTGAATGTGGGCGAGCCGCAGTATAACCAATTCACGCCGCGCTCATCAGACTTTATGCTGGTCAACTTTCGGGCATTTCGCAGCGCCACAAACGAACCCATTTGGGATGATGTCATTCTTCAAAGCCAGATCTTGATGGCAATCATTCAGGAAAAGCATAGCCCTGAAACTGGTTTGATGCCCGATTTCATCGTGGACAGTGCACCTGCGCCTGCGAATTTCTTGGAGAATCCCACTGATGGTGCCTACAACTACAATGCTGGGCGCGTTCCGTGGAGGGTAGGAACGGATGCGTTGCTTAATAACGATGAATTTTCACGTTATATTGTGCAGAATATTTCACATTGGATCGAGGTCAGCGCCGAGGGCGACCCAATGAAGATCCGCGCAGGGTATGAACTGAACGGCGAACCATTACCAGATAGTGATTACTTCACCACATTTTTTGTCGCCCCCATGGGGGTTGCTGCCATGAATGACCCCGCGCAACAGGAATGGCTCAATAAAATATACGACTCGGTGTACGCCACCCATAACGATTATTATGAAGACTCTGTCACCTTGCTTTGTTTACTGGTCATGAGCGGGAATTTCTGGTCGCCATAAAATACAGGTAAAATAACGACATGT
>VFQT010000704.1_pt1 | contig 45879 bp, 31 predicted proteins | sample 3512381 | NCBI WGS metagenome assembly VFQT01 (sample SAMN10412376, study PRJNA504923) | tailings metagenome | isolation source: Relicate 2 Philex TSF3 active mining site | place: Philippines: Tuba, Benguet | collected 2017-08-29 | reverse complement strand
TGATCCGCGGAGCCGAACAGCAGCTGGCAGTCCAGGAAGACTGAACCCCGCCTGCATTCCGCGTTCATGGCACCCCTCGCCCCTGGAAGGGGAGAGGGGATGGGGGTGAGGGGTGAAGACCCCCTGGAAGCTGGTTGTGCTGAGCCACGGACGAACGCGGACGAGGGATGTTTTTGAGCCACGGATGAACACGGATTTTCACGGATGAACCGCAGGGGTTCGTGGGCGTTCTCTCCTTTCTGCTTTCTCTGATCTGCTTTCTATGGCATGGATGCCATGCCCCCCCCCTCACCCCCGACCCCTCTCCCCCGTTCCGGGGGCGAGGGGAGGATTTGGTGTTGTTGCACTCTAAATCGCACACATGGCACCCCTCGCCCCTGGAAGGGGAGAGGGGACGGGGGTGAGGGGTGAAACACTCCCTCACTCCCTCGCTCCAAACCTTCAGGCATGCGGCAGCCTGCACAGCACAGCTCCTCAACTCAGCGTACTCTGTGCCTCGATGGTGAAATAAAACTCCACACGGAAGCGTCGATGCGGCAGAGCCGGCTTGCAGGCCCCTTCGCACACTCAACCGCAGCACCCCTATTGGGGCTTCGTTTCGATGCCCGGCGCTTTCAGTTCAGCCGCCAGAAACGCGACCGCTCGCTGGATCGCCTGCTGATTCATAGCCGCCTGAATATGACCGGCACCCTCAATTCGATAAACCTCAGATCTCACCCCCGCACCACGCAGTGCCGTGTGACAGGTCATGCTCCAGATCAGCGGAACCAGCTTGTCATCCGTCCCGTTGAAGAAGAAAAATGGCGGATCCTTTTCGTCCACAAAGGCCGTCGGCGAAGCCGCTTCAAATTTCTCAGGCACCGCCTTCTGATCACCACCCATCCAGTACTCAGCCCACTTTCCGCCATCCGGCATCAGCCGAAATTCCGTCGGTGCACCGCCGGCGACGACGGCCTGCAGACGAGTATCCAGTTTTTCGGGATCTTCTTCGGCCGCTTTCCCGGTCGTGCCCAGCAGAGCCGCCAGATGACCACCCGCAGAATATCCAATCGCACCCAGTCGCGCGGCATCCACCCGATACTCCGCCGCATTCCGACGCACCCACCGCACCGCCGTACGACAGTCGTCGATCTGCGCCGGAAATTTGTGATCCGGAGCCAGTCGGTAGTCGATCGCAAAACACGCCATGCCGCGTTTCGCCAGCGAATCGGCATAGCCCCGCAGCTGCTTGCGATTACCCGATCGCCATGCCCCACCGTGAATCACAATCACCGCCGGAACAGGACCCTCCAGCTCCGGCAGGAAAACATCCAGCAGCAGCTCACGATCACCCACCCGGCCATACACCACGTCCTCACGCAGCCGCACCGAAAACTCAGGCGACTCCGAGATCACAGCAGGCTGCTCTCCTGGCTTCTCGTCACCACAAACTACACCCACAAACGTCAGCAGACTCAGACTTGCCATCAGCAAACAAAGACGACTCATCACTGCCGCTCCCCAACCCAATCAGCCTGCGTTAAAGAACTTTGCCCGCCACGTCGCGCTTCAAAACTGTTCAGCACTGCCTCAGACTACCATCTGCGGAATCACCGGGAAACCCAGTCGCCCGGTCCGGCCGCCAAAAACATCGGCGACCGACCGGCAATGCCAAGTGCAGATGCACACAAATTCGCAGCTCTGCAGCACGAGCCGCGTGCCAGCGGTCCTCGCGAAAACCAACTGCTTCGCCGCTGTCACCAGGGCAGGGCAGGGCAGAGGGGACCGATTGACTCACTGCGAGCAAATCGATGAGATTCGCCCTGCCGTTTTCTCGATCCGGTTTTTGCAGACTCTTGTTTCTATGACGGAACTGACGATGCGGATTTTCCGATTGCTGCTGTGTGTCGCTCTGTCAGCTGGCTGCAGCGCTATTGCCATTGCTCAGCAGGGTGCAAGTCCGCCCAAACAAGTGGTCAGCAGCAGCGGCATTAAACTGCTGCTGATCCCGGCCGGCACCTTCATGATGGGCTCGCCAGCCGGTGAAAATGACCGTGACAAAGACGAAATCCTGCATCAGGTGACCATCAGCAAACCGTTCTACATGGGACGCACCGAGGTGACTCAGGGACAGTGGAAAAAGATCATGGGAACAGAACCCTGGAAGGGCCAGAAGTACGTGCAGGAAGGCGATGACTACCCGGCTGTGTACGTCAACTGGCACGACGCTGTGGCGTTCTGCAAAATGCTCAGCGCCCACGATGGGAAGACGTACAGGCTGCCGACGGAAGCCGAGTGGGAATATGCCTGCCGCGGCGGCACGAATACGGCCTTCAGTTTTGGCGATGATGCGTACGACATGCACGGCAACGTCTTCGAATGGTGCAGCGACTGGTACGGCAATTACCCATCCACTCCGCTTACGGATCCGCGCGGGCCGGACTCCGGGTCTTTTCGCGTGTGGCGTGGCGGCTCCTGGCGCGGCGTACCGAGCTTCGTTCGTTGTGCGAACCGCGACCTCAACGCTCCGGAAAACCGCTTCAACAGCAACGGATTTCGTTTGGTGCTTGAGTAGCCTGTCTTGTCGAATCCTGCCTCTGCGTTTCGGACGCTGGCTGCTCTGAGCCTCTGAGCCTCTGGGACTTTGGTCCTCTGTAACTCTGATGCGATTCCTGCGATGTCACGACTGAGCACCAGGCCCCGATCAGCATACCGATCCGGTTTATGACGCGGATCTCATCAGCAGAGTCCCCCCGGGCTCCCCAAAAAGAAAGACCTGCAGCTGATCGCTGCAGGTCTTTAAGGGTCTTAACGCCGAACCAGTTTTTCCCGGCTGAAACTGATTAACCCGGCCAGGACTCGAACCGGTGCGCAAAACACTGAGAAAATGACAGGTGTTAACGAAGGCGGTGCAGAATCCGGTGCATTGGATATTCAGGGCTGTGTTCCGTGGCGTGAAATCAGGCAGTTGATCCTTCTGTGCGATGACCTCCCAAACAAGGTGCGGACACTGCTGGTTTCGCACGGTGATGAATCAGTCACAGCCAACACCAGCGGGTGACGCTGCGTATTCCGGTCCTGTTCCTGAACTTCCCGAATCGCCACATCCCAGGTCTCCGCACGAATGGTGGACGCAACACTGCTTTTCTGCTGACACGCTGCGAGATACCCAATTCGGGGCTCGCTGACTCGCCAGGATCCCTCAGACAAACTTCGGGAGAATGCTGCACCGTTGGGCTCAGTCCTGAAAAAATCAACCGCAGGGGTTCCGTTGAGCCCGGACGGCTTTTTGAACCGCCCAGGCGCGACTCTTCAGAATGCTTATGACGCGCGGTACAATTAGAGGGGCTTTGCAACTTCAAGCCGACAGCGAGACGGCAGGGGCAGGCGACTGGAGTTGCATTAAAACAAGCCACAACGCGGTCGGTGTGTAAGCTGCCTCAGTGCATCTCCTGGTCAGGCGGCCCAATCACAAAAACAAGGTTTTTCCAGGGAAAAAAGCGTTGAACAGGGTTGCAGCGAGAGGAATAGTTTCGCTCGAAGCATAGAGGCACAGGAGGGAGGCGGCATGAGGCAGGGCAGGGACCCTGAGTCCTGCGATATGCGTGAACTCATGTGCACCGAAAAAGATCCTGGCCTACGCGCTTCGATTGGGCTCCTGTGTTCTGCTGTCGGGCTGCCGAGTTCGGGACTTATCCGCCACGTGGCGGATAGATTCCGAAACCGGGCAATTTACCACAATCTGCATCGTTGACAGAGTGGTCGATCGGGACAAGGGTCTGGCTGGCGAACTGACTGCGGGACAAATAGTGCCGTGTGGCACTATTTGTCTCCATCGGTGTTTGGTGCGTGAACTGACAACGGTCGTTCAAAATGTGTCTGCAATCACGCCGCGACGTTTTTTGCCCAGACCCCCACCCTTGTTGCCCCGTTGGGACGGCGGTTAGCCTCCATCCCTTGCTGAAAAAAAATTTTGGGAAACTTCCCTGGCAATCTGGTCGCCTGGTGGCAGTGAACACATCAGGGTTCTCGGTGATGAACCATGGCATCACCTTGCATAATGCGTCCTTTTCGCGCTGTGCCGCAGGACAGACACAGCCGCCGGATCGATTCCTGATCGCGTCAGGAGATCGTTCAGCTCCCTAATGATCACAATGTTCCCGGCGAAGGTTCATCAGGTCCATCTGGATTGCCGAGGTCTGCCGGATCGCTACATTACGGCAGTCGCGGCAAGCCGAGCTGTTGCAAAAAGTCATTGTGCTTTCTTTTGGCGGCCAGGATTTCCTTCTCAGCATTCTGCAGTTTTTCCAGTGTTTCGGTCAGGTTGACTTCGTCCTCGCCCACCGCCGTGCTGATGTAGCGGGAGATGTTCAGGTTGAAGTCGTTCTTCTCGATCTCGGCCATCCCCACGCGGCGGGAGTAGCGGGGGGCTTCGGTGCGGTTCTGGTAGGTGGTGATGATCCGGGCTTTGTGCTCTTCGCTCAGCGTGTTCTGGCGCTTGCCTTTATCAAACTTCTCGGCGGCGTTGATGAAGAGCACGTCGTCGGGCTTCTTGCACTTCTTAAGGACGAGGATGCAGACAGGGATGCCGGTGGAGTAGAAGAGATTGGCGGGCAGGCCGATAACGGTGTCGATGTGGCCGTCTTTCAGCAGCTTGGTGCGGATGCGTTCCTCGGCTCCGCCACGGAACAGCACACCGTGTGGCAGGATGATCGCCATCACGCCTTCGTCCTTGAGGAAGTGGAAGCCGTGCAGCAGGAAGGCGAAGTCGGCGGCGGACTTGGGCGCCAGGCCGTGGTTCTTGAAACGCACGTCGTCGGCCAGCGCGTCGGTGGGTTCCCAGCGGTAGCTGAAGGGCGGGTTGGCCACGATGGCGTCGAACAGCGGTTTCTTCGCCGGGTTCAGCTCGCGCAGGATGTCCCACTCGTTGAGCAGCGTGTCGCCGTGAAAAATTTCGAACTCTGTGTCCTTCACCCCGTGCAGCAGCATGTTCATGCGGGCGAGGTTGTAGGTGGTGATGTTCTTTTCCTGGCCGAAAATCTTGCCGATGGTGCCGCCCGCCCTGACCATGCGCTTGCGTACGTTAAGCAGCAGCGAACCCGAGCCGGTGGCCATGTCCATCACACTCTCCAGCCGCTTCTTCGTTCCGGTCTTCGGTTCCTGGCTGTCCAGCGTGACGATGGCGGAGAGGATGTCGGAAATCTGCTGCGGGGTGTAGAACTCGCCGGCTTTCTTGCCGGACCCGGCGGCGAACTGTCCGATCAGGTATTCATAGGCATCGCCCAGCGCGTCAATGTCCGTGGAGAACTCGGCCAGCCCCTCAGCGATCTTCTGGATGATGGTGCAGAGCTTGGCGTTCCGGTCGGCGTAGGCCTTGCCCAGCTTGGGAGAACTCAGATCGATCTCGGAGAACAGGCCCTGGAAGGTGCTCTCAAAGGATTCCGTTTCGATGTATTTAAAGCCGGCCTGCAGCGTGTTCAGCAACTCCGCGTTTTGGGTGCGGGCCAGGTTGGCGATGCTGTTCCAGAGGTGCGTGGGCTGGATGACGTAATGCACCTTGCGCCGCATCTGCTTCTCGAACGCCGGGATGTCGTCCAGGTTGTTCGCATACCACAGCGCAAGCGGCACCTTGCGGGCGTCCCCGCCGGTGGCGGGGTAATCCCGCCCCAGTTCCTTCTTCGCCGCCGTCTCGTAATTGTCCGAGAGGTAACGCAGGAAGAGGAAGGACAGCATGTAGTCGCGGAAGTCGTCCGCATCCATCGCCCCGCGCAGTTTGTCGGCGATGCTCCAGAGAGTGTTGCCGAGTTGTTTTTGATTCGTGTCGGTCATGCAGAGAATCGAGATAAAAGGTAACAGAAAAAGTTCGTAAGTTCGTCAGTCATCGCCACGGCGAGGCGTCGCATGCCGGCCCGGGGTGAAACCCTCGGTCTTTTTTCCCGGTTGTTGTGGATTTGTGTCGATCATTTCGATGGCGCCAATCGATTCAGGCCAATGGTCACCACAACCTCATCGCTTTCGGTGTCACTCACCCACGAAATAGCAGGCCAAAGTTTGAGGGAGCGGACAGGGGTGAAACCCGGGGCAGAGATACCGCAGCGGATGCGTTCCGAAGGAACGCCGCTTTGGAAGGCGAATGTTGTCATGTGACGTCCTCCAGAGATGGGAAAAGGATAGTCGCGGCCCAGCTCGTTCTTCGCCGTCGTTTCGTAGTTGTACGAGAGGTAGCGCAGTCGCGGAAGTCGTCCGCATCCATCGCGTCGCGCAGTTTGTCGGCGATGCTCCAGAGCGTTTTGCCCAGTTGTTTTTGGTTGATGTCCGTCATGGTTTGGGCGCTTTCTTCGATGTTTTCTTCGTAGACTTCTTCGCGGCTTTAGCTGCCGGGGGCGGAGCAGCCGGTGCAGGTATAGGAGTGCCGGCCCTGGGATTTCCAAGAATGTTGGGCAAGACAAACTCGTAACGGTCCAGGAAAGCGTTAAGGATCTCCCGGAACATCTCCTTTTCGGCGGCATGAACATGGTCCGCCTCGAACACCGAATACTTGGCATGGCTGCGCACATTCAAAAAGCGTGCATATACGGTTTTCCTGGGAAGACCGTTGAAGCAGGTCGAAATGTGCTGGCGTCCGAAGAAAATCGCTGTCTTCTCGAGGATGCTGCGAAGCATATTGAAATGTGACTGCGAAATCTTGCCGGTCTTCGCAGCCGCCTTCAACTCCGCCAGACCGGCTACATGGTGCAAGAACGGTGACTCCCCAGTGTCTTGCAACGTGTAGGCCGGCGAGTCGCCGCGGCGATGAAGAATATACGCCTTCTTTCTGATCTCCGTATCGTCGTTCTTACTCCTCTTCCCCTTGAGTTCATTGAACATCACGTTGAAAAACAGACCGTGGTGAGTGGAAATGACGAATTTCACGCCATTGGTCGTTCCTTTCACGATGCTGGCGAGATCGTTCCCAACCGTGATCGTGTTGTGCTCGTCCAACGAGGAAATCGGGTCGTCAATATACACATATTTCACCCAGTCGTAGGGTTGTCCCTTCTCGGCTTCGGTGGCTATCCTAAGAATCGCGAGGAAGAAGCACCAGATGAAGAGGTTTTCCTCGCCTCTCGATATCTTGATGTCTTCGGCTCGCTTATTCACTCCATTCTCGACCACTTTCCGCGTGAATCGAATTTCCTCTTTCGCAAAATTCATGTCGAAGTCGAAGTCGGCATGACGGTAAAGATGCTCCCGGATTTGGTCGTCGATTCCCATGCCTTCAAGGTCTTTGAAGAAGAGGGAATGAGACTTGAACTTAATCATCCGTTCTTTGTCCCCATCGAAATCATTGTCCCAGCCGAAAAGATCTTCGGTGAAAGCATTAAAGTAGAGCGTATCTGGCCCGCTGCCTTTCTTGCCGATGTCTTTGAACTCGGTAGAGAGGCGGGTCTTTCCGACACCATTGTGGGCAAAGATGAGCACACAATCGTTGCCTTTGACTTGATTCGTTCCCTTTCTATTTGCGGTCTTCTTTCGGGCATGAACGCCTCGCAAATCTTTGCGCAGCTTGACCGCAAGGGATTTGAGTGACCTGAACTGTTCGACTTTGGGTGACTTGCTCATGATTCAACCTCCTCCGGGGTTGGGAAAAGCTGCTGCATCAGGCCGCGCTTGTGGCGCTGGAGGGCGGCGTGCTTGTGCGTCTCGGCGGCGATCAGGGCGTCGAGTGACGAGAGGCACGTGGCGATGCGGTGTTGTTCGACTTCGCCTGGAACACGAATCTTAAACTTCGATACAGCCTCTTGCGAAAGAGTGGGGATTGCGCCGCCAACAACAACTGCGCGAATTTTGGTTTGGAGAAGTTCCCCAAAGACTAGCAAGAAGAGGAAATACGGGTGAATTGAATGCGGCTTCAAAACCACAATCTGTGGGTTGACCGTGCATTCTTGGGGCAAATCCGAAACGTAAGCCACTTTACCGAAGGTTGAGCCCGTCTTGACGAGCAAGGTCTGTTCTCTTTCCACCATGATTTCTGGTGATTCGTGATACTTCGCCCAGGTGATGTAAGTCGCTTTGTCGAAACCCAGAACGCCAGCATCGGTGATGTTTGATGGACTCAAGGATATTGCTCCTTCTCCGGCACTCACGATGTCCGCGACTGTGTATCCGCGATAGCCAATCCTGCCTTTGATGGAAATCAGTTGTCCCAACTCTTTTTCGCTCCACGCCCCGGCGTTTTGGAATTCGGGGAAGCGGAGGCGGGGTTGGGTTTCGCCTTCGCGGGGGAAAAGCTGCTGCATCAGCCCTTTTTTATGGGTCTTGAGCGACTCCAGTTTCCGGGCCTGGGCGGCAATCAACTCGTCCACAGAACTCAGGCACTCGGCGATTTTTTGTTGCTCGGCGGGAGAACGGGGAACTGGAAAAGCGAATTCCTCAAGAACCGTGTTGGTGAGGTTGTTGATGTTTCCGCCAGCAATGAGGTCGGCTACATATTTTTGATAGCTGCCGATTTGGAAGGCGAGCTTGGCGAACGCACGTGAAGACCGGTAAAAGGAACAGAATGCTCCAACGGTGAGGTCATCGGCGTAATCGCCAAAGTATTCTGCGCTCTTCCCAACCAGCGATTTGCTACCGTTCGACATGCAAACAACAATGTCGCCCGTTTTCAGGCGTAATGTGTCCGGGCAGGTCTTACCGACAAAAACCAAGTCTTTGTCGAGGACTAGAGCTCCGTCTTGAATGTTGGTTGACCGCAAAACCAGCAGTCCCTGTGGCGCGACATCACTCGAACTGTAAGTCAGTCCTCTTGTGAAGCTTCCCAACGAACCAAGGCTTTCTAGTTTCCACCCTTCCGCCGCACGAAACTCCGGAAACCGCAGCTTCGGCACGAGCGCGGGCCTGGCCTCTTCCTTGGTGGCGATGGTTTTCGGTTTGCGGCTCATTCCCCTATCTCCTTTCCAAGCTGGGCGATGAACTTTTCCATGTCCTCTTTCCTCGGCAGCTCGACGGCGTAGCGGGAGACGAAGACCTTGTTGCTTAAATCCCCAAGGGCGAACTCGACAAGGGCGTCGTTCTTGCAGGTGCAAAGCAGAATGCCAATTGGCGGCTGGTCGCCCGGAGTCATCTGGTGCTTCCTGTACCAGGCAACATAGGTGTTGAGCTGACCAAGGTGCTCGTGACGAAAGGCGTCGGTCTTCAGTTCCACAAGGATGTGACACTTGAGCACACGGTGGTAGAAGACCAGGTCGACAAAGAAATGCTCGTCGCCGATGAGGATGCGCTTTTGCCGCGCCTCGAAGCAAAAGCCGTGGCCCAGCTCCAGCAGGAAGTCCTGAAGGCGATCCAGCAGAGCGTCCTCAAGGTCAGACTCGGCCATGACATCGCGGGAACGGAGCCCGAGGAACTCGAAGACATAGGGGTCGCGAATGACGTCGGCAGGCTGAAGCGTTTCCGCACCCGCATGGGCCAGAGCAGACAGCCGGGCTTTGTCTTTGGACAGGCCGCTGCGCTCGTAGTAAAGGCTGGCGATCTGGCGACGCAGCTCGCGGACTGACCAGTTCCCCCGAATGCACTCAATCTCGTAGAAACGGCGCTGGGTGGCGTCAGGGAGCTGCATCAACTCGTTGAGGTGGGTGAAAGAAAGGCGCTGGGCCAATTGTGGATTCACGGACTTGCCAATTTGCGATTCGGGAGTCACTGACTCCCGAATTCGCGTTTGCGATGCATCACGTGACGGCAGGAGGGTCATCAGGCCGGCCGCCTCGATGGATTTGGCAGTCACTGACTGCCAAATTTGGGGATACACCTGATAGAACTGCCGAAAGCGTCGCAGCTCCCGGGAGGTGACTCGGGGCAAGCCACGGGCCGCAAGACGCTGCGAAAGCGCATCCATCAGACGATCACCATAGGCCGCGCGGTCAGCACCTTCCTGCTCAAACTCGACAATCCGCCAGCCAATCAACCAGTTTCGCAGCGTCAGGCTGACGTTGACCGCCCTCGATGCGAACGCCTGCGATTCCTGATGGATGTGGACGATGGAGGAAACGAGCGCGTTGAAGTCGCCAGCCGCGGCGGGCGGTGCCGGTTTCTTTCTGGAAGGCCTGGCTGTTTTCTTATTGGTCATACGCGCTAAGTCCCGAGATATCGCGGCCGCCGGCGCGTTTGATGAGGTACGGGGTGCAGTCTTCCATGAGCAGGAGTTCTTTTTGGGTGCGCTCCTTCCAGCCAAGTTCCAGCGGTTCCATCAGATCAGTAAGCTGCTCGCCATCGAAGATCATGCGGTCGAGAATGCCGTCCACGAAGGTTTGCAGAGCGGCGGGGGCGACGCCGTGCCTGGTCGCGATGGCGGCGAGTTCTGCGGCGTTTTTCTCAGCCTTGAAGCGGGTGTAGCCCTCGCGGATGGCGGTTTCGCTGACTCCTTTGATGTCCTTTAGCGAGTCGATGTAAGCGATGATGTCCTCGCTGGCGTCCATGAGGTTGGACTGGCCGCGGATGAGGCTGACGAGTTCATCGCGGCTCATCTTCACTTTGCCCGGTGCCTGATTCGCGAACTTCGCGATGAGGCCCATGATGTAGTCGTAGTCGATGACGGCGGAGGCGAACAGGACGAACTCGAAATCGAGCTGGTCGGCGACGCTGGTGCCGGGCTGGCCGTCCTTGCCGGACTTGCCCTGCTGGGACCTGAGGCGCTGGGCGGTTTCCAGATAGGCGCCTTTGAAGCCGCGATGCTGCTCCTCCGGCAGAACGGCGGCGATGGCGGCTTTGTCCTCGCCGGTGAGGTCGGTGTATCGGTCAAGAAACGTTTTGAGCCGCTCCACCTCCTTGAATCGCTCGATGAAGCAGGCGCGGGCTGCGTCGCCCTTGAGGTTCGGCACGGCCTCGGGCGCGGTGTCGAGACCCTGCGACTTCATGAAAGCGTCGAGCTGCTGCACGGCGGTTTGCAGCTTCTCAATGACGACGGGGGCCTTGTCCACGAGCCAGATTTCCCGGGCCTGCTCGCCGGTCTTCTCGCCGGAGAAGAGGGCGATGGCCGCATCCACGGCTTCCTGCTGCTGGCGGAAGTCAAGGATGTTGCCGTAGGGCTTGGTGCCGTTGAGCACGCGGTTGGTGCGGGAAAAGGCCTGGATGAGGCCGTGGTGCCGCAGGTTCTTGTCCACGTAAAGCGTGTTCAGATACTTGGAATCGAAGCCGGTAAGCAGCATGTCCACCACGATGGTGATGTCGATTTTCTTCGCGTGAGGGTAGTCGGCATTGGGCCACTGCTGGTCCTTGATGCGCTTCTGCACGTCCTGATAGTAGAGGTCAAACTCGCTGAGCTTGTGGTTCGTGCCGTAGCGAGTGTTGTAGTCGGCGAGGATCGTTTTGAGGGCGGCTTTCTTGCCCTCGGGGTCTTCCTCGTTGTCGGCCTTTTCCTGCGGCAGGTCTTCCTGGATTTGCTGCACGTCCCGATCGCCCTCGGCCGGCGGGGAAAAGACGCAGGCGATGTTCAGGGGGCGGAACTCGGGATCGGCGGCCAGTTTCTCGGCCTGCATCGTCCTGAACAGGCTGTAGTATTCGATGGCGTCATTGATGGACGCGGTGGCGAGGATGGCATTGAAAAGGCCTCCGGCGGTAGCGGCGGCGTGTTTGGTGAGAATGGCCTCGATGACGGCACGCTTGGCGATGGCTTCGCCGGGCCTGGGGGCCTTCCTGCCCGCCTCTTCCCTGGGCTTGAAGTAGTCCACATGGAAGCGGAGCACATTGCCGTCCTCAATGGCGTGTGTGATGGTGTAGGCGTGGAGCTGCTTCTGGAACAGGTCCTCCGTGGTGCGCATGGAGGCGGTGGTGTCCTCGATCTTCTGGAGCGTGGCATTGGCATCGAAAATGGGCGTGCCGGTGAAGCCGAAGAGCTGGGCGCGGGGGAAGAACTCTTTGATCGCCCTGTGATTCTCGCCGAACTGCGAGCGGTGGCATTCGTCGAAGATGAAGACGATGCGTTTGTCCTTCAGGGCTTCGAGCTGCTCTTTCCAGGTGGCCTGGCCGTTCTTGCTGCGCTGCTTGTTGCGCTTACTGTTTTCATCCAGCGCCAGGCCGAGCTTCTGGATGGTGGTGACGATGACCTTGTCGGCGTAGTCTTCGGACAGCAGACGGCGGACCAGGGCGGCGGTGTTGGTGTTTTCCTCGACGCAGCCTTCCTGGAAGCGGTTGAACTCCTCGCGCGTCTGGCGGTCGAGATCCTTGCGGTCCACGACGAAGAGGCATTTGTGAATGTGCTCGTTGAGCTTGAGCAGGGTGGAGGCCTTGAACGAAGTGAGCGTCTTGCCGCTGCCTGTGGTGTGCCAGATGTAGCCGTTGCCGGCGTTGTCCTCAATGCACTTCACAATCTGCGTCACGGCATAGATCTGGTAGGGCCTCATGATCATGAGCTTTTGCTCGCTCTGGATGAGCACCATGTAGCGGCTGATGGTGCGGCCAAGGTCGCACTTTTTCAGGAAGCGGACGGCAAACTCATCGAGGTGCGTGATCTTGCGGTTGTCCTCATCCGCGAACTCATAGACGGGCAGGAAACGCTCATTGGCATTGAAGGCGAAGTGGCGGGTGTTGTTGTTCGCAAAGTACCAGGTGCAGTCGCGGTTGCTGACGATGAAGAGCTGGAGGAAGCAGAGCAGCGTCCGGGTGTAGCCGTTGCCGGGGTCGCTCTTGTATTCGACGATCTGCTCCATGGCTCGGCGGGGATTCACGCCAAGGGTCTTCAGTTCGATTTGCACGCTGGGCACGCCGTTGATGAGCAGGAGCACATCGTAGCGGTGGTGACTGTTGTCGGTGTTGATGCGGAGCTGATTGACGACCTCGAAGTGGTTTTTGCACCAGTCTTTGAGATTCACCAGCGTGTAGTTCAGCGGCGTGCCGTCGTCGCGGGTAAAGCTGTTGATTTCCCGGAGGGTTCTGGCGGCGGTGAAGACATCGGCGGAAACGATTTCATCCAGCAGGCGAGAAAACTCACTGTCGGTGAGCTGGCAGCGGTTGAGGGCGTCAAACTTCTGGCGGAAGTTCTTTTCCAGGGCGGCTCGATCGCGAATGTCCGACCTGTAGTCGTATTTCAGACCTTTAAGCAGTTCGATGAACTGGTTTTCAACTTGTCGTTCTGCAGGAATCATGAATCACATTCTCAAACGACCGCTACTTCGTTGTCACTGGTCTTGCTGTTTTCTTCAGGAAGCTGTCCAGATCCACTCTTTGGAACAGGCGATATCCGTTGGCAGGGTTTCGGCGCATCCGTATCCAGCCTGCCGCAGCCCATTTGCGGAGAGTATTCTGGGAAACGCCGAGAACCTCGGCAGCCGCCGCTGTCTTTAGAAACTCGTTGACTTTTGTCATCTGCCTGTCCCGGTCTGTGATCCGTGCCAATCTCCGCGCCGTCCACCCTGAAGTCTATCAAAGTCTGCACCTTCACGATATGCTGGGGAATGCAAATGCTGAAAGAAACATGGGCTGGCCAGGGCCACGCTCTTCGCTCGGAATAACCGGACTCGCTCTCCTGGACCTGGTGACAAAACGGTGAATTCATGACCGAATCGCAGTCATCGAGGCCTCTGTCGCCATCGGGTAAATCAGAGTTTTTACGATGCCTCGATACCATCGAGGAGGAAGTACGCCGTTTGCCGCAAAACCTTTGCGTACTTTTTACACATACCCCGCTGACAGAAGACGGATCTCGCTACAGCCTGTTCGAGGGCAAAGGGCACAAACTCGGCTGTCACTGGCTTGAGTCGGGGCTGTTGCCCGAATATCCGCTCGTCGGCCAGCCACCAGAGATGTTTCCCTTCGGAACAGATCGCTTTCCTTTCGGTGATGTCCTTAGTCGATCGTCGTGGCTCTTTGAACTCTTTGAGGACACGCAACATCGCAATTGGCTGAATTTCGGCGGAGAGTGCGGCTTTTACGTGGCACTCAAGTTCGACAAGGATCCTGACCCCGAACAGGCACGCAAAAGAGTACGAGACTCTCTCCCGGAAGACGCAGTGGCTCAGGCACAATCAGAACGGATCATTTGGCATTACTTCGTGAACCACATTGGCGAACCAATTCCGCCCGAAGTGACGTTTGCGAGCGTGAATGAGCAGCTCGAGCATTGCTACCACGGTATCCGGGAAACATTGGGGAAGTTTTTGAGAGAGCATTCTCTTGAAGAGCACGACACGCTGTCCCTGATAAATTACGAGTTGGCCTGGCCGGAAATGCTGCTGTACCTCGGATTGAAACGCCCGGGACCATTCTTCGGAGTCGACACGACCAGCATACTACGCAGCTTTGAAGGCGCTGAGCTTGTTCCGTGGAGCAGGCCAGATGTATGTCATCATGTTTTCAAGATGCGTCCGCCTTCAGTCGCGAGGGCGACATTGATCGCCCTGGAATTGCTGCGACGGCTGGCTGACGCACCGGTTGTGAGCAACTCGCGCGTAGTCGAGGCTTCGGCGGGAAGTTCCTTTTCCACATTGTCAAATGGAGTGGTGGTACAGCACAACAACGAGCCGTCAGTTCCCTCGGGTAGCGATTCTCGTGCCGCCAGGAAGGAAGACAGGACTACCGATGCGACGCTGTCGCGGCTGTTGAAAGTATATTCAAATGGATTGTCCGATGATCGACTTCGACAAGCAGTACAGGCCTTGAAGGACGACGCCTTGACAGTGGATGAGAAGCTGGAGAATGTCGATAAGTTCATGCCACTTCCGGAAACCGCTTCGGCTCAGAACCTGGCAGACATGATCGAGGTGAGTAAGACAGCAGTGCAAAAAACCAAGTGGTGGGCGCAAAATCGCAAGGGCAAAAGGGCGAACTAGATGGGCCGACGTAGCCGTGACCGTTTCCAGACTTTGTCGCAACCGGAAATTGCCGGGCAGAGCGATACAGACAAGTCATTCAGGGTGGTGACCGGTTACCGGTAAGTTACCGGCGATATGTTTTCTCGCGTTTTTTCGCCGCTGGGTGCAGTACCCTGCGGCTTTTTTCATGCGCATTGGGTTACCGATTTCGGTTGTTGAAGGGGGTTTAGGGTAAGCGAGCCGCACTTCGCGGCACACTTCCAACAACCCGTCGGAGATGTGCGTATGGCATCAAACCCCAAAAACGATGAGCAGCGGATGCTGCTCAAACCGCGAGAGGCCGCCGCCAGCCTCAATATCAGCGAACGTCAATTGTGGGCACACACTGAGCCCCGTGGCCCGATTCCTTGCGTCAGAATCGGCAGTTCTGTTCGCTACAGCCCGGAAGCCCTGCAGGCCTACATCAGTCAACAGAACGCACCGCTCAGCAGAGGGTGCCAATGATGCATCGCAACGCCAAACCCATCGCAGACGACATCGTCAGGCTCTGCCAGACCGATGACCCAGTCGCCTGATTGCCGACCTGCTGTATCTGGCAGAACCCACGATTCAGCACCACTGGAGCACGCTCGACTGCGACAATCGCAGTGGCGAGCGTCTGAGTGACGCTGCACAGAAGAAACCCGGGATGTCGGGACATCCCGGGTTTCACTTTCCTTCAATCAGCCAAACCAAAGGAAGCTTGTCATTATGAAAAAAAAATCCAGTTTGAACACCAGCAAAAGCAGAACACAGGCCCAAAAAAAATCGTCAAAGCAAGGGCGCAACAGTGCCGGAACGCCACGCGATTCCGAAAAAGGCCCTTCGCAGGAGACCATTCTCGTGGCTTTGGCCGATGACGCAGAGTTGCTCCATAATGACGACGAAGAATTCGCCCGAATCCTAATCAATGATCATCGTGTGACGTGGCGAATCGGTGCAAAAGAGTTTCGCCATTGGCTGCAGGCAAAGTTCTGGGCGCGCAATCAAACCACGGCCAGATCTCAGGCCATTGCTGCTGCAATCGAGACCCTGCGAGGGATCGCAAGGCACAGGGGGCGTAAAGTAAACACTGCAGTCCGGATTGCTCACGGGGACAACTGTATTTACCTCGATCTTGCAAACGAGGCGTGGCAGGCTGTCAGGATTGATGCCTCGGGCTGGCGTGTCGAGCTTTTCCCGGACGTTGTGTTTGTGCGTGCAAGCGGCATGCTGCCGCTGCCAACCCCTGAACGAAATGGGTCGATTGACGAGCTGCGGGCACTTGTGAACGTCAAGTCTGACGAGGACTGGATTTTGATCATTGCCTGGCTGATGGCGGCTCTGTATCCAACCGGGCCCTATCCCGTTTTGTCTGTCAGCGGAGAACAGGGCAGTGCGAAATCAACGCTGTGTCGGATGCTGCGGGCATTGGTCGATCCGAACAAGGCGCCTTTGCGAAGTGCGCCACGGGACGAACGGGATCTGGTCATCGCAGGGACAAACGGACACGTCATTGCACTGGAAAACCTGTCAAAGATTCAAGATTGGCTGTCGGATGCACTGTGCCGGCTCTCAACAGGTGGCGGTTTCGGAACGCGGTTACTGTACTCTGATGACAGCGAAAAGTTGTTTTCGGAACAGTGTCCGGTGATCCTGAATGGAATTACAGAACTGATCACTCGCAGCGACCTTCTGGACAGAGCAATCTGCATTTCACTTCCCGCGATTCCGGACTCTGAACGCACCACGGAATCCGACCTGTTGGCAAAATTCGAACGTATCCGTGGTCGGGTGCTCGGGGCGCTCCTGGACGCTCTTTCGCAGGCTTTATCTGCAAAGTCAGACGTACGCCTGGCTTCGCCGCCGAGAATGGCCGATTTTGCGACGTTGATTGTGGCTGCGGAACCCAAGCTGCCGGGCAAACCGGGTGATTTCCTGCGCGCCTACCAACGCAATCGGGCGTCAGCGGACGAATCGGCAATCGAATGGTCTGTGCTATCCGCGCCGGTTCGGGCACTCATGGACACACACAAAAAATGGCAGGGTACTGCTACGGAACTGAACACAGAACTTGCAGGGCTCGCTGGCAATCGCGTGTTCAATGGACCCAACTGGCCGAAAACACCGCACGTGCTGACCGGTGAGTTGAAACGAATTGTCCCCAATTTAAGACGAATCGGAATCGAAATGGAATCCGGGAAGGATCGCGGAAATCGATTTGTGCGCCTGACCAGAAAGGACACGTAAAAACGCGCCCACAGCGTCCAATGCGCCCAACTACGTCGAACTATCGAGAATCCGGAGTCGCATGAATGGAATCCCAGGCGCACGCAGGATGCTGGAAGAATCGACATCGCCCAGGAATCCGCGAAATCTGGGCGGTGTGGATACTACGAGCCCAGCATCGCTGCCCTGTTCTGAAGTTGAACCGGCAATTTTTAGGAGTGCCTCCCAGGTGTATTTCCGTAATCTTCATCGAAATACTTTACTTTTAGTAAAGCCCCGTCCATACTCTCCTCTAAGAAATGCATGCAATGAGCGAACAAATGCCTCGACTGGTTCCCCATCGGCAGGCCTGGAAATCGCCCTCGCTGCAACCAAAGGGACACTATGAGTGAACTGTTCAGACAAGTCAGACACGTCATCGAATCGGCGGAGGAATCCCGGTACAGCATCAGCAAAGCCACCGGAGTGTCCGAATCATCGCTCAGTCAGTTCATGGCAGCAAAAAAAGGGCTCTCCTGCGACGCACTTGAGAAGATCCTGACGCAGCTCGGCTATGAGATCAAAGTTCAAAAGAAAAGGACCAAATAGGCATGGCCTCCATCACTTATGACAGAAAAACCGCACGCCGGACAATCCAGTTCAAAGACACGGACGGCAGCCGAAAATCCATCAGACTGGGTAAATGCGACCAGAAGTCTGCCCAGGCCATCCGCACGCAGATTGAGCACCTGGCCATCGCAAAGTGCAACGGCACTGCCATGCCCATGCAGACCGCAGAATGGCTTCGAACCATCGATGACGGGCTGAGGAGCCGAATCGCCGCCACCGGTCTCATCGAAGCCCGAAAATCGACGGTACTGGGGGCGTATGTGTCACAGTACATCCAGCGGCGTGTCGATGCGAAACCGGGCACCGTAAAAAAATGGCAGGCCACGGAGATCCAGCTAATCAGGTTTTTTGGCGCTGATAAACCTCTGCGAACAGTCACTCAGGGTGATGCCGATGCCTTCAGACTGCATCTGATGGCAACCGACACCAACCGGGGCGGAAAGATGCAGGTGAACACAATCAGCAAGCACATCCGAGTCGCAAGACTCTTCTTCAATGCGGCGCTGCGAGACGAGCTGGTGGTGAAAAATCCATTCACGGGAGTGGACAGCGGCGACCGTCGCAATTCCGCTCGCGAGTTCTTCGTCACCCGTGCCGCCGCGGACGCCTGTATCGACGCTGCTCCCGACCTCCAATGGCGGCTGATTATCGCGCTGGCTCGCTACGGCGGCCTCAGAACGCCGTCAGAAATGGTCCGACTGCGCTGGACAGACATCCTGTGGGACAAGGACAAGATGATCATTCACAGCCCCAAAACGGAGGGCTATGACGGCAGGGACACGCGAGTAGTACCGCTCTTTCAAGAACTCAGACAGTACCTCAATCAAGCGTGGGAAACGGAGGCGGACCAGGCGGAATTCGTCATCACCCGCTATCGCGACGACAGCCAGAACCTGCGCACGACATTTTTAAAGATCATCCAGCGGGCCGGGCTGCAGCCCTGGCCAAAGCTGTTCCAGAACATGCGTGCCAGCAGGCAGACGGAACTGGAGGAAACCTTCCCGACGCATGTTGTTTGTCAGTGGATGGGGAACAGCCCAAAGGTGGCTCAGAAGCACTATCTTCAGGTCACAGATGCACACTTCGAAAAGGCGGTGCAAAATCCGGTGCAGCAGGCATCCGCAGGTGGTCGCAGTGCACCGCATCGTGCACCGACTGGCCCCAAAAAAAGCCCTGAAAACGCTGAAATCCAGCATTTTCAGGGACTCTCGATTAACCCGGCCAGGACTCGAACCTGGAAAAGCAGAACCAAAATCTGCTGTGTTACCATTACACCACCGGGTTACGAAATCACGGTCAGCATCGTCAGTCGTTTCGCAGACGCATGCCAACTTCCTTCAGCTTCTCGCGAATCTCGTTCAGAGATGTTACACCAAAGTTGCGACTGGCAAGCAGTTCGTCCGGAGTCCTTTGGCAGAGCTGTCCAACCGTCTGAATGTTCAGGCGAGACATGCACTTGCGGGACCGCACGGACAGATTCAGATCCGTCACCAGCTTGTTCATCATCGCCTGCTCTTCAGGAGACAGACTCTGATCAACAATGTGCTCGCGCGAATGAATCTTGTGCAGATTCTGGCCGATCCGCAGTCCATGAGCCTGCAACAGCTCACGAATCTCCATCAGCGACGTTTCGCCAAAGTTCTTGCCAGCCAGCAGCTCCTGCTCACTGACCTCGGTCAGATCACCCAGCGAGATGATGTTCATGGCCTGCAGACAGTTGCGGCTGCGAACAGACAGTTCGAAGTCCGTGACCGGACGTCCCAGCAGCTGCTTCAAGCGAGCTTCCTGCTTCGCATGGTCTTCGTCGTAGTACATCCCCTGAGTCGCCTCGATGTCCTTCAGGTACAGCTCGGCAAACTGATTGTTCGGGTCATACTCACGCACACGACGGAAACAGAACGCCGCCGCCTGATAGTTCTCGCGGTCCTCGTACAACAAACCCAGATTCAGCAGCGCCCCGATGTAGAACGGCGGGCGCGACAGAGATCGCTCGTACAGCCGAACCGCCTCTTCGTCGTTGCCCCGCAGAGCATTCTCGGCTGCCAGCCAGAACAAAGCCCGCGAATGATGCGGATCCATGTCCACAGCACGCTCGAAATACTCGACCGCAGTCAGCGAATCACCACGGTCCGCCCAGATGCAGCCCATCTGGAAGGAATACTCAGCTCGGCTGGCCGCAGATGCCGCCACACTTCGCAACAGCTTCTCTGCCTCATCCACACGACCGGCCGCACGGATCGCACCAGCCCGACGCAACGCACAACCCACCGGGTCAACACCCAGTCGGGAAGCCGCTTCAAATCGGACCGCCGCTTCGTCCGGTCGACCCAGGGAGGTCAGACACTGGCCGTGAGCAAACAAGGCCACTCCGTCAGAACTGACCGCCGCCAGCAGACGATCAGCCTGCGACTGACGCGACAGCACATAAGCGCCAACTCCCGCTCGCGCTAATACAGACTCTCGCTTCTCGCCCGCTTCCACGCGGCGAGTCAGGTCGCCAACGACCTGACGAATCTCCGTCAACTGCGATGTCCCCGCCGCATACTCAAGTTGCTGCAGCTGGTCCAGGGTCAGCAGATTGTCGGATTCGAAAAACTCTTTAATGTTCAAAGGACTGGCTGAGGGCACTTCGTTTGCTTCCTGTGAAACACAAATTCGCGCAATGACGAACGGCATGCACCAAACCGCAATCTGCCAATTCTAACAACCCGGACTCCCGGGAACAAGTCTGGGGATTTTTCGAGAATTCCGGCAGACCGTAAACCTCACCCCTTCGGCCCCAAACCACTCGTCTCTGCAGAATTTTCCCCCAAAACACCAAAATCCCCCCAAACCCCGACTCAACACCACACACCGGCTGCCATCAACGACACCCAGAAAAATACATTGCTATCTTCTTTTGTGCCCGCCAGAACCGCGGTGCATGGCCCCGCAAAACTGCACGCACACTCAGATTTTCACCCCTTTTCCCCACACAAGATTCCCGCCACATGCCGATTTTCACTGACTGACGATTGCGATTTTCCCAATGCCCACCGTAGACTGACACGCTCAATCCTCTACAGGTTCCCCGCCACCAACGCCGAATCCGCCCACCCCCAACCCGTCGGGCAGACCGGCTCAACCCACCCACAGGACAACTTCCCATGCTGGTGATTCCAGGAAATTACGGCAAAGACACCTGCGACGGTTATTCCCGCCGCGCCGTTCTCCGCGTCGGCAGCTCCGCCATCGCCGGACTCAGCGCTGCCACTCTTCTGGAAAAAGCGGCCGGTGCGGCCGAAATCAGCGACGAAGAAGCGCGCTACGGGGGCAAGGGATTTGGCGCCGCGAAAAGCGTCATCATGCTCTATCTCCAGGGCGGCCCCAGCCACCTCGACCTGTGGGACCCCAAAACCAATGTCCCCGACAACGTCCGCTCCGTCTTTAAAAACATCGACACCAAACTGCCCGGTATCCAGTTCACCGAACTGATGCCGAAACTGGCGCAGCAGATCGATCGCGCCACGCTCATTCGCTCTGTCAGCTACACCCCCGTGGGACTCTTCAACCACACCGCTGCCATCTATCAGATGCTGACCGGCTACACCGCCGATAACGTCAGCCCCTCCGGACAGCTCGAACCACCCAGCCCCAAGGACTTCCCGAACTTCGGCTGCAATATCGTACGGCTGAAACCACTGGCTGCTCCAATGCTGCCGTTTGTGATGATGCCGCGACCGCTGCAGGAAAGCAACGTCATTGGCAAAGCCGGCACGGCCGGGTTTCTGGGTCGCGCCTTCGACCCTTATTACCTGTACCCATCCGGCGATGACATGGACATGGCCAAGATGGAACGCGTCCGCGTCGATGACCTGACTCTCCGTCAGGATGTCCCGCTCGACCGCCTCCAGCGCCGTGCATCACTCCGCGATACCATCACCGCCGGCATGAAAAGCATGGACAAGGCCGTTCAGCAGTACGCCCTGAACGAGTACTACGAAAAGGCACTCGGACTGGTCCTCTCAGGCAAAGCTCGCGAAGCCTTCAACCTGTCCTCAGAATCCGCTGAACTTCGCGAAAAGTACGGCAACAACACCTTCGGCCAAAGCTGCCTGCTGGCTCGCCGACTGGTCGAAGCCGGAACTCGCGTCGTCGAAGTCAACTGGCCCAAAGTTGCCAACAGCGACAACCACTCATGGGACGTTCACACCGGGCTCAGCGATCGCATGAAACGCCAGTCCGCTCCCATGCTTGATGCCGCACTCTCCGCACTCCTCGAAGACCTCGACCAGCGCGGACTGCTCCAGGAAACCCTCGTTGTCGCCGTCGGCGAATTCGGACGCAGCCCCAAACGCGGCGTCAGCACCTCCGGCAACAGCAACAGCGACGACGGTCGCGACCACTGGCCCTATTGCTATACCGGACTCATCGCCGGCGGCGGTACCAAACGCGGTTATGTGCACGGCAAGTCCGACGAAACCGGCTCCGCGCCCGTTGAAAACCCCGTGCACCCCGGCGAACTGCTGGCCAGCATCTACCACGCAGTTGGCCTGTACCCCCGCCGCACCGTTTACAATCACCTCAATCAGCCCCGCGAAATGGTCAAGAACGATGCCGTCATGGAATTCTTTGCCTGACCGCTGGCTGACCTGTCCGTGACCACACATGCCGGTGCCATGGGCTAAACCCCATGGCACCTTTCCTTTCCGTACTGCATCAGGACCCGCCACACGGGCCCCCATCGAACCAACCGCATGACCGCTGATTTCACCGCCAACAAACCCGTTCGCTTCGGACTGGTGGGCTACGGAGCCTGGGGCTCGCACCACGCCCGCGCCATCGCGGAAACTCCCGGCGCGGAACTGGTGATGATCGCCGCCAATTCCGCGCAGTCCCAGGCCGCCGCTGCCTCCGCGCACCCACACATCCCCGTCACCGGCGACTACAAACAGTTGATCGCCAACCCCGACATCGATGTTGTGGACATCGTCGTGCCCACCCATCTGCACACCGAAATCGCCTGTGCCGCACTGCAGCACAATCATCACGTCCTGCTCGAAAAACCCATGGCAGCCAGTGAAGCCGACTGCCACCGTATTCTCGCTGCCGCTGATGCCTCAAAAAAACTGCTCGCCATCGGTTTCGAACTGCGCATGTCCAGGCTGTGGGGGCGAGTCCACCAGCTGATTCAGGAAGGCGCTGTCGGCACGCCCCAGTACTGCCTCATCGAACTCTTCCGCAGACCCTATCGACAGGGCTCCGCCGGCTGGCGTTACGACCGCAGCCGCGTCGGCAACTGGATCCTCGAAGAACCCATCCACTTCTTTGATCTCGCCTGCTGGTATCTTAGCCAGCTCGGGGAACCCACTGCCGTTCAGGCACGCTCCAATTCACGCGATCCCGGCCGACCGCTGCTGACAGACAACTTCACCGCAATCCTGGATTTTCCCGGCGGAGCCTGGTCCGTCATCAGCCAGACACTCGCAGCATTCGAACACCATCAGACAGTCAAAATCACCGGCACCGCAGGATCCCTGTGGGCGTCGTGGAGCGGCATCATGGATCGCACCACCACCCCCCAGTTCTTTCTCAAACAGGGGTCAGCCGCTACCGGTGAATCGTGGCTGGTCGACTGCGGTGGTCCGGCCGGAGAAATCTTCGAACTGCAGCAGCAAATCGCCCGCATGTGCGATGCCGTTCGCGGCGAACAACCGCTGCACGCCGACGGCCGTGACGGACTGAAAGCCGTCCGGCTGTGCCTTGCCGCCGAACGGGCCGCACTGACACCCGGACAGTCACAACCCCTCGCCGCGCCACACTAATCCCCGACCATCAGCACGGAAGTCCTGCTCATGAGCTTCAGCACGGAACGTTGGTATCACGGCATCACCCGGTATCAGTGGACCGTGCTCACCATCGCCTCGCTCGGATGGGTCTTCGATGCCTTTGAAGGCCAGCTTTACAATATCACTCGCGCCGACATGCTGCCGCAACTGCTGCACGTCGCACCTGATGCCCCCCTGATCCGACTGTGGGGCGAACGGCTGCTGGGAGTTTTTCTGCTGGGCGGGACTCTGGGCGGCTGGCTGTTCAGCTCACTGGCCGATCGCTGGGGACGACGCCCGGTGATGGCCCTGACCATCCTGTTCTATTCGCTGTTCTCCGGATTGACCGCTTTTGCCACCAGCATCGAACAGGTCGGGGCACTGCGGTTTCTGGTGGCCATGGGCGTGGGCGGCGAATGGGCCGTCGGAGCGGCTCTGGTTTCTGACGTCTTCCCAGCCCGCGCTCGGGCTCAGGCCGGAGGTATTTTTCATGCCACCAGTGTTGCCGGGTTGTGGCTGGCCGCAGCTGCCGGACTGGCCGTCGGCACCGATTGGCGCACCGCCTATCTGCTGGGAATACTCCCGGCCATCCTCTGCGTCTGGGTCCGCACAGGACTGCAGGAACCGGAAAGCTGGCGCCTCGCTAAACTGGAACACCCCGAACAGGCCGGCAGCTTCCGCGCACTGCTGCAGGACAAACGGTATCGCGGTCGCGCGATTGGCGGAGCAATTCTGGCGATGGTCGGGCTGGCGACATTCTGGGGAGTCGTTGTGGCCGGACAGGACCTCACTGCCGAACTGCTGAAAGGACTGCAGGATCCCGCAGCCACCGCTAAATCCCGCATTGCCTTTGGCTTCGTACAAACCGCCGGCGCCGGAGTCGGTATGCTGTGCTTCGGAACACTCTCGGAAAAACTGGGGCGGCGAGGCACCTTTGCTCTGATGCACCTCATGGCCGCCGTCCTGACTCCCGTCATCTGCTGGGTCCCGTTTCACTACCACAGCTATCCGCTGATGCTGTGCCTGCTGCCACTGTTCGGCTTCTTCGCTCAGGGTATTCATGCCGGCTACGCCATCTATTTCCCCGAGCTGTTCCCCCCGCACCTGCGAGCCACCGGTGCCGGCTTCTGCTTCAACACCGGTCGCATACTCGCCGCACCCATGCTGATCTGGGGCTCCGCCGAACTGAAACTGCGGCTGCCACTGCAGCAGGCTGTCACCCTGCTGGGAGCACTATTCGTGCTGGGACTGCTTGTCCTGCCATGGCTGCCCGAAACCCGCCACCGAGGAAACTCGCAAACAAGCAACCCGGAAAATTAGCACCCTCTGACACTCGCACTCACACCCGTGGGCTTCCGCCCACGGCTCGCCTGGCTGACTACTAATTCTCCCCTCGCCCCCGTGAAACGGGGGAGAGGGGTCGGGGGTGAGGGGGCCATCAACCCCTGAAATCCCTGACAAACACGCGCAACAACGACTGCACAGTGCTCGGGCTGGAAAGCCCGAGCTACAAAGAGGGCCACCAGTGGGCTCCCGCCCACGGCTCGCCCGGACCACGGACCACGGACCACTTCCTAACCCCGCTCCGCGGTCGTCAGCGGAGTCACCGGGTTTGCCACCAACCGCCCCTGCAGCTCGTTCAACCGACAGCGCGGCAACCGCGGCAACACAGATTCCGCAAACAGTCGACACTCCTCCGCATGCGGATAACCACTCAGAATGAAGGCCCGCATCCCCAGATCCATGTAGACGTTCAGCTTCGCCAGCACCTGCTCCGGATCACCCACGATCGCACTGCCGCAGCCGCTGCGAGCCAATCCGATGCCGGACCACAAACAGGGTTCCAGATACAAGTCACCACCCGCCGCAGCCCGCAGCTCGTCCTGCCGCCGCACTCCCGCACTCTGGCTGTCCTGCGATCGATTCCGGATCTCCTGCCCCCGCGCACGATCCAGTTTCGAAATCAGCCGATCGGCCGCCGCCCGCGCCTCTCGCTCCGTCTCACGCACAATCACATGAATCCGCAATCCAAAATCCACCATCCGACCATGCTCAGCCGCCTGCCGACTCAGACTTTGCATCGTTTCCCGCAGTTGACCTTCCGTCTCAGGCCACATCAGATACACATCACAATGCTTCGCACACAACGCCTGCGCTGCCGGTGAGATGCCCCCGAAATACAGCAGCGGACCACCATTCTGCTGATACGGCTGAGCCGGCTCGCTGCTCGCCAGGTCAAACTGGTAAAATCGCCCACGCCACTCCAGCGGACCAGTCCGCCCCCACAACGCCTGCAGAATCTGAATCACTTCACTGCTGCGCGCATAACGATCCTCGTTGCTCTCCTTCAGTCCCGGCAGATCCGACGAAATCACATTCAGACACAGTCGCCCCTCAGCCAAATGATCCAGCGTCGCAATCGCTCGCGCCAGCATCGGCGGCCACACTTCGCCCATCCGCAATGCCACCAACTGGCGAATCTGCTGAGTCCGACCGGCCATCGCCGCCGCAAACGTCAGCGCGTCCTGACCGGCGATCCAGCCCGATGGCAGCAAAATGTTGTCATACCCCAGCCTGTCAGCCTGCTGCACAATCTCGCTGCAGTGCCTGAATGAACTGCGCAGTTCACCGTCCGGAACACCCAGATATCGGTAGTCATCGCTGCACAGCGCCGAAAACCAGGCCACCTCGGCCTTCCGCTCAGATGTCCTGATCTGCACTTCACTCATCGTCAATACAACTCCCTTCCGCTCAGCAGGATCGAATCCGCACTCCACCCGCTTCCAGCACCCGCCGCACCGCCAGCAGCAACTGCTCAGCCTCAGGTGTGTCACTGTGAATACACACCGAATCCGCCTCCACACACAACTCCACTCCACACGCAGATTTCAATCTCCGCTGCTGCACCAGCCTCAGCACACGCTCCGCCACCACTGCCGGATCTCGCAACACTGCCCCTGCGGAACCCCGCGGCAGCAACCGACCCGCAGCATCCACACCACGGTCCCCGAAGGCCTCACGCACCCCGCGCAGCCCGTAAGATTCCGCCAGCTCCGGCAGCAGTGACCCCGCACGACCGCACACCGCTGTACCCGGCAGCTCCTCCCGCACGACCTCCAGCAGCAGCTCCGCCAGCTCCCGCCGCTCACACACCGCATGATACAATGCACCATGCGGCTTCACACGGCCCACTGCAATCCCGACGTGTTCAGCCGCCAGCGCAGCCAGTCGCAGCTGATCCGTCAGCGATTCACGCAGTACCCGCCGATCAAGCGACAATTCCACTCGACCAAAACCCGCTCGATCGGGATAGGATGGATGAGCACCAAAGGTGATGTTCTGCTGACGACACTGCCGGGCAATCACCTGCAGCCGCTGCAGATTGCCGGCATGTCCGCCACAGGCCGCATTCACACAGGTCACCAGCGGCAGCAGACGCAGATCCAGCAGCTCGCCCTCTGAACCTTCCTGCTCGCCCAGATCGCAGTTCAGATCGATTCCGGACAGCACGGTTCAGACTCCGTCCAGGGCTGCCGCAAATCGACCCCACAAATCTTCCAGAGCCTCCGTACCCACGCTGATTCGCAGCAGCCAGCGCGAGACCCCCACGGCTTCCACGTCGTCCAGTTCCGTATAATGCGCCAGAATCGTGTAGGGACAGCACAGCGTAAAACTGGTCCCCAGATTGGGCCCTTTGCAGACCTGCAGACGATCAAACACACCCGCTGTCCGCTCGGCCGCAGAACGCAGCACGATTGACATCAGGCCACCACGGCCAGTACCCGCCGACGTCGCCGGCGGATAATACACGTGCTGCACCGCCGGATGCCGCGACAAACGCTCAGACAATTCAGCCGCATTCCGGTTAATCACCTGCACACGCTCAGCCACATCCCGCGAATTCCGCTCCAGCACTTCCGCGTCCGCATCACACAACAACTCTTCAAACTCCGCCTCCACCGCCGCCCGCAGACGATCGGCCGTCGGACGCTGCTGATTCAGTCGCAGCCCACCAGCCAGCACATCACCCTGACCACTGAAGTACTTCGTCAGACTGGTCGCCACCGCATCCGACCAGGGCAGCGGATTGTCGTTGATCACCGCTGCCAGAGTATCATCCACAATCAGCAGAAATCCGTGCTCGTCCGCCAGTCGACGCAGCGCCGCAAGATCCGGCATCGTCAGCAGAGGATTTGTCGGAGTCTCACAGAACAGCGCACTGATCGACTGACTTTGCAGCAACCCCGCCAGCCGCTCCAGATCCCCCGCATCTCCCCGCGGCAGAAAATGCCACGCCTGCGGATGGAAACGCTGCTGGATCTTCAGAGTATCCACGTAGGGGAAACCAAACTGCACCGTCGGTCGCTGCGGATCCAGCCGACGAATCGCCCGCCATACACACGCAATTGCCGCCATCCCCGACGGAAACAGCCACGCCACGTCTTCCGCACAGCCACCATATTGCGCGAAACGACCACGCACCGCCCGCCGAGACTCAGTCTCCGTCACCGCCGCCACAGATCCCGACAACAAGCTCTCCGCAGCTCGGGAACTGACAATCTCCCCGGCATGCTGCCAGTACTCCTTCAGCCTGCCAAAGTCATCACTCGACACCCGCACTCCGGTCGCACCGGTGCCCGCCACCGGGATCAGCTCCGTCACCGCCCCGCCACGATTCCGCACATGCGCCGCAGCACGCTCGGCACAGCGAACAGTCGGAAAAATCAGACCCGCACCCTCAGCACCAAACACCTGCCGACACAACTGCCGCACCAGCGGATGCAGACAGAATCGAGGATACGCGGCACGCAGACGGTCCACCACCTGCGGATCACCCTCCTCGTAACGAATATTGTGTTCCCACAACGGCAGACACGCCGATGCAGCATGCGTCGAATCGGGCATCGGAGCACCCAGTTCGGCAGCCCGCCAGCGCGGCTCAAGCAGCAAATTTCGAGTCTCAGTTCCGGACATGGCTCAGTCAGAATACGGATTCAGTCGCCAGCCACCCATCGGCTGCTCAATCGGAGCAATCGCGGGTGGCAGTGTGAGGCCAACCAGCGGATGCACCCAACGAGCCGCCCCGCGCAGTCGCTCTGACACGTCATCAATCTCCCACGACTCCTGCACGATCGGCTGCGAGGCTGTGGAGCGCATCATACCCAATGCCAGCAGACAGGCACGCCGCACCGGGAAACGTTCGGGATTCGGAGAATTCCGGTCCTGAATCCGATCGTGCAGCCGCGCCGCCAGAGCCGGATCCGGATTGTTCTCATACAACAGACCCAGCGCCCACATCGACGCCACTCGACGCTCCAGCACCCCCGGAACACCCTTGTTAAACTGCTTCGCCAGAGTCTCCTCGATCTCCTTCACTCGCATGATCCCAAGATACTCAAACAGAAACGCCTGCTTCATCCCATGCTCTCGCGCACGCTCAGCCGGATCATACAGCCACTTCTCAGCATCCAAAGCCGCCTCCAGCACACCCGTTCGCACCGACACATCAGGAAACAGATGGATCAGCCACGCCGCAGACACCATGACTTCGTTGCGAGGATAATTGAGCAGGGCTACGGCCTGTGCCGAAAATGTCGATGCCCGCAACTGCCCCAGCAGCACCAGTGACTGCTCAATTCCCTGCCAGTCCTGAGATGCCGGCTGCAGCGAACCCGCACACAAACTGATCATCTGCTCCTTCAACGCCGGCTGCTCACCCGCGACCTCGTACAGCATCCCACGCGCCACATTCCGCACCAGCAGATGTTCATCGCTGAGCATCTGATGCAGCCAGCTCGTTCGCTCGGCGTCCGGCAGAGCACGCATCACTCGAGCCGCCGTCATCCGTACATAAGCTTCCCGATGAACACGTCCTGCAGCCAGCAATGGCTGCAACAGATCCAGCTTCTGACGAAACACCAGCTGCCAGGCGGCCGACGCTACCGCAGCCTGCGGATCCTGCGCCAGCTGCACTGCCAGCTGCAAACCCGCCGCGTCCTGATTCTCCAGCAGTGCCACCGCAATCAATCGCTCTGATTCGGCACGAGTCGCCAAAGTCTTTGCGAGGGCCACACTGTCCGCCGGTGCCAGCGACGCCACTGCCGACGCCGCAGACATACGCTTCAAATAATCGGCGGTACTGTCACCCGCCAGCTTCAGCAGCGCCGGCGAACTCTCGCTGTCACCCAGCGCCACCAATCCACGACAGGCCAGACTGACAGATGTGGCCGACTCCCGGTCATTCACCACTCGCTCACGCCACAAGGGCTGAGCCTCAGCGGTCTTCCACTTCGTCAGTGCCGCCTCCAGAATCACTCGCTCGGAATCCGAAGCCGATTTCGTGAAGTCCAGTATCTGCGGAGCCAACTGCTGCAGATTCCCCGCCGCAGCGGCCCGCATACACGCTGATCGCACCCGCCGACTGGTCGATGCCTTGTATGTCTGCTGCAGCATTTCGGCCGCAGGAGCAATATCCGCGAGGCCCTCGCGAGCAAACCGGTAGAGCTGTATCGCAGCCACTTCCTGCACTTCTTCGTCCGTCGATTCCCGCAGCGTCCGAATCGACAGCGGCACATACGCACTGTCCAGTACCGGAATGCGAATCGCATCCGTAATGTAAGGCTCAAAATCCATCCGATGCGGCAGCTTCAGGTAACGAGCCGTCTCGGGAATCTCGATCGGACCCTGAAAGAAACCCTGCGGGGAGAAATCCGCGGGAGCCCCGCCGATGTCACTACCCAGCAGTGCCGCCACCGATCCCGGACCGTCCTTGATCACCCGCACCGGTGCGACAGGAGCATCCTGGGCAGCCGCAGGAACAGACCAGAAAGACACAGCCTGCAGAATCAGCGGCAGCGACAGCACCCGTACAGAGGCGAGCACAGCGGCCAGCAACGATGACCGCCCGCCCGCAGGACAGTAAGACACATTCCGCATTCTGCAATTTCCTGAATTTCAATGGCCCGAGCCGACAATGCAGGCAGTCGACATGTGACACCACGACCGCGTTGTTGGGGCAGTCTCGCCGAAAATCGGGGGGATTTCATGCGAAACGGGGCAGAAATCGGGGTAAATCTGCTGAGCCATGCGGGATGGGAAGAAAAACCGGTACTGCCCGCCGGCACTATTCCCCCTGCACACGCTTTTTCGCCCGTTCATGCAGCTCCACCGGCACTGTCTTCAGCAAACGCTCAATCACCGCGTCCGGAGTCATTCCCTGACTGGCCGCCGCATAACTGGTCATCAGACGATGCCGCAGCACCGGACGAGCCACAGCGCGGACGTCCTCCGTCGTCACATGAAAACGCCCCTGCAGCAAAGCGTGCGCCCGAGCACCCAGGATCAGGTACTGACCCGCTCGCGGACCCGCGCCCCACGTCACCAGATCACGGACAAACGCCGGAGCCTCCGGTTCGCCAGGCCGAGTCGCACGCACCAGATCCCGCGCATAGATATAAATGTACTCCGCACACGGCACCCGCCGCACCACCTCCTGCAAAGCCTGAATCTGACGACCCGTCAGCACCGGAGTCAGCTCGGGCTTCTCATTGCCCGTCGTCTGCTTCAGAATCCGCAGCTCCTCAGCCGCCGTCGGATAACGCACCAGCACACTGAACATAAAGCGGTCCAGCTGAGCCTCAGGCAGCGGATACGTGCCCTCCTGCTCAATCGGATTCTGAGTCGCCAGGGTGAAGAAGGGATCCGGCAGATCATACGTGCTGGAACCCACCGTCACATGCCGCTCCTGCATCGCCTCAAGCAGGGCCGCCTGAGTCTTCGGGGGAGTTCGATTGATTTCGTCCGCCAGCAGCACATTCGTAAACAACGGACCCTGAATGAACTGAAAACTGCGACGACCCGTCTGCGGATCATCCTGCAGCACATCCGTTCCTGTAATGTCCGAAGGCATCAGGTCCGGAGTGAACTGGATGCGACGAAATGACAGTGCCAGAATCCGGGCAATGGTACTGCACAGCAGAGTCTTTGCGAGCCCCGGCACACCCACCAGCAAACAATGCGCCCGACAGAACATCGCAATCAGCAGTTGATCCACCACCTCGTCCTGACCGATGATCACACGGCCAATCTCCTGACGCATCTTCTGATACGCCGCCGTCAAACCGCGAATCGCCTGCTCTTCAAGACTGTTGAGCGGCTGCGCGGATCGCTCGCCACTCGCTGACTCAGCTTCTGACATGGAACCCACTTGTCTCTTTCCGAACTGTCCCGATCGGCAAGTCCGCATTTTCCTGAACGTTTCAGGAATTCCGCCTGCTGGTCCGGGCAAATTCTCCTGGAAAAAGGCAGAATATCGTCCGCCGGCGAAGGATGCCAATTCGCCGCCCGGGGAAAGTTCTGAACAGCGCCGCCAGATGGCAGTCCCTGCAACCAGTCAGAACCTCCCAACTTTCACAGGATCTGCCATGAGCGACGTCAAATACCTGATTTTCGACATCGAAACCGTCGGCGACGGCGATCTCATTCGCAAAGTCCGCTACCCCGATGAACAACTCACACCACGCGAAGCCATCCAGCGGTACCGCAGCCAGCTGCTGGAAGAATCCGGACGCGACGTCCTGCCACTCACCTTCGTACTGCCAGTCTCCGTCGCTGTCGCCAAAGTCTCACGCGACTGGCAACTCCTCGACGTCTCCGTACTCGATGCTCCGCAGTTCCGACCGCAGGAAATTGTTCGCCGCTTCTGGCAGGGCTGGACCCACTACAACAAACCCACGCTCGTCACCTTCAACGGACGCTGCTACGACATCCCTGTCATGGAAGTCGCCGCCTTCCGCTTCGGAATCAGTATCCCCCAATGGTTCAATGTCGATGCCCGCTCCTTCGAGCAGTCCCGCAATCGATACAACCAGGATGCACACCTCGACCTGCAGGACCTGCTCACCAATTACGGCGCGTTTCGCATGAGCGGCGGACTGAATCTGCTGGCCAGCCTGATTCAGAAACCCGGCAAGTCCCTGATCGATGGCTCGCAGGTCCAATCCCTCTACCACGAAGGCAAAGTGGACCTGATCAACGACTACTGCCGCTGCGATGTCCTCGATACCTACTTCGTCTTCCTTCGCACCCAGGTCCTGCTCGGCAGAATCTCAGCTCAGGAAGAACGTGACCTCACCAGCTCAGCCCGCGAACTCCTGCAGTCCCAGGCCGCAGATCACCCCGCCTATCAGCACTACCTGAAAACCTGGGACGAACGACTGCAGCAGCAGCACGATATCTCCACCGCTCTCGGCCACAGCACCTGAACCTCCCCCCACACCACAAACACAACAGACGCCGCTGATAAAACCACAGCCCGAACCTTCCAGCCCAAACACTGTCCCCCCCAACACACTCAGTGCCGTGCGTGGTTCAAAAACTACGCCCCTGTGAGTATCCGTCACCGTTCCGTGTTCATCGTGACGCCCCTCGCCCCCACCGGGCTGGAAGGGGCTGGCGGTGAGGGGGCCGTGGCATCCCTGCCACAGAAAGCAGATTTGAGAAAGTGGAAAGGAGAGCCGAACAGGACGTCACACCAGTCACCTCAAGCCGAGCCTTTCCCTCCGCGGTTTCGCGTGAGACCAACAGCCAACAAAGCCAACAAAGCCACCCAGCCTCTGTGCCCTCTGTGCCCTCTGTGGTTAAAAAAACACTCCTGCCTTTCAACTCACTGCTCACCGACCTCAGCCGGCCTGTAAACTCCCAAATCATACCGCTTCCAGAAGTCCGCCGCAGACATCGGTTCGTTAATGCTGGTCTGAATCTGCTTCAGTGACTCCATGCCCCGCAGCACCTCCATACCCGCCGTAATCCGCTCCGGTGACAACGTGATCCGCTGCAGCCGCAGCCCCTGCAATGCCGCCAGATCCGTCACCGCCGACTCCGCAATATTCAGTCGCACCAGGTTCCGACTGCCCGCCAATGGCGCCAGACTGGAAACCGCTGTCCGCTCAATGTCCAGACTTTTCAGCCCGCTCAACGGCAGACCAGTCAGGTCCGTCACTTTTGTCCCAGCCAGCCAGATCGTCTCCAGCGGTGACTCCTTCACAAACAGCAGATCGCTGTCCGCAAATGGCAGGTCCAGCACATTCAACTGCTCCAGTCGCAGGCTGCCCAGCACCGCAAAATCCGATACCTTTGACTTCTGCATCTTCAGCACCTTCAGCGGCATCCCGCTCAGCACCGAAATGTCCGTCACCGGCACATTCTCCAGATCCAGTCGCTCCAGCTTCATCCCCTGCAAAGGACCCAGATCCGTCACCTGAGTAATGCCCAGATCCAGCGCCCGCAACGGCAGGCCCCGCAGCGCCGAAATGTCACGCACACCCGTCTGAAACAGACTCACCTCCACAATTTCCGTACCCTGCATCTGAAACTCCGCCTGATAACAGTTCAGACGTCGACGCAGTTCCTGCGGAGTCACCGAAATGACGCCCGCCGCAGCACCCGATTCCGACTTCGCCGCAGACGTCACAGAGCCCGTCGGCTGCTTTTTTGACACAGCCGACGAACCCGACGAACCCGCATCGCCACCACCGCAGCCAGCCACAACGCAGACCACCACAGGCATCAAAAACACCAGCCCGCACGCCACACTCGGATTCCGCAAACTCTTCATGCTTCTGCACTCCACTCTCGAGCCAGTATCTCAAACTGCTGTCCACGCTCACGAAAGTCACGAAACCAGCCGTAACTGGCACAGCCCGGCGAAAGCAGCACAATATCCCCGCAGTCCCGCATGGCAACTGCCAGCTCAAACGCATTTCGAAAATCCGTCGCCACCGCCAGCCCGATCGATCGAGAATTCCGCAGCTCAATCTGACTCCGCAACTGTTCAGCCGTCTGTCCCATCAGCACCGCTCCCACAGCATGCTCAGCAATCGCTGCCGACAAATCACTCAGTTCCTGACCCTTGTCGTAGCCACCCGCCAGCACAATCGCCCGACCGGAAAAATGCCGCAACGCCGCCACAGCGGATTCCGGAGTCGTGGCGATGGAATCATTCCAGAACTGCAGTCCCCCACCCTGAGCCACACACTGCAATCGATGCGGCAAAGGCTGAAAACTCTTCACCACACCCGCAAAACCCTCCGCATCCGCTCCCGCCAGCCACGCAGCACACGCCGCAGCCGCCACGTTCCGCCGATTATGGTCGCCCGGCAAACGCTGCGGCAGCTCCAGCCGCACACAGTCCTCACGCCAGCCATCTCCCGTTCGCAACACCAGATGCGAACCGGAAAAACAGGCCCCGTCACCTCCCTGATCCTCCAATCCAAACACATGCCGACGGCCGCGTACCCGCCACTGCGGATCCTCTGATAACTCCTCCGGCAATATACTGATGTCCGTCGGGTGCTGAGCTGCAAAGATGCCGTACTTCGCTCGCTGATAAGCCTCCGGCGTGCCATGCCAGTCCAGATGATTCGGACTGAATCCCGTCAGAATCGCCGACTCACATCGAAAACGTCGCTGACGCAGCAGCTCCAGCTGAAAACTGCTCAGCTCCAGCACTACCCAGTCCGTCGCCCGAATCTCGTCCAGCCGGTCCAGCAGACTGACCCCGATATTGCCTCCCAGCCACACCCGACCGCTGCCGGCACCGCACTGCAGAAATCCCTGCAGCAGTGCCGACGTCGTGGACTTTCCGTTACTGCCCGTCACCGCCACCACTCGACCAGCCTGATGCCGCAGAAACAACTCAATCTCCGTCGTCACGTCCAGCCCCCGAGCCCTGGCGTGCAGCACCAGCGGATGATCCGGACGCACCGCCGGATTCACCACCAGCAGCTCACAACCCTCCAGCACATCCTCCGGATGCCCGCCAAGCGCCAGGCGCGCCAAATTGACACCATCCAGCAAGCCCAGAGACTCCGCCAACTCAGACTCCGACTTCAGATCCGTCACCGTCACTCGCGCACCACAGTCCGCCAGAAACCGCGCTGCGGCCACCCCACCCCCAAAACTGCCCAGACCAAACACCGTGACCGCCACACCCCTGTATTCCGATACCACCATGATTACCCAGTCCTTTCACGCAAGCCACTCATGAAAATCCCACACACAGGGGATGCTGCACAGCCGGAGACCGGGATGTTTTGCCCCCGTCCCTGCAGAAGCACCCGATTCTCCCGCCTTTACCGGGACCCCACCCCTCTTTTGGCGAATCCCGTCAACGCCACAGCATCCCACCTTGCAACTCAAATCGTTTTTTTCGATATTCAGATTCTCGCAGGATTATTGAACGGCGTCATCTGCACCAAAGGTCTGCACCGTGCCCACACCGGACTGGAATGCTCTCACGGCCCTTCTTCAAAAACATTCATCGTTCATCATCACCAGCCACGTCCGGCCGGATGCTGACGCCCTTGGATCAGAACTTGGACTCCGCGGCATCCTCCTGGCGCTCGGCAAGACCGTCACCATCCTCAACGCTTCTGCTCCCCCTGCCAATCTGGAATTCATGACACCTCCGGGTGTGATCCTGAAGTTGAATTCTGACGTGCCCAAATCTTCTGTGCCCGCCGCCGACGCCATCATCGTGGTCGATACCTGCGCGTGGCAGCAGCTGGGCGCCATGACCGACGTCATTCGCAGCTCTTCCGCACCCCGGATCGTGATCGACCACCATGTCAGCTCAGACCAGCTTGATGCGCACGAATTCAAGGACGTGACCGCCGCTGCCACCGGTGAACTGATTTTTGAACTGGCGGCCTCGCTCGGAATCACCTTCGACAGCACAACCGCCAACTGGCTGTATGCAGCCATCGCCACAGATACAGGCTGGTTCCGCTTCCCATCCACCACGTCCCGCACCATGAAAATCGCGGCATCGCTGATGGAAATGGGCGCCAGTCCGCACATGGTCTACGGACTTGTGCACGAACAGCTCTCACTGTCCCGGCTGCGACTGGGTGGCCGCGCACTGGCTCGCACCGTTTCCGATGCCGATGGTCGCCTCATCTGGCTGCAGGTCGATGCCCATGACCTTGCCGAAACCGGCGCCGTCGCCGCAGACACCGAAGGCCTCGTCAACCAGTGCCTCACAATCGCCGGCTCAGAAGCCGCCTTCATCGCCGTCGAACTGCCATCCGGACAGATCAAGTTCAGTCTCCGCTGTCGCAATCCCCACGACGTTGCCGCCCTCGCTGAAAAATTTGCCGGCGGAGGCCATCACCTGGCCTCCGGCTGCACACTCCCAGGTCCCATGCCCGCCGCGGTCGAAAAAATTCGACAGGCCTTCATCGAAATGCTGCTGCAGCAACCAGGCTGACACAACCCCGCAAACTCGCAGGTTACTCACAAACGCGATTATCCGTGCCAATCCGTGTTCATCCGTGGCAGAAAAAACATCCCTAAAAAACATCCTTGGCACACCGCAGCCATTACCCGCAGCCCAACCGGATCCCGATCACTGAATCAGCTTCCGCTCCCGCAACGCCGCCCTCCATTTGCCCGCCTCCGCCGCAAAGCCTTTTCGCTCAAGAAAATCCAACGTACTTTGCAACTGCCGCGGAATACTCTCAGGCTTCACTTCCGTCTGAACACCCCAGCCCTGCAGCTCCTCAGCCGCCTGCTGCGCTGTCGCCAAAAAACCGTCCACCGCCGCGGACCAGCCCGAGATCTGTACCTGCACACTGGCCAGATGACAGTGCAGCTCCAGCACCTGATACACGAGGGAAGGAGCCCGAAAACCAAGCGCGCTGGTACGCTCACACACCGCCACTGCAGCACTGTAATGCTCAATCGCGCCTGCCTGATCACCACACGCATCAGACGTATGGCCGGCAATATGTCGTGCCCCCAGCAGAAACAACAGATCCCGCTCTGTTTCAGTACCCTGACGCAGGCATTGCTCGGCCAGATCAACCCATCGCTGCGACACTTCCCGAGCTTCCGTGTGCCGCGACGACTGCACCAGCTGCTTTTGCAGCTGCAGTGACGTGCTGCCATAAGCGTTTCGCAGCTCATGACTGGCAGTGAATGCCTTCACGCTGGCCTCGTCCGCAGCCAGCTGCTGCTGCAGAACGGCCAGCAATTCAGCGCCGCGATTCAGCTTCTGCAGCAATCGCCCGCGACTGCGAACTGCTTTCGAACGCATCGCAAGAACATCCAGCCGCTGCCCGGCAGACATCGCTGCCGCCATCTGCTGTTCAGCCAGATCAGCCGCCTGTTCCGCCAGCGCCAGCTCAGACAGCGACTGCTCCGTCGCACCCGTGGACTCCAGCAACAGCGCCAGATTGCCGTGCAGCTGAATGCGAGTCATCGCGTCCTCAACGGATGCCGCCGGCACGCTCAGGCTCTGCTGCTTCGCCTTCTCCGCCAGCTCAATCCCCTCGGCAGCTTTCCCCACAGCACCCAGCTGCATCGCCAGTGTCGCCATCGCTCGCACACACAGCCTGCCGGCCTCAGTACGATTCTCCGCCGACAACCCCTGATTCCCTCTGGCCACCTCCAGCAGCGCCAGCGCCTCTCTCAGCTGCGGACCTGCCTGATCAGACCAGCCATAACGCATCGCCAGCTGCCCCTGCTGGCTGATCAGTTTCCCCAGCTGAAAACTCAGCCGCACATTGAGTGGTCTGCCCACTTCCAGCTGCTGCAGGTCACGCAGCTTCCGCACTGCTGCCTCCAGCCTCTGCATGGACTCCTGCTGATGCCCCAGCTCATGCTCCAGCGTCGAAAGCGAAATCGCAGCAGACGCCAGCCGCATCACCGATACATCATTGGGGATCAGATCTCCATCAATCTCCTGATAAAGCTGATCGTAAAATCGCCGCGATCGACGCAGTACATCCTCACGCACCCCCGACAACTCGGCAGATGCCCGCAAATCCGCATGATCAGAGAATACTTCATAAAACTGTGAAATCGCATGAAACGCCATAGATTCACGACGCTCCGCACGGTCACGACTGACCTCACCAGCCACCCGCTCACGCTCTGCCAGCTGCCGCGCTTCATTGGCATCACGCAACAGACCGTCTGATCTGCTCAAGGCCTGCTGCAGCTCTGCCGAACGCTCGGCCAGTCGATTCTTCTGCTGTGTCGTCAACGCCAGAAACGCAGCACCACTCACCACGGAAATCAGCAGACCACCAACCAGTGCGGCCGTGGCCAGACGATGCCGACCCGGCCAGCGCTGCAGACGCTCACTCCAGCCCTCTGCATACGCCCGCACAGGTTCGCCACCCAGCCAGCGTTCCAGATCGTCACGAAATTCATCCGCTGATGCATAACGCCCCGCCGGCTCCGCGCACATTGCCCGCCGACAAATCGCCACCAGCAGTCGCAGCTGCAACTTGCCGCCAGCCACCTCCTGCACAGCTCGCGGATCGCACTGAACTTCCCCAGCCGCTGCGGCCGCAGACCAGACTCCGTCCCGATCAGGTGTCCGCCCGGTCACCAAACTGTGCAGAATCGCTCCTAAGGAATACACGTCCGCCAAACGCAAAGTCACTGCATCCCACACCTCGCCACGCAACTGCTCCGGAGCCGCAAAACCGGGGGTCCCTATGCCGCAGGTCGCGGCAGCGGCCCCTGGTCGGCGCCGCTGAGTGTCCTCGGTTGCCTGACCAAACGGAGCCGAAGACCGTGCACCATCAGCAGCAGACTCCCGTTCAGCAGCAGACTCCCGTTCAGCAGCCCCCATCGCCGGATTCCGACCAGACACAGACTCCGGCAGCGGCTCAGCAGCGCGCTCAGCAGAGACATTCACACACCTGCGAGCCAGTCCCCAGTCTCCAATCAGTGTCTCACCATATGGACCAATCAGAATATTGGCAGGCTTCAAATCCCGATGCACCACCCCGCGACTATGCGCATAGGCCATCGTATTCGCAACATCCAGCACGCGGTGAACCAGATCGGAAAACGCTTTCACCTGCGATCCAGTCCGATCTGTACCCGCAAGGTCGGCATGAAACCGCCGAATGGACTGCTGCAGCGTCCCGGCTCCGGCACCAGCAATCAATCGCATCACGTACCAGGACAATCCGCTCTCATCCACACCCCGACCATAAATCGGTATCACTCCCGGATGCTCCAGACCAGCCGTCAGCTCTGCCTCCTCACGAAACCGACGCTGCACGTCCGCATCACCAGACAAATCCTCGCGAATCTTTTTTACTGCAACTTCGCGACCACACTCTGTATCCAGTGCCCGGTACACCTCACCCATGCCGCCACGCCGTAACAGCTCCAGCCGCTGATAACGTCCCGTAGCGATCAGCGGAATTCCCGCATCACCGGCGCACGCTGAACTACCCGACGCACCAGCCTGCAGCTCGCTGCAAAGTGCAGTCAGCTCGGTATCCAGCAGACCCGGCGGCAAATCGCCGTACCTGCGTACGAACTGCTGCCGATCCGGACGCTCTCCACTCAGCCACAATCGCTCAAACTCGGCTGTCGCCTGCATCACCTGCAGCCAGTCTGACTTTGACACAGTCGCCGGCTGATAACAAATTCTGTCCTCGCCACTGTCACTCATAGTTGCTCACACTGCTCCCAGATCAGCCGTATCAGCTGAATCTTCTGCAGCACTATCGTCTTGCGCCGCTGCAATGCCCGCGCAATCTCGTCAGCAGTCCGATGTTCCATCCGCATCAAGGCAATCGTGCGCAGTTCGCCGGACGGATCTTCAGCATCCAGCCGCTCCATCCAGTACGCCAGCAGATCCGACATGACCGTTGCTGTCTCAGGCTGCCGCAGATCATACAGCGCCAATTCTCCCGACAATTCGACCAGTTCGCCCATTTCCAGCTGCCGCTTCTGAGCAGTACTGTCCCGGAAATGACGCCGTACCCGATTCAGCGTATACACGATCAAAAGATTCCAAAGATCCTCACGATCATTGAGCTCACTATATCGACCGCCCATCAGCGCCACACAGCAGCGACGAAAGGCACTGTGCGCCAGATCTTCGCTGTCCACCGCATAATCCGCGTTACCTCGCATGCGCTGCTCGGCAAACTGCACCAGCTGCTGATAATACCGCCCCCAGATCTGCTGCGCCGCAACCGCGTCACCAGACTTCATCTGCTGCAGCCAGCGAGTTACCGAGCCGGCATCTTCAGACATCGATAGTCCCTGTCAATATGCGAACACTTCACACGCCGAACTAACCCAACCGAGCACAAACCGGCGAAACAGAGTTCTGACGCAGGCCAACGAAAAAATACTCGCGAAACACCGTGACTCACAACCCCGCCGGCGATGTTCCTGGTGCAAATCCTGAGGGAATACGTGCATTGCGTGCCATAAACAGCACCAACCGCACCGTAATCCAAAACACAGATTTCCGGTTCCCGGATTCTCGTTTTTGAAACCACCTTCACACTCGCAGGAATCAATGCTCGCCTGATCCCATTTTTGGCGGTGCGGGAACCCACCGCCCACAGTTCCGGATTCTTTATTACGTACTGCCAAAGCGTTATCGCCTTCGCAGTGCCTCCGGGGGGGGGCGATCACGAAACTGGGTACTAATACCCATCATCGACCGATGATCCGGTCCGCGACAGCCTGTTGCTGTGCCTGCGGCAGCCTGTCTTCCCCGTGCCCAGGGAACACAGGATCTTCGCATGCAACTTTTCAACAGCCACTCCATCGTCCGCAGCGTTCAGCAAACCTTCGCAGCTGCCATCAGCAGGGTGCGACAGCGCCAAATGCCGCTGCTGCAGCAGCTGGCTGCCGTGTTCACCTTGCCCGCCACCACTCGCCGCCACTTCAGCAAACACCGCCACGGGATTTCCGTCGCAGTGACGGCCTTCGAATCTCTGGAATCACGAGTCCTGCTGGCAGCCTATGCGGGCAGTGGCACAACCATGACACTGACACTGGCAACCAACGAGACCGTGACGGTGGTGTCAACCGGATCGAATACCTACACGTTCACCCTGAGCAGTGGCTCGTGGAGCGGTTCCGGAACAACGACCGGCATGTCTGCTTCGGGCACCACCCTGACCGCCAATTCCACCGCGAAGTCCACGTTCAGCGATTTTGTAATTACCAAGGCCAGCGCTACCACCGGGACCGATGTGATCTTCGCCAACAGTGCGTCAACCTATACCGACAACTTTACCGTGACACAAACCGGCACCGGGCTCGCCGACATCGTCAGATTCAACGGCTCAACCTCTTTTGCCGGCAGCAGCACTCTGACGGTCACTACAAACACGGATATCGAATTCACTTCGGGCGCCGTCGTCCAGTCCGTCAACGGCAACATCAGCATGACCGCCAATTCGGCCGGAACTTCGACCGGCACGTTTGTCGGCCTGTCGATGAACACCGCTACGCTTAAGTGCACCGGCACCGGAAGTATCTCCATCACGGCCAAAGGCGGAGCTACTGTTGTGACCGTCGGTGGAAACGATGGTATCACCGTCAATAACTCGACCATCAGTACCGTTTCCGGAAACATCAGCCTGACAGGCAGTGGTGGCAGTTACAACGGCACAGACACCAACGTGACTGTTGCCGGAGTCAACATTGATACATCAACTGTGAAATCCACATCCGGTGGCAACATCACAATTACCGGTACCGGAGCCACGGGTGCCGCCAACAACGGAGACTGTGACGGAGTCAACCTGGAACAACTGTGCACAGTGTCCACTACTGGCGCCGGAAGTATCAGCATCACAGGAACAAGCAAAGGCAGCGGCGAAGGAATCGACATCCAGGACAACCCTAATAACACGGTCATTGCCGGCTCGGGTGGGCTGACACTCAACGGGACAGCCCCCTCCGGGCTTGGTGTGCAGCTTGCCGGATCATCAAATACGTGGCTGCTGCTGGATGCCGTCAGCGGACCAATCAGCATCACAGCCACCAGCGAAAAGGGTGATGCCATCGACCTGCAGAGCGCTCAGCTGGGCTCCGGCAGCGTCACTGATCTGACAATCAATGCCACCGGCGGCAGTGTGACTGCCAGCGGTGATGACGACGGCATTTACATGAACAATATTTCCTCCAGCATCACCGGAACGCTCAGCCTGATCGGAACTGCCGGTGACACCGGCGAAGGCCTCGAACTGTTCAGCTCCACTGTTTCCGCTGCAGTCGTTTCCATCACAGCCTCAACCGGCAACTCTGATGCGCTCAATATCGACGGCAGCACACTCACCGCCAGCGGTTCAATTACCATGTCGGGCACGTGCACCGGAGGCACCGGTGACACTGATGGCATCTTCTTCGACACCAGCACAATCACCGCCGGCACTACAATGTCTCTCACCGGTGTCGCTAAAGACACCGGTGAAGCCGTCCAGCTGACCAGCTCAATACTGTCCGCAACGACGTTCCAGTCCAATGGCACCGGAGTTAACAGCAACGGCTTCGATATGAATGGTGGCTCCATTTCCGCAGCCACCGTCACGATCACCGCCACCACCGCCAGTGGTTCCCCCCACGGCGCTCGCGTGTTCAATTCCGCCGCAATCACAGCCACCGGCAGCTCCGGACTCACTGTCAACACAACAGGTGGTGTGAATGGCCTGCAAATCGACACGTCAGCTGGACTCCGTGCCACCAATGGTACCGTCACTGTGACGGCAGATAAAAACATCTCCATCGATACAGGCACGATCACTTCCGATGGCGTCGGCTCCATCAGCCTCACCGCCAATGCGTTTGGCTGGAGCGGTACTGGTGCTGCAGTGAATGCCGGCACCGGCACGGTCACTCTGGTACCCACCACCGCCAACTGGCCCATCGTGCTGGGGGCTGCTGATACCAGCACGGCCATCGGGCTGGAATCAACCGAACTCGGGATCATTACGGCAGGCACGCTGCTGATCGGTACCACTGGCAACACACAACCGATCACCATCTCCAGCCCCGTCTCCGCTACCACTGCCGGCAATATCACCCTCCGCTCTGCCGGAGGGATTGCTCCGACGGCCACCGGGACCGACATTACCCTCGGCAGCGGCAAATCCCTCAGCTTTCCTGCCAGCACCTCCATCCTGATTGCCGTCTCCGGCAATACGGCCGACACCGGTTACAGCCAGCTGAACGTAGCCGGAACTCTCAACCTGACCGGCACCATGCTCAGCCTCAGCGGCAGTTACGTCCCCGTCAGCGGTGATGTCCTGACCGTCGCCAATGCCACCTCCGTCAGCGGCACATTCACCGGACTGGCCAACAATGCCGTCACCTCACTCAACAGCGAACCGCTGCTGGTCAACTACAACGCCAGCACCGCCACGCTGACAGCCTATGTCGCTCCCGTTGTGACCACACACCCGGTCAGCACAGGAGTCACCGCGGGCACCGTCGTCAGCTTCACTGCAGCGGCCACCGGCGTCCCCGCACCCACAGTCCAGTGGCAGGTCAGCACCAACAACGGCAGCTCGTGGTCCAATATCTCCGGTGAAACTTCCGGTACCTACACATTCACCGCAGCTGCCGGAGACACCGGAAAACAGTACCGCGCCGTCTTCACCAACGCGGAAGGTTCCGCCAACAGCAACGCCGCTACGCTGCTCGTCGGCACTCTGCCCGTCTTCTCCAGCCGTAATGTGATGGCTGCCGGCGAAGGCGTCAGCACCGGACTGTACATCGCAGCAACCGCCTCACCGACACCCACCTTCTCGGTCTCAGCGGGAACACTGCCGGCCGGACTGACACTGGATCCCGTCACTGGCCTGCTGTCCGGAACCCCGGCTGCCGGGACAGCCGGAGGCTCCAGTCAGAATTACTCCGTCACCATCCTCGCCTCCAATGGCATAGGCGGCGGAACCACTCAAAACCTGACCATCACCATCACAACCGGAATCATTTCATTTGACGTCTCCAAAGGCCTGTCGCAGCGGTCCTACATCCGCTACGTCGACCTGACCCTCGCCAGTGCAGCCACGGCCTCAGCCATCGTCAGCAGCAGCTCGCGCATCAGACTCACTCGAACTGATCTCGACGGAAACAGCCCCACCACTGTTGCCCTGAATGGATTCGTCTCCACCGTCGGCGGTCGCATTGCACTCAACTTTGGTACCGTCGGAATCGGCAACGCCCGCAACACCAGCCTCGCTGATGGCTACTACACCCTCGCAGTCGACCTCGACAATGATGGTCAGCGGGAAGCCGAGTTTGCGTTCTTCCGTCTGTTCGGTGATCTCAACGGAGATCGGCAGGTCAACAGCACTGACCTGGCAATCGCCAACAACGGAGTCCGCTCGGCCTACTCAGCCGAAGCAGATGCCAACGGCGACGGCTTCGTGACGTCGTCAGACGTGCTGTACGTCCAGCGCACTCTCAATCGCCGACTGCGAAACGGCCTCTGGCTGGCTGACTGATCCAGCCCGGCCGTCGCACGCCCGCAAACCTGCACTCTCTGCAAATCAATTATTCTCTGTGTCTTCGTTCGAGGAATCTCTGATGTCTGTGCTGCGTACTCTGGCCGCCTTACTGCTGGCCACCTCCTGCTGCTCCCAGGTGCTGGCTGACCCCATCACTCTGCTGCAGGCCGAAAACCTGTCCATCATCGCCGGAAACAGCGGGCAAATCCGCATCTTCTGGGAAACTCCGGATCCCGTCGGCATCAATTACCTGCAGACAGAATTCATTCTGACACCTGTCACCGGCGCTGCCGGCGGAGTCTCATTCTCAGGCCCCTCACTGCCGCCGTTCAGTGACAGCACCTACATGTACTCCGGTAACAGCTGGCAGCAGGACTATTACAACAACCCCGCCAACGCACCCGCATCAAATCCGGCCACCGTCTACATGACAAACTGGTCGAATGACACTTACGACTACAACGACTACACCCTCAACGGTGCCAATGCTCCGCAGGATGGCACCCGACTCTGGACCATCCTCGACCTGTCCTCCATCGCCGGAACCTCCGGCACGTACCAGCTGACCGTCGGCAGCAGCGAATATGATTACAGCGGCAACACTCTCGGTCCCATCCCGATCCTCACCTCCGACCTTTCCGGCGGCCTGATCACCGTCACTTCCGGCGGAGGCGGTGGTGGCGGCGGTGGTGGCGGTCCAGGCACACTGTCCGCAGTCCCCGAACCTGGTTCACTGGCTGTGATGGTCGCTGTGATCGGGGGCCTCAGCCTTCGTGCGCTGCGCCGTCGCCAGCAATCACTGGCCGCCTGACAAATCGCAGCTCGGGCTTTAGCCCGAGTTCTGCCCGGCAACAGCACCTCGACTGCGCACACCGCTTGTGCCGCCTTGCGGCACAAGCGGACCAGCGTCCTCAGGCAACACCCAGACCCTCCTCAACTCGTGTCCATTCGTGTCCATTCGTGGTTCAAAACACCCCGCCAAAAGCCCCTCCCCAACAGTCCTCAGGCTAAACCCCAACCCCCCCCTTAATTCGTACCCATTCGTGTCCATTCGTGGTTCAAACCACCCCGCCAAAAGCCCCTCCACAACAGTCCTCAGGCTAAACCCCAAACCCCCCTTAATTCGTACCCATTCGTGTCCATTCGTGGTTCAAACCACCCCGCCAA
>VFQT010000703.1_pt1 | contig 45894 bp, 46 predicted proteins | sample 3512381 | NCBI WGS metagenome assembly VFQT01 (sample SAMN10412376, study PRJNA504923) | tailings metagenome | isolation source: Relicate 2 Philex TSF3 active mining site | place: Philippines: Tuba, Benguet | collected 2017-08-29 | reverse complement strand
CGATCGAGGTCTGGCCGACGCTCTCGACGCGGCGCTCAACGAACTCGAGGACGACACGGATCTGTGGGTGGGTGTGCTCACGGGCACCCCGCTGGTGTTCTCGGCGGGCAGCGACCTCACGTCTCGGGGCGACTACGACACCGAGCGCGGTGGCGAGTACGGGTTGATCCGTCGCCGACGCCGCAAACCACTGATCGCCGCCATCGAGGGTTTCGCCCTCGGTGGGGGACTGGAGTTGGCGATGGCCTGTGACATGGTGGTGGCGGCCGAGAACGCCCGCCTGGGTCTTCCCGAGGTGCGGCGCGGTCTGGTGCCCACGTCGGCGGGCTTGTTCCGTGCGCCCCGTTCGCTTCCGGTGAACGTGGCGCGCGAGTTGATTCTCACCGGAGAGCCCATGACGGCACGCCGCGGATACGAGGTCGGTTTCGTGAACCGGGTGACCGAGATCGGTGGAGCGCTCGCCGCCGCCGTGGAAATGGCCCGATCGATCTGTCTGAACGGCCCGGTGGCGGTGCAAGCGTGCGTGAGCGAGATCAACGAGGCGCTGAACGCCGACGACGACGCGGGATGGCTCTCCACGGCGCGGGCCAAGGAGGCCATCGGCGCCAGCGAGGACCTTCATGAAGGCCTGCGCGCCTTCTTCGAGAAGCGCGCACCCCGCTGGAGCGGACGTTAGGCGTTCGGTTCCAACAACACCAGGGGGATCTCCCGCGAGGTGCGATTCTGGTAGCCGGCGTAATTGGCGTTCGTGGCGATGATGCGAGGCCACATGTCGGCGCGTTCCTCGGTGGTGGCCACTCGGGCGTTGCGGATCGAACGCGTGCCGCGAATATCGACCTTCACGCGGGGCTCGGCCAGCAGGTTGAGGTACCACGCGGGGTGATCGTCGTCGCCGCCCTTGGAAGCCACGATCACCCAGGTGTCGCCGATCTGCAGGGGAGAGGTGAGCATCACCTCGCGCTCGACCCCGGTCTTGCGACCGACGGTGGTGAGCTTCAGCACCGGCATGTTTCCGGCGCGCCAACCGATGCGGCCGAACGACACGGTGAGCAAGGTCTTGTGGACCGCGTTCATCGACTTGAGAGCGAAGCGACTGGGCATGCCCGCGACGGTAGCGGACTCACCAGTCGCCGCGACGCCCCGCTTTCTTGTCGCCGTGTTTCTTCTTGCTGGCGATGCGCCGCTCGACGGCACCTCGGCTGGGTTTCGTGGCCCGTCGCGGTGCCGGCGGTGGTGTCGCCGCCTCGTCGACGATCTCGGCCAGTCGTTCCACGCACGTCTGGCGGTTGCGCCATTGACTGCGACTCTCCTGGCAGGTGATCACGATCGATTCACCCAGACGTTCGCGCACCCTGGCCACCTTGGTGGGCGACCCCCGAAGTTCGGAGGTGAGAACGGTCAGCGTGGCCTTCGATGCGGTCTTGTTCACGTGTTGACCACCGGCGCCGGCGGCGCGAGCGAACGTCCACTGCAGGCACTCGTCGGGAATCTCTACTCCGCGGGACGTGCGCACGCCGTCAGTCTCTCCGATCCGGGTCGGCCAGGGTGCCGAAAACCGGCACTTTCGCGACCCAGATCGCCGGGGTCAGTTGCGGGGGACCTTGATCCAGGGGAGGTCCTTGTCCACGCGCGGTTCGCCGGGCAGGCCCAACACCTGCTCGCCCAGGATGTTGCGCATGATCTCACTCGTGCCGCCCTCGATGGAGTTGGCCCGCGAGCGCAGGAAGGAGTGTCGCACACCGCCCTCGGACCCGTCGACGCTGAGGTTGTCGGGGCGACGGAACGTGTAGTCGTAGTCGATCATTCCGTTGGCGCCCATCAACTCGACGGAGAACTCGGTGACCTTCTTGTTGAATTCGGCCAGCATCAACTTGGCGATCGATCCCTCGGGTCCGGGGTTGCCGGCCTTGGCCGCCTGGGCCGCGCGCGCGTTCGTGAGACGCAACACCTCGCTCTTGCACCACAGGCGCATCAACTGGTCGAGATGGGCCCGGTCGCGCTGATCGGCCGGACGCTCCTTCCAGATACGCACGGCCTCGTCGATGGGCCCGCGGCGCTTGGCGTTTCCACCGCCACCGCCACCGATGGCGGTGCGCTCGTTCATGAGGGTGGTGAGGGCAACGCGCCAGCCCTCGCCGATCTCGCCGATGCGCTGCGAGTCGGGCACGCGCGCGTCGGTCATGTACACCTCGTTGAATTCGGCCTCGCCGGTGATCTGTCGCAACGGACGCACCTCCACGCCGGCGGAGTGCATGTCGATGGCGAAGTAGGTCATGCCCTTGTGCTTGGGCTGGTCGGGATCGGTGCGGGTGACGAGCATGCCCCAGTCACCGAGGTGCGCCAGCGTGTTCCACACCTTCTGGCCGTTGACGATCCACTCGTCACCGTCGCGCACCGCACGGGTGCCCAGACCCGCGAAGTCCGATCCGGCACCCGGCTCGCTGAACAGCTGACACCACTTCTCCTCGCCGGTGAACATCGGGCGCAGGAATCGCTTCTTCACGTCCTCGCTGCCGTGGGTGACGATGGTGGGGCCGGCCAGAGCCATGAAGAAGGTGGACGGATCCTGCGCCTCGGCGCCGGCCTTGCGCAGGCGCTCCTCGACGAGGCGGTTCAGCTCGGGTCGCAGCCCCAAGCCGCCGTGGCCGACGGGGAAGTGCACCCAGGCCAGTCCGGCGTCGAAACGGGCTCCGCGAAACGCGATGTTGTCCATGGCGCGCGGATCGTTGGCGGCCAGGAACTCGTCGATGGCCGCCTCGACGGTGGCACGGGCGGAGTCGGACATGGTGGCGGTACTCATGACGGCAGTCTCCCAGTCGCGGGGGTCGATTCGCAAAGCCGAGCGCACGGTTCGGGTACTTCGTATCGTTCCTCGCGGGGAAGGAGTGATCATGGGACTTTTCGGGGCGTACCTGGCGTATCGACACGGCAAGAAGAAGTCCGAGCGGCGCGCCGAGATGGAGGACATTCGCGAGGAGCGCCGGCGCCGACGCGCGGGCATTCCAGCCGACGACGACATCTGCGACGACTGTGGCTACGCCTTCGCCAAGCACAGCGACGACGACCCGCCGTTGTGCCCCACCTACTGACTCCGCCGCGACGGCGGATTCAGTGACCCAGTGCGGCGGCCACGTCGGGATGCACCACGCGGCCGCTCTCCACGTTGACGGCACCCGCCAACTCGGGGTGGCGGGCGATCGCGGTCGGCCAGCCGGCGGCCAGGGCGCGCACGTACGGCAGCGTGGCGGCGGTCAGGGCGGCGGTGGACGTGCGCGGAACCGCGGCGGGCATGTTCGGCGTGGCCGACACGCGCACGTGACCCATGGTGCGGATCGGGTCCTGATGGGTGGTGGACTGCACGCCCTCGACACAGCCACCCTGATCGATGGCGATGTCGATGATCACCGAACCATGGGGCATCGCGGCCAACGTGGCGCTCGTGACGACCGTGGGTGCGGCTCGGCCGGGCACGAGAACCGCGCCGATGATCACGTCGCACGAGGGTGCCAGCTGGTCGACGACACCGGGGCCCGACGCGATGCCGCGCGAGTTGCCGCCGACCTCGTGTGCCACGGCGCGGGCACGCGCTTCGTCCAGATCGGCCACGATCACCTCGGCGCCCATTCCCGCGGCCACGTCGGCCGCGTGTCGGCCCGACACTCCGGCGCCGATCACCAACACCCGCGCCGGAGCCACGCCCGGTATTCCGCCGAACAACACTCCGCGACCACCGTTGCGCGCCTCGAGGTACATCGCGGCGCTCTGGGCCGCCAGTCGACCCGCCACCGCGCTCATGGGTGCCAACAGCGGGTAGGCACGGTCCACCTCCACGGATTCGTAGGCGATGGCGCGACAGCCCGACGCGGTCAGGGCCGCGGCCACCTCGGGGGCGGCCGCCAGATGCAGGTAGGTGAACAACGTGTGATGCGCGCGGAACAGCCCGAACTCCGAGGGCTGGGGTTCCTTCACGTGCAGAAGAAGTCCGCTTCGCTCGGCGACCTGTTCGGCGCTGTCGACGATGGTGGCGCCCGCTGCACGGTATTCGTCGTCGGCGAATCCGGCGCCCTCACCCGCGCTGGCCTCCACCACGACGGCGCGTCCGTCATCCGTCAACGCCCGTGCACCATCGGGCGTCAGGGCCACCCGACGCTCGTGGACCTTGACCTCGCGCAACACACCGACGACTTGTTCCGAATCCCAGGACATGGTCCGAGTCTAGGAATCGACGATCCGAACCGACTAGGGGCTTCGGTCCCGGCAACCGACTCGGTGGGTGTCAGTTGTCGGTGAACCTCAGGGCCCCGCGGGCGTGCACGCGCGTCATGAAGTCGGGGAGATAGGCGTCGGTGGGGTTCTCGCGGACCATTTCGTCGAGGATCACGGCGTCGTCACCCACCAGGATGCGCCAGTCGCCGCGCTTCACGGCCTCGAGGATGATCGTGGTGGCCTGCGACGCCGAGGTGGGCGCCTGATCGCGGAACGCTTCACCTTGGGCCTGAATGCCCACGCGCAGATCCTCGTCACTGGCGCCACTCACGTCCAGGCCCGCTCGCGACAAACGTTCGCGCACCTGGGCCACCTGCTCGGCGGTCATCTCCTTGGGATCGGCGCCCAACAACTTGCGCGAGTTGATCGCAATGGAGGTTCCGATGTGGCCGGGCATCACCACCGATGCCCGCAGGTGAGGGGCGTTGATGCGGAAGTCGGTGATGAGGGCCTCGGTGAAGCCCTTCACCGCGAACTTCGCCGCGCTGTACGCGGTATGGGGGATGCCCGGTCCGAGCGAGGCCCAGAACCCGTTCACCGAGCTGGTGTTCACCACGTGGCCCACGGGTGCGTCGAGTAGCAGTTGCAGAAACGCCCGGGTGTTGTAATACACGCCGTACCAACACACCGCGAAGGTCTTCTCCCACTCCTCGCGTCCGTCGAGCACGATGCTGCCGCCGCCACCGATGCCGGCGTTGTTGAACAACAGGTTCACGTGCGGTCGCCACGCCGCGACGGCGTCGCGGAAGGCCAGCACCTCGGACTCGATCGAGACGTCCGCGATGAAGGGGAGGATCTCGCCGGTGTTGCCCTCGGCGGCGCAGATCGCCACCGTCTCGTCGAGGTTCTCCCCGATCACGTCGCAGGTGGCCACGTCGCAGCCGTCGGCGGTGAGTTGGCGCACCATCTCGCGTCCCATGCCGGTGCCACCACCGGTGACCACGGCGACACGGCCGGCGAACCCGTCCTCGAATCGATCTCCCATGACGTCCCCCTCGGGCGCGATCGTGTGTCGCGCCCGAGGGAAACGGTAACCGATGGGCCGCCGGGACTCAGAACGGGTTGTTCGGGTCGAAACGAGCCCGACGACCCTTGTTCATCTGCCGACTGGCCGAGCGCATGCCCTTGATGGTGGTCTCGTCCGTGTGCTCGATGTCGGCGGCGAAGCGCATCAACTCTCGCACCTCCTCGGAATCGGCCCCGACCCCGATCAACTTGTCGGCGGCGCGATGGGCCAATCGCCGAGCCTCGTCGAAGCGCCGGTGACGCGCGGCGTCGATGGCCCGACGACGGTCGTCGGCGGCTTCCAGCCGCACGACGTGCTCCACCACTCGCGGGTCCGGGTCGGGACGTGCGGTGCCTTCGCTCACGCTGTTCACGCTGACCGGGATGACCAGTTCGTGCAACGCGACGGAGCCCACGGTCGACGCCCAGCGCACCACCAGTTCGGCGATCAACACCTTGTCGGTGGTGCTCACCGGTCGAAGGGCGAAGCGCAACGTCAGGCGGCGGACCTCGTCGCCGTACGCGTCACCGATGTTGATCACCCGGGCGGCTTCGTTGCCGGGAACGGGGGTGCTGTCGAACTCGTTGAGACACTCGAAGGCGGCGGTGGCCACCGTCGGACGCACCTCGACCGAGAGGTTCTGGGCCACCACCGACGCCAAGCCGGCGAACTCGGCGGTGAACACGTTCAACGCCTGATCGGGTCCGGCGCACCAGTAGTCGTTGCCGCGGCCGGCGTCGGCCAGGGCGGCGATGAGGTTCTCGTCGTGGCCGTCACCGAAGCCGATGAGCGACGTGGTGACCCCGTGATCGGTGGCACCGCGCACCATCGTGCACAAGGCGTCGTGTTCGGTGACGCCCGCGTTGGCGTGACCGTCGGTGAGAACCACCACTCGGGCCACCGAGTCGGGACGCTTCGAAGCGGTGAGGATCTCGACACCCTTCAGCCAACCGGCGGAGAGGTTCGTCGACCCACCGCTGTGAATGGCGCGGACGCGCCCGGCGACCGCCGTGACGTCATGGTGAGCCAGGGGCAGCACCACGTCGACCGCGGAGTCGAAGGTGACCACGGCGATGCGGTCGTGGGCACCGGCCACCCGCAGCAACTCCAGAACGGCCTTGCGCACCGAGTCGAGGGGTCGGCCCTCCATCGAGCCGGAGCGGTCGATGACAAGAGCGATGTCGAGCGGGGGACGCTCGAGGGTCGGGGCCGTCGGAGCGGTCAGCTCCAGGAGGGCGTTGATGATCTCGTCGTGGCGGGCGACGACGACCGAATGGTCGAGGCTGAGGGTGGGCTTCATGGTGTCTCCTTCCGGCCACGTCGGGTGACCTGACACAAGGAACGTCCGCGGGGGAGCGAAATGTGCGTTCCACCTGTTGAGAGGGTGAATCGGCACGAATCTCTCAAGGCCTCCCGGGCCGGGCCCGATACCTGTCCCCGTGATGAGCCAGTCGATCATGAACCCCCCGAACGGTGGCCAGCGTCGTCCGCGCCGCGCCAACCGCATCGCCCCCTTCGTCGTCCTCGTCGGGCTTCTGGTGTACGCGGTGATGATGTTCGCGATGTTGACCGCCCCGGCGTCGGCCAAGGCCGGTGTCGCCCCCTCCGGGGCCCGCTCGGCCAATATCGACGCCTCCGACTCCACCCCTTGGACCACCCCGTCGATGCCCGCGCGGTGCACCGACGCCCAGATCGCCAGCGGTGACGTGGTGTCGTGCGTGCTCTCCAAGTTCTCCGAACCGGCCAAACGGGGCTGGGGAACGCCGCCCATGCCGTTCAACGCCGACGGATCGGCGAACCCGGGTTGGAAATGGCTCGGCTGGTCGTACACCGGTTCCGAGGCGTTGCGGGCGTGGGAACAGGCGTTGTGGAAGAACGCCGGAAGGATCGGATCCATCAAAGCCGGAGCAGTGCAGGCCCCCGCGGGGGCCCTCGTGCTTTTCGAGGGCTTCCTCGCCGAGGTGCAGGCCAAGGGCTACAAGATCCGTGACGTCATCGGGTACAACTTCCGTTGCACGTCGAACACGCGAAAGGACTGTGTGGGCCTCGACGCCAAGTCGCTGTCGAATCACTCGTGGGGTCTGGCCGTCGACTTCAACGTCGGTGCCAACCCCGAGATCCGTTACGCACCGTCGGCCGCGAATGGCGCCACTACCGCGTGCGCGGTGCCGATGCGCACCGACATCCCCAAGTGGGTCGTCGACGTCGCACAGAAGTGGGGTCTGCTGTGGGGTGGGTACGGCTGGAACGGTGGGTGCGCATCACCCACAACGCAGAAGTCGAGCATTCTGCGCGATCCGATGCACTTCGAGTTCCGGGGCACCGCCGACGACGCGGTGGCCATCGCCAAGTTCAACGGTGCGAGCGTGACGCGCTACTGCAGCAACCAGGTGGAGGGCACCACGACGGTGCGCACCTGCGCGTGGTCCGACCGCCCCCAGGCCGGATGGCGCACCCCGATCGTGTTGCAGGCGCCGGCCGGCGCCACCGCGGCGTTGGTGAACATCACGCTCACCGGTGCTTCGACCGACTCCTTCGTCACCGCCGAGCGGTGCGACGTGCCCGTGTCGGGCGAACGCGCGTGGTCCAACGGCAACGTGGGCAAGGGCGGGACCGTGGCCAACCTGGCCGTCGTGCCGTTGGATTCCCTCGGACGTTTCTGCATCTACAACTCGCACCCGATGCACGTGATCGTCGACGCACAGGGCTTCTTCCTGCCGTCGCGCGTGGCCGGGCCGGGGTCGGGTCGGTTCACGCTCGTCACCCCCACCCGCGTGCTCGACACCCGCAAGGGAGACCGTTGCGACGCGGCCGGTGCGTGCCGACTCGGTGGCCGGGCCACCACCACCGCTCTCAACGGCGTTCCGGTGCCGCAGGCCCCCGCCGGCTCCACCTCGTTGTTGGCCAACGTGACGGTCACCGACACCGCGGCCCGCGGAGGCTTTCTCACCGCCGACAGCTGCGAATCGCTGGCCGCGCGTGGTCAGACCTCCTCGAACCTGAACTTCGGCTCCAACGACATCGTCTCCAACCTGGCCATCGTCACGATGGGCAACGTGGGCGGTGCACGGGGCTTTTGCACCGCCACCACCGGTGAACTCCACCAGATCGTCGACGTACAGGGCGCGTTCTCGCCCGCGGGTCAGTGGGGGCTCACTCTGACACCGCAAACACGTCTGGTCGACACCCGCAAGTGCCACGTCGACGGGTGTGGTGTGCGTCGGTCCGCCGGATCGATCCTGCGGCTGACGGCTCCGGCGGGTGCGTCGGCGGTGCTGGTCAACATCACCCTCACCGACAGCGCGGCCTCGGGCTACGTGCAGGCCGACAAGTGCTCGGCGCTCTCGCCCAGCACCGAGACCGCGTCGAACGCCAACGTGGTGCCCGGTCGCACCGCGGCGAATCTCGCGGTGGTGCCGGTCGACGCCGACGGTTCGTTCTGTCTGTACACCTCGGCGGCCACCCATCTGATCGTCGACATCCAGGGTTCGTTCTCCCCGTCGGGTGATCTACGGTTCGTCTCGATGAACGCCGAGCGCCGCTTCGACTCCCGCCACAATGCCGGCTGACCGGTCCGCCTCGGACCCGCGCACGATGCGGGTGATGACGTGGAACCTGTGGCACGAGTTCGGTCCCTTCGACGTGCGTCGTGAGGCCGTTCGACGGGTGATCGCCCGCGAGCGACCCGACGTGTTGTGTCTGCAGGAGGTGGCGTGTCGGCGGGTGGGGGCCTCCGTCACCACCTTCGCCCACGATCTGGCCCGCGATCTCGGTCTGCACTGTTTCGTGTCCGACGGGCCGTGGTTCCCGCGTTCGTCGGCGGGTGGTGAGGGTGAATCCGCGATGGGTAACGCGATCCTCTCGCGTTGGCCGATCCACTCCACGGGTCAGGTCACGTTGCCCGGCAAGGACACCGACGCCGGCTACCGCAAGGCCGTTCACGCCCGCCTCGACACGCCGTGGGGCGCCTGGCCGGTCGTCTGCACGCACCTGAACCATCGATTCGACGAATCGGCCGTGCGGGTGCGTCAGGTGGACGCTCTGGCGGACCTGATCCGAGATCTGCGGGGCGATCCCGAGTCGGACCTTCCGGTGGTCGTCGGTGGTGACTTCAACGCCGTGCCCGACAGCGACGAGATCCGGCGTCTCACCGGTCGGACCGAACCGCGACATCCGAACCTCGTGTTGTCCGACGCCTGGGAGCAACGCGGTGAGGGCCCCGGCCACACCTGGCGGTCGGACAACGAGTATCAAGTCGACGCCAATTGGCCGAATCGCCGTCTCGATTACGTGTTCGTCACGTGGCCCCGACCCAAGCCGCTGGGACATCCGCATCGCGCGTGGTTGGCCGGGTTGGTTCCCGAGGACGTCGACGGACGTGCGGTGCAACCGTCCGATCACGCCGCGGTCGTGGTGGAATTGCGCACCGATCGCTGACATCGGAGCCCCCGTCGGCGGGCGACTAGTTTTGCAACCGCATGGCGACCTTGCGTTTCAGCTTCGGCACGATGGGATCGGGAAAGAGCACCCTCGCCCTGCAGATCCACCACAACCTCGCCGTTCGTGATCGCAACGGACTGTTGCTCACCAAACTCGACCGCGACGGTACCCAGGTGACCAGCCGTCTCGGCGTGTCGGCTCCGGCCGTGGAGGTGGGCGCCGACCTCGACCTGTTCGAGTTGGCCCGTTCGCGTTCTCCACTGGATTTCGTGGTGTGCGACGAGGTGCAGTTCTATTCGGTGGCCCAGTGCGATCAGCTCGCGCGCATCGTGGACGAACTCGGAGTCGACGTGTACGCCTTCGGATTGATCACCGACTTCCGCGGTCTGTTGTTCGACGGCACCCGCCGCATGCTCGAGGTCGCCGACGAGCGCGTGGAGATGCAGGTGGAGGCCCGTTGCTGGTGCGGCTCGCGGGCCACCCACAACGCCCGCGTCGTGAACGGAGCCGTGGTGTACGAGGGCGAGACGGTGGTCGTGGGTGACACGGGCGACGCCCCGGAGCCCATGTTCGGCGACGTGGTCCGGTACGAACTGCTGTGCCGTCGGCACTATCTCGCCGGCGAGATGGACTGATCGGCGGAGGTCAGGACCAGCTGCACGGCATGCGCTTGATGCCGTTGATGAACGAACTCTGCAGGTAGGCCGGCTCGCCGGTGATGCGCATCTTGGGCAGGCGACGACGGATCTCGTCGAACATCACCTGGATCTCGCGACGAGCCAGGTTCGCTCCCAGACAGAAGTGCGGTCCGCCGGCCCCGAAGCCCACCTGGGCCGGGGCGATCGGACGCGTCACGTCGAACTTGTGGGGATCGTCGAAGACCCGCTCGTCGCGGTTGCCCGAGGCGTAGAACATGACCACTTTGTCCCCGGCCTTGAGTTCCTGGCCCGACAGGACCGTGTCCTCGGTGACGGTTCGGCGGAAGTGGATCACCGGCGTCGCGTAACGCACGATCTCCTCGACGGCGGTGCGGGTGTGGGTCTCGAAGTCGTCGAACCAGATTCGGCGTTGGTCGGGGTTGTCGGTGAGCAACTTCATGCCGTGACTGATGGCGTTGCGGGTGGTCTCGTTTCCGGCCACCACGAGCAGGATGAAGAACGAGCCGAACTCCTGGGCGGTGAGTCGCTCGCCGTCGACGACGGCGTTCATCATGGCCGATGTGACGTCGTCCTGGGGGTTGCCCACCCGACTCTCGCCCAGGGCCTGGGCGTACATGAACATCTCGAGGGCCACGGTCATGAGATCCTCGTAGGAGCCCACGAACTCGGGGTCGCCCACACCGAGGATGACGTTGGTCCAATGGAAGATCTTCTTGTGGTCTTCCTCGGGGATGCCCATCATGTCGCAGATGATGGCCAACGGCAGCGCGGCGGCCACTTCCTCGACGAAGTCGCACTCGCCGTTCGGGAAGCGCTCGATGAGTTCGGTCACCAGTCGAGCGGCGCGGTCGCGAACCTGATCCTCGATGCGCGACACCTCCTTGGGCGTGAAGCCGCGGGACACGATGTTGCGCAGACGGAAGTGCTTGGGATCGTCCATGTTGATCATCGAGCCGAAGAACTCGTTCATCTCCACCGGAAGGTCGCCGATGTTGCTGCCCTTGCCGCTGCAGAAGAGTTGCGGGTTGCGGCTGATCTGCCAGATGTCGTCGTGGCGGGTCACGGCGTAGTAGCCGGGCCCGGGAGGGAACGGGGCGTCCTCGATCACGCGTTCCTCGAAGAAGGCGAAGGGCTTCTCGTCGCGCAGGGTGCGGAACGCACCGTCGCGCCACGCGCGGTCGGCGGTCCAGAACTCGGGGGCCGACAGGTCGATGTCGCTCAACGGAACATGGGGCAGGCTCGGGCTCATGGGGGAGAAGTTAGTCCCCGACCGGGAATCGGGCACCAACGAGACACCGTCGAACGTGGACGCCTACATTCACGACGTGGCCGAGTACACCTTCTTCGTCGATGCCGACAGTTACGGCCTCGGGGGTTTCGATGCCGCGGCTCTGGCCGCCGACGAGTCCGATCTGTTCGATGCCGGTGTGGAGTCGGTCGACATCCCCACGGCCTTCGGCGCCGACCTCGGTGATCGGGTGCCGGTTCGCGTGGTGGCCTCTCCCCGGGGGTTGCGCTTCTACGCCCGTTTGTTGGGCGTGAAGGATCCGTTGCAACTGGAGGAACTCGAGCGGGTGATCTCCGCGGCCGTCGCCCGTGGCGAATGACCCGTCCCGCGAGGAGGTGGGTGACGGTGAGTCGGTCTGTAAGCGGGATTCTGTGAGCCGGGCGAACCCGACCCGGTGACCATCCATCTATGCGGCCTACCCGAGGAGCGACCCGGTTGCCCGGGCTGGACGGGCCGCCCGTCTCCTCTGCTTGACCTTGCTCCGGATGGGGTTTGCCGAGCCACGACGATCACTCGCCGCGCTGGTGCGCTCTTACCGCACCGTTTCACCCTCACCTGATCCGGTTACCCGGCCATCGGCGGTCTCTCTCTGTTGCACTGTCCGTGAGGTCGCCCCCACCTGGCTCGCGCCAGCATCCTGCCCCGTGGAGTCCCGACTTTCCTCGACGGGTTTCCCCGCCGCGGTCACCCGACCGACTCACCGTCGTGGGGAAGTGTACGGGCGGGCTCAGCCCTCGGCGTCGAGGTATTCGTAGACCATCGAGTTGAGGCTCGGGGTCTCGATGTTCACGGTGGTGCGGATGCCGCTGTCGTTGGCGGCACCGAGGGTCACCTGAACGGGGGCCTGGGTTCCGAAGGCCGACGGCGAGGCGTAGGCGCTGGCCATCGACTCGGCGTCCTCCTGGTATTCGGCCGCGATGGACAGACCCATCGACGACACGAGGCGGTCGGGGTTGAGCACCACGCCGAGCAGCGCGGCGTGACGTGCCTCCTGGTCACCGATGCCCATGGCCGCGGCGCGCAACGACTTGTCGGCGAGCAGCGGCACGTAGGCCTGGTACGTGGCGCCGGCGACGGTCTCCAACGCGTAGGCCAGAGCCAGCACGTCGGCGGCGGGATCGGCGGTGGCGGGCACTCCGGCGGCCTCGTCGCCCACGATCAGACGCAAGGCCGGCTCGATGTAGATCGACTGCAGACGCGGGTTCGGTTGCTCGTAGGGCTTTCCACCCAATTCCGTGGTGAGCGACGCGGTGGCCTCGGCGTGCGCACGGTGATCCTCGAGGAACCTCTTGGCGATCTCGGCGGCGTCTCCGGAGAGCAGACCGGCCTCGGCTGCCGCCTCGTACACGAAGATGGCGTTGTACTCGAGCGAGGTGGCCGTGCGCAACAACGTGATGTCGGTGACGTCGGCCTCCACGAGTTCGTTGGGGGTCGGGGCGTTGCCGAGTCGGGCGATGCCGGTGGACTCCGAGCCACCGCACGCCGCCACCAACGCGGCGAACGACACGGTGGCGCCGCCGGCGACGAAGAAGCGACGACGCGACAGCGAGCGCGCGAAGTTCATGCCACTCGTGGCCTTCACGATGGAGCCCAGAGCATCGGTGCCGTGGTCGGCGGAGGTGCGCAAAGCGCGGCGCAGTTCGTCACGGTTGAAATCGTTCATGGTCATCTCCGGATCAGGCCTGCGCGGCGAGGGACTCGACGTCGGACGTCGTGAGGAACAGGTCGATGTCGTTCACCGGGGACTTTCCGGCGAGAGCAGCCAGAGCCGCGCAATGGCGGGACTCGCCCACGAGGATCGAGGCCACCAGCGCCGCGCCCTCGGTGCCGTCAAGGCGTCCGAGAAGATCGGTGTGCGTGACGACGAGCGTGTTCTCCAACTCGTGTGCCGAGAGGGCCGTCGACTCGGTGTCGGAACCGAAGCCCGACTTCAACGCGTCGAACAGTTCGTCGTTGCGCGTTTGGGGGGCATCGGTACCGAGTAGCGCCGACAGCGACTGGGCGTAGGCGTCGTGATGGGCGCCGAGCGCGACCAGGCTGGCCACGTGGTCGCCACCGGCGCCCTGAGCCACCGCCTGCTCGTAGAGGTCGCGCGCGGTCAACTCGGCCGACTGGGCGAAGGCCAGCAATTCGACGTCGGCCGCCGTGGGTCGACGCGGGGGAGTGGTGGCGAGCTGGTCACTGGTACGGGTCGCGGGGGTCGTGCTCACGAAGGTCCTTTCGAAACCGGGCATCCGACCGAGCCGGTCGAGACGTCCGAACAACTCCACACTCTAGAAGTCGAGGCTCGAGAGCTCGGGTATCCAACCGGAGGCGCGGGTCACAGCCTCGGCCCATCGGGCCCGCTCACGGGCCCGGTCGACCCCGACGCGGGGCTCCACGACCGACATCGGGCGCCAGAGCTCGGCGATCTCGTCGAGTCCCGACCAGGTTCCGGTGGCCAGGCCGGCCAGATAGCCGGCCCCCAAGGTGGTGGCCTCGCTCACGGGCGACACGGCGACCGGGCGACCGGTGGCGTCGGCCAATGCCTGCACGAAGGTGCGGTTGCGACTCATGCCGCCGTCGACCCGGATCTCGGGCACGCGCACCCCCGGATGGTCGGCCTCGATGGCTTCGAGGAGGTCCGCCCCGCGATGGGCCACGCCTTCGAGCACGGCGCGCACCACCTGGGCGCGACCCGAACCCCGGGTGAGACCGAGCAGAGCGCCGCGTGCTCCGTAATCCCACTTCGGGGTGCCCAGGCCCAACAGCGCCGGGACGTACACGACGCCGTCGGTGTCGTCGCAGGAGGCGGCGATCGCGTCACTCTCGGCGGCGTCGGCGATGATGCCGAGGTCGTCGCGCAACCACTCGACGTTCGTACCGGCGGACAACATGATCGCCTCCGACGCCCACCAGACGTCGGCGGAGGTCGAGCCCGCGCGGCTCCACGCCACGATGGGGAAGGTGCCGTGAGCCAGACGCTCGGGCGCGGTCGGCGCGGTCGACCCCAACAACACGTTCATCATGCCTCCGGTGCCGAAGGTGCACTTGGCCATGTGCGGGCGAACGCACGACTGCCCGATGAGCGACGCCTGTTGATCGCCCGCGAGCGCGGCGATCGGAGGTGATCCGTCGAGGGCGGTGGCGAGTCCGATCACGCCGGACGACGCGACGATGGAAGGCAGGATGGCCATGGGAACCCCGAGCGCGTCGCAGGCGCGCTCGTGCCACCGCGGTCCGCCGTCGGCGGTGATCTCGCACAATCCGGTCACGGCGGCGTTTCCGTGGTCGGTCACGTGCAACGCTCCCTCCGAAAGGATCCACGCGATCCAGGTGTCGACGGTGCCGAACGCCAGGTCGTCGACGACGGACGCCACCGCGGCCTCGTCGCCCACGTGGTTCTTCAACAGCCACGCCACCTTCGTGGCCGACTGATTGGGTGCCAAACCGAGGCCGTGTTCGAGTTTGGCCATGATGCACTCGCCGACGGTGCGCAGGTCCTGCCAGCCGAGCGCGGGACCCACAGGCGCGCCGGTGCTGCGTCGCCACACGATGCTGGAGGCGCGCTGGTTGGTGATTCCGACCGAACCGACGGGACCGGCCTCGGCCAGCGAACGACGCGACACCTCGAGCACGAGGCGGGCCATCTCGGCGGCGTCGAACTCGACCAAACCGGCGAACGGTGTCGACGGGGCGAAAGGTCGATGATGAAGACCGTCGACCGTTCCGTCGGGACGCACCACGGCGGAACGAAGTCCGCTCGTCCCGATGTCGATGACGAGAACCGAGCTACTCATGACGAGAGTCTGTCACGTCATCGTTGGCCACTCGGGCGGGCGCCGTGCTTGCGCATCGACGAACCGAGCAAGCCGCCCAGCACTCCCATGGTGATCATGATGGTGAGATTGAAGATCACCCCGGTCCAGCGAACCTCGCCACCTCGTGCCAACTTGATCACGATCAGGATCGCCTGGGGGATGCTGTAGGACAGTGCGGCGGTGGCGATGCCGTGCGACAACGGTGTGCCGCGCTGCTGATGCCAGGCGGCGACGCCGGATCCCAGGAGAAACCCGATGGCGGCGCCCAGCGACAACAACACGACCAGCGTGGCCTTGGTGCCCTCGGGAGTCTCGTCACCGGCGATCAGGCGCGCGGCGACCGAGAACGGCACCGCGAACACCAGGGAGACCATTCCGCCGGCTCGGATCGCGGCGCGGTCCCACTTGCCGCCGTTGGGCGGTGTCGACGAACTCACGGCCACTGCACTTCCTCCCATTGCCGCGGAATCGGCAGACCCATCTTGCCCGGGTTGAGGATTCCGCGGGGATCGAGGGCCCTCTTGAGCGCGTCGAGAACCACGAAGCCCGATCCGAGGGCCTCGCGGACGAATCGCGCGCGATTGAGCCCCACGCCGTGATGATGACTGAGGTTCCCGCCGTTGGCCAGCACGGCCCGGGTGCCGGCATCCCAGAGAGCGGCGTAGGTGGACTCCACCGCCTCCGGCGGCGGGTCGGCGGCGAAGGTGAAGTAGAGGCACGCACCGTCGAGATAACTGTGCGACAGGTGACAGGTCGCGGTTCGGGCGTGGGGCACGGCCAGCATCGCCGATCGAGTGGCGTCGAAGATCTGGTTCAGGCGTCCCCACGGCGCGGCGATCTCCATGGTGTCGACCACGAAGCCCTTCTTCGTGAGGGCCTGCAAGGCGCTGGTGTCGTTGCGGTGGTGCATCCAGCGCTCGACCAACTCGACGTCGCGCGGCGCACAGCCGGGCGTCGCCAGACACTCCTCCTCGACGATCGACATCGACGCGTCGACGCTGGCCCGATCGCCCTCGTCGAGCACGAGTAGAACGCACACCACGCCGTCGCCACCTTGGCCCCGTCGGCTCTCGGGGGCGTCGTACAAACGCAGCACGGCCGGCGTGCCACCGCGTCGCAGGATCCGTCGACAGGCGTCCAGTCCGCTCTCGAAGGTCTCGAACCCGAACGCGGCGCGGCGTTCGCTGGTGGCCCGGGGACGACAACGCAACCACACGCGGGTGACGACTCCGAGCGTCCCCTCGCTGCCGACGAAGATCTGATCGAGGTCGGGTCCGGCGGCGGCTCGCGGTGCGCCTCCGGTGCGCACGATCGTGCCGTCGGCCAACACCACCTCGAGACCCACGACCATGTCCTCGATCTTCCCGTAACGGGTGGAGTACTGGCCGGCGCCGCGACACGCCACCCATCCGCCGACGGTGGCGATGTCGAAACTCTGGGGGAAGTGTCCGACGGTGAGCCCGAGCGGGCGCAGATGGTTCTCGAGGTCCGGTCCGAATGTTCCGGGCAGGACTTCGACGGTCAAGGAGTCGTCGTCGACGGCGACGACGCCGGCCATGGCGGTGGTGTCGAGGAGGATCCCCCCGTGAGCGGGGATCGCGGCGCCACACACGCCGCTTCGGCCACCGGCGGCGGTGACCGGGATGACGTGCTCGTTGCAATACGCGAGCAGACGCGAGACCTCGGTGGTCGACGAGGGACGACACACGGCGACGGCCCGCCGGGGAACCTCGCCGTTCAGGGCCCAGTGCATCGCGAGGGGCCACCAGTCGCGGCTCGCCTCGGCGGTCGCCGGTTCGGTGGTGTCCGTCGCACAGATCGCCGAGATCGCCTCGAGATGGCCGGCGTCGACCTCGGGAGTCCGATGAGAAAAGCGATTCGACGCGCGTCCGTCGGTGACCAGCTCGATCGGGGGAGTGATCTCGGTGCTCATGGATACATCTCGCTCTCGGTGACGAGCGCCGCCGTGGATTCGTGGGCGCAGATTTCTTCGAAGGCCGCCACCTCGGCGTCGACGCGCGCGGGGTCCCAGCCGGCCACGGGGGCGATCAGTTCGGCCACCGATCGCGAAGCCGTCAACGTGGCGTCGCGATCGAACAGCAGGCAGCGGGTGCGGCGCACCAGAACGTCGTCCAACGTCGTGGCCATCTCGTGCGTGACGGCGTGCACGGCCTCGGCGCGCACGTAGGGCAACCCCGGCACCATGGGCTCGGCGAGGTCGGGTCGTTCGTCGATCATCGACAGGATCAGACGAGCGTCGGTCCCGTGGCGAGACTCGAGGTGCGCCCGCAGCGAACCATCGGAGCGCGGTCGCACGGCGCCGTGCAGTCGTAATCGCTTCGTCCGGCATCGACCGACGCGTGCGTCGGTGATCGATTCCAACGCGGCGTCGACGGTGTCCTCGGCCATCTCGCGGTAGGTCGTGAGTTTGCCTCCGGTGACGGTGATGATCCCGGATTCTCCCCGGAGCACGAGATGGCGTCGTGACAGGTCGGCGGTGCGCGCCGCTTTGCCGCCTTGGCCGGTTCCGTCGGTCGCGTTCACCTGCTTCACCAGAGGACGCAGACCGGCCCACACGCCCGTCACGTCGTCGGCGGTCACGCCGGTGGTGACGCTGGCGTTCAACGCGCGCAACACGTAATCGATGTCGTCCTTGGTGCACTGGGGATCGTCGACGGGTCCGCGGTAGTCGGTGTCGGTGGTTCCGACGTAGGTGTGGGTGAACGTGCCGTCGGGGCACGGACCCCAGGGGACCACGAAGAGACTGCGCTTGTCCTTGGGGACCGGAATGACGACGGCGATGTCGTTGCGGACCTTGTCCCACGGCACGGTGACGTGGACTCCCTTGGCCGGACGGATGGTGTCGGGATCGACGCCGGTCTCGAGGGTGCGGATCTCGTCGGTCCACACACCGGCGGCGTTGACGACCACTCGGGCGGACACGTTGAAGGACTCTCCGTCGCAACGCACGGTGACACCGTCGGCGCGTCCGGTTCCGTCGCGCGTGATCGCGGTGACGGCGCAACGGTTCACGACGACGGCACCGTGGTCGGCGGCGGTCATCGCCACCGCGAGACACAGTCGTGCGTCGTCGGCCTGGGCGTCGTAATACACGTACGCCGACGCGAGGCGTTGCGACGGCATCGTGGGCATGTGCGCGAGGGCCTTCTTTTTGCGCAAGCGGCGGTGCAACCGCCCGATGCGAGCACCTCCGGTGACGTCGTACATCCACAACGCGGAGCCGAGCGCGCGGGCGATCTTGCGCGACACCACACCGTCTTTGGTGAGGATCGGCAACATGAAGGGAAGCAGCGAAACGAGGTGGGGCGCGTTGCGACGCAGTCGCTGCCGCTCGTAGAGGGCTTCGTAGACCAGACGCACCTCGCCCTGTTGCAGATAACGCAATCCGCCGTGCACCAACTTGGAGCTCTTGGAGGAGGTCCCCGACGCGAAGTCGTCGCGTTCGACGAGCGCGGTGCGCAATCCCCGGGAGGCGGCGTCGAGGGCCACGCCCACCCCGGTGATGCCACCCCCGATCACGATGACATCGAATCGGCCCTCACGCAGGCGAGAGACGTGGTCCGAACGCACGAACGGGGTGGAACGAACCATGAGCCGACAGTACCCCCGGTGGGGTCAACGGGCAGAGGGGAGGGAGGTGGAACAGCGGGTGCGGCGGGAGCCTGAGACGGATTTCACTCGTTGCTCATTCGCACTCTTTGCAGATTGAGAAGGCGTGCGCCTAGGTTGGCGGACGTGAAGTCACCGGCCGAACTCACCGAGACCTTCCGGGCCAACGGTCTGAAGGTCACCCCTCAGCGCCAGTTGCTGTTCGGTCTCATGCACGGCAACACGGTGCATCCCACCGCCGAGGCCCTGTACGCCGAGGCCAGCGCGCGCATGCCGGGCATCTCGTTGCGCACGGTGTACCAGACCCTCACCGATCTGGCGTCCATGGGCGAACTGCGGCTCATCGACGTGGGCACCGGGGCGACCCGCTTCGATCCCAACACCGACGACCACCATCACGTGGTGTGCTCGTCGTGCGGCGAGGTTCGCGACGTCTACGTGGCGGGATCGGATCGATTGAAAGTCGACGGTCTCGAGGGCTTCCGCGTCGAGGAAGCATCGATTCTGTTCAGCGGGACGTGCGCCGCGTGCGCGTCCGACACGGTTTCCCGGGCCTCGGCCCGGGGATAGGCAAGAAAACCCACCAACCCGAAAGAGAGAATGTCATGAGCCTCCACGGCACCAAGACACACGAAAACCTGAAGGAGGCGTTCGCCGGCGAGAGCCAGGCCAACCGCCGCTACCTCTGGTTCGCCCAGAAGGCCGACGTCGAGGGCTACCCCGACGCCGCCGCGCTGTTCCGTTCGGTCGCCGAAGGCGAGACCGGTCACGCTCACGGCCACCTGGAGTACCTGGCCGAGGTCGGCGACCCCGCCTCCGGAGAGCCCATCGGTGACACCGAGTCCAACTTCAAGGCGTCGATCGCCGGCGAGACCTACGAGTACACCCAGATGTACCCCGGATTCGCCAAGACCGCCCGCGAAGAGGGTTTCGCCGAGATCGCCGATTGGTTCGAGACTCTGGCCCGCGCCGAGAAGAGCCACGCCGGTCGTTTCCAGCAGGGCCTCGAGGCTCTCTGATCATCGGCAGTCTGAGGGATTCGGAGCCGAGAGGCCCGAACGACGCAGCCTCGACGCTCTCTGATTCTCGACGCTGGTCGAGAGAAATCGGACCAACGGGTCCAAAGAAAGAATGGGCTGCGAAGCCCGCAACGATGACGACGGGTGGTCGCCTCGCATGAGGCGGCCACCCGAGTCCACCGCAAGGAACCCCCGATGACCATCACGTACGACCCCAAGCACCCCAAGTACCTCGACGAGAAGGACGTGCGCGACGAGTTGACGCGCGTGTACGACCTCTGTCACGGGTGCCGTCTGTGCTTCAAGTTCTGCACGTCGTTCCCCACGTTGTTCGATTTCATCGACCAGCACGACGACCAGGACGCCGGCAAGTTGACGGCCGCCCAGCAGGATCAGGTCATCGACGAGTGTTTCCAGTGCAAGCTCTGCTACATCAACTGCCCGTACATCCCGGGCCAAAGCGAGTGGGAACTCGACTTCCCCCGCCTCATGTTGCGCGCCGACGCGATGCGTCACGCCAACGACCAGGTCTCCCTGCGTGATCGCGTCACCACCAACGTCATGGGTCGCACCGACCTTCTCGGCAAGGTGGCCACCAAGACCGCTCCGGTGATGAACAAGATGATGGGCGCCAAGCCCGGATCGTTCGTCCGCAAGGCCATCGAGGTGACCACCGGTGTCTCGGGCGAGCGCGTGTTGCCTCCCTTCGCCAAGCAGCGTTTCACCACGTGGTTCAAGCGTCGTCCCAAGTTGCGCATCGGCAAGCGTCAGGGTCGCGTGGCCGTGTTCCCCACCTGCCTCGTCGAATACCAGGCTCCCGGTATCGGGCAGGACCTCGTGAAGGTGTACGAACGCAATGGGGTGGAATGCTCGTTGGCCGACACCACGCAGTGTTGTGGCGCCCCCTTCCTACACAGCGGCGACATCGAGAGCTTCACCAAGATCGCCGAGAAGAACGTGGCGGCTCTTGCCAACACGGTTCGCAAGGGCAACGACATCGTGGTCCCGCAACCCACCTGTGGTTACGTGCTGAAGAAGGATTATCTCGACTACGTGGGCGGACCCGACGCGCAGTTGGTCGCCGATCACACCTACGACGCCAGCGAGTACCTCGTCAAGCTGCACAAGGCCGAAGGCACCGCGCTCGACACCGAGTTCGCCGGTGACATACCCGAAACCATCACGTACCACACGCCGTGTCACCTGCGGGCCCAGAACATCGGTCTCAAGAGTCGCGACCTCATGAAGTTGACCGGCGCCAAGATCAAGCTGGTGCAGCAATGTTCCGGCATCGACGGAATGTGGGGTCTGCGGGCCGAGAACGCCGAGTTGTCCATTCCGATCGGACGCAAGCTCGGCGACGAAATCATAAAGGCCGGCGGCGACGTGGTCGTCGGCGACTGTCACCTGGCCAACGGAGCCATCAACGAGCAGACGGGGCAGATCTCGTTGCACCCGTTGCAGGTTGTGGCCCGCGCCTACGGAATCCCCGAAGAATGATCAGAGGAGGAAGCAAACCATGAACACCATCACCCCCCGCAAGCTCACCCTCGACGACATCGCCGACGTCCGCGCGTACGAGCGCGAGCGCGAGGCCTTCAAGGCCAAGGTGATCGCGATGAAGCAGCGTCGTCGCCTGGCCCTCGGACCGTTCGTGTCGGTGGTGTTCGAGAACCGCGACACCATCCGCCATCAGATCCAGGAGATGGCCCGCGTCGAGCGACTGGTGTCCGACGAGGAGATCCAGACCGAACTCGACATCTACAACCCGATGATCCCCGAAGCGGGTCAGCTCTGCGCCACCTTGTTCATCGAACTCACGTCCGACGATCAGATGCGCGAATGGCTGCCCAAGTTGGTCGGAATCGAGTCGTCGTTGGTGTTCCGCCTTCCCGGGGGACGCGAGGTGCGCGCCGTGACCGAGGCCCAGCACGCCAGCCAACTCACGCGCGAGACCATCACGGCCGCGGTGCACTACGTGCAGTTCCAGTTCTCGCCCGAGGACGTCAACGCTCTGGACGCCGGCGACACCGTGTTCGCCTGTGACCACCCGGCCTACCTCGAGGAGATCACCCTCTCCGACGCCAATCGCGAGGAGTTCCTGAGCGATTTGCTGCCCTGAGGGGCAGGTCAGGGCCACTTTTTCGGCCACCTCTTCACAAGAGCACGACCCCGTTCTAATGTCCGCCGCGGGGAAGGTACGTGGGGAAATGGCGAGCGAAGTGATCTGGCGCGAATTGGGGGCATGTCGGGGTCTCGATCCCGAGGTGTTCTTCCCGGAAACCGACGACGAGGCCGACGTGGCCAAGAGCGTGTGCGACGGGTGCGACGTGCGAGTGGCCTGTCTCGAACACGCGTTGGCGAGCCGCGAGAAGGTGGGGGTCTGGGGCGGCACCACCGAACGCGAGCGTCGTCGCATCATCCGACAGCGTCGTCGCACCGCCTGACGATCCCGTCCGGTTGATCGGGCGGGCCTCGGTAGCCTGACCGACTCATGGACGAGAATCCCTCCCTCGACGCCATCGGTGGTTGGCCGGCGTTGTTGACGTCGCTTCTCGAGCGACGCGATCTGCCCGCCACGCACGCTCGTGCGGCCATGACCCGCATTCTCGAGGGTGAGGCGACCGCCGCCCAGTTGATCGGATTCATCGTGGCCCTGCGGGCCAAGGGTGAGACGCCCGAGGAGTTGTCCGGATTGCTCGACGCGGTTCTCGACGCCGCGACCATCGTGCCGCTCGAGCCCGCGACGCGCGAACGCGCCATCGACATCGTCGGCACCGGTGGGGATCGCAGCCACTCGGTGAACGTCAGCACCATGTCGGCCATCGTCGTGGCCGGCGCCGGTGTGCCGGTGTGCAAGCACGGCGCGCGGGCGGCGTCGTCGCAGTGTGGCACCGCCGACGTTCTGGAAGCGCTGGGCGTGGTGGTGGAACTCTCGCCCGAGGGTGTGAAGCGTTGCGTCGAGCGCGTCGGCATGGGTTTCTGTCTGGCCGCCCGCTATCACCCGGCCTTCCGTTTCGCGGCCCCGGCTCGTCGCGAGATCGGCATCCCGACGGTGTTCAACCTTCTCGGCCCCATGGCGAATCCCGGTCGGGTGCGTCGCCAACTGATCGGAGTGGCCAATCCGTTGGTCGCCGACCGCATGTTGGCCTCGCTGCGACTGCACGGTTCGGTGTCGTCGTGGGTGGTCCACGGTGAAGGTCTCGACGAGTTGACCACGACCGGTCGGTCGACGGTGCTCGAACTGCGCGGGGGAGCGGTGCGCAGTTTCGACGTCGACCCGGTGAGCCTCGGTCTGGCCCCGGCCATCATGGACGAGTTGGTCGGGGGCACCCCCGAGCACAACGCGGCCGTCGTTCGTCGCCTGCTCGACGGCGAGGAGGGTCCGGTGCGCAACATCGTGCTGCTCAACGCCGCCGCGGGTCTGGTGGTGGCCGACGCCGTGTCGAACCTCGATGAGGGCATCGAGAAGGCGAAGGAGTCGATCGACTCGGGCTCGGCGCGCGGCGTGCTCGAAGGTCTGATCGCCGAGTCGCGTTCGGCCCTGGCCGACTGTGGTGCGTGATCCGCGCGGGGCGGCGGTCGTCGTCCCGGGGTCCTCGGCCAACTTGGGCCCGGGTTTCGACGTGCTCGGCATGGCCGTCGGGGTTCACGTGCGCATGGGTCTGGGTCGCGACGAACGACCGTTGAGCGAGAATCATCCGGCCCGCGTCGCTTTCGTGGCCGCCGGTGGCCACGGCGACGTGTGGTTCGAGAGCAACATCCCGTCGGGTCGGGGCCTGGGCTTTTCGGGGGCGGCGATCGTCGCCGGAACGATCATGGGGTTGATCGCGCGCGAATCGACGGCGGTACCCGACGTCGACGACCACATCGCGCGGCATCGCGAGGAGATACTCGATCGGGCGGCCACCATCGAGGGCCATCCCGACAACGTGGCCGCCAGTCTGCACGGTGGGGTCGTGGCCGTCGCCGACCGCACCGTGATCGATCTACCGATCGGATTCGACGCGCGTCTCGTGGTGTGGGTGCCGTCGTCGAGCACGTCGACGTCGGAGAGTCGCGCGGCCCTCGAATCGCGCGTCGATCGAGATGACGCGGTGTACAACCTGGGTCGGGTGCTGTTGCTCGCCGAGGGACTGCGCTCGGGCGACGGACGCCTGTTGCGGCTCGGCGTGCGGGACCGACTGCATCAGGACGCGCGTCTCGCCGTGGCGCCGCGGTCGAAGGAGGCCCTCGAGGTGTTCGAGGCGAACGGCGCCCGGGCCGTGTGGCTGTCGGGTTCGGGACCCACCGTGGCGGCGCTGACGTCCGCCGACGAATCGGCCGAACTCGCCCGTCGGGCGTCGGCGGTGATGGGTGAGGCGGACGGTCGCGTGATGGATCTGGCCATCGACACGGCCGGAGCCCGTCAGGCCACCTGACGCAGGTTCGAACCGCCGGGCTCGGGAATCGGGTTGCGTGGCGACGCGAGGCCCCCCGAACACTCGAGCACCTCCAGTCGCCCGGCGTGCGAATCGATGAATCGCGAGACGCACATCAATTCGTCGTAGAGGTCCCGGGACAACGGAACCTCGGGTGCGACGGGAGGATCCGTCGGCGCGAGAAACGACTCGATGCCCGACAACACCGGCCCGGGATCGGGGGCCAGCGCGGTGAACAACTGGTCGTCGAGTCGGGTGCCCACCAGCACTCCGTGGTCCAACTCGAACACGACGCCCTCGTGACGCAGCACGAGCCGTCCCGCGGCGCGCAACTGATCGCACCGACGCTGCCGCGTGAGGGCCTGGGAGAGCGCCTGCATCCGGTCGCGGACGTTGGCGGCCTCCTCGTAGCGTTGCGCGATCGCCAGCGACCGCATGCGCTCGTCGAGCATTCGGAACAACGAGGACGAGTCCGACGTGAGGGCCGTGGCGATGAACCGAACCACCTCGGCGTACGCCTCGGGGTCCGCGGTGCCCGAACACGGGCACATGGCGACGCCCAGTTGGGCGGCCGAGCACACCGGCGCATCGGTCGGAGCAGAGTAGGTGCGGCCCATGCGAACGGTGCATCGTCGCAGCGGCACGACCGATTCGATGGCCTCCACGACGAGACGGGCCGCGGTTCGGCTGGGCAGCGGGCCGATGTGCAGGCCGGCCGCGGCCTTGCCGGTGCCGGGGTTCTTGGTGATGACGAGACGGGGCCATTCCTCCTCGAGGGTGAGTCTCACGTAGCAGTACTTGCTGCTGGTCGTGCCCGCGCGGTTGTACTGGGGCAACACCCGTTGGATGAGACGCATCTCGAGGATCTCGGCGGTGACGGGGTCGGGGGTCTCGATGTGGTCGACCCGGTGAACGACCCGCAACATCGAACCGACCTTGCGACGGCTCTCGCCGGTGCTGAAGTAGCTGCGCACCCGTTGGCGAAGGTTGGTGGCCTTTCCGACGTAGAGGATGCGACCGTTGACGTCGGAGAAGACGTACACACCCGGTGCGCGGGGCAGGTCCTCGGTCAGACGCAGTTTGGAGGCCTGCGGATGGGTGTCGAGTCGCGGCAATCCGATCAGATCGTCGAGTCCGAGAACGCCGAAGCCGGCGGCCCGTTCGAGGAGGAAGTGCAACAGATCGGCGGTGGTCAGCGCGTCGTCGAGGGCCCGGTGGCTGGGTTGGTGGGGAAGACGCAGCCGCGCGGCCAGAGTCCCGAGTTTGCAGTCGGGAACCTCGCTACCCACCAGTCGCCGCGCCAACGGGACGGTGTCGACCACCTTGTTGGTGAGCGGGTCACGGTCGTCACGGATCAGCGCGGCGTTGAGGAATCCCATGTCGAAGCGTGAGTTGTGGGCCACGATCACCGAGTCGCCGATGAAGTGCGTGAGCGTCGCGAGGATCGATTCGATGCGGGGCGCGGGGAAGACCATGGACTCGGTGATGCCGGTGAGCATGGTGATGTAGGGGGGAATCGGCACGCCGGGGTTGACGAGCGTCTGGAACGTGCCGAGGCACTCGCCACCGCGGTACTTGACCGCCCCGATCTCGGTGATGCGGTCGGTGTCGGCCGAACCACCGGTGGTCTCGAAGTCGATCACGCAGAAGGTGACCTCGCTCAGCGGCGTACCCATGTCGTCGAACGTCCGTTGCACGGCGCGCCGGGGGCGGGGCGAGGCGGGAACGACGGCGGATTCGGGCACCCGTCAAGTGTTCCCGAACAGGTGTTCCCCGTCAAGCACCCGGGGTCGGGGTTCCGCGCATCACTCGCGAGGTCCGGACTCGTCGTACGCTCGGCCCATGGCCCCCCGACTGCGCTGCACCTCGTGCGGAAATCTCACCCGCTTCGACGTCGTGCGTCGCACCCGCACCTCGGCTTTCCACCACTACAGCACCGGTGGACGTCTGGCGGTGGAGGACGTCGTGGTGTTGGAGGACGAGGTCGAGAGCGTCACGTGCCGCTGGTGTGGACCGGTCGGTCGGGTCCAGGAGTTCGACGACGCCGACGACGAGGGGTCGCGCGGAGATGCCTGACGTGGCCTTCGAACGCGGAGCGCACGAACTGGGCGACGGCTGTCTGGCCTATCTGCAACCCGACGGCGGTTGGGGATGGAGCAACGCCGGGTTGATCGTGGGTGACGGCGCGTCGCTGCTCGTCGACACCCTCTTCGATCTCGATCTCACGGCCGAGATGCTCACGGCCTTCGCGTCGCACACGCGCGCGGCTCCGATCTCGACTCTCCTGAACACCCACGCCAACGGCGATCACTGCTACGGCAACCAACTGGTCGACGGCGCCGAGATCATCTCGTCGACGGCCGCGGCCCGGGAGATGACCGAGGTTCCCCCGGCGATGCTGGCCGCTCTCAACGGCGCCCCCGGCGAGCTGGGGGCCCTCTTCCGTTCGTTCTTCGGCGAGTTCCGGTTCGACGGAATCGAACAGCGTCTGCCCACGCGCACCTTCGACGGACGCCTCGACGTCGAGGTCGGAGGGCGGGTGGTCGAGTTGATCGAGGTCGGACCGGCGCACACCGGGGGCGACGTGATCGCTCACGTTCCCGATGCGCGCACCGTGTTCACGGGGGACATCCTGTTCGTGGGCGGCACCCCGATCGTCTGGGCCGGACCCCTGTCGAACTGGATCGCCGCGTGCGACCTGATGCTCGGCATGGACGTCGACACTGTGGTGCCGGGTCACGGACCCGTCACCGACAAGACGTCGGTGGTGGCGGTGCGGGACTATCTCGCGTTCATCGATACCGAGGCGACCGCGCGGCACGCCGCCGGAGTCGACGCGTTCGAGGCCGCGCGCGACATCGCGCGGGCGATGGGGGTGCAGGGTCGATCGTTCGCCACCTGGGGCGAGTTCGGTCGGGTGACGGTGAACGTGGAGACCGTGTACCGCACTCTGGACGCGGGACACTCCAGCCCCGACGTCGTGGAACAGTTCAGGCGGATGGCGACGATCGAGGGTCGCGACGTCGCAGGCTCCATCTGACCGCCAACACCCATCCGACGGCGACGGCGGTGGCGAAGATCAGCCACTGGATGGCGTAGGACAGGTGCGGTCCACCGTTCAACTCGGGCAGGGGAACGGCGGTCAGGAGCGGGCTGTCGGCGGGGTCCGATCGCTCGAGCGTCAACACCATTCCCAGCAGGTCCCCGTCGATCTGCTCGTCGAGACGGGTGATGTCGAGTCGGAGGAACTCGTCGCGATCACCGGCCGGGTCCGCGGGTTGCCCGGTGCGGCGGGTCTCGCCCGCGCGAAGGGTGCCCACCAGGCGAACGTCACCCTCGGGTGCGCTCGGAGGTTCCTCTCCGAGCGCGAGGAAGCCCCGATTCACGAGAATGGTGCGTCCGTCCTCGAGGAGCAGCGGGGTCACCACGTTCGAGCCGGCGCGACCGTTCTGACTGCGGTTGGCGATCGTCACTTGTTCGTCCACGAGATAGGTGCCTTTGGCACCGACGGTGCGCCATTCGAGGTCCGTGGTGTCGGCTGATCCGATCTCCCCGAGGGTGGTGACGTCGACGAGGTCGAGCGACGTCCGCGCCCGCACCTCGTCGTTGAAGTCCCGACGTTGCGACATGCGATCGAACTGCCAGAGCGAGAGCAGGACCATCACGACGATTCCGGTGAGGCACAGCAGGTGGAAGAGGATCCACTTGGGGCGCGTCAGGAACCGGAGCACGAGCCCAAGGTAGCGGTGTGGAACGATGGAGGCATGGGTCCCACGCCGTCGGATGTGCCGAACTTCCGGATTCCCCACGCCGAGAAGATCGAGTGGATGATCGATACCAAGGGATGGGCCCTCGAGCCCGTGGCGGCCGACCTCGCCTCCACGCCCCCCGTGCCCGGGTACAGCTACACCATCGGTTTGCCGGAGCTGCACGACTTCCCCGAGATCGTCGTGTTCGGGTTGACGCCCGTGGCCGTCAGCGGACTGCTCGACATGGTCGTCGACCAACTGGCCGCCGGGGTTCGCATTCCCACGGACACCGAACTCGTCGGATTGTTCGACAACGACCTGCGTTGTCTGTTCGCCACCGTCGACGTGGCGGAACGAGGTGAGATGTTCCGCACCGGACTGGCGTGGCACGCCGGAGAGTCCTTCCCGATGGTCCAACTGCTTTGGCCCGACCGCAACGGATGGTTGCCCCACGAATCCGGATTCGACCTCACCGTGCGGGCCGCCCAACCGGTGATCGGTCGGGTGGGGGGAGCGCACTGATGGCGCATCGCGTCACGGCTCCGGCGATGCAACGCGCGCAACGGTTGTTGTCGCAGCGCATCCGGCCGCACGTCCTGTCGTCGCCGGTCACGATGACCGTCGAAGCGATCGACGAGTCGTTCGAGTCCCCCGGACACGACGTGGCGGTGGGCGCCCCGCGGCGCGAGGTGCCGTTGGGTACGCCATGGGGGCGGGCGTGGCACACCACCTGGTTCCGACTGACCCACACCGTCGACGAGCGCCACGCCGACCGTCCGTTGGTGGCGTCGATCGACATCGGGTTCAACGGCCGCTACGACGGCTTCCAGGCCGAGGCCATCGCCTGGATCGACGGCCGGATCGTCCACGCGGTGCAACCCGATCGACGCACCGTCGATCTCGGTCGTCGGCGGACCGGAGAGGTCATCGAGATCTGGGTGGAGGCGGCGGCCACACCGGTGATCGCCGGTCACGCCACCGGATACGGGCCCACGGCGCTCGGCGACCCCGACACCGCTCCGGACACACCGCTGTACCGACTTCAACGGGCCGAAGTCGCGGTCTTCGACGCCGACGTGGAGGAGTTGGCGTTGCGGATGCAGGCGGTGATCGACCTCATCCTCGATCTTCCGGAAGCCGACCCGACGCGCGCTCGTCTGTTCGACGCCCTGGCGCGAATGTCGGACGCCGTCGACGTCGACGACGTGTCCGCGAGCGCGGCGGCGGCGTTGGCCGAACTCTCCCCGGTGTTCGACGGTTCCGGTCCGCGGCCGCGACACCGGATCGTGGCCACCGGCCACGCGCACCTCGACACGGCCTGGCTGTGGCCCGTTCGCGAGACGCGTCGCAAGGCGGTGCGGACCTTCGCCAACGCCGTTCACCTCCTGCGTCGCAACCCCGAGATGGTCTTCGCCCACAGTCAGGCGCAGCACTACGACTGGGTGCGTCGCGACGCACCCGAACTGTTCGAGGAGGTTCGGCGGCTCGTGGCCGAGGGTCGATGGGAGCCGGTCGGTGGCATGTGGGTGGAGACCGATCTCAATCTGCCCTCCGGGGAGAGCCTTCTGCGGCAGATGGTCCACGGACAGCGCTCGTTCGAGGAGTGGTTCGGTCGCCGGTGCGACGGGGCGTTCCTGCCCGACGACTTCGGATATCCGGGCTCCCTGCCCCAGATCGTGCGCCACGGTGGCGGTCGGTGGTTCTTCACGCAGAAGCTCAGTTGGAACGAGACGAACCGAATGCCGCACCACAGTTTCTGGTGGGAGGGAATCGACGGTTCGCGGGTCTTCGCGCACTTCAGTCCGGTCGATACCTACAACGCGTTGCTGACCCCGTCGCAACTCCGCCTGGCCGAACGCAATTTCGCGGACCACGCCGGTGCGACGACGTCGCTGGCGCTGTTCGGCCACGGTGACGGCGGCGGTGGCCCCACCCAGCAGATGATCGATCGCGGTCGATTCGCCGGCACCATGGACGGCGTACCGGCGGTGTCGTTCGGCACCGTGGCGGGATTCTTCGACGAGGCCATCGACGAGTACGCCGATCGGGCGCCGGTGTGGGTGGGCGAGATGTACTTCGAGAAGCACCGTGGCACCTACAGCTCGCAGATCGGCACGAAACAGGGCAATCGGCGTAGCGAACGCCTGCTCCACGAGGTGGAGTTGTGGTCGGCGGCGACGGGTGTCGCGGTCGGGGGACTGCGGGATTGGTGGTGTCGGGTTCTGACCCAGCAATTCCACGACATCATCCCGGGTTCGTCGATCGCGTGGGTGCACCGCGAGGCCGAAGCCGAACACGCCGACGTCGCGCGGGAGATCGTGGTGGCCATCGATGCGCTCCTGTCGACGCCCGACGACGGATCGGTCTGGTTGTCGAATCCCGCCCCGGTCGATCTCGACGGGGTCGTCGACGTCGACGGCGTTCCCGAGCGGGTGACGGTCCCCGCGCTGTCGAACCTGGAACTCGGTCGCGCGCGACGTGATCCGTCGAATCCGGTGCGGGTGTTCACCGAGGTCGCCGACGCCGAACTCGTGGTGGACAACGGTCTCGTCCGGGTCGCCTGGGCTCCCGACGGTTCGATCACCTCCTACGTGCTCGTCGCCAGCGGTCGTGAGATGGTCCGTCGCGGATCGTCGGTCCGACTGACCATCCGTCGCGATCTACCGGCCGAGTACGACGCGTGGGACATCGACATGGCTGACGCCGACGCCCCCGCCGTCGCCGTTCTCGCCGTGGCGCCTCCCCGCGTGGAGTCGTCGGACGAACGTCGGGTGGTCGTGGTGGCCGATTTCGCGCACGGCGGATCGAGCTTCACGTTGCGTTGGACGATCGTGGCCGACTCCGCTCGCGTCGACGTGGTCATGGACGCCACGTGGAGGGAGACCGAGAAGCGGGTGCAGATGTGTTTCCCCGTCGACGTGCTGGCGCGCGAGGCGGTGTGCGGCACGCAGTTCGGTCACGTGCGTCGGGCCCGACACGCCAACACCTCGTGGGACGTGGCGCGGTTCGAGACGTGCGCCCATCGGTACGTCGCGGTGGGAGAACCCGGTGCGACCCTGGCGATCCTGGCCGACGGGCCGCGAGGTTACGACACCCGCGACGACGAGGTTCGCCTGACGCTGTTGCGTGCGCCGTCGTTCCCCGATCCCCGGGCCGATCGCGGCGTCCGACGTCTCGAATGGTCGTATCTCGCGTTCGACCGCGATCCGATCGCCGACGGATCGTTGGAGCGCGAGGCCGCGTCGATGGCCCATCCGGTGCGGTTGTTGCGCGGCACCCCCGCGGTGACGTCCGCCGGGGTGCGAGCGCTCTCGGACGGGGTCCTGATCGGTGCCGTCAAGTTGGCCGACGACGGATCCGGCGATCTGGTGCTGCGACTCTGGGAGACCCGTGGTGGTCGGTCGACGGTGCGTTTGGCCTTCGACGCGCCGGTCGCATCGATCGTGGAATGCGACGCCTTGGAGGAACCGGTCGACGGTCCCGCGACGACGCCGGCCGGCCCCGATCTCGATCTGACCCTGCGACCGTTCGAGATCCGGACGTTGCGAGCGAGACGTTGAGCGCGTGATGCCGATTCCGTCCGAGGTGCGCGTTCCGGTCCGGACTGGCACACTGAAGACGTGAGCACGCCAGGATCCGACGCCACGGCGCCTCGACCGGTTCTCGTGTACGACGGCGATTGCGCCTTCTGCACCCGATCGGTCCGCTTCATCGAGCGCCGCATCGCGCGACACCCGCGCATCGTCGCCTGGCAGGCGGCGGATCTCGACGGGTTGGGGCTGACGCGGGAGATGTGCGAGACCGCGGTGCAGTGGGTCGATGTCGACGGAACGGTCTCCTCGGGTCATCGCGCGGTGGCGCGCACCCTCGTCCACGGCGGCGGTGCGTGGCGACTGCTCGGACACCTGATCTCGTTGCCCGGTGTCAGTGCCCTGGCGGGTGTGACGTATCGATGGATCGCCCGCAACCGTCATCGGATGCCCGGCGGAAGCGCCCTGTGCGTGCTCCCGGCGGCCGAAAGAACCGCCGAATCGGCGACCCCGGACGGCTCGGGTGGAGCAAGCCGGGTAAACGCCGACACAATGGGGTCGTGAACTCACCCCGGGAACAGTGGCAGCGCGCGTACGAGGAGTCTCGTTTGCGCGAGGGTCCCTTCCGGACGATGTCGGGTGTTCCGCTCGAACCGGTCTACGGGCCCGAGCACGGGGAGTTCCCCGGCCAGTTCCCGTACACGCGCGGGCCGTACGCCTCGATGTACCGCAGCAAGCTGTGGACGATGCGCATGTTCGCCGGGTTCGGCACGGCGATCGACACCAATCAGCGTTTCAAGGAGATCATCAAGGCCGGTGGTGACGGATTGTCGACGGCGTTCGACATGCCCACCCTGCTCGGACTGGACTCCGACGACCCCATGTCGCTCGGCGAGGTCGGTCGCTGCGGCGTGGCCATCGACACGCTCGCCGACATGCGCGACCTCTTCGCCGACATCGATCTCGGCGGCATCACCACCTCGATGACCATCAACTCGCCGGCCGCGGTGATGTTGGCCATGTTCGTGGCCCAGGCCGAGAACGCGGGTGTTCCGCGCGCGCGTCTCGGGGGCACCCTCCAGAACGACATCCTGAAGGAGTATCAGGCCCAGAAGGAGTTCGTCTTCCCGCCCCGTCAATCGATGCGTCTCGTGCGCGACACGGTGGCGTTCACCGCCGCCGAGATGCCGCGTTGGCACTCCATCTCGATCTCGGGCTACCACATTCGCGAGGCCGGCTCCACGGCCGCCGAGGAACTGGCCTTCACCCTGGCCAACGGATTCGCCTACGTGGAACTGGCGCGTCAGGCCGGTCTTCCGGTGGACTCCTTCGCCCCCCGACTGTCGTTCTTCTTCAACGCCCACATCGACTTCTTCGAGGAGATCGCGAAGTACCGCGCGGCTCGCCGCATCTGGGCCCGCTGGTTGCGCGACCGCTACGGCGCGACCAACGAGCGTTCCATGCAGTTGCGCTTCCACACCCAGACCGCGGGTGTCTCGCTCACCGCGCAGCAACCCGAGGTGAACATCGTCCGCACCGCCATCGAGGCTCTGGCGGGGGTGTTGGGAGGCACGCAGTCGTTGCACACCAACTCGATGGACGAGGCCTTGGCGCTTCCCACGGAGAAGGCGGCGCGCATCGCCCTGCGAACGCAACAGGTGATCGCGTACGAGACCAACGTGGCGCACGTGGCCGATCCGTTGGGTGGGTCCCACTTCGTCGAGGCCCTCACCGACGAGATGGAGCGACGCGCCGAGGAGATCTTCGCCGCCATCGACGAGATGGGCAACGGATCCATGCTCGAGGGATGCATCGCCGGCATCGAGGAGAACTGGTTCCAGGGGCGCATCGCCGACAGTGCCTACGAACTCGAACGCGACTTCAATCGGGGTGAACGGGTGGTCGTGGGCGTGAATCGTTTCCTCGAGGGCAACGACGACGACGATCTGGCGATCCTGAAGATCACCAACGAGGACGAGAGCAAGCAGCGCGAGCGGCTCGCCCGCGTGCGATCCGATCGTGACGACACCGTGGTGCGCGACGCCCTCGACCGTCTGGCCAAGGACGCGGTGGATCCGGAAGTGAACCTGATGCCCGCCCTCATCGACGCCTCGCTCGCCTACGTCACCGTGGGCGAGATGATGAACACGATGGCCGGCGTCTTCGGTCGCCACGTCGAGGTGCCGACGATATGAGTTCGACCGACGGATCGTTGCGGGTGCTGGTGGCCAAGGTGGGTCTCGACGGTCACGATCGCGGCGTGAAGGTGGTGGCGCGGTTGTTGCGCGACGCCGGTATCGAGGTGATCTACACCGGGTTGTTCCAGACGCCCGAGACGGTGGCCGCCGCGGCGGTGGACGAGGACGTCGACGTGGTCGGTCTGTCGATGTTGTCGGGTGCCCACATGACGTTGGCCCCGCTCGTCGTCAAGGCCATTCGCGATCGCGGTTCGGACATTCCGGTGGTTCTCGGAGGGATCGTGCCCAATCAGGACACCGACGAGTTGACCGCCGCCGGTATCGCGGCGGTGTTGGGTCCGGGTGCACCGGCCGATCAGGTGGTCGAGGTCGTGCGTCGGGTCGCGGCCGCGCGCGGCTGACCGTCACTGCAGGCCGCGCAGGGCTCCTCCGTCGAGGGGGACCGAGGTGCCCGTCACGAAGCGGGCGTGGATCGAGCACATGAACGCGGCCACGCGACCGAAGTCGTCGGGGTCCCCGACGATGCCGGCCGGAATGGTGGAGGCCAACGCGGCGGGATCGGGGTAGAGCGCCGCGAGTCGACCGGTGAGGTGGAGGCCCGGCTGCAGCGAGTTGACCGTGATTCCGTCGCCGGCCACCTCGCGGGCCAGGGTCTTGAGGAACCCCGTCACGCCGGCGCGCGCGGTGTTGGACAAGATGAGGTGTTCGATGGGTTCGCGCACCGACGTGGACGTGATGGCGAGGATGCGACCCCAGCCGTTCTCGCGCATCATCGGGACCACCGCGCGACACATGGCGATGGTGGACAACAGGTTCAAGCGCAACGCCGCTTCGTAGGCCTCGAACGGGGTCGTGGCGAAGTTCCCCGGGGGAGGCCCACCGGCGTTGGCGACGAGGATGTCGACACCGCCCATCAGGTCGCGGGCATCGCGCAACACGGTGTCCACCCGCTCGGGGTCGGCGACGTCGGCGGTCAACGCGTGAACGTCCGAACCGGCGGGGAACTCGCCGAGAGCGCGCGCCAGCTTGTCGCCGTCGCGCGACACGATGACGACCCGCACTCCTTCCGACGCAAGCGCCTTGGCCGTGGACAAGCCGAGGCCGCTCGAGGCTCCGGTGACGACGGCGCGACGGCCGGAGATCCCGAGGTCCATGGTCGATCCTTTCTCAACGGGGAGCGGACAACAGCCCGCGCAGACGGGCGTCGGCCGAGGGCCGGGCGCCGATGTGCTCGATGACCCACGCCGACACCCGCGTGGCGAAATGCGCCGCGTCGACGGGTGAGCCGGACCGCAGGTGGTGCGAGAGGAACGCGCCGGCGAAGGAGTCCCCGGCGCCGGTGGCGTCGACGAGGTTGTTGGTGGCGGGCGGGATGTGGGTGCTCGTGCGGCCGTCGTGCACGAGGGCGCCGTCGGCGTCGAGTTTCAGCACGATCAACGCTCCGGGGAAGATCTTGGTGAGCCCGTCGGCGATGGCCTCGGTGGAGGTCTCGCCGGTGAGAACCTGACCCTCCTCCTTGTTGGGCAGGACGATGTCGAAGTCGAGATCGGCGCAGGCGGCCAGGAAGGCGGGAACTCCCATCTCCATGATCATCTGGAACGAGCCGGGGTCGAACGACACCGTCGCACCACTGGCGCGCGCGACACGCGCCGCCGTGCGTGCCGCCGAACGCGGGGGATCGGTGAAGAACGACCACGCGGTGAGATGGAGGTGACGAGCCGACGAGATGGCCTCGACGGGGAGCTCGGACGGCATCAGATAGAAGTCGGCGCCGTGACCCGAGACCATCGAACGTTGTCCCGTGTGGTCGACGAAGACCGCCACCGATCCGGTGGAGTGGGCCTCGGTCTCCACCAGATGGGCGATCACCCGTTCACGTTCGAGATCCTCCTGGGCCAACTGACCGAAACGGTCGCGTCCGATCTTGCCGACGAATCGCGTGCCGGTCCCGCAACGGCTGGCCCACACCGCGACGTTGGCCGCGCTTCCGCCCGGGGTGAGCATGACCTCACCGAACGTGTCGCCCCCTCGCAACAACTCGCTGTTGGTCCGGATGAGGACGTCCCAGGCGAAATCGCCCAGCACGCACAAGGCCGGTGACGTGACGCCGTGGTCGGACACGGGGCGTACGGTATCGGCGGGGATTCCTCGCACCACGTGGGCGTGAGTGAGAATGTCGGTGTGTCCCGTTCCTTCGGCCGTCTCACCGTGCTGTCGTTGGCCGCGGTGTGGTTGATCTGGGGATCCACCTACCTCGCCATCAAGATCGGCCTCGAGACCCTGCCTCCCTTCCTCATGCAGGGCTGTCGATTCGTGGTGGCGGCGGCGATCATGGCGATCTACCTACGGACACGGGGACACGCGTGGCCGACGCGGCGACAGATGCGCAACGCGTCGATGATCGGGGTCATGTTGCTCATCGGCGGCCTCGGCATGGTGACGCTGGCCGAGGATCGCGGTGTGGACTCCGGGTTGGTGGCCACGATCATCGCGATCCAACCGATGATGATGGCGGTGTGGGGCGGCATCTGGAAGGCCTGGCCCAATCGCATGCAGTGGGTCGGCATGTTCATCGGCATGGGCGGCGTCGCGATCCTCGTCGCCGACGACGGTTTGTCCGGATCGTGGAGCGGCGTGTCGTTGGTGTTCGTGGCGTGCGTGTCGTGGAGCTTCGGCTCGGCGCTCGGCCGCCGTATCGACATGCCCGACGGCCCGATGACCACCACCTTCGAGATGGCCGCGGCCGCCGTGGTGTTCCTGTTGCTGTCGTTGGCGACCGGCGAGAGCGTCGAGGCCCCCAGTCTGCGAAGTGGTCTCGCGGTGGCGTACCTCGTGGTGTTCGGTTCGATCGTGGCCTTCTCGGCCTTCACCTACCTGCTCTCGAACGTCAGCGGTCCGCTCGCGATGAGTTACGCCTACGTCAATCCCGCCATCGCCGTTCTGCTGGGCGTGGTGTTCAGTGACGAGTCGGTGTCGTCGAACATGGCGTTGGCGTTGCCCGTGATCCTGCTGGGGGTGGCCATCGTCACCAACGCGTCGCGCCCCTCGGTCGCGACCACCGCGGACGACGCGTCTACCCTGACGACATGATCCGCCCGCGACCGTCGTCGTTCGTCGTCGTCGCGCTGTGCCTGTCGATCGTGTCGTCGTGCGGGCGCGACGTCTCGGACTCCGCGAGCACCGCCGGCACGAGCGTCGTCGTGGACTCGACGCCGGTGGGTGACCTGTTGATCGAACCCACCGTCGACCTGAATGGCGCGGAGAAGCCGATCGCCCTGTGGTTCTGGGCCCCCGGTTGAGGGCAGTGCAACCTCGAAGCCCCCTCGGTCGAGGAGGCCCATCTCACCCACGGCGACGCGGTCGACTTCTACGGGGTCGCCTGGAACGGGTCGGAGGAGTACATGCGCGATTTCATCGACCGCCATTCGCTGACCTTCCCCAGTCTGCGTGACGAGGCCGGCGACGTGTTCGCGCGTTTCGGAGTGCCCTTCCAACCGGCGTGGGTGTTCATCGGCACCGACGGCTCCATCACGAAGGTGCAGGGAAGTCTGGACGCCGAGTCGCTGGCCCCCTTCATCGACGATCTGACGTCGGGCGTCTGATCATCCGAGACGCGGGCGGATCGCACCGATCGCCCGCAGGACCTCCGTGAAACGTCCGTCGAGCGCCGGATCGTCGGGCGGCTGCACGAGCAAGCCGTCGACGATCCCCGAGTACCAGGAGTCGAGGATCGTCGCGAGCTCGTCCCACGTCCCGACCGGCAACACCGTCTCGAGGACATCGTCGGTCATCAGGGAACCGAGCGACGACCAGTCGCCGTTGCGGGTCATCGTCCGAAGGCGCGGTCCGAGGTCGGGCCATCCGAACATCTCGAGCGAGCGCTGGTAGGCGGGAGTGGAATAGAGGAAAGCCAGCACGGCTCGCTGCGACTCTCGACTGCGGTCGACGCTCGCGGCGTCCGGACCGGTGACGAGGGGCGAAGCGGTGACGATGCGCGGTGGAACGTCCCGTCGGGCGTCGGCGATTCCGGCGGCGAGGGCGGGCATCGCCAGTTCGCGCACGAAGCGCGGGTGCGAGTTGGTCGGGTGGGTGACGAACCAGTCGGCGCACCGCCCGGCCAGTTCGATCGCTCCGCGGTTCACCCCTCCGAGCAGGATCGTGGGCGGATCGTGGGGGAGCGGGCCGGGATTGAAGAACGGCTGGAGCCGATCGAGCGAGTAGGAGTCGGTGCTCACCGCGAGCGGCGTACCGTCGGTGAACGATCTCCAGATCGCGCGCACCGCGGTGACGTAGTCCTCCATGCGCCGCAACGGATCGCTCCATGCGACACCGAAGCGACCCTCGATGTTCTGACGGATCTGGGTGGCCAGACCCAGGTCGAAGCGTCCCCCTCCGGTGGCCGAAGCGTCCCAGGCCTGCAGAGCCAACAACATGGGGCTGCGCGGAAAGGCCAGGGTGAGGCTGGTCTGCACCCGCAGGCGCTCGGTGGCCATCAACGCGAGCAGGGACACGGCCATGGAGTCGTGAATCGTCTCGGGAACGTGGAGAACGTCGAACCCCAACGCCTCGACGCGTCTCGCGTACGCGCCCACCTCGGTCAGCGGGACCCGGTCGCTCATTCCGGCGATCAGCAGCATCGTCGTGAGGTCGTCGGGTCGCCGTGGCGAGGGGAACGTGGCATGCGGCGATTCTTGCCGACGCGACTCGTCACGGGTGAACATCGTGGTCAGGACCCGATTTCGTCGTGACGTCGAAGAAATCGATCAAGGTCCCGCGAGCCGGGCCCGATACCTCGTCTCGTGAAACGGAAGATGACTCGACTCGGACGCGCGGCACTGTTGTCGTTGTCGTCGGCGGTGGCCCTGGGCTTCGTCGGGGTCCCCGGAGCCATGGCCCAGAGCGGTCGGGGCTCGAACTCCTCCTCCTCGTCGGCGACGGCCTCCATGGGCCTCACCTACGTGGTGGTGAAAAACGATTCGCTCAGCCGCATCGCCTCGCGCATGAACGTGCCGATCAACGATCTGCTCGCGGTCAACGGTTTCGTTCGGTCGAGCGTGATCGTTCCCGGCCAGGTCATCAAGCTCCCCGACAACGCCTCGTCGACCCCCGTGGTCTCGTCGGCTCCGGCAGTGGCCGCCACGTCGTCCGTCTCGACGTCGACCGGCCCCACCTACGTCGTTCAGCGCAACGATTCGTTGTCGGTGATCGCCTCGAAGACGAAGGTCTCCCTGAACGCCCTGTTGGCCGCCAACAAGTTCACGCGTTCGAGCGTGATCGTTCCCGGGCAGGTCATCAAGTTGCCGTCGGGTGCGACCGCGGTGGTCGGTGGCGGATCCGGTGCGTCGGCGCCGGTCGCGGCGGCCGCGGTGGCGACGACTCCGTCGAGGTTGCAGCAGGTTCTCGACTTCGCCCACGCTCAAGTGGGCAAGCCCTACAAGTTCGCTTCCGCCGGTCCGGCCAGTTACGACTGCTCGGGTCTCACCAAGGCCGCGATGGCCGTGGCCGGCGTGAAGCTTCCCCATCAGAGTCTCCTGCAGTCGCAGTTGGGCACGGTGATCGATTGGAAGACGACCCCCATCCAGGCCGGTGACCTGGTGTTCACCTTCTCCAGCAAGAGCCCCACCGTCATCAGCCACGTGGGCATCGCGATCAGTGCGACCCATTGGATCGAGGCGCCCAACACGGGTTCGGTCGTGCGCATCTCGAAGTTGCCGTCGAGCACGCGCATCCAGGCCGTGCGTCGCTTCCTCTGATCCCCCGATTCCCATGAACGAGACGCCCGCGCCCGATCTGCCGGCACCCCCGACGCTCGAATGTCTGAGTTGGTCGCACGAAGGTGCGGTGGGCCGCCTCACGCTCGACCGGCCGGAAAAGTTGAACGCGTTGTCGGCGCGGCTGCTCGGCGAGATCATCGAGCTGTGCGGATGGTTGCACCGTCGTCCCGACGTGCGCGTGGTGGTGGTGTCCGGTCGGGGTCGGGCCTTCTCGGCCGGTTTCGACCTGGGGGACTTCGCTTCGCCGGCCACGGGCGACCCGCGCGACGGTGCCGACCTCGGTCGATTGGCGACCGATGCGCTCACCGACGTGCCCCAGTTGACCATCGCCGCGGTGCACGGTCGTTGCATCGGCGGCGGGGTGGTGTTGGTGGGAGCGTGCGATCTGCGCGTCGCGTCGACCGACGCCGTGTTCTCCGTCCCCGAGGTGGACCTCGGCATTCCCCTGGCCTGGGGTGGCATCCCGCGACTGGTTCGCGAGTTGGGTCCCGCCGTCACCAAGGAATTGGTGCTCACCTGTCGTCCCTTCACGGCCGACGAGGCGCGATCGCTGCGTTGGGTCAACGCCGTGGTGGCCCGCGACGAGTTGGAACGGCACGTCACGGAGATGGCCGAGGCGTTGGCGGCCAAACCCCTCTACGCGCTTCGCACCACCAAGGCCCACGTGAACGCGGTGACCGAGGAGATGATCGGCACGGGGCGTAGCGCACAGGATGCCGACTCGCTCGTGTACGCCATGCGCGACCCCGAGAGTCGGCGGGCCTCGGCGAACTATCTCGCGGCGCGCGGGCGTTAGCGCCCGACCGGGGTCAGGGAAGTTCGCGCACCCGCACCGACAGACAGGTGACACAGCCCTCGAGTTTGATGAACTCGCTGATGTCCACCTCGATGGTGCGATATCCCCGATCGCGATACGACGCGGCCACGTCGGGGGCGTCGGCGGCCATCAAGATGAGGTCGGGTTCCAGCAACACCACGTGAGCGCCGGACTCCTGGGTGACGGCCTCGAACACGGGAAAGAGGTCGGTGGAGTCCAATCCCGGTTCCCAGCCGACGATCGTGCCGTCCGACAGTGCGGTGGCCGCGGACTTTAGGTGCAGAACCTTGGAGAGGGGCACGCCGATCACTCGGGCGCCCATCGGCTCGACGATGGCCGCGAACTGGCGCAGTCCCTCGGGGTTGGTGCGGCCACCCAGGCCCACGTAGATGGTGTCCCCGTCGGGGTGCGGAACCTTCAGGACGTCGCCGCCGTCCATCGTTCCCGGGGCGACGATCCGCTCGACACGACAACCGAGTTCGGTCACGATCGGCTCGACTCCGACGGTTTCGGGTTTGCGCGCGTCGTCGCCGGGCCGGGTGATGATCGCGGTGCCCCGGTACATCACCACCGGATCCTCGATGAAGACCGCGTCGGGGCAGTCGTCGGCCGGCGGCACCTCGATCACACGCCAGCCGGCGTCGCGCACGGCGTTCACGTAGCCGGTCCATTGCTCGAGGGCGAGATCGAGGTCGATGGGGGAACGCTCGATGTGGGTCACGATGCCCTCGACCAGACGGGGGCCGGGACGACGAACGAGGGCGATACGGGTGGGTGTGGGCACGGGCCAAGACTACGGGTTGCCCGTCACGCGTCGACGTTTCACTAGGGTGACCTCGACACGAGGGGGAACCATGAACGTCGATCCAACGCAGGACCCGCGCATCGATCCGCGCATCAAGGCATTGCTGGCGCTGATGCCCAGTTTCGCGGCGCCCGACGTGCCCGACCGCGAGACCCTGGTCGCGTCGCGCAACACGCCCGAAGGCATGGCGGCGGCCGAGATGTACCGGTCGATGATGGCCGTGTGTGACACCGAGGAGAACGCACCCACCAAGGGGTTGCGCATCCATCTCGAGACGGTGACCTCGCAGCCGGACGGCAACTCGATCACGTTGCGCGTCATCCGTCCCGACACCGATGCCGTTCTGCCGTGCGTCTATTACATCCACGGCGGTGGCATGGCGTCGTTGTCGTGTTTCGACGGCAACTACAGCGGGTGGGGCAAGTTGCTCGCCGCGAAGGGTGTGGTGGTGGTCATGGTCGACTTCCGCAATGCGGTGACACCGTCGTCGTTGCCGGAGGTAGCGCCGTTCCCGGCCGGACTGAACGATTGCGTGTCCGGTCTGCGGTGGGTGGTGGCCAACACGTCGTCGTTGGGTGTCGACCCCGCTCGCGTCGTGGTGGCCGGAGAGAGTGGTGGTGGCAACCTCACCCTGGCGACCGGCATGAAACTGTTGAAGGACGGCGACATCGGAACGATCTCCGGCTTGTACGCGTTCTGTCCGTACATCGCCGGTCAGTGGCCCACGCCGGAGTGCCCGTCGTCGACGGAGAACAACGGGATCTTCCTGAATCTGCACAACAACAACGGGCGTGTCGGCTACGGAATCGAGGCTTTCGAGCGTCGCGACCCCTTGGCCTGGCCCAGCTTCGCCACCGAGGACGACGTGCGCGGTCTACCGCGCACGATGATCAGCGTGAACGAATGCGATCCGTTGCGCGACGAGGGCATCAACTTCTACCGCCTGTTGTTGCGCGCCGGGGCCCCGGCCCGGGCCCGCACGATCCTGGGCACCACGCACGGCATCGAACTGATGCCCATCGCGTGTCCCGAGATCACCGAGGCGGCCCAGGTGGACCTGGTCGCCTTCGCCTCGGCGTGATCCGTCCATGAGCGAACTGATCACGTATCCGGAGGGAACGCCGTTCGTCGGCAAGGTGGGTGACGTTCTGGCCGACAGCGTTCCGGCCTGGCCCGTGCCGCCCAAGGCACCCAAGGGCGCACCGAACATCCTGTTGATCGTGCTCGACGACGTCGGGTACGCGCACCTGGGCTGTTTCGGTGGTTCGATCGACACGCCGAACATCGACGGTCTGGCCCGTGACGGCGTGCAGTTCACGCGATTCCACACCACGGCCATGTGCTCGCCGACCCGTGCGTGTCTGCTCACCGGACGTAACCACCACACCTGCGGCATGGGTGGTATCACCGACCTGGCGATGGGCTTCCCCGGCTACAACGCGCGCATCCCCAAGAGTTGCGCCTTCGTCAGCGACGTGTTGCGACGCAACGGATACTCCACCTTCGCGGTGGGCAAGTGGCACCTGGCGCCGTCCGACGAACTGCACTCGGGTGCGCCCCGCGATCGCTGGCCGCTCGGTCAGGGATTCGAACGCTTCTACGGATTCATGGGCGCCGAGACCAACCAGTACGCGCCGGATCTGGTGATCGACAACACCATCCTGGGTGCGGTCGAGCGACGCGAGGGCTACCACTTCTCCGAGGACATGGTGGAGCGGGCCATGTCGATGATCGACGATCTGCGCGTGGGCGAACCCGACAAACCGTTCTTCATGTATCTCGCCTTCGGTGCGTGTCATTCCCCGCACCAGGCTCCCGCGGAGTACATCGACGCCTACGCGGGTCGATTCGACGGCGGCTGGGACGCGTACCGCGACGAGGCCCTGGCCCGTCAGAAGGAGTTCGGCGTGATGCCGGTCGGCACGGTGCTGTCCGAGCGACCGGAATGGGTCCCCGAATGGAGCACCTGTTCGCCCGAGGACCGACGCATGTACGCCCGCATGATGGAGGTGTACGCCGGCATGTTGACGCACACCGACGCCCAGATCGGTCGGTTACTCGAACACCTCCGGCGCACGAATGAGATCGACGACACGCTCGTGATCGTGTGCAGCGACAACGGCGCCTCGTCCGAGGGCGGCGTCGACGGAACCTTCAACGAGGCCTTCGTCTTCAACGGTCTTCCCCACGTGAAGGAGCGCACCGTGGAGATGGCCGGGCATCTGGGCGGTCCCGACACGTATTCCCATTATCCGTGGGGATGGGCGATGGCCGGCAACACGCCGTTCAAGCGTTGGAAGCGCGAGACCCACGAGGGCGGAGTGGGGGACCCCATGGTTCTGTCATGGCCCCGCCGCGCTAGCGACGGCGTGCGACGCGTGCGCGACGGTTACGTGCACGCCGTCGACGTCGGCGCGACCATCCTCGACGCCGCCGGAGTGGTGATGCCCGCCGAGGTGAACGGTGTGCCCCAGGAACCCGTGGCCGGAGCCAGCGTGCTCGGTGCGATCGACGACGTTGGTTTCTCCGGTCGTCCGACGCAGTACTACGAGCAGTTCGCGTGCCGGGCGATCCATCACGAGGGGTGGAAGGCGGTCACCTTCCACGCGCAGATGAAGTACACCGAGGCCGACGATCCCGACGCCCCGTTCGACGCGGACACATGGGAGCTGTACCACGTGGCCGTGGACCCGTCGGAGAGCAACGATCTGGCCGCCGTGGAGGTGGAGCGGCTCGAGCGGATGAAGGAAATGTGGTGGGAACAGGCGCGGACCCACGGGGCCCTGCCGCTGCAAGCCCGACGGTCGCTCGCCGGACGCCGTCCACCCGGGCCGGTGGGCGACACCTTGTACCTGCGTCAGGGGGCGGCACCGCTACCGGAGTCCAACGGTCCGTACCTGCACCGACGTGTTTGCCGGTTCGTGGTCGACGCCACCGTCGCCGGTGGGGACCGCGGCGCCCTCATCGCGGCCGGCGGTCGATTCGCGGGCGTCTCGCTGTTCGTCGACGAGGGTCGCGTGTGGTTCACCTACAACTACATGGGGGTGCGCGAGCACGAGTTGAGTGCGCCGTTGGCCCCGGGTCGGCACACGTTGGTCGCCGAGGTGCGTCTGCTGGACGACGCGGCTCTCGCCCAGCCGAACCCCCGTGTTCCGGGGGCGAGCCGCATCACCTTGTTCGTCGACGGCGAGCCCGTGGAGACCATCGACATCGAGCGGTCGATCCCGGTGCGGTTCACCATCGCGGGCGAGGGAATCTGCTGTGGTTACGACGACGGCACACCGGTGTCGTCGCGCTACTCCGGTGAGTTCCGGTTCTCCAACGTGATCCACGGGGCGCTCATCGATGTGAGCGGTCGCGAGTTGCGCGATCTCGACGCCGAATTCGAGGCGGCCTGGACCGCTCAGTAGCGGTTGACCGTCGATCGGAACTTCTGCATCAGATGCGGTCCGGCGTCGATGGGTGAATGTCGCGGCGATTCGCCCTTCTCGAGACAGGACGGCAGGCACTCGATGACCGCGTCCCAGTTCGCGTTGTGAAAGAAGGCGATGGACTGACGTCGACCACGCGGGATGGTGACCCGATGGAGCGTGGACTTCCAGCGGTCGTTGGTCCAGCGCTCCATGGCGTCGCCGAGGTTGACCACCAGGTCGCCGGGGAGGGGTTGCACGTCGACCCAGTCGGAGCCCGAGCGAACCTGCAAGCCGGGCTGCTCGGGGTCGGTCTCGAGAATGGTGAGGGTTCCGTAGTCGGTGTGGGCGCTGGCCCCGAGTTGTCCGTCGTGCACCGGAACGGCGGAGTCGGAGAGACCGGGATAGTTCAGTGCGCGCATGGCGCTGGTGTGCCGGTCGATCATCGGTTCGAAGTGATCGGACGGCAAGTGGAGCGCTTCGGCCATGAGCGAGAGGAGGCGGGCGGCGAGCGACGACATGGCCTCGTAGCGGGCCGTCCACGACGCGCGCAGCGAAGGTGGTGCGCTGGGCCAGAGATTGGGGGACCAGGCGAATTCCTCGTCGGGGTCGACGATGTCGTGGGTCGCAGGACGCACGGGTCCGATGGCGAAACTCTCCTTGCGATCGGGTGGAGCGAGGTCGCCCATGGAGCGCGACAGGGTCTCGCCGGCGATGGGCGACCAGCCGTAGGGATAGCCCGGCCGGGGCATGGCGACCTCGGACTTGTCGCTCGGCGGACGATCGAAGAACGCGCGCGCGTCGGCCCAGGCGTCGGCCAGCAGCGCGGCGTCGATCCCGTGGTTGCGGATGGTGAAGAACCCCGAGGTGGCGCAGGCCGAGGCGATCGACGACACGCGGTCGGGACCGGCGAGATCCACGACCGGAATCATGCGGGCTGGATCCTGACGACGGGCATGCGACGACGGTAGTTCACATCCGACCGGGATCGCCGTTGACCACCCGCGCCGGTACACTTGGTCGTCTTGCGGGTGTAGCTCAATGGCTAGAGTTCCAGCCTTCCAAGCTGGCTATGCGGGTTC
>VFQT010000702.1_pt1 | contig 45894 bp, 45 predicted proteins | sample 3512381 | NCBI WGS metagenome assembly VFQT01 (sample SAMN10412376, study PRJNA504923) | tailings metagenome | isolation source: Relicate 2 Philex TSF3 active mining site | place: Philippines: Tuba, Benguet | collected 2017-08-29 | reverse complement strand
GTAGCCCGAGTTGCCTTCGAATATCGTCAAACATTTAATAAAGATGTAGTCATCGACATGGTTTGCTACCGTCGTCGCGGTCATAACGAAGGTGATGAGCCAAGCTTCACCCAGCCACGCATGTACAAGTTGATTGATGCCAAGCGCACCACCCGAGTCCTTTATGCAGAGGCATTAGTTGGACGTGGTGACATCACGCAAGAAGAATCCGATCAAATTGCTCGGGAATTCCAGGCTCAACTTGAGGCGATCTTTAACACGGTACATGACAAACTACCTGAACAGCCTCAATTCAATAAGTTGGAAACCTTTGATCCTTTGACAACAAATACCGCAATTACCGAAGATGTCGCGCGAAAGATTGCGGCAACTCAGGTAGCGGTTCCAGAAAACTTCAAAGTCCATCCAAAGCTAACTCCACAGCTTCAGCGTCGAGTCACAATGCTTGATGATGGAACCATCGATTGGTCTGGTGGCGAAATGCTCGCCTTCGGATCATTGCTTCTCGAGGGACATCCGGTACGAATTGCGGGCCAAGATGTTGGTCGCGGAACATTCTCAAATCGTCATGCGGTCATTCGTGATCATGAAGATGGAAGCGAATGGATTCCACTTCGCGGTCTGCTCGACAATGAAAATCAGTTCTTTGTTGTCGACTCGTTACTCTCAGAGTACGCAGCCATGGGATTTGAGTACGGATACTCCGTAGAGCGTGAAAATGCATTGGTTTTGTGGGAGGCCCAGTTTGGTGACTTTGCCAATGGCGCCCAAACGATTATCGATGAGTTCATCTCATCCTCATTGCAAAAGTGGGGTGAGCGTTCATCTGTAGTTCTGCTTCTTCCACATGGCTATGAAGGTCAGGGTCCAGATCACTCATCAGGTCGCATCGAAAGATTCCTGACTCTTTGTGCTGAAAACAATATGACAGTTGCTCAACCATCTTCCCCAGCTTCATATTTTCACCTACTTCGTTGGCACATGAAGAATCCAGCACGACGCCCATTAATTGTTTTTGAACCAAAATCAATGTTGCGCCTTAAAGCTGCCGCTTCCAAACTCTCTGAGATTACCTCGGGCAATTTCCGTCCTCTGATTGGCGATGACAGTGTTTCAAACGCAACTCGTTTGATCCTCTGCAGCGGCAAGATCTATTGGGAATTGGTTGCAGAGCGAGCCAAACTTGGCGACAACAACACAGCAATTGCTCGTGTTGAACAGCTCTATCCACTTCCAATTACTCAAATAACGGCAGAGCTAAACAAATATCCAAATGCGGAAGTTGTCTGGGTGCAAGATGAACCAGCTAACCAAGGTCCATGGCCATTTGTTTCTGCAAACCTTGCGGAACACTTAAATGGTCGTGCGCTTCGTCGAATCTCAAGAAAAGCTGCAGCAAGTCCAGCCACTGGAAGTATTTATTTCCACGAGGCGGAGCAAAAAGCTCTTATTGCAGAAGTGTTTGCGCGCTAGTTTTTTCTGATTCGAAACTGAACTTTGGCTTTCACTTCATGGGCTGAGATGTATCCCCATTTTCGTGAGTCATTCATCAATTTCTGAGTTTCTGGGTTTCTGTTATCGCCCTCTACCCAGTACAGCCCACTGTGTGACTTTTGAATTCTCTTAATGAGAAATACCCCAGGCATTTCATCTCTCTCGATTACTACATTGGAACCCAGTGGGATTTCTAGTTCAACTTTAGAAAACCACTTAACTACCAAGACATCACCATCATTAAAGGTTGGCTCCATGGAGTTTCCAGAAACCTTAACCAAGCGGTATGGCCAGTTCGACCCCAACGCGCCAAAGATCCTCACGGCCGGTAGTCTTGCACTTATCGTTGCCAATCATGAAGTTACTAAGTGAGGTAAAAATGCTTACAGTTCACGCACATTGCGATCTACCTTGTGGTGTTTACGACCCAGCACAAGCAAAGATTGAAGCTCAGTCAGTTAAGGCATGCATGGAAAAGTATGCCGCGTCCTCTGATTCAGATTTCAAAGCTCGTGCAGTTTCCATCAAAGAAGCGCGCTCCAACATGGTCAAAGAGCACCTCTGGGTTCTATGGACTGACTATTTCAAGCCGAATCATTTTGAGGCCTACCCACAGCTTCATTCCCTATTTAATGAAGCAACCAAGCTTGCTGGCGCTGCTGGCACCAAGGGAACCGTAGATGTAGCAGTTGCCGATAAGTTGATCGCAAAGATTGATGAAATCGCAGAGATCTTTTGGGCCACTAAGAAGTAAAAAGTTTATTGATTCTCTTGTTGAGACATGAGAGTCATCGCGGCGGTCCGCGCCAGGAAAGAAACTCTTTCCACTAAGTTGCGACGCATTACTGATGCAGCAACCAAGCGCGGGCCGTCATGTATTTCGCAAGCAAATGTCAAAACATCATCATCAATCGCAACACAAGTAGCAGCTCCCTGAATCTCAGTTCCGATACCAACGGATTCACGTAGTTCAAGTTGAATATCTCGCAAAACAGTTGATTCACCATTTTCTAGAAACTCTGCAAGCGCTGAATTGCAAGCGCTCTCCATCAAAGTAATCAAGAAACTATTGGAGAGAATTGGCATATCGCCACTGCCATGAGCCAATGAGGTATCACCGGGTCGCACCACCATCTGTGAAATGCCGACCGCTCCGACCACTGATTCGTATTGCATCAGCGTTTAACTTAGCAGGGGTTTATTGATTAAAAGGGAAAATCGCGTCTGATTTCGTGGGAAGTTTCAATTTCGATTTGGGTTTGTCCGTCGATAGTAATTTCGGTTCTACGGTATTGGGTAATAATTTCTGTTTGGCTATAACCGGCCAATTCCGCAATTTGCAACTCTTGTAGCTGCTGGGCAATGCGGTCTTGCAAAGCTGACGGCGCGGTCTCGCAGCAGGATCTTGATAAAAGCGAACGGATCAAACTCAAAGCCTGTCGCTCAGTCTCAAACTGCATGCGACATCCTTCGCACTCTTGCAAATGGAAAGCAATCTGATTGAAAGTTGCAGAGTCTTCAATTTCATTATCAATGAAAAGGATTAATGAGTCACGGCAATCATTGCATTGAAACTGACTCATTTTGCACCCCCTTTTACATAGCCACGTTCGCGGGCATAATCCGCCAACTTCTCTCGCAACTGTTTGCGACCACGGTGTAGTCGAGACATGACGGTTCCTGCAGGCACTCCGACGATCTCAGCGATTTCCTTGTAAGAGAATCCTTCAACATCTGCCAGGTAAACCACCATGCGAAACTCTTCGGGAATTTGCGCTAACGCATTTTTGATATCGCTGTCCGGAAGATTTTCTAAAACAACATCCTCAGTGGACTTACCTTGATCGCTAGTGTGGGAAGAAGCTTCCGCTAATTGCCAATCTTCCAACTCAGAATCTGAAGTCTGCGGACGGCGTTGATCTTTTCGATAGTTATTAATAAAGGTAGTTGTTAAAACTCTATAGAGCCAAGCCTTCAGATTTGTACCTGGCTCAAATTGATGAAATGAGGTGTAAGCCTTGGCATATGTATCTTGAACTAAATCCTGCGCATCTTCTGGGTTTCTTGTGTATCTCATTGCAGCTGCGTATAGCTGATTCATATATTGCAAGGCATCTCGCTCGAAGCGTTTGGTTCGTTCTGCTGCAGTTTCTTTTTCGCGATCGACACGCACCAACTCTCCAGCGCTGCTGGAGTCGGGTGTCGAAATCTCGGTTGGCATCGCATCCAAGGTTATAGCCACAGCGGTCTAACCCGCACTTTGGCCGATTTATTCCCTCTAAAAGAGAGTTTCCGGAACGGTCTCGATTGGTTCAATCAACTCCGGGCCGTTATTTCGAATGGAGTTTACAAAATCTGCCACAGGCCAAAAACGTAGATGCTGATCAGGGTTTTCGAAAATCATTAGCTTACGAACTTCATTAACATCTTGAATATCTGAGTCCATCCATTCACTCCAACGATCCCGAGGCAAGAACAGTGGCATCCGATTGTGAACTTTCGCTAATTGATTTACTGCATCACGAGTAAGAATTGCAACACTATCTTTGATTTCACCTTCAGGCGAAATCCATCGATCATATATTCCCGCAAAAGCTAAAAGTTTATTATCATCTCGTGAAATATAAACCGGTTGCTTTGTTTTGTATTCACCTAACTCTGTAGCCCATTCGTAATATCCGCTAGCCGGTACAAGACATCTGCTTCTTCTAAATGCATTTCTAAAAGTTGGTTTTTCGTGAACAGATTCCGAACGAGCATTTATTGCCTGAGACTGACTCTTTAAAGCATCTACTTTTGTTTTACTCCAAGGGGCTATCAGGCCCCATGAAGCAATTTCAATTTTCTGATTCTTGATAATGTAAATATCTTGCGTTGGTTTGATATTCCAATCAACCGGCAAGCTCCGGTCCGGTGCGGCGTTGGTCGAGAACTCCTCCGCGATATCGGTAAGCATCGCTGATAGGGCAAAACGACCGCACATGCTCCTAATCTATGTCCTAGACTTCTCTATATGTCGCAAGAACTATGGAGTGCTCCGTATCGCGGGATGAAACCCGTTAATTCCACGGTGAGCATTCCAGGCTCCAAATCGGTGACAAACAGAGCTTTAATCCTCAGCGCATTAGCTAGTTCACCTTCAATTCTTCATAAACCACTTCGATCTCGCGATACCGAATTAATGATGCAAGGTTTAAGAGCCCTTGGCGTTGATATAACTGAGCAGACAAATGATTTAGGTGAAGAAACTTGGAAAGTCACACCTGCGGCTCAGCTTTTTGGACCTGCTTCAATCGATGTAGGAAATGCCGGAACCGTAATGAGATTCCTGCCTCCCTTAGCGGCACTTGCAAAGGGATTAATCAATTTTGATGGCGACCCGAGATCTTATGAAAGACCACTCGGGCCAGTAATCGCAGCACTTGAAAATCTAGGCGTGATTATTGATCATAAAAATCGATTCGCCTTACCGCTGACCATTAATGGTGCGGGCTCTATCCGTGGTGGTTCAATCGAAATTGATGCTAGTTCATCTAGCCAATTTGTTTCCGCACTTCTTCTGGTTGGTCCATCGATGAAGGATGGAGTTACTGTGAAGCACATCGGAGATAGTCTGCCTTCACAACCACACATCGATATGACAATTTCAATGCTGCGACAATTTGGTGCTGAAGTTGATGACTCAAATCCAGCACAGTGGAGCGTTAAACCAGGTAAGTTGCAGGGACAGGATCTAGTTATTGAGCCAGATCTTTCAAACGCAGCTCCATTCATGTCTGTTGCAATGGTGTGCGGTGGTTCTGTGACTATCTCAGACTGGCCCAAATCAACAACTCAACCAGGTGATCAGCTACGTAGTATTTTTTCGCAAATGGGTGCCAGTATCGAATTAAATGAAAAAGGTTTGACAATCACAGGTGGTAAAGAAATAAAAGGTATTGATATTGATTTACATGACGTCGGTGAGTTAACACCTTCAATCGCTGCGGTTGCAGCTCTAGCTAATACCCCATCATCGCTCAGAGGAATCGGACATTTAAGGTTGCATGAAACTGATCGTTTATCGGCGTTACAGCAAGAAATTAACAATTTAGGCGGAGAAGTGACTGAGGAGCAAACCGCAATTCACATAAACCCCAAACCACTGCATTCTGGAGTTTTTCACACCTACGAGGATCACCGGCTGGCAACTGCGGGGGCTGTGCTTGGTTTAGCTATAGAAGGTGTCCAGGTAGAAAACATTTTAACTACACGCAAGACATTGCCTGATTTTCCGGGCCTTTGGAGCGCAGTACTTAATGGCTAAAGCTAATGACTAACGCTAATGACTAGACGCCGCCCGGATGAGAGTGATGTTCGTATTCGTCCATCACGTTCAACTCGGCCGCGCAGTAAAGATCGGCCCACTCATGAAGATGCGGTACCTGCACAGGTAATCACGGTGGATCGTGGTCGGACTTTATGCCGTCTATCCTCTGGTTTAGAAGTCAGCGCAATGAAAGCGCGTGAACTTGGCAAAAACTCGGTAGTTGTCGGAGACCAAGTTGGATTAGTCGGTGATGTATCTGGCAAAGATGGAACTCTGGCTCGCATTGTTTCAGTAAGCCCAAGAAAAAATTCTTTATCCAGAACGATTGATGATGCTGGCGCATTTGAAAAAACCATTGCTGCAAATATTGACCAGATGTTGATTGTCGTTGCTTCAGCAAATCCAGAGCCACGACACGGCTTCATAGATCGTTGTCTTGCTGTTGCTTACGATCAGGGAATTACTCCAATCATCGTTATGACCAAAAGAGATTTGGCTGACCCGAGTGAGTTTTTGAAAACTTATGATTCATTGGATGTGAAACATTTTGTAGTGCAAAGAGGTGACGACTTATCTGAGTTAATTAAACTCTTAGCAAATAAGGAATCAGTTCTAATCGGTCATTCCGGTGTCGGAAAATCAACTTTAGTAAATGCGCTAACCGGAGAGGATAAACGAGCCACCGGCGATGTTAACGATACAACTGGAAGGGGTCGTCATACCTCCTCCAGCGCTATCGCTTTTGACATCTCAAATGAAAACGGGATGATTATCGACACCCCTGGTGTTCGTTCATTTGGACTAGAGCACGTTGATCGCTCCAGAGTGATTAGCTCTTTTGTGGAGTTGGCCTCCGTCATTGCTACCTGTCCTAAAAACTGCTCTCATGATGAAGAGAAATGTGGCTTAAATTACTATGTTTTGGAGCACCCAGAAGCGGTGCAGCGCATAGCTGGACTACGTCGACTGCTCAATACAACTTCGCATCCGATAACCTAAGCTCCTTATGAGTTATCCGGGTGACTTGTTTAGCGATGTTGAACTACTCAAGGTCTTAGCAGATGCCAGTGATGAGATTTCCTTTGACCGATTTCATGCCCAAGATTTAGTCATTGAAACTAAACCAGACGCCACCCCGGTTACGGATGCAGATCGCGCCGTCGAAAACAAGATTCGTGAGATTTTGGCAAATGAACGCCCAGCAGATTTTATTGTGGGAGAAGAGTTTGGCAGTCCTAATCAAATCGCTTCAGGAACTCGATATTGGGTTATTGATCCAATAGATGGAACAAAAAACTTCTTGCGCGGTGTTCCAATCTGGGCAACTTTGATCGCATTAGTAGAGCGGAATGAAAGCGGTTCAGATCGGGTTATCGCAGGTATGGTTTCATCACCCGCGTTGTTTCGTCGCTGGTACGCAGGACTCGGTTTTGGAGCTTTTACAGAGGTAAATGGCGGTCCAGCAACTCAGATCTCAGTTTCTGGAGTAAAGAATTTAGCTGATGCTTCACTTTCTTTTTCAGATTTAGTTGGCTGGGGTGAGAGACGCGAGCGATACATGTCATTTATGGAAAAGGCTTGGCGGGTGCGTGGCATCGGCGATTTTTGGTCCCACATGTTAGTTGCAGAAGGCGCAGCCGATATTGCCGCCGAACCAAGTTTGGCGCTTTGGGATATGGCGGCGGTTGCAATTGTCGTAACTGAAGCTGGGGGAAGATTTAGTGATTTAGAAAATAATCCAGGACCTTTTGGTAAGAGTGGAGTATCTACAAACGGGCACCTACATGACCTCTTCATTTCTGCCGTATCGGAGCGCAGTTAATATGTCAGAGCAAGAATCTTTAGAGCAGGTAGACCTATCAATCTCAGGAATGACCTGTTCATCCTGTGTTGCCACCGTTGAGAAATCATTGAATAAAGTGCCTGGGGCCCGCGCCACTGTCAACTTAGCCACAGAAACAGCCCACATTTTGGTGCCCGAAGGCACCTCGCCACGATCACTCATCGACGCAGTAACAAAAGCTGGATACACCGCAAAGATTCGAACTGATGAGATGGAGAGCTTCTCTCGTTCACGGGGTATGGGAGTAAGAGTCCTGCTATCCGCATTATTAACAATTCCTGTAGTTGTTCTATCTATGTGGCATTCAATTCATTACGAATTAGATGCATTCATTCTGGAACAACTTCGCAACTTCAACATTCCAGCTCCACTTTATTCTGCGACTGGTTGGTTAGTGATTGGGTTAACCGCTCCAGTAGTCCTCATTATTGCTTGGCCAATTCATCGAGCTGCAATTAGAAATTTAACCCATCCAACTATGGATAATCTGATTTCACTTGGTGCACTCAGTGCATTTATCTGGTCTATTTATGCCAATTCAACAGGCGCTGGAGATATTTACGCCGAAGTTGCAGCATCGGTAGTTACCTTTATTGTCTTGGGAAGATATCTGGAATCTCGGGCAAAAAAACGTGCCGGTTCTGCATTAGCTCATTTACTGTCTTTAAACCCTAAAGAGGTAACAATCATTCGCGGTGGCGAAGAGGTCCGAGCACCAATTGCCAATCTTCAAATTGGAGATAGATGCGTGGTTCGTCCTGGAGATCGCATACCGACAGATGGAGTTATCGTTGAAGGTGTTAGTGCGGTAGATAACTCGCTTTTAACCGGTGAATCACTTCCAGTTGATGTTCATCCAGGATCAACAGTTATCGCCGGAGCCATCAACACCTCTGGTCGATTGGTTATCGAAGCAAAAAGAATTGGTAATGACACAGAGTTGGCCCGTATTACAAAGATGGTTTTAACCGCGCAAGGTGAAAAAGCGCCGATTCAAAAGCTGGCTGATCGAATTAGCTCGGTTTTCGTTCCCATCGTTATTTCCTTATCGATCGCCACTTTTGCGGCTTGGTACCTACTGGATAACTCGCTTCAGGATTCGGTTCGGGCGGCAGTTGCCCTGTTAGTTATCGCCTGTCCATGCGCTTTGGGGTTGGCTACACCGGTGGCGTTACTTGTAGCCACTGGAAAAGGGGCAGCTAACGGAATCGTTTTGCGTAAAACTTCATCTCTGGAGACTGCGCCAAAAATTACAACTGTAGTTTTGGATAAAACTGGAACCCTAACCACCGGAATCATGAAGGTTCAAAACGTCACAATTCCTGATCTAGGGAAAACCGCCCCCGCTATTACAAAACATGATCTTTTGATGGCGGTTCATGCTTTAGAAAATGAAAGCTCGCATCCAATTGCAGGAGCTATCTCCCGCCACTTAACGGAACAAGGTATTGGTAGAAAGTCTGTATCAGAGTTTATTGACACACCAGGTCAAGGAGTTGCCGCTCGAGTAAATTTTGGTGAGATTCAGATGCCTGTTTTGATTGGTACTCCAGAATCAATTCGAAAGGCCACATTAAATCTGCATCCAGAGATTGAAGCTGCTATTTCAGCGGCTAGGTTGCGGGGCAACTCAATTGCAGTGGTCGCAATCGATGGTGTCGCTGTAGCAGTTTTCGAAGTTGGAGATACTTTAAGAGTTGATGCCGCTGAAACCATTAAAGCTTTCCAGAATCGCAAGATTCAAACCTGGTTAATAACCGGCGATAACGAAGCCGCCGCGTATCAAATTGCCCTTGAAGTTGGAATTCCAACTAAGAATGTAATTGCCCTAGCTACACCAGAGCGCAAAATCTCCAAGATTAAAGAGTTAAAAGCAAATGGTGAAAAAGTTTTGATGATCGGCGATGGAATTAATGATGCCGCGGCGATTGCAGAGGCTGATTTGAGCATGGCTCTTGGTACCGGAACTGATACCGCAATTGCAACAGCTGACATCACCTTGCTACGAGGAACTCTAGGAACTGCTATTTCCGCATTAAATCTAGCCAAAAATACCCTGAGAATTATCCGAACAAATCTGGGGTGGGCCTTTATTTATAACGTTATTGGCATTCCAATTGCAGCTCTTGGCATGTTGAATCCAATGTATGCCGGCGGCGCGATGGCTGCTTCAAGTCTTTTAGTGGTCCTTAATTCGCTAAGGCTTAATCGCACCACTACGCTCGCGGCGTGAATTTAACTACCGAAACCTGGCTATTAACTGTTGCACTCATCGTAGGTCTATTACTTTTTGACCTTCTAACATCAACGCGTAAAGCGCATGATGTTTCATTCAAGGAAGCGACCTTCTGGTCGATTTTTTACATCGCTGTTGCGATCATTTTCGGAGCCTGGGTTTGGGGTGAATTCGGTAGCCAATTCGGAAAAGAGTATTTTGCCGCTTACATAGTTGAGAAATCTCTATCGGTAGATAACCTCTTTGTCTTCCTTATTATTTTGACAAACTTTGCCGTTCCTTCGATTTATCACCAACGCGTTCTCATGGTGGGAATTGTGCTGGCGCTATTTATGCGCGCGATTTTCATCGCACTTGGCGCCGCAGCTCTACAGGCTTTCTCATTCACCTTCGTAATATTTGGTGGAATTTTGCTTTGGACCGGTATCAAACTCTTTCAGCATTGGGATGAAGATCCAGACCCCCAAAACAATCCAATTGTTAAGTTTGCTCAGCGCAAGATCCCATTCACCAATGAGTATCACGGTGGAAAGATTTTCATAAAGGAAAACGGAAAGCGCATCGCTACCCCACTACTTCTCGTGATGTTGGCTATCGGCGCAACTGATTTACTATTTGCTCTCGATTCAATTCCAGCAACCTTTGGCGTTACACAGGAGCCATTCCTGGTGTTTGCAGCTAACGCTTTTGCATTGCTTGGTTTGCGTGCGCTTTACTTCCTAATTAAGAACTTAGTAAACAAGCTCATTTACCTTTCAATTGGCTTGGCCTTTATTCTCATCTTTATCGGAATCAAGCTCGTTATGGTTTGGGGTCACGAGAACTGGGATGCGGTTCCAAAGATTTCCACCAACTTCTCACTTGTCGTCATTGGAACCATCTTGCTGATTTCAACGGTTGCAAGCTTGATCAAATCCAAGAAGGATCCAACTGCGATCGGCCATGCAGGCCGCATGTCAGATCCCAAAAAGGATGAAGATAAGTAATACGAGTCCAAATTAAAAAGCGCCTAGAGAAATCTAGGCGCTTTTTTTGTAGTAGCGGGGGCAGGATTTGAACCTACGACCTCTGGGTTATGAGCCCAGCGAGCTACCGAGCTGCTCCACCCCGCGTCGGATGTCCTAATCGTAGAGGCGTAATGCGATTACGCCAAAACGATGATTCCGAGCCGAGCGGTATTAGCGACGTTGCGCTGCTACCGCCGCCTCAATAGCTGCCTTCAAGCGATCCTGTGCTTTGCCGTAGGCGGTGAAATCACCTTTAGCAAGCGCGGCTTGTGCATCTGACAATGCCTTCTGTGCACTAGCAAGTGCGTTGGCCAGATCGGTATTTGTTCCCGATGATGAGCTTCCGCCGCCAGTTGAAGGTGTAACTGTTGTGGTTCCAGAGTTTCCACCAAAGACTTGATCTAATGCACCTTTGAGTGTGTCATCAAATCCAATCTTTTCTCCAAAGGAAACCAAAACCTTTTGCAGCAATGGATATGCAGCAGCGTTCGCTGTTGCGCGAACATAAACCGGCTGAACATAAAGCAATCCGCCGCCGACTGGAAGTGTTAACAAGTTTCCAAGTACAACATCAGATCCACCCTGTCGCAGGAGTGAAAGTGACAATGCAACATTTGGATTTGCTTCAAAGTTTGATGCGACCTGAGAAGGTCCTGCGATATTGGTTGAACGTTGCAACTGCAATACCGTGAACTTTCCATAATCAGGACCTGGATCAGAGTTAACTACTGCAAACGCAGATAAGTTCTCACGACCACCACGCGGTACAAATGGAGTAGTTAATGAGAAGGATGCTTTCTTCTCTCCTGGTAACTGCAGGGTGTAGTAATACGGTGGCTGCGCACCAGCGTTTGCGCCAAGAGTGGAAGGATCACGAGGAACGCGCCAGAAATCCTGTCCACCGTAAAACGCATTGGCATTTTTCACGTGATAAAGCGAGAGCACATCACGTTGTACGCGGAATAGATCCTCTGGATATCGCACATGCGAGACAAGTTGTTCTGACATCTCAGACTTTTTCTTTACAACACCTGGGAAAACCTTCATCCAAGATGCAAGCACCGGATCCTTCTCATCCCATGCGTAAAGAGTGACAGTTCCGTCATAAGCATCAACTGTGGCCTTAACTGAGTTACGGATGTAGTTGATTGTTGAGTTAGGAACTGCGGTCAATGGATTTGTATTGATGTTTAGGGCATCGGTAGTTGCTCCGGAAACGTCAACAGTTCTGGAGTATGGATAGCCAGAGCTTGTGGTGTATCCATCAATAATCCAAACGATTTTATTGTCAATAATCGCTGGATATGGATCTCCATCCAACTTCAACCAAGGTGCAACCTTGGCTACGCGCTCACGAGGAACACGGTCAAAAATGATTTTCGAATCCTCGTTAATCAGGTTAGAAAGCAACATTCGCTGCTCTTGATATTTAATGGCAAACAACAAACGAGAGAAAATGGAGCCCATAGGAACTCCACCTTTTCCTGTGTAGGTGTAGTTCTTCTGCCCATTTGCCGATGCATCATCTGGATAATCAAACTCAACAGCTTCACCATCAGTTGTTCCACCGATGATTGAGTACTCCGGATTGTTCTCGCCAAAGTAAATACGTGGTTGGAAATCTCCCAGTTTGCCCTTTGGTGGAATATCACCAACGGTAAAGACTGGCTTTCCATCTACATCCTGCGTATTGCCGAATGCGCCAACAAAACCAAAGCCATGCGTGTAAACCAAATGATCATTAATCCAGTTACGGTTTGGGTTACCTTCAATATTGATTTCACGAACGGCAACAACCATGTCGCGGGTCTTGCCATCAATTGTGTAACGGTCGATATCTAGTGACTCATTAAAGGTGTAGTAAGGCTTAATTTGTTGTAACTGTCTAAACGTAGCCGAGAGAACATTTGGATCCATTAGACGGATATTTGAAATGGTAGCCGCATCATCAGAAAGCTGTCCGGCAGAGGTATCAACCGTTGCTGAATAATCAACAACATTTACTTTATCCAGGCCATACGCAGCGCGGGTATTTTCAATATTGCGCTGAATAAATGGTGCCTCTTTTGAGGATTCGCTTGGTTTTACTTGGAACTGTTGCACCAAACTTGGATAAACACCAGAAATCAAAAAGGAAGAAATTCCTAGTAATGCAACACCAGCAGCTGGCAAAACCCAGGAACGGCGAATGATGTTGGCAAAGAACAACAGGGCGCAGAGCGCTGCAATTCCAGTCAAAATAGCTTTTGCCGGCAGAACAGCATTCACATCTGTGTAGGTCAAACCGGTAATCAGACCTTCATCGCTGGTAGCAAGTGCATATCGATCTAACCAATATGCAACCGCTTTGGCAGCAACGATAAAACCAAGTAGAACTGAAAGCTGTACTCGCGCCGCAACTGTAGTTCTATCATCACGAACTTGCGGGCGAATTCCGCCGTAAACATAATGAATTGCGACCGCCGCAATTGTGGCAAGAATCAGAGTGGAAATTACCCAACCCACAATTGACTGCCAAAATGGCAAAGTAAACATGAAGAAGGAAATATCTTTACCAAATTGCGGATCTTTAACGCCAAATGGTGTTGCGTTTGAATAAAGCAACCAGCTCTCCCAGAGTCTGGTGCCGGCCATTCCAGCAAAATAGAAAAGAGCTATAGAAATACCAATTAAGCCAACTTTGCGCAGCGGTTCAAGTTGTGCGCGATATCGCTCTAGGTTGTCGGCTTCAACTGTAAGTGGAACGTAAATTGGGCGCTTCTTATAAGCGATATAAATATTCGCAGTAATAATGATTGAAGTTAAGAAACCAAAGATTAGAAACAGCGCGATGCGTGTAGTTAGCAGCGTGGTCCAAACTTCACTGTAATCGACGGAGCGGAACCAGAGAAAATCTGCATAGAAGCCGCTAAGTGAAACAAGAACTACCGCCAGAACCGTCAGGATGATTACGGTTAGAGGTAGCGCACCGATTTTGCGTGGCCCCTGACTGGCTGGATCTCTTGGTGGAAAGCGGAAATTACGGAATGGATTATCTGGATTATCGCCAAAAGTCATAGGGCGAGATTAGCCAACTCCCTCAAGGTAGGGAATTCGAGATTTACCAGCTATTACTTCCAGTTAGGACACTTCGAATGCTTAAAGTTGTCTGGGGCTCTCAAAGCCGCAATTGCTTCCTCAAGAGTTGAGACCGGGATTACTTTTAAGCCCTTAGGTATGTTTTTCATGTCCGGACAGTTCTCTCTTGGCGCCAAGAAAATGCTCGCACCGATACGGGAGGCGCCAATCATTTTTTCTTCAATGCCGCCAATTCCACCCACCCGGCCAGATGCCGTAATTGTTCCAGTGCCGGCAACATTTCGCCCGCGAAGCAAATCTTCTGCGGTTAACTTCTCAATAATTCCAACCGCAAAAATCATTCCCGCGCTTGGACCTCCAACTCCAGAGAGATTGAAATCAACATCAATTGGGAAACGAGCGGTGGTTCCGACAAGAATGCCAATGGCCGGTTTTACTTCACCTGTTGATTCAGTTAGCTCTTGATTCTCCACTAATTTAACTTGGAAGTTCTTTCTTTCAATTTCACCCGACTTGTTTTCCCGGTCTACTGAAATTGATAAAATGTCACCGACCTTTTTATTGCTATAGGAAGTGCGAATCTCATCGATATCCTCAATCTTTTTCCCATCGATCTCCATGATGAAATCGCCCTCTTGTAGCTTGCCATTTGCGTCGGAGTACTTCCGAATACCACTTATGAAATAAAGTTCTTGGAACTCATAACCGAGATAACGCAGCGCAGCGGCTGTGGCCGTCGCTTGCGAAGTTTTCATTTCGCTGCGGTTATCGCGGTTGATTACCTTGGCGGGTTGTACCGGCGGATATACAGAGTCTCGCGGCAAAACAACATGAGGACCCATCGCCCAATTAACAATAGTTTCTGCACCAAATACTGGTGAATCAGGATTGGTAACCAGAATCGAAGTTATAAAAAGTTTTCCATTTACTGGATAAGTCTTAACATCATTGACTTGGATAATTCTGCCGCTGACATTGTCCGGAACTCCAGGTTTGAAAAATACAAATGGGATAGGAGCCAACAACGTCGCTAATGTTAAAAGGTAAAAAAAGAACTTAGCGGGAAAAGGCCAGCGATAGCGCAGCGGGGAGATTGATTTCACTGCCAATTATCCTTACTCAGGTTTCTTAAATGAATCTTGGAATTTCTTGAACTTTCCAACGGAACGTTCAGTTTGGTTTTCGTACTTATCTTGAAATCGGGTGACCCATAATGCATATAGCAGCGCGCCTACAAGGGCGGTCGAAGGAATGATCCACCAAAACAATGCAGACAGCGCGGGCGTGTCAGCAGCTTGAATTGATGCGGCAATCATGGGCACAGCCTAGGCTAGGAAATAAATCCGCGCGTCCGATTGTTCTCGAGAATACCGTCACAATTGTTTGACCTTAAAGTTTCAAAATTTATGGGAGGTTTTCATGCCAGGGTTCGGTTTCGGCCCCGATTCATCAGATCCAAATGAACCTGATAAAAACAACCCTTTTGGTGAAATCTTCCAACAGTTTGCCGGAATGGGTTTGAATCTTCCCGGCTTAATGGCAGCGCTCTCGGGTCAATCATCTCCCAGCGCATTATCCAAACAAATGATTCGTGACATCTCGCGAAAGTTCCTATCCGCTCATGGCGAAACTCCAGTAACAGTTCAAGATTTGGTTGCTATTAAGGAAGCTTTTGATATTGCAGATCTCTGGATTAATGAGGCTACTACCTTTCCAAATCTGGTAATCCCTGATACCTGTGCGCTAAGTCGTCGAGATTGGATCGATTCCACCCTTGCAGGATGGGAGGAGTTAACAACCCCATTGGTTGATGGAATGTCACAAGCGATGTCACAAATGTTGCAGGAAACTTTGGGACAGGAAAATGAGAACTCTGGATTTGAAATTCCAGGAATGAGCGGAATGAAAATTCCACAATCAAGTATTGCGGCCATCATGGGAACTTTTATGAGTTCAATGTTGAGCACCCAGCTTGGCCAAACAATTGGCAATCTCTCAACCACGGTGACCGGAGCCAATGATGTTGCGCTTCCTTTAACCTCACCAATCCGCCCCCAATTGATTCCACAAAATGTCGTGCAATGGGGCAAAGATCTTGAGATTCCCGAAGCAGAGATCCGTATCTACCTTGCACTTCGCGAGATTGCAGCCGCACGACTTTTTGCTGCAACGCCATGGCTTCGTGATTACGTTAGAGATTCCATAGCGCATTATGGAAAAGGAATTCGCGTCGACATAAATGCAATTACTCAGCAGGCCGAAGATGCGATGAACTCTGGCGCACTTGATCCATCAAATCCAGAATCAATGACCATCGCGCTATCTGGCGGAATGTTTACACCCGAGGAGACCCCCGCACAGCGTGCAGCGGTCGAAAGATTGGAAACGGTGTTGGCATTGATTGAAGGTTGGATTGATGCGGTTGTAACTGGGGCGGCTGGAGATCGACTGCCTTCAATGATCAAGCTACGTGAAACTCAACAACGAAGAAGAGCAACCAACTCCCCAACTCAACAATTGTTTGCCACATTAGTTGGTTTAGAGGTTTCACCTCGTCGCACTCGAGAGGCGATTGCATTTTGGGAAAAAATCGCGAAATTGAAAGATGTTCAAAGCCGAGATCAGATTTGGGAAGATGCGGTTTTGTTGCCAACTGCGAATCAACTCACGGATGCTGAGGGTTTTCTGAAAAGCCGCACGATTCCTGATGATTTATCAGGTCTGATTTAGCTCAACTTAAAAAAACTTTAAAAGCGAAGACCCCGGGCGCACAATTCTTTATCTGCCTTCCCCTTGCAGATAATGAACGGTTATCCGAGGTCTTCGTGTGCGCAAAGTACGACACTTGGATACCAATAATCAACTTTCAAAATCGAGTTTCTTGAGCATCAATCATTACCACTGGAGGTAAAGTTGTGATTGAGTGTTTCTCAAGGAGAGGTTTAGGTGTGGAAAACTTTATTCAAGAGGAGTTTTTCGACACTAACCTCGACCAGGTGCGCACCAAAACCTCAAAACCAAGCTCGGAGGTAAAGATTCCTGGTACCGAACTAACCGGAGGCGCGGAGATTCGAGTCATCCGTAGTTCAAGACGCAAAAAAAGCATCGGTGCTTACCGCGAACAGGGCGCGATTGTGATTTCCGTCCCTGCTCGACTTCCTAACAGCAAGGTGAGCGCGGTCATACCCGAGCTGGTCGAAAGAATTTTGGTGAAAGAGGCCAAAGAGAAATTTACCGATGCTCAGTTACATGAAAAAGCCCTACAACTTCTCGATAAATATTTGCCCGAGTTCACAATCACCCCGGCATCGGTCACCTGGCGTGCCATGAATGAACGTTGGGGCTCCTGCACCACAGTGGATCGCACAATTCGAATCTCAGATCGCCTTAATGGTGCTCCCGAGTATGTTGTGGATTACCTATTAGTTCATGAGCTGATTCATCTGATGATCCCTGACCATGGCCCTGGGTTTGAGGCCCTGTTAGCCCGATTTGAGGCATCTGAGCGTGCCAGCGCTTATCTGGATGGGTATGAGGCGGGAGCGAGCGGCTAACGGCCCCAACCCCTCGATTTGAGCGTGCTCCGAGTGGAAAAAGATGGGTTTTTGAGCGTGGGCTATGCGTGTCTACGCATGTGACGGGGGTATCGTGAGCCTATTCGCAGACACTCCAAGCGCTGCGAGGATCGGAGGAAGCTATGGCAGAGACATATAAAGGTGAGGCTTATTGCGTAAAGTGCAAAGAGAAGCGTCAGTTCGAAGGAACTGTAAAGGTCTCCGACTCTGGTCGTCGTATGGCACAGGGCATCTGCCCCACATGCGGCACTAAGGTCAACCGCATTTTGGGCAAAGCCTAAATCACCAGAATTACAGAGAGCGCTCGTGCGATTTGCACGGGCGCTTTTTTAATTTCTTAAATGCACGCAAGGTGCTCATTAAGTTACCGAGACCACATTCTTTAAGGGTTAATCAACAAATTAAGGTTTGCCGCAACGAGGAAAAGATTGCTGTGAAACATCATCCGGCATGGCGATTCGAGCAGCTCTCAAAAAATCTGTCCGCGTTTATCAACTCCCAAAATCTTCAACACTCACCGTCGGCACTGCAACTCACTTCGCGCAACTTCCCGCCCAATGGGCAGGGGTTGCTACCGCTCGCATCCTCGAGCTTCTAGATGGCCGGCGCTGCGAATCACAGATTTCCACAATTAGCGGAGTCGCACCTGAGCAAATTGTGGACTTGCTCAAAGAGCTGCAACGTCACGACCTAATCGATTTACACCGCACCCCAATTTCGTATCTTGAGCGGTACAACCCCGCCTCCGGCACTGTCGAGAAGCTAATCGATACTGAAAGGTTCCCGAGTGATTACGCAATCCAAACTTTTTTGAATCGAATCGAGGTGGAATGCGATGCCGCCACTTTCAATTCCGGGGATATTGATGGCGGCAGGTCCGCGGTCTTGGCGCGAAGAGATTTTTCAATTCTGATCTTTGGCAGAGGTCGCATGGTTAATGCTCTAGTGGGAATGTTGAGCGCAACTGGATTTACCCAATTCAGTGTCATTAATCGCTTACGCTCTAGACATCCAGCGTTGAAAATTACTGAAACCGATATGGCTGGTGGATTCATAACCATGAGACACATCGGACAATCGAGAAGAAAAACAATTGAAGAGATAAAGAATGCTGCGGCCTTATTTGATGAAGCAGCTTTACCAATCGCCAAGCCGAATTTAATAATCTGTATTGGGGCTCCTGCACCAGATGCGTTGCAGAGATGGATTTCGGAAGGTACGCCACACTTACTTATTGAGAGTTATTCCAGCGCTGAAGTTCGCGTCGGGCCCTTAGTTATTCCGGGCAAAACCCCTTGCTATCGCTGCTTGCAGCTTGCTGAAATCAATGCCTTCCCAGCACTCGCTAATTCCGATGCAAAAGCAGAGTTCCAAGAGGTTGGAATTGCGCTGGGTTTTGCAGTAGCCAGCTCAATAGTTGCCGACATCACTCAAATCTCAGCCACCGGCAAAAGTGTGTTTCTTGCGACATCAATTACCTACTCAATGCGAAGTTTTCATCGACCACAACGCACAAATTGGAGCTCACATCCAGGATGTGGTTGTAGCTGGAGTTGATTTCAACTCGCGGGAAAACTCACCCTAAAAGAGAATGCTCCTGTGACCGACCAAATCCCCAAGACCACGAGCAAGCGCAGCGCCAAGCTGGCAAGCATTCCGCTATCAGTTGCGGGCCGTGGTGCAATCGGATTCGGCAAGCAACTCATTGGCCAATCCCCTGACTTTGCATTTGGTGATCTTCAGGAAAAAACCGCAGAACAGGTTTTCAAAGTTCTTGGCGAACTAAAAGGCGGCGCGATGAAGTTCGGTCAAGCGCTCTCAGTTTTTGAAGCTGCACTTCCAGAAGACATTGCCAAGCCTTATCGTGAAACCCTGGTCAAGTTACAAGAGTCGGCGCCTCCACTTCCGGCACGTGTAGTTCATAAAGTACTTGCTAAAGAGTTAGGTGAAGATTGGCGCGATAATTTTTCAGAGTTTAATGACACACCAGCGGCATCTGCATCAATTGGTCAGGTTCACAAAGCAGTTTGGAAAGATGGCAGAACGGTTGCAGTAAAGGTTCAATACCCCGGAGCCGCTGAGGCTTTAATCTCAGATCTAAATCAAATCCAACGTTTCGCAAAAATCTTTCAATTGGTTTTGCCGGGCTTGGAAATGAAACCTCTTTTGGAGGAGCTGCGGGCCAGAATTATCGAAGAGGTTGATTATCGATATGAAGCAGAGGCGCAAACCGCCTGTTGGAACGCCTTCGAAAATGACCCTGACATTGCAATACCTAAAGTAGTGCAAGCAACTGATCGAGTGTTGGTGAGTGAGTGGCTAGAAGGAACTCCGCTTGCTAAGGTGATTGAAAAAGGTAGCCAAGAAGAGAGAAACAACGCTGGAATTCGTTTGGCCCGTTTCCATTTCACCGCTCCTACTCGCGCAGGCTTGTTGCACGCAGATCCTCATCCTGGAAACTTCCGAGTATTAGCTGATGGGCGTTTAGGTGTTCTCGATTTTGGTGCCTGCAATCGCCTGCCAAATGGTTTTCCAGAACCATTCAAACGTTTGCTGCGTAATGCGTTAGAGGGCGATGCGATTGCTTTGTACAACGGTTTTAAGGAAGATGGATTTATCTTGGCCGATGTCGATGTAGATCCACAGCTGGTTTTGGATTATCTACTTCCGCTAGTGGAACCGCTTCGCACTGAACACTTTGCCTACACCAGAGAATGGTTACGCGAGCAGAGCGTTCGAGTTGGGGATCCACGCAATCCCACCGCAAAAATCGGCTTCCAACTAAATCTGCCTCCGGAGTACGTTTTGATTCACCGCGTGACTCTTGGCACCACAGGCATATTCTGTCAGCTGCGCGCAGCTGGAAACTTCCGTGATGAAGCGCTTTCCTGGTTCCCGGAAATCACTCCATCACATCTTCAGGATTCGCTGGCTTAATTTTATTATCGTCGGGGTAAAGCAAATGTTGAATTTGCGCAGCAAATTCGATTTGCGTACCGATATAAGAAAATTAAGCAGAAGCAATCAAGCTTTGATTAAGTCGGGGACGTCCAGGAAGTCGCTTCGCCGCAATAACTACACCTTCTTCGAAGAGCTCTCCGCCCCATACACCGGCTGGCTCTTGTCGAGATAGTGCACCTTCCAGGCATTGCTTCTTAACCGGACAAGCAGCACAAAGTGATTTGGCGTAAGCAATCTCCTCACTCTTGTCAGAGAAGAAAATCTCTGGATCAGAGTTGTGGCATGGCAAGGTAAACGCATTGTCATCACCGTAGATGCCGGTTACTGCGTTAAGGCCGATCATGGCGTTTTCGCCCTCTGCCCAGCCTGGTACCAATAGCTCGCTGAAGAGAACTGTCATCGTTCTCACCTTTGCCTTTCATCCTGCTTGTTTGTTGTTAGTTATTTCTTGTTTGTTTCTATATCTGGTTTTTATTTCTGGTTTTATTAAGCAGATAAAGAAAAAGGGGCCCGAATCCTTGTGGATTCGAGGCCCCTGGGCTTCTTTATCGATTGTTATCCGATAGAGCTCCAGGTGCCGAATCCTTCGGCCTTGGCTGACTTGGTTGCAAAATAGTTGTAACCAAATGCAGGCATGAACCAATGGCGATGTGTTGTATTCATCGCTGTTGAAATGGTTCGTGCTGTTTTCATAGTTGTGGAAGGGTAATGCATTGATTGCAAAGCTGGCAACTGAGTTATTTATAGACCAGCTTCAGTGAGAAATGGGCTAGGTGCTCCACAGTAACTAAGGACCAGACTCTCCTGAGCCCTTGTAACTCCAACATAAAACAATCTGCGCTCTTCATCAGTCGGCTGATTACCCCAAGGCAGTACCTCTGAGCTCACGCCAGCTAAGTAAACCTTGCGCCATTCCAGACCTTTTGCGGCGTGCAAGGTTGCGAGTGCCACGCCTGGAAGGGTCGGCGGATTGTTCTGTTCAGCTCGATCCTCTAGTTCGCGTAAAAATGCTCGCAATGAGCTGGTGCCATCACTTTCTAACTCCCGGGCCAGCTGAGTGAATGCACGGACATACTCGCTTTCACCAAAAGGCTTCAGCGCATCGCGTAGATCAGCCAGCCAATCTCCTTCCGATAAAACAGAGGCGCTACGAATGGCCTTAATGATTTCTTTTACCTCTGGGCGGTTAAAGAACCGCTCTGAGCTGCGAATCTGATTTTCAATGCCTGATGCGGATAAAGTCGATTCGAAAATATCTAACTGCGCATTAGTTCTAGTTAAGACCGCAATTTCATGAGATGCAAAACCATTTGCTAAATCCTGCTTAATTAACTCAGCAACCCCTTGAGCTTCTTTTTCACTAGAAGCAAAAGAAATTGCTTGGGGTTTGTCGCCGTGTCCATTAATTGGATCTAGCTCATGGCCCAGATTCGCAGTTCGCAAAATAGTATTTGCAGTATTAATGATCTCTGGAGTCGAGCGGTATCCAGCGCTCAAACGAATTACTTCGGCTGCCGGATACTTATTTGTGAAGTTAAGTAGAAATGCTGGTGTCGCTCCGGCAAATGAATAGATGGTTTGGGCTGGATCTCCAACTACACAAATATCTTCTCTTTTGCCTAACCAAAGATCGAGCAACCGTTGTTGTAGCGGTGAAACATCCTGATATTCATCAACGGTGAAGTATCGGTATTGATCACGGACGCGATCTCTAACCTCACGCTCCTCCTCTAACATTCCGACTGTTAGTAGCAGGACATCTTCAAAATCAATCGCTCGCTCTTGCTTTTTTAATGACTCATAAGCTTCATAAACTCTCGCGATTTGAGTTGCATCAACTTTGTTATTGGAAATACGAATTGGTCTTGAGTAATCATCAACCGCTTTAATGTACTCATCTGGTGCTAGTCCAATTACCTTTGCCCACTCAATCTCACCTGCAACATCACGCAGAACTGAGTTGCTTTTTGTAGCGCTGATGTTGGCCCGATTTATGGCCTCTCCAATAAATCCGGTTTTAGTTGTGAGCAGTGAGGGGAATCGACCACCTAAGACTTGAGGCCAGAAAAACATAAGCTGCTTCAAAGCGGCAGCATGGAAGGTTCGGGCGGCAACATTTGGAACGCCTAAAGCTCGCAGCCGGGTGCGCATTTCCCCAGCAGCTCTTGCAGTGAAGGTCAGCGCCAAAATTCGCTGCGGATCAATTACACCGATATCTACTGCGTAGGCCAAACGATGGGTGATGGCTCGGGTTTTTCCAGTACCTGCCCCCGCAATTACGCAGACTGGACCACGAACCGCGGTTGCAACCGCGCGCTGATCTTCATCAAGTGCGGCGAGAATTTCCTCTGCTAACTGCGCCATGCTTCGCCGCCAGATAAATCTTGTGTTGCAGTCGGGCCATACCAATTATTAATCATTGCGCGGGCCACAGAAATCAGCGGCGGCATCAACAGTTCACCGGTTGAACTTTTTTGCTTTAACTCTTCTCTTGTTAGCCAAACAATCTCTTCAATCTCTTCACCATCTGCTTTAACGGTTTGCGGATTGGTTATTACCGCTTCGTAAGCAATCATGATCGAAGCTGGAAATGGCCACGGCTGAGAACCGAGATACCTCATCTCAGAAACAACTCCGCCGCACTCCTCCAAAACTTCACGGGATACGCAACTTTCAAATGATTCGCCCGGCTCAACAAATCCGGCAAAAGTTGAGAATCTTTTTGCGGGCCAAATCTTCTGTCGACCTAACAGGATTCGATCTGATTGATCCTTTACCAAAACGATAATTGCTGGATCAGTGCGTGGATGATGAGATGCTGCGCAAGAATCACATTCCCGCACCGCACCCGCCATAGTTACATGAGTTGTATCGCCACATTTCGCACAACGTTGGTGGGCTTCATGCCACTGTGTTAAAGCAAGGGCATGAACCGCAGCTCCAATCTGCAAATCATCTAATTGAGCACCGATGGTACGAAGAGATTTAAACTCCTCCGGAAATTCATTTTCATGAAACTTGTTGTGGCAGACAAAAAAAGGTTTTCCGGTTTCATCCAGGCCAAGAAAATACCGCTCACCTCTTGCCTCAGAGGGTGCCAAATATTTGAGTGAGTCACCTTCAGTTAGAAAGCGATCTCCCAGCATTTCAATGATCCCGGCACGCTGCCAAAGTTCATCCAATGCGCTTTGATCTGCGCGCAAATGAGCGGCGCGATCCAGCTTTGAGCGAGAAAGCGGCAGATTCAAAAGCATGGGGCGACCTTACTAGCCTTACCAGCTAGCCTCTACTTCATGGCTATTCCTGAAGGTTTCACCGTTACCTCATGGAATCTTTTGCATGGAATGGCAATACCGCCCACATCAAACTCCAACTTTCACAGCGCATTAGTTCAATTGCATGACTCGATTGATTTTGATGTCATCGCTTTACAGGAAGTTGATGTTCAACAAACTCGATCCGGAAATGGAAATCAAGTAAAAGAGGTCGCAGATTTAATTGGTGCCAAGTATTGGGCATTTGCTCCCTCTATGTATGGAACGCCCGGTGAAAAGTGGCACGGCGTTAAAGATGCCATGGTTTTTGATGAGAAATCTTCACTTCCAAATGATGCAATGTATGGAATAGGAATAGTTTCTAAAATGCCGGTAAAACGTTGGCATCGAATTAACCTTGGTAAAGCACCTCTTGGTATGCCACTTTTGGTGGCCGGAGAAAAACGGCCACAATTTATTTATGTTTCAGATGAACCAAGATCCGCTTTGGTAGCAGAGCTGGAAAATGGAATCTCAGTAACAACAACTCATCTCTCTTTTGTGCCAATCAAAAACGCACTTCAGCTTCGAAAGATTAGTAAATGGGTAGAGCAGCTACCAGGTATTCACATCATGACCGGAGATTTCAATTTGCCTTGGGGTTTGGGGCCAAAGATTTCTGGTTGGCATGATTTAGCGGTTGGCCCTACCTATCCATCCTGGAAACCCTCAATTGAGTTTGATTACATAATGAGTAAAGAGTTAACGCCAAAGGATGTTAAATCCCAGATCCATGAACATTACGGAGTAAGTGACCACAGAGCGATTTCTGTGACTTTACTTTAAGCAACATCAACTTTTCGACTGAGACTTTCCTTGTGGGTATTGAAAACACTCAACAACTCATTGCGCTTTGAATCCGGCATGGTGAAACTTGCAGCGTAAGCAGACCAGGCTTTTAACTGATTTAGGTTGGTGCAGCCGTGGAGCCTGGAAATCAGCGTCTCCCAATCACTTTTGGTGATTGGCTTTCGAGAATTAACCCTTGCTACCTTGGTCATCTCTTCTCGACTAGGACGCTTTCCTTTTGTAGCAAAGCCAAGATTTGCGAGGCATCTTCCAATACTTGAAGTTTCGCAATTTTCGCTGGCGTTGGAGCGATTAACCGGCGAGCTACCTTCAATCTCGGTAGCAAAGCCGGTTGATTGCGGACGGATATCCTCAGAGTTTGTGTAAGCCTCAGTTCGGCAGATCCATTCGATTCTGCCATCTGGTCTTTCAGTGCGTTGTAAATCGGTAAGCAATCTTCCCTGTGGATACTTCTGCCAAAAGGCACGGATACGATTTTCAACTGGTTCGTAATCATTCAAATTGAAATAACTCATTACTGACCCACCGCCATCTTTAGCTCTTCAGCCATTACCGCAGTTGGAGTTAAGGTTCCGGCACGGAGCGCTTCAGTCAAGACTTCTCGCCCGCCATTTAAGAAACGGGTAGCGATGTAGGAATCTCTAGAGTTAAAGGTTATGAAATCTAAAACCTCTCCCGTTCTTTTGTAAATAGCTTTGCCATCAACATTTTGAATTGATTCCATAACATGCTTTCGGAAGGATTCACGAACTGATTCCACAATCTCAAACTCGTAGTTATCTTTTACCCAATCAACAAAAGCTTTTTCATTTAATACCTCTGGAGAAACCCGCGGTTGAATCAGTGAAACCTTGGCTATCTCCTCGCCCTCTAATGCAGCTTTAGCGGAATCGGCGCCCACCTCTTCAAGAGCAGCAGCAAACTCACGTCTCAATCGATCCTTTGCCTCTTTTGCGGCATCAGCGATTAAAGTAATTGCTGAGAGTTGGAACGCTAGCTCTCTTAGATTCATGGTTGGTACCCCTCCTGCATCGGTATTTCTTGATGCAGGTGAGTACACAACTGACCACTGACAAAACCGCCTTTTATGCGGCAAAACAGCGTGTCTTAAGGTTTCTAGCCTTCTTGGTTAGCCCTCTTGATTGGCCTTTTTAGCTTTTGAGGTCATACGCGAACGCTCATTCTGATCAAGAATTACCTTGCGGATTCGTACATTGACCGGGGTTACCTCAACGCACTCATCTTCACGGCAGTATTCAAGCGCCTGCTCCAAGTTAAGGATTTTTGGTGGAATCAATCGCTCATTTTCATCTGAACCAGAGGCACGCATGTTAGTGAGCTTCTTCTCGCGAACAATATTTACATCCATATCCTCTGGACGAGAGTTTTCGCCAATAACCATTCCTTCATAAACATCAGCACCAACCTCAGAGAAGATTGTGCCGCGCTCTTGCAAGCCGAAGATTGCATAAGAGGTTGCGGTACCTGCACGGTCTGAAACCAATGAACCGGTGTTACGAGTGCGAAGCTCTCCGCTCCATGGCTCGTAACCATCAAAGACGTGGTGCAAGAGACCGGTTCCACGGGTTTCAGTTAAGAACTCAGTACGGAAACCAATTAAGCCACGAGATGGAACTTTGAAATCCATGCGAATCCAACCAGTTCCGTGATTAACCATTTGTTCCATACGGCCTTTACGTAGCGCCATTAACTGGGTGATGACACCTAAATACTCCTCAGGTGCATCAATTGTTAAACGCTCCATAGGTTCATTTAGTTTTCCATCAATCATCTTGGTAACAACCTGTGGCTTACCAACTGTTAGTTCAAAACCTTCGCGGCGCATCATTTCAACTAGAACAGCTAGTTGAAGTTCACCTCGTCCTTGAACCTCCCATGTATCTGGGCGATCAGTATTTAGTACGCGCAATGAAACGTTACCGATTAGCTCTGAATCAAGACGGTTCTTAACTAAACGTGCGGTCAACTTCTTGCCAACTCGACCCGCAAGTGGCGAAGTATTAATACCGATAGTCATCGAAATACTTGGTTCATCAACGGTGATTAATGGCAGCGGGTGTGGATTTTCTGCATCTGCCAAGGTCTCACCCAAAGTGATGGTTTCGATACCTGCGACCGCAATGATGTCTCCAGGGCCTGCCTCTGTTGCTGGGACTCGCTCTAGACCCTCAGTAATCATCAACTCTGAGATTTTTACCTTCTCTTGAGTTCCATCGGTCTTGATCCAAGCAACCATCTGACCTTTTTTAATTACACCTTCATGTACGCGACATAGAGCCAATCGACCCAAATAAGGTGATGAATCTAGGTTGGTGACATGTGCCTGTAGTGGTGCTCCCTCGTGATATTTAGGTGCTGGAATAGTTTTGAAAATAACATCAAAAAGCACATCCAAGTTTTCCGCATCAGGCATTCCGCCGTCGACTGGACGATTTAGAGATGCACGTCCGGCTTTTGCAGAGGTGTAGACAATTGGAAAATCAATTTGATCCTCTGTCGCATCAAGATCTAAGAACAATCCATAAGCCTCATCGACAACAGCTGCGATACGAGCATCGGGACGATCGACCTTGTTGATAATCAAAATAACGGGAAGATTCTTTTGTAGCGCTTTACGCAAAACGAATCGAGTTTGTGGCAATGGACCTTCTGATGCATCAACTAGCAATGCAACGCCATCAACCATCTCTAAACCGCGTTCTACTTCACCACCAAAATCTGCGTGGCCTGGAGTATCAATGATGTTAACGATTGTGTTACCGCGCTTAACGGCGGTGTTCTTGGCCAGAATCGTGATGCCTTTTTCACGCTCTAGATCCATCGAGTCCATAACACGGTCTTGAGACTCTGATTGATCTTTGTGGGCGGCAAATGCACCTGATTGCCACAACATGGCATCGACCAAGGTGGTCTTTCCATGGTCAACGTGGGCGATGATTGCGATGTTACGAAGCTCTTCGCGACTTTTCAGCGCTAAGCCTTCTAGATGTGGTTGTTTTGACTTAGACATTGAACCTGAACTCCACTACATCTCCAGCGCGCATTACGTACTCCTTGCCTTCCATTCGGACCTTCCCTTTTGCTCTGGCTTCATTCATCGAACCCGCAGCAACGAGATCATCAAATGAAATTATTTCGGCTTTGATAAAACCTTTTTGAAAATCAGTGTGAATAACGCCAGCGGCTTCCGGAGCTGTATCACCTTTGTGAATCGTCCAAGCTCTCGCCTCTTTTGGTCCGGCGGTCAAATAAGTTTGCAAACCTAATGTTGTGAAACCGACTCTTGCTAAAGTACTAAGACCTGGTTCTTCCAATCCAATTGATTTCAAAAGCTCTAAAGCTTCAGCATCTTCTAGTTCGGAGAGTTCGGCCTCGGTTTTTGCATCTAACAAAATCGCCTCGGCAGGAGCCACCAAATCTGACAATCTCTGTCGCAGCGATGGATCTGCCAACTCAGCGGCATCTACATTGAAAACATATAAAAATGGTTTAGCGGTTAGAAGTCCCAACTCTTTAATTAAAGCTAAATCAACATCGGATTGTGACAAAAGTTTTCCATCAGCAATAACTTTTTCTGCCGCCTTAACCGCATCAAGTACCGCGGCACGTTCTTTGTTTTGGCGCGCCTCTTTTTCAATTCTTGGAATGGCTTTTTCAATAGTTTGTAGATCTGCAAGCTGAAGTTCGGTGTTGATGGTTTCAATATCGCTAGCCGGATCAACCCGTCCATCAACATGTACGACATCGCCATCACTGAAAACTCGAATTACCTGGCAGATTGCATCGCTTTCGCGGATATTGGCTAGGAACTTGTTACCAAGACCTGCGCCCTCTGATGCGCCTTTAACAATTCCAGCGATATCAACAAAGGAAACCGCGGCTGGGATGATTTTTTCTGAACCGAAAATCTCGGCCAACTTAACCAATCTGGGATCTGGCACCCCCACAACGCCAACATTGGGTTCGATGGTGGCAAAAGGGTAGTTGGCTGCCAGAACGTTGTTCTTGGTCAGAGCGTTAAAGAGGGTGGATTTTCCGACATTGGGAAGTCCAACAATTCCAATAGAGAGGCTCACAAGGAGTAGAGCCTAACCGTGATTGTCAGTGCTTCCTGCCACGATAAGGGCATGAACGGTGCGTTGTATCTCATCATCGGCCTTTTGCTTGGCCTGGCAGCAGGTCTAGTAATAGGTGTAATCCGCCTCAATAGCGAAAAAGGCAAGGTTGCTCTACTCAACTCTCAGATCGAGGTCATGCGTGAGGAAGAAAACAGACTAACCACTCTTAATGAACAGCTCCGCGCCGTAACCACTGGAATGGCCCAACTGACTACTCAAGCCCAAGAGGCGGAGTTAAAACGCACCCGCGCTGAATCTGAAATGCGCACTCAAATTGAGAATATGAAACTTGGAAATGAAACGCTGCTTCGCGAAACTACAAAGTTAGCTGGAGCGCTCTCGAACTCTCAAACCCGCGGTAAATACGGTGAAGCACAACTTGAAACCTTGTTGGAAAATGCAGGCTTAATTGAAAATGTTCATTTCTTTAAACAGGATTACCGAACTACTGGAACTGAGATTTCTAAACCAGATATCAAGATCGCTGTTCCGGGCGGCAGTGAAATATTTATCGACTCCAAGTTTCCCTTTGATCGCTTTTTGGAAGCGGTAGTTGAAAAAGATCCACAGGAGCGTGCCCGCTTGATGCAGCTACATGCCAAGGATCTTTTGGGACATGTAAATGCTTTGGCGAAAAGGGGCTATCAAGAAACCGGAAACTCCCCTGATTATGTTGTGCTTTTCGCCCCCTTTGAATCAATTCTCAGCGAGGCTTTAGATGTAGAGCCGCAGTTGCTTCACAAGGCCTTTGAAAAAAATGTAACTATCGCGACCCCAACAACGATGATGGCCTTATTGCGCACCGTGGCATATGTATTTGGCCGCTCCGAATTGGCACGTAATGCACAGGAGATTCAAGATCTCGCCGGTGAGCTACTAAAGCGAATCGGAAAGGTCCACAGCAAAATTGAAACTCTGGGTGATCGCATTAAATCTACAGAGCGCGCCTTTAATGATTTGATCAAGAGCGCTGAAGAAAATGTAATTAAGCCGGCACGCAAGATGGTTAAGTTAGGTGCCCCATCAGCCAGTAAGTTAAAGGCTTTGGAGGATGTTGATGATGAGGTTCGCCAAATCTCACCAAAACAACTCACCGCCCAAGAGTTATTTGATAGCGATGATGATTTAGATGAAGGAGATACTGATGGCAACTCCAATTAAAGGTGCTGGCTTAACAAAGCCAGGGGTAGTCATACTTCAATTCGTATTTCTCGCCTTTGTTGCGATGATTGAGATCTTCTTCCGTTCAAATGTGGGTTTTTTAACCGGCTTTGCGATTTGGGCCTGTTACTACGGTGGACTCACCTACGGCAGAGCTGGAACTACATATGTCGCAGTTGTTAACCCGCCAATTGCATTTGGTTTAGCGGTAATTCTTTTGCTTCCCACCGTCGGAGGCATTTCACTAAGCATCACCAGATTGGGTGTTGATCTAATCTCTGGCCTCGCCAGCGTCGCGCCATTTTTACTTACCGGTGCTTTGTATGGATGGTGGAGCTACTTCAAAGAAAATAAAGTATTACTTGCCCGCAGCGCGTAAATCTTTACGAAGCTCAGGTGGAATAGCAAAAAGTAGATGCTCCTCTGATGCGGTAATTGTCTCCACATCTCCGTATCCACGATTAGCTAACTCAGTTAATAAATCCTTAACCAAGATCTCGGGAACTGATGCACCGCTAGAGACACCAATGGTTTCTACCCCTTCAAACCATTCATCTTTTACCTCGCTGGCATAATCAATTAAATAACCAGATTTCGCGCCATACTCCAAGGCGACCTCAACCAAGCGAACTGAGTTTGATGAGTTTCTAGAACCAACTACCAGAATCAAATCTGCTTGTGGCGCGATCTGCTTGATTGCTACCTGTCGGTTCTGAGTTGCATAACAGATGTCATCAGATGGTGGATCCTGAAGTTGCGGGAAACGCTGCTTCAAAATTCCTACCGTCTCTAAAGTTTCATCAACGCTCAAAGTAGTTTGAGATAACCAGGCAACTGGGCGATTTGGATCGATCTCAACATTGCGTGCACCATCTAATCCATCAATTAACTTGACATGATCTGGAGCTTCGCCAGCGGTTCCCTCAACCTCTTCATGGCCCTCATGTCCAATCAGCAAAATCTGTAAATCATCAGCGGCAAAACGTCGGGCCTCTTGGTGAACCTTAGTTACCAGCGGGCAGGTTGCATCAATGGTTTTTAAGTTTCGAGCAGCCGCCTCTTGGTGCACCTTTGGCGAAACCCCATGTGCGGAAAAGATGACAATTGCACCCTCTGGCACTTGATCAGTTTCATCAACAAAGATTGCGCCCTTTTTCTCAAGGGAGGAGACCACGTGCACGTTGTGAACAATCTGCTTTCGGACATAAACCGGAGCGCCGTAAAGATCGAGTGCTTTTTCCACGGTAACAACCGCTCTATCAACGCCAGCGCAATATCCGCGCGGCGCCGCCAACAACACTCGTTTAGCCATGCACGCATCCTATTAGCATTACGCCGTGCTCGAAACTTCAAGCGATAAGCCAGTACCAGTGAGAGTGGTCTCAGAGGCCATCAGTGAGTACATAAATCGTTTGGGACAAATCTGGGTGGAAGGTGAAATCGCTCAGTTAAATGATCGAGCTGGATCGGGCATGGTTTATATGCGTTTGCGAGATCCCAGTGTCGATATGTATTTAGAGGTGACCTGCCCACGAGGTGTTTTTAAAGCGGTTTCGCCCCTGTCTGAAAATGCTCGCGTAGTAATTGATTCCAAAGTAAATTTCTATACGCCAACCGGAAGACTTTCCTTAAACGCAAAAGAGATTAGACAAGTTGGAGTTGGCGAATTACTTGCACGTTTAGAGGCGCTAAAAAAAGTTTTAGCAGCCGAGGGCTTGTTTGCATTAGAACGAAAAAAGCCATTGCCATTTCTGCCCAACAAAATTGGCTTGATTTGCGGGCGGGCTAGCGCTGCTGAAAAAGATGTGAAGGAAAATGCGCGCCGTCGTTGGCCCTCAGTCAGATTTGAAACCCGCGAAGTTGCGGTTCAAGGTGCCGATGCTGTGATTCAAGTTTCTAATGCACTTCGCGAACTAGATGCTGATCCGGAGATTGATGTCATCATCATTACCCGTGGCGGTGGCTCATTTGAAGATCTACTGCCATTTTCAGATGAAGGTTTAGTGCGACTTGCTGCTTCATGTACCAAGCCAATTGTTAGCGCGATTGGCCATGAGCAGGACACCCCACTTCTAGATTTGGTAGCTGATTTAAGGGCCTCCACACCAACTGATGCTGCAAAAAGAGTTGTGCCTGATTTCCAAGAGGAACAAACCAAGATAAAGAATTTGCGGGACCGTGCTGATAGAAAAATAAATGATTTAGTAATTCTGGAGATGACAAAAATCGTGAATTTAATTCAGCGCCCAGTAATGAAAGACCCGCTTTTAATGGTCACTTCACGTGAAGAGATCGTCAAAGGTTTTAAAGCACGATCATTTATGAGCATGCACTCTCGTTTAGTACGCGCTTATGATGAAGTGGCCCATATTGCAGCGCGAGTTCGCACCCTTTCGCCACAAGCCACTTTGGATCGCGGATATGCGGTGGTGCAAAAGAGCTCCGGTTCCATTGTTACCGACCCCGCTGATTTGAACTCCGGCGAGGAGATTCGCCTCCGGCTAGCTAAAGGTGTGGCGGTTGCGACAGCGACTGGCCAAAGCTCAGAAAAGAAAAGCGAGTAGATTACGGATATGGCCCAGCTCAGTTATGAAGAAGCCCGCGATGAATTAACCAAGGTTGTCTCCGCTCTTGAAGCCGGCGGTGTTGGCCTTGAGGAGTCGCTAAAGCTTTGGGAGCGGGGCGAGGAGCTGGCTGCAATCTGCCAGGAGTGGCTAGATGGCGCCCGCGCCAAACTTGAAGCGGCTAAATCAGAAGCTGAATCTGAATAACGGAAAAATACGATGCCTGAGTTTATTTATGAAGATCTTCTTCCAATTGGAGCGGACACAACTGAGTACCGATTAGTCAGTAAAGAAGGTGTCTCAACTTTCCAAGCCGATGGCAGGACTTTTTTAAAGGTAACGCCGGAGGCAATTAGAAACTTAACTCAGGTAGCAATTCATGACATCAACCATTACCTGCGTCCGGCTCATCTCCAACAACTGGCCAACATTTTGCAGGATCCAGAGAGCTCACCAAATGATCGCTTTGTAGCGCTTGATCTCTTAAAGAACGCCAACATCTCAGCTGGCGGCGTTTTGCCAATGTGCCAAGACACTGGAACCGCGCTTGTTATGGGTAAAAAAGGTCAACATGTTTTGACTGAAGAGCGCGATGAAGTGGCTATTTCAAAAGGCATTTATGACGCATACACCCAACTTAACCTTCGCTACTCCCAACTAGCAGCGGTCACAACCTGGGAGGAGAAAAACACCGGCAATAACCTTCCGGCTCAGGTTGAAATCTATTCAGATTATGAACACGCTGATGAGTACAACTTTCTATTTATCGCCAAAGGTGGCGGAAGTGCTAACAAGTCATTTCTATACCAAGAAACTAAAGCGGTTTTAAATCCCAAATCATTTATCGCTTGGCTCGAGGACAAACTCCGCTCCCTTGGCACCGCAGCTTGTCCTCCATACCACTTGGCGATTGTCATCGGTGGAACTTCAGCTGAATTCACGGCGAAGACCGCAAAGCTTGCATCAACTAAGTATTTAGATTCTTTGCCAACAACTGGTAATGCCCAAACCGGTAGAGCATTTAGAGATTTAGAGTTGGAGAAAGAGGTCTTTGCGTTAACGCAAAAACTTGGGATTGGTGCGCAATTTGGCGGCAAGTATTTCTGCCACGATGTTCGAGTAGTGCGACTACCCCGCCATGGCGCCTCATTGCCAATTTCAATCGCTGTTTCCTGCTCCGCAGATCGCCAGGCCAAAGCCAAGATCACCAAAGATGGTGTCTTTATCGAAAAGCTGGAAACCGAGCCCGCGCATTTCTTGCCCGATACAACCGATGAACATCTCGATGACAATGTCGTAAAGGTTGATTTAAGTCAGCCAATGGATCAAATCCTGGCTGAACTCTCAAAGCATCCAGTTAAGACCCGGATTTCTTTAACTGGAACCTTGGTAGTAGCTCGCGATCTGGCACACGCCAAAATCAAGTCTTTAGTTGATGAAGGAAAGCCAATGCCGGAGTACTTCAAGAAGTACCCGGTTTATTACGCAGGCCCGGCAAAAACCCCGGCTGGATATGCCTCCGGATCATTTGGCCCAACAACCGCAGGTCGCATGGACTCCTATGTTGATTACTTCCAATCATTGGGTGGATCAATGGTGATGTTGGCCAAGGGAAATCGCTCAAAGCAGGTCACTGAGGCATGTAAAAAACATGGTGGCTTTTATCTGGGATCAATTGGCGGACCTGCAGCCCGTTTGGCGCAAGACTGCATTAAAAAAGTTGAGGTCTTAGATTACGAGGAGCTTGGCATGGAAGCGGTTTGGAAAATTGAAGTGGAGAACTTCCCTGCCTTCATTGTTGTCGATGACAAAGGAAATGATTTCTTTGCCGACAACGGCAAGCCATTAACTATTGGGGTAAAGCCAGAGGTTTAGTAGTAGCGAGAGCGCTTGAATTTAGCGAGCGCCTTGCATGGTGTTTCATAACGAACATCGATGTAATGCAATCCCCATTGAATCTGAGTAACCGGATTGGTGCGCCAATCTGTGCCGATTACCTCCATCTTGGTGGCTGGCAAAGCTTGGGGAATTCCATGTGCCCCGGTGCGCTTATTGCGAGCCCGGTAATTCCAATTGCTTTCCTTGGTCCACAAAGTATCTAGACATGAGAATTGATAACTACCCCAGCCATATTTTTCCTTGGCCATCTCGGCACCAATCTTTCGGGCGCCTTTAGGGGTTCTTGCCTGCTCCACCTTTTTCATCATGACCGAAACCATCAACATGTCCCAGGCCATAACTGAGGAGCGCTCGCCCATCTCAAGCAAGGTTGGCCAGGTTGGTTCAGTCTCGCCAGGGATCTCTTCGGCTTGTAAGCCAGCCCGTAGATCTGAAACTGAGACCGGTGCTAACTCGACCTCAAGTGGAAGACTTGGTTGGGCATAGGCCACTTCGACGGTGGAGATAAAGAGGGTCGCAAAAGCCATACCTGCAACAACGAGACGTTGTCTTAGCAAGTAGGACCTCCTTTTACTTTTACGACAGCCCAAATCAGAGTTAATTTGAAAGGGGAATGAGCGTTAGGGTGACAAAGCTTGGGGTGAGTCGCAAATTAAACCTCGCGAGTGGCGGAAAAAAAGAAAATCTCACAGGAACTGTGGAAAACAAAACCCCAGCTCATCACGTATAAAGTCCGATTTGTACCTTTTGATATAAAAACCGGTTTTTAAGGGTTTAAGCGAATAGTTGAACGGGATCCTCTAAGAGTTCAGTGACAAGGGCTGCGATCTGGGAACGCTCAGATCGGGTCAGGGTTACATGAGCAAAGAGCGGATGACCCTTTAAGGATTCAACTACCGCCACTACGCCGTCATGACGGCCAACTCGAAGGTTGTCCCGTTGGGCTACGTCATGGGTAAGCACGACCCTTGAGCCTTGGCCGATTCGAGAAAGCACGGTCAGCAAAACCCCGCGCTCTAATGATTGGGCTTCATCAACAATGACGAAGGAGTCATGCAAAGAGCGACCGCGAATGTGGGTTAACGGTAGAACCTCGATCAAGCCACGATCCAAAACCTCTTCGATCACCTGCTGCGAAACCAATGCGCCCAAGGTGTCGAAAACCGCTTGAGCCCAGGGAGACATCTTTTCGCCTTCGCTGCCGGGTAGGTATCCCAGCTCCTGGCCACCGACTGGATACAGCGGTCTAAAGACCACAATCTTTTTGTGAAGTCTTCGCTCTAACACAGCTTCTAATCCAGCACATAAAGCCAAGGCGGATTTTCCAGTTCCAGCCCTACCACCTAGGGAGATGATTCCGATTTCATTATCAAGCAATAGATCCAATGCGATTCTTTGTTCGGCAGAGCGACCATGAATTCCAAAAGCGCTCTTATCCCCTCTAACCAAAGTCAGGGATTTATCGGAGGTGACCCGAGCTAGTGCGCTTCCTTTCTCAGAGTGCAGAACTACCCCGGTGTGGCAGGGAAGATCCCTTGCAATTTGATTTGTGAGTGGATCACTAACCCGCTCACCCGCATACAGCGCATCAATTAACTTTCCGCCAACTGTTGCTTCCACCATTCCGGTCCAACCGCTACTTGGTGCTAGCTCGGCGCGATACTCCTCTGCTGTTATACCAACCGAGGATGATTTAACTCGCAGCGGTAAATCCTTGGTAACTAGAACAACATCTTTTCCTTCACCTACTAGATTCTTTGCTACCGCGAGAATTCTTGAATCATTTGTCCCATCACGTAAAAAGCCGTGTGGCAGAGATGAGGTATCACTATGGTTTAGCTCGACTGAGAGCGTTCCACCTGAGGCGGTTATCTGTATAGGACGATCAAGTCGGCCATGGGAGATACGTAAGTCGTCTAATTGTCGTAAGGCGGAGCGGGCAAAGTAGCCCAGCTCGGGATGGTCCCGTTTACTTTCAAGCTCCCCGATAACCGCGATTGGAATGATGATTTCATGCTCATCAAATCTGAAGAATGCTGTCGGATCTGCCAGCAGAACGCTGGTGTCTAGGACATAGGTTTTCTGTCCCGCGGAGCTTTTCTTAGTCAAAGTACTCCTAGCTAAACCGTTAAATTCAACTCAGGTATTAAGTTTTTTCACCGGGGACTGTGATTGGAAAAAGGTAAATGTTGTTGCTCTCTAAATCACGCGACACGCTCAAGTAAAGGTTTAGGTTTTTACTTTCCCAATCTGCGCTCTCTTGCCGCGTATGAACGCAGGGCACGTAAAAAATCAACGCGACGGAAATCAGGCCAGTAAGCCTCGCAGAAGTAAAACTCTGATTGATGGCTTTGCCACAACAAGAAGCCACCCAATCTCTGCTCGCCAGAGGTTCGGATTACCAACTCCGGATCAGGTTGCCCCGCCGTGTAAAGATACGGACTCAGTGAATCGACGGTTAGTTCATCAGCAATTTGAGGCATGGATTTTCCAGTTGTGCTCGATTCCTGCAAATACTTTTTAAAGGCATCAACGATTTCTAATCTGCCACCGTAACCGATTGCTACGTTGACTGTGATTCCTGGAATCTGCGCGGTTTTAGCTTCCGCATTTTTCAAACGTTGCGCCAGTGCTGGAGGTAAAAGCTCGATGGATCCCACCGGGCGAATTTTCCACCTGCCGGTAGCGCTCAAATCATCAACGGTTTCACCGATGATCGAAATAAGTTTTTCTAACTCCTCTGGGGATCTTTTCAAGTTGTCACTAGATAACAACCAAAGAGTCACAACATTGATTTCGGTCTCTTCGCACCATTGCAGCAATTCAATAATCTTGTCCGCGCCAGCCCTGTGCCCTCTGGAGGATGAAACATCTCCACTTGGTGAGGGGTTTTCCTTGGCCCATCTGCGATTTCCGTCAAGAATCACGCCAATGTGATGTGGGGTTCGGGTTAAATCCAACTTCGCCATTAACCGGCGTTCATAGGCCGGATAAAGAGCAGACTTAACCAAAGATCGGATATTCATCTGTATGCCGGCCGCTACTTGGAGAGCGGAAACTCCTTCATGACCCTACGTTCCGCTACAAAAGAGGCGATCGGCAAGGTTCCGGCCAAAATGAAAAACACCATCCGCTTGATAGTGAAACGAGCACGCGCGGTGAAGTGAATAGCGGCCAAAACATAGAAGGCATAAACATAACCATGAACAAATGGAATCCATTCAACCTTCGCGGCCAAATCAGGGTTATCCAGCAGGTAAACCACCGGGAGTTCCACAAACCAAAGTAATAAGGACATGATTCCTGCGGCAAAGGCCATGAATCTAAATCTCTTTATAACGCCATTCATTTGCTGCTCTCTTCTCTCCTGCGGCTGTAGAACGGTAGAAAAACTACTACCAAGGCCATGAGCCACCAAATAACGACATAAGAAATATGCTGCCAGTAATAACCAGGAACCTTGGGCTTAACGGGATCTACCGCTACTCGCTTTAACTCCAAGGGCTTTCCGTTTACTGATTCGGATTGCGCAACGACATATCCGTCATAAACCGGCATGTCATAGGTTGAAACTAGCAGCGATGGATCAAGCCGACTTAGTTGATCTTGCGATTTCGCCGCACGATCTTCAAACTGTCGCACCATCAATCTGCCCTGAACAAATACATCACCTTTGGGAATCTCTTCATCCTTTAGTGAGCGCACCACCAGTATTGCCCCGCCGCCATTTACTTCAAGCAATCCCACTAACCATTTACCAACATCACCATTTTTATCTTTTTGTCCCGGTGCATCAAACTGTGCAACATACTGGCCGGAGAAAGTTACGACTCTATTGATAGCACTATCGGGCAGATTCGAAGCCGGTTTTGCTACATCACTTAATGCAACAACTGGTTGCTCAATATAAGGTTTTTGTAACTCTTTTAACTCAGAAGCGCGATCTAGTTGCCAGATGCCCAATCGGACAAACACTCCAGCCAAAATTGCTACGAGAAGTATGAAACCGAGTTTTGGAAATTTAGATTTATTATTTGGATTCATCATTAAGGCGACGATCTTCAATGCGTTTCCAGCGCTTGTAGAAACTGCGAAGCAAAATCACAGTTGCTAAGGTCAGAAAAATCATCGTTACTGAGGGGGCTAATCCGGCGTCATACACAGGTTGTTTCATGACATCATTCTCCCATGTCCGCCAATAACTCAAATCTGGACCCAGAAACCTCAGAGTTATTGCAGCAAAGATACGGTTATCGCAAAAGCTCAAAAGGGTGGAAAATCTCAGCCTTGCTGGTCCTCGCTGTATTTGTGCCTTGGCTAGTGTGGAGTGCTTGGCATCATTCCAACCCTGAAATTCGGGTGACCTTAATTAGCTTTCAAAATGAATCTGAGAAATCAATAGAGATTACTTACCTGGTAGAAAGACGAGATCCAAAACAGCCACTGAGTTGCACGCTCCTAGCCCGAGACATCGATAAAAATGTAGTTGGCGAGATTGAGGATCTGGTACCAGCATCAACTACTCGTTCCAAAACGATTACCACCACAATTCCTACCCGCATCGCCCCAGTTAACGCTGCAGTTTTAGAATGTAATGCAGCACGAAGCTGAAGAAAGTACGCTTATCCCCTTATGACCAAGACCTGGCTTACTCAAGAAGCAGCAGATCGTTTAGCTGCTGAACTCGCGCACCTAGAAACAACTGGACGTTCTGAAATTGTTAAGAAAATTGAATCAGCTAGAGCTGAAGGTGATTTGAAAGAAAATGGTGGGTATCACGCTGCTCGAGAAGAGCAAGGCAAGATGGAGGCCCGCATCAGACAGCTCAAACACATGTTGGAAAATGCAGAGATTGGAACTCCTCCTGCAAGTGCTGAAGGTGTTGTTGCCCCTGGCATGAAAGTAACCGTTGAGATTATGGGTGATGAGATGCAGTTCTTACTTGGATCACGTGAAATTGCTTCAGGTGATCTGGATGTCTACAGCGAAAAGTCTCCGTTAGGTAGTGCCGTCATGGGAGCCAAGGTGGGCGATGAAAAAAGTTACACCGCCCCAAATGGCAAGAACATCACAGTTAAGGTTTTGCAGGCTGAGATTTACAGCTAATTACTTAGCTGCGGTATTGATGTACTTGCGTACGCTCAATGGAATGAAAATCGCCATAATCAAAACCATATAAATCAAGGACATTTCCAGTGGGTTTTGGCTAGGCCAAGAGTTAGCGGTAACACCAAAGATATTTTGTAGACCAAACAACTCTCTGCATCCTGCAACCATGGTTGAAACCGGATTCCATTCTGCAAAGTACTGCAAAGCTTTTGGCATTCCAGTTGTTGGTGCAAAAGCGTTGGAAAGGAAGGTCAAAGGAAACACCGCGATGAATACCGCAGCATTTGCTACTCGAGCAGAACGCACCGATAGACCAATTAATACGCCAATCCAAGACATGGCAAAGCCAAACAACAATAAAAATGCAAAGCCCAGAATCACATTTAAGAATCCGGATGATGGACGCCAGCCAACTAAAAATCCAGCCAGACCCATAACCGTGAGAACCACGATATTTAAGGTGCTATCTCCCAATGCTCTTCCAAAAACCACAGCAGAGCGCGATATCGGTAGAGATCTAAACCGGTCAATCAAACCTTTTTGCATATCTTCAGCCAAACCAACTGCGGTGCCAGCAAGGGTAAAAGCCACAGTCTGAACAAAGATTCCAGGCATTAGCAGCTGGACATAATCAACACCAGGTATGCCCGTTGAAATTGAGCCACCGAATACATAGCGGAACAACAAAACAAACATCACTGGTTGGATAGTCGAGAAAATTAACACCTCAGGAACACGTATTAGTTGAAGAAGTTGGCGCTTTGTGACAACTAGAGAATCAGAGATTGCGTATTTCATTTCTTTTTCCTCTTTCGTGCGCGCGGATCAACAGCTTCCTCTTCCTTCTTTTCCTCAGCTGCGTGTCCGGTTAGAGATATGAATACATCATCTAAGGATGGTCGTTTCAATCCAATATCTAAGGGATGAATTCCCGCTTCATCTAATGATCTGGCAGCTTCAATCAACGCTTTGGAGCCGGTGGTCACCGGCGCAGAAACTTGACGAGCATTTTCTTCCACCAAAGCTTTTCCGCCACTGATTTTTTCCACGATTTCAGTAACTTTCTTGAGATCTTGGCTTTCGGCCACAATCTCAAGGCGCTCTCCACCTACCTGACGTTTTAACTCATCAGAGGTGCCGCGAGCAATAACTGTGCCGTTGTCGATAACGGCAATGTCATCAGCTAATTGATCAGCCTCTTCTAGGTATTGAGTTGTCAACAAGAGAGTAGTTCCATCTTTTACAAGTGAATCAATTACTCCCCACATTTCTTGGCGTCCTCTTGGATCAAGTCCAGTTGTTGGTTCATCCAAGAACAAAACCTTTGGTCTAACGATCAATGAAGCTGCAAGATCAAGGCGACGACGCATACCGCCGGAATAAGTTCTAATTGGTCGCTTTGCTGCTTCGGTTAAGGAAAACTGTTCTAATAATTCAGTTGCTCTTTGCTTCGCAGCTGATGGTGATAGGTGGTAGAGCCGACTAAACATCACCAAGTTATCCCAGCCGGTTAATGTTTCATCGACAGCTGCATACTGACCAGATAATCCAATTACTTCGCGAACTTGATCAGGGTTTTTAATAACGTCAATGCCTGCAACTGTTGCATATCCAGAGTCAGGATTAAGTAAAGTGGCAAGAATTCTTACCGTGGTTGTCTTTCCAGCGCCATTTGGTCCCAATACGCCTAAAACAGTTCCCTCTTCGACATCCAAACTCAAGCCATTTAAGGCTTTGACTTGGCCTTTGTCATAAGTCTTAACGAGATTTTCTGCAATTACGCTTTTCACTGACCTAAGGGTAGTAACCTTGTCTCTTCGCTCCAAATCAAGCCTGAAAATGGGTACGAAATACGTTAGGAATTCATGTTCGCACGAAAAGAAGTAGACCACTCAAAACCGCTCACACATCGCGAAATCCTCATCATCATGAGCGGACTCATGACTGGATTATTACTTGCAGCTCTAGATCAAACCATCGTCTCAACCGCTCTCAAAAGCATCGTTGAAGAGTTCAATGGTTTGAATCACTACACCTGGGTAGTCACTGCTTATCTCCTAACCTCAACCGCATCAACTCCGCTCTACGGAAAAATCTCAGATTTATATGGACGCAGGCCGGTTTATCAATTCTCCATAATTGTTTTCTTAATCGGATCTTTACTTGCTGGTGCATCGACTTCGATGGAACAGCTAATCGCTACTCGTGCCATTCAAGGCTTAGGTGCCGGCGGACTTATGGGACTCACCTTTGTGATTGTTGGTGACATAGTTTCTCCACGCGAGCGCGGTAAATATCAAGGGTTATTTGGTGCGGTCTGGGGAATTTCTTCGGTAGCTGGGCCATTACTCGGCGGTTTTTTCTCTGACCGAGATGCGATCTTAGGAATCACTGGTTGGCGTTGGATTTTCTATGTAAATATTCCATTTGGAATTTTAGCTTTGATAGTTACCTCTCTAGTTCTACATATTCCCAAGGTAAAGCGGGAACACAAAATTGATTACCTTGGAGCGCTCTTGATGGTTGTCTCGGTAGTTTCACTTTTGATTGGACTTTCAGTTCTTGGACCGGAAAATGGCTGGAGCGATAATCGCACCGTTGCAACCCTGGCCGGCGGAGTTATCTTCGCGGTGCTGTTTGTAATGTGGGAGTTCAAAGCTGCCGAACCAATTCTTCCGATGACTCTATTCAAGAATCGCACCTTCACTCTGACTTCGATTATTGGATTCATAATCGGTGCCGGAATGTTTGGCGCAATTGTTATGTTGCCGCTTTACTTACAGATTATTCAAGGTAATTCAGCTACCGAAGCTGGCTTGAAGCTGATTCCTTTAATGTTAGGAATTCTTACCTTCACCATTACTAGCGGTCGTCTGATCACCAAAAACGGCAAATATAAGCGTTATCCGGTAATCGGAACGGTAATTATGAGCGCAGGTATTTTCTTAATGAGCACTGCGAAGGTGTCGACACCTTATTGGCAGATTGCGATTTATGCGGTGATCATCGGTGGCGGACTCGGCTTGTGTATGCAAACCATTGTGATTGCGGTACAAAATGCGGTCGAATTCAAAGATCTCGGAATTGCTACCTCATCTAATACATTTTTCCGCTCGCTTGGCGGTGCATTTGGAACCGCAATTTTTGGCACCATCTTGAGCGATCGAATCGCAGAAAATCTCCGAGCCGAGTTTGCTGGAACTGGTGGCGCTGGAGTTGATCCGAATTTAATTGACTCATTAACTACTAATACCGCTTTGATTTCTACCTTGCCAACACAAATTCAAAGTGGAGTTCTAGAAGCATTCTCAAACTCATTCCATACTGTGTTTATTAGCGCTTTCCCGGTTGTGGCATTGGCATTTTTCTTCGCATTAGCACTGGAGGAAAAACCACTTCAAGACAGCGCTAGCCATGCAAATGCGCGTCAAGATGCGGCCGGAGAGGCGTTGGGGTAAAAATTCAAATTAAGTCACCTTTTAAAGGACTTCCTAAAGAGGTCTCAGTTCTCACCGCTATCTCCTTCTTAGTAGCGGTTGGATTTGGTTTGATCATTCCCGCTATACCAATTTTTGCTAAAACTTTTGGGGTATCCAACACATTGATTGGATTGATTATCTCCTCATTTGCAATCATGCGATTTGTATCGGGCTTATTCTCCGGAAAACTTGTAGATCGCTTTGGTGAAAGAGTTGTTTTGGGCTTTGGACTCTTCATGGTCTCGATCTTCACTCTCCTTGCTGGCTTGGCGCAAAGCTATGAACAGTTGCTTATCTTCCGTACCGCAGGTGGCCTGGGTTCATCGATGTTCTCAGTTTCGGCTGGAGCGCTGATTTTGCGGGTAGTTGCTGATAATCAACGCGGGCGGGCTCAATCCTTATATAACGGCGGATTCATTGCTGGTGGTGTTGCTGGTCCAGCTTTTGGTGGAGCGTTGATAGCACTATCTCCACGTGCTCCATTTTTCATTTACTCCGGATTGTTAATCGCAGCCGGAACTGTTTCTCTAATTTATCTGCATGAAAGTCGATTAGGTTCAAAGGTAATTGCAGAGAAAGAAGATAGAGCTTTAACAATTCGCGAAGCGTTAGCAATTAAGCCTTATCTGTACTCATTATTCCTGGCATTTTTAGGAAGTTGGATTCTCTTTGGCATGCGCTCTTCAATACTCCCTTTGTTTGTAGTCGAAGATTTAGGAGCTAGCGCATCCTTAGTAGGAATCAGCTTTACCATCGCTTTGATTGCCCAAGGCGCGGTTATGGTTCGAGCTGGAAAATACTCCGATAAAAATGGCCGCAAACCTGTGATCTTGGTTGGTTTTTCTATTGTAATGATTGCACTTGTGCTTTTAGTTTTTGCTTCTAACATCGCAATGTATTTGCTAGCCATGATCGTAATGGGGCTTGGCGCCGGCTTTGCCGCATCAGCCGGAGCAATCGTCGGGGATGTAATTAAGGGCAAGAGTGGAAAGGTTTATGCCTTCTGGCAAATGGCAGGTGATGCCGGAATGATGGTTGGACCGGTGTTATTAGGTTTTATCTCAGATCACTTCTCATATCGCACTGCAATTGCATTTAGCGCCGCAGTATTTTCATTAGCGATTATTACCGCAATAAGAATCCCCGAGACCAATACTGCGACTCTCGGGGATTCTAGTAAGCCTCAACTCAGCGAGGGTAAGTAATTACAAATTAATCGTTCTGTCCGCGAAGAATTGCGAGCAGACGAAGTACCTCTAGATATAGCCAAACCATAGTCATTAATAGACCAAATCCAGCACGCCAAGATTCTTCCTGCGGGACGCCGGCACGAACACCCTCTTCAATTTGATCAAAATCTAGAATCAAGAAGAAGGATGCAATTGCTACACCTGCGATAGCAAGCAACGGACCAAAACCGCTTAGGCCATAAAGCCCCATGCCATTTCCTAGTCCAAAAAATGAACCAATCAAGCTACCGATTGCTAAAACAAAATATCCAATAGCTGCACCGAGCAACATCCGGGTGAACTTTGGTGTGGCGCGCAAACGACCGCTCTTATAGAGGAAAAGCATTCCAACAAAGGCAGCGATGGTCGCCACAATTGCTTGTTGCACAATTCCGTCATAGAAGAGCTCATAGGTTTTGCTGATTATTCCCAGAACCAAACCTTGGCAAACTGCGTATGCCTGATAAACAGCTGGGCGAACAGTTTTGCTGAAGATTCCGATCATTGCGGTAACTAATCCACCAATGAATCCGATAAGCAGCGCACCTGATCCAAGATTCAAATACCAAGCTGCGGCTCCAACCAGAATAGAAATTCCAAAAAGAATTCCAGAACGGGCAACAACATCATCCATAGTCATGCGACCAGTGCGTAGAGATGAAGCCGCTGGTGCGTTGTAGGTCTCCTCTAAATTATCTGGAGTCTGCACCGTACCCATCGAGGCATAACCACGACGGCCTTGCTGACCAAACGCTTTACCAAGAACTGGATTCGAACTATTCATTGCTCTCCTCTAGATGATTTTTACTATTTATTTTTGGTGCCCTCGGTGGGGGTCGAACCCACACTTGGACGATTTTAAGTCGTCTGCCTCTGCCATTGGGCTACAAGGGCTTTCCCGCGTGGGCAAATCTACCCGCCTTTTTAACCACGGAATCCAATTGGGTGGCTGTGAGCTTTCCCGTAAAAGTATTCTGTTGGCTAGGGTGGTAACTCCCGATGACCAATCTAGTATTCCCATCTTTGCCTTGAAACTTGAAATGGGCTCCGTGGCCAAACTTTGGGCGCTTTCTAGGCAATTCCTCACCTATTTCAATCAGCACATCGGCGATTGCCTTCCAAGCAATACTTCCCAGAGCCAAATAGCTACGGGTAGTTGGAAGCAGTAACTCAAATTCACGGCGTAGCCAGGGCTCACATTTAGCGGTTTCTTGTGGGGTTGGTTTGTTTCCTGGTGGCACACAACGCACCGCGCAAACAATCCGAGTGTCGATCAACTCTTGTCCATCAAATCTTGAAGAGCTAGTTGGGATTTTTGCTAAACCATTTTTGTGTAGCGATCTATAGAGCCAATCACCCGAACTATCACCAGTAAAAACTCTTCCAGTGCGATTAGCGCCATGAGCACCAGGAGCCAAACCAACAACTAGGACACTGGCATCCTGCGGACCAAAACCAGTAACAGGTTTACCCCAATACTGCTGATCTGAATAAGCACGTCTTTTTGTTTCCGCTACCTCTTCCCGCCACTGAACCAATCTTGGACATGCATCGCACTTGATGAGCTTTTGATCTAAAACTTTTAAAGATTGAATTTTGCGAGCTGCTTGTGCCGGATTAGTCCGTAATGTTTTAGGCAAGTGACCAAGCCATTCCATCCAAAATGTCAGACTCAGATGCCACAAAC
>VFQT010000701.1_pt1 | contig 45929 bp, 24 predicted proteins | sample 3512381 | NCBI WGS metagenome assembly VFQT01 (sample SAMN10412376, study PRJNA504923) | tailings metagenome | isolation source: Relicate 2 Philex TSF3 active mining site | place: Philippines: Tuba, Benguet | collected 2017-08-29 | reverse complement strand
CAGCGACCAGACGAGTGTCCACGTGAATGCAGGTGACCGTGGAAACGCAGCACCGACGAGTGTGTTCTTTTGCCTCGAGTGGCTTGGGTAACACGTGCATGCGAGACAAGGTTCGCCTCGCGGCGAAAGTGCTTTCCGGCAGAAAGCACCTACTGTAGGTGCCGCTTTCCGAGCGGCACTTTGCGGCATCGCCGCAACCAGCGACCAGACGAGTGTCCACGTGAGTGCAGGTGACCGTGGAAACGCAGCACCGCCGAGTGTGTTCTTTTGCCGCGAGTGGCTTGGGTAACATGTGCATGCGAGACAAGGTTCGCCTCGCGGCGAAAGTGCTTTCCGGCAGAAAGCACCTACTGTAGGTGCCGCTTGCCGAGCGGCATTTCGCGGCCTGCCGCGACCAGCGACCAGACCAGTGTCCACGTGAATGCAGGTGACCGTGGAAACACAGCACTGCCGAGTTTGTCAACGCTCCGGTCTCACGCTGAAAGCTCACGATCTCGCGGAGGGCAGAAGACTGGTGGCAATAGAATAGTCGCAGGCGCATGCTGGAGTCTTGCCTTTCCGCGTTTATTCTTCTGCCCCCATTCTTTTGCCTTACTCTTCCGCGCCTTAGCCGGGTAGCACAGGTACAGCCTGTGACGCGCAGCGGTCGGAAGCCGAAGGGCAAGCGTGGTTGTGCTAATGCACTGTGTCTTGGCAATACCGCATGCACTCATCAGCTTCCGGCGCCTGCGGCACACGCCCTTCAGGCGTGCTACCCGGCTTACTGAAAACTGAAAACTGAAAACTCCCTCCTCAGCGTGCGGGATGCGTCAGATTCCAGGCAGGCGTTTCAGTCGTGTGGAACGCATCTCCGCGTTTCGATTTCTTCCGCTTCTTTCGACCCCGATCGCGTTCAATCGGCGAACGGTGAGTGTTGCTCACCGGCGTTTATTCTTCTACCACTATGCTCCTGCCGACTCTTGTTGTGCAAGACATTGAAATGTGGCGACGGGACGATTGGTGCTGTCGGTCGAATCGGCTCCGGACTCACACTGGCCGCAGACTCAGATCGCAACAACGAATGCACCTGATCAGCAAGCCTTGCGGGCGAAAATGGCTTTTGAAGCCAAGCCATGCATTGAGGATCAAGGCGGTTCGGCATGCTTGTGTCACGACTGTAACCGCTCACGAACAGAACCTTCAGCCCTTTGCGCAGTTCCAGCAGTTTCTGAGCAAGCTGCCAGCCATTCATTTCCGGCATCATGACGTCCGTCACAAGAATGCTGATGTCCGGCGACTCGGCTGCTACAGTGAGTGCATCATGACCGTTCGCTGCGGACAGAACGCGATATCCGTGTCGTTCAAGGATCTGCCGGCTCAGGTCACGCACCGCAGGTTCATCTTCAACCAGCAGGACCGTCGCAGCTCCTCGCTTTGTAAGGGACACTTCCGGCCTCGGAGCATGCTCAACTGCCACAGCGGCAACTGCGGGAAACCGAATCTCAAACGTCGTCCCCTGATTCGGCTGACTTTGGACGCTGATTGTTCCGTGGTTCTGAGTCACAATTCCGTAGACAACGGCAAGGCCAAGTCCGGTTCCCTTACCTATGACTTTGGTCGTATAGAACGGCTCAAAGATACGATTCATCGTCTCGGCTGACATTCCATGTCCCGTGTCACTCACGCGAAGAACAACCTGAGATGGTGAATTCTGAGATCCATCGTTGCTCGTTTGAATGACAACCAGGCCTCCTTCGGGCATCGCATCGCGTGCATTTGTTGCCAGGTTCACAAGGACCTGAGTCAACTGCCCTGGATCAGCGACAACGTTGGCCACATCCGGGCTGAGCATGAACACGATTTGAATATTCTCGCGAACCAGTCCCTGAAGAAGCGGTTCTGCTTTCTGGATCACGGAGTTCAGATTCAGAACCACCGGCTTCAGGACACTCTGACGGCTGAATGCCAGGAGCTGTCGCGTCAACTCGGCCGCTCGCTCGCTGGCCGTCAGCATCGTCTCCAGCGTCGCTCGAGACGGGTCATTCTCCGGCATCGTGAATCGAAGCAGTTCGCAGTATCCCGAAATCACCGTCAGATAATTGTTGAAGTCGTGAGCCGCGCCTCCGGCAAGCTGACCGACGGCTTCCATCTTTTGCGACTGTCGCAACTGCTCTTCAAGGCGTCGCCGTTCACTCAGATCATGAATCAAAGCGACGAAGTGGTCGATCGATCCATCACCCCCACGAACCGCATGCGCCGCGATGTCAGCATGGATGACCTCGCCGTCGCCGCGAATAAAACGCTTTTCAATCGAATACGATTCAATCTCACCCCGAACGACGCGATCGAACTGGGCAACATCGCTGTCCAGGTCTTCCGGATGAGTCAGTTCGGCCCACGTCAGTGTTCTCAGTGTCTCCCGGGGATAACCAAGAATTTCACACAGCTTATCGTTGAATTCGAGCCATCCTTTTTGCGGTGACGTGATCGCCATTCCGATCAGACCCAGCTCGAAGTAGCCTCGGAAGCGAGCTTCGCTCTGACGCATCGATTCTTCATTGTTCTTCTGTTCGCTGATGTCCAGGTGGCAGCCAATCAGCCGACACGGCTTGCCCATGGAATCCGCAACCAGCTGCCCGTACGCGAGTATCCATTTCCAGCTGCCGTCCTTGTGACGCATGCGAAACTCAACGCGATACGCCGGAATTCTCCCCTTCAGATAATTTTCGACGACCTGAAGAGTCGGTGCCACATCATCCGGATGACAACGCATGTGCCACTCTTCAAAGTGGTCTCGCAGTTCCCATGGCTCATAACCCAACTGTGCTTTCCACTCGGCAGAATAGGTGACACAGTTCGTATGGAGATCCCAGTCCCAGAGTCCGATGTTCGCCGACCGAACTGCCAGCTGAAGCCGGTTCGCGATGACAGAGAGTTCCGCCTGAGTTCCTTTGAGCTCATTGAAGATCGCAGCCAGAATCAGACCGCTCATACCAACAACGGCCAGATAGAAGTGAAGATTGGCGAGCCCCAACTGCTGGCTCGAATCACTGAACGGGCCATGACCAAAATGAGTCCCCAGCGCTGCGAAGACTGCCGCAAAGAACAGGACCGTGGCAACTCCTGGCTGACCAAACCGAAGCGCGGCCCATGCGATCAGAGGGAAGACGGCATAAGAAAGAGGACCCTCGAGATTTTCCGAAACGCCGTTGCCATAAGTCACAATGCCCAGGAACAGAACAGATGCCAGCAGGCTGCCAAATTCCAGCATGCGTTCCGGAGTGGGACGTCGAAGTCTCTGATACGGAAGTGTGAGCAGCAGCGGGGCGATGATCAGAATCCCCATCGCGTCGCCGAACCACCAGACAAACATGGCGCGTATGAATTCGCTTCCAGGGATCATCGAGTTGAACAGCAGACTCGCCGCGCCGATCAGGCAGCCGGGAATGGGACTCAGCACTGCTCCTCGGACCGCGAAGTGAAGAACCTGCCTCAGACTGCTCAGCCGTGGAAGATCGCTCAGAATATGTCGCAGCAGGAAATAGCCGAGACAGGCTTCCAGCGTGTTTCCGATCCCTGTCGAGATCGCAAAGAGAACAGGAGCACCGGTGAGGGCAGTTGCCGAGAATGCTCCGATGGCGATCGCAGGAACAAGTCGAAGTCCTCCCAGCAGCAATGCGGCCAGCGCGATGCCGGACGGTGGCCAAACCAATGTGACATTGTTGGCATACGCCGCCAGCTGAAGCCCAAGCTGCGCTGACAAAACGTAGGCGGTCGCGACGCCGGCGACTGCAAGAAGATTTCGGTCCGGAATCGACACTCGCTCATCCATGAAAGAGTTCAGAAGGCCGCACCTGATCATCGAAACAACAGATGAACGCTCCCTCACGGGGATTTACCCGCAATCCCGCATCATGCGTTCCGGCTGATCAACGGATGTGCCCCGGCGGCGCAGCGGTATCGGTCCTATTTCGCAATTCCCAGCCGACGTCGGCAGATTCCGCCGTCTTCAAATTCCGCCAGCCCCAACACCAAATGCACGAATCGAGCAGGCCGCGGATCTGCACTTCGCTCCGAAAAGCGTCCGGAACGCCTGGATCGAGCCTTCATTTGATTTCAGAATGCGAATCCGTTTTGATTCCCTCTCTTTTTCCTGCATCCGGTTTCGTGTTTCAGACTGTGAAGGATTGTTCGTATGAACTTGAAACGTTGGACACTGAAGGCTCTGGTCGCGCTGACTGCAGCAGCCGGACTGATTGTTGAATCTCACGCTGCCGACGTCTGGGGATTGAATCCCGGAACGCCGGATATGAAGTCAGCAACGACGCTGGCGTTTGGCCCCGAAGACATTCTGTTCATCGGCGATGCTCAGGGAGCCGCCGTGTTCGCCGTTGCAACAGGAAACACGAAGGGTGATCCTTCCACTGCGAACGTGAACATCGAAAACCTGCCTGGCGCCATCGCAACTGCTCTGAGCGCGAAGAACGTGGTGATCAACGACCTGGCGGTCAATCCTCGCACCGGATCCGCGTTCGTTGCGGTGACAGCGGATGACAAGCCAGCCATCGCCCAGATCGACGGCGACGGAAAGATCTCCGCGCTGGCACTTTCCAACGTCAAATTTGCAAAGGCAGCGCTCGCTGACGCTCCGGAAGACAAGGTGGTGGGCGAAGGACGACGCGCTCAGAATCGTCGCACGGAATCCATCACGGACATCGCCTTCTTCGAGAACAAAGTGCTCGTCTCAGGCCTCAGCAACGCTGCTGCTCCTTCGACCGTGCGAGAACTGAACTTCCCGTTCGCAGAAGCTGACAAAGGCATGAGCGTGGAGATTTACCACGCGGCTCATGGCAAGAGTGAAGACTACGCCGCGATGCGAACGTTCGTCCCGATGATGATTGACGGCGAACCTGCAATCCTCGGCGCGTATGTCTGTACGCCACTCGTGAAGATTCCGGTCAAACAGCTGGAAGGTGCTGCCGGCAAGGTGAAAGCCACAACCGTCGCGGAACTGGGAAATCGCAACAAACCGCTCGACATGATCTCCTACAAGAAGGGCGGCGAAGATTACCTGCTCCTCAGCAACAGTGCTCGTGGAGTCATGAAGATCACGACAGCTGGCCTGAAGGAAAACAAGGGGCTGACCGAGCCGGTTGGCGGCGGCGGAACTGCGGGTCAAAAATACGAAACCGTGGAGGCCCTTGCCGGAACCGTGCAGATGGACAAGCTGAATGAAACATCAGCACTCGTTCTGACGCAGACAGAAGGCGGTCCTCAAAACCTGAAGACCGTCGCGCTGCCTTAACAGCGGTGTTGAACAACGGAAGGGCGAGGCTCCTGCCGAGCCGGTGACGCACCGAAGCCCCAGGCCATACGCGGCTCGTTAGGTCATTCGCCCCCCAATCGCGTTCTTCAACTGGCAGATAAATTCCCCCGGCACGTTGTTCGTCCGTCTCCTGCAGACGAACAGCGTGTCAGTTTGGTCAGAGCATTCCTCTGACAAATCCCTCCCACCTCGACTGCTGACCTATGATCGCTCGCAAACACATTCTCCTCGCGCTCTTCGCTGGTTTCGCGTGTCTGACTTCCCAAGCGGTTGCTCAGCCTCCCGCTTTGAAAGATATCCCCGCCCCGGATCCGGAGCTGGAAAAAGCAACGTTCCGGGTTCCCGAAGGATTCGAAGTCAACCTGTTCGCAGCGGATCCGGCCATTGCAAAACCGATCCAGATGAACTTTGACGAAGACGGTCGGCTCTGGATCGCCAGCTCGGAGGTTTATCCGCAGATTGTTCCGGGTGCTCCGGCAACAGACCGCGTGGTCGTGGTGGAAGATGCGAATCATGATGGTGTGGCGGACAAGACTCACGTGTTTGCCGAAGGCCTGCTGATCCCAACAGGAGTCGCTCCGGGTGATGGTGGTGCCTGGGTTGCAAACAGCACAGAACTGCTGCACTTCGCAGACACAGACGGAGACCTCAAGGCCGATTCACGACGCGTCGTCCTTTCAGGCTTCGGTACCGAAGACACTCACCATATTCTTCACACACTGCGATGGGGATATGATGGCTACCTGTATTTCAATCAGTCCATCTACATTCACAGCCATGTGGAAACTCCATGGGGTGTTCGCCGACTGAATGCCGGCGGCATCTGGCAGTTCCGTCCGGAAACGCTGGAACTGGGCGTGTTCCTTCGAGGCCTGGTCAACACGTGGGGACATCATTACGACCGATATGGTCAGTCGTTCGCCACAGACGGGGCCGGTGGTGAAGGGATCAACTACGTCATCCCGGGAGCCTACTACTTTACGGCAGCGGATGCTGAACGACTGGTGCGAGGCTTGAACCCAGGCAGTCCCAAGCACTGCGGACTCGAACTGGTGGAAACGCCGATGTTGCCGCCGGACTGGCAGGGCAATGCCATCACCAACGACTTTCGCGGTCATCGAGTTGTCCGCTTTGTGCTGAATGAAGAAGCGTCGGGCTATGTCTCACGCGAGCAGCAGGAAGTGATCTGGTCCGACCACGTAGCGTTTCGTCCGATCGATGTGAAAGTCGGGCCGGATGGAGCGATTTACATTGCCGACTGGTACAACCCGATCATTCAGCACGGTGAAGTCGACTTCCGCGACGAGCGCCGTGACCATACTCATGGACGCATCTGGCGAGTCACATGGAAGGGTGCTCCTAAGCGGGAATTCCGCAAGGTCAGCGACCGCAGCAATGCGGAACTGTTCGAAGCTCTTCGATCCAATGATGGCGTGGAACGACAGTCAGCAAAACAGATTCTTCGCCAGCGAGGTCCAGGCATCGCTGATGAACTGACCGCGTGGCTCAAGGGCGTGAAGCTGTCCGCCGAGGAGCGTGATCATGTGCTGCTCGAAGCCATCTGGTGTTATCAGACTGCGGGCTCGATTCAACCTCAGCTGCTCAAAACACTGCTCACCAGTGAAGACGGTCGCATCCGCGCGGCTGCAGTGCGAGTCCTGAGTCACTGGAAGTACTTTATCCCCGAATCGTTCGAATGGCTGACAGCCGCGGCCACGGATGCGCATCCTCGAGTTCGTCTGGAAGCTGTTCGGGCACTGTCGTATTCCCCTCTGGATGATTCGGAACGACAGGTCGCGATGGGCACTGCATTCCCGGATCAGAAGAACCCCGAGACTGCAAAGATCGTCGAGAAGTTCGACGCTCCGAACGTGATCGAAACGGCGCTGTTGCCACTGAAGCAGCCAATGGATTCGAACCTTGATTACGCAATGTGGCTGACGACCAAAGAGCTGGCTTCGAAATGGCGGCCGGCCTTTGAAAAGGGTGAAATGAATTTCGGCAGCGATGCTGACTCCGTGGCATTTGCCTTCGCGGCGCTCGGTTCCGGTGCTCCTGTCGAACTGCTGATGAAGGACCTGTATTCCGGGAACATTACGGCGGAAAAGCGAGCACGCCTTGTGCAGCTCATTTGCGGCAGCGCTGATGCGAATCAGCTCGGGCGGTTACTGGCGGAAGCGGTTCAGGCCGGAGATGGCGCGACGCTGCAAACGCTGCTCGCCTATACCGCAGGCCGGAAACTGGTGCCCGGTGGAGACGCGCAGAAGATCGGTACTCTGGCTTCATCCGACAACCCGGTTCTTCGCCACTCCGCACTGCAGGCAATTGGCCAGTGGAAGCTGACCACACACTACGATGCTCTGATCTCTGTCGTGAAGGGCACAAATCCGGATCGAGCCGATCTGGCGGCGACCTTTGTCGGGATCGCTGTCGGGCAGGAGGAATCCCTTGTTGCGGCGATGAAGGCATTTGCAGAGTCTGAGGCTCCGGTCGAGAGTCGCGCACTGGCGCTCGAACGCCTTTCCGCCATTCGACCAGGTCAGGCCGCTCCGATCCTGGCGGCATTGCTTTCGAAGTTGCCGGAAGGTGTGGACGTGTCTTCGCCGGTTCGGACGTTACTGTCAGAACGCACTGGCGGGAAGCTGCTTGCGAACGAGCTTGCATCAAAGAAGCTGCGAACTCCAGTGGCGCTGGATGTCCTTCGAGTTCTGCGGGAATCCGGCCGAGCGGACGCGGAGCTTGAAGCGGCACTCAAGGCCGCCGGTAACGTCACAAGCCGTAAGGAACTGAGTGCTGAACAAAGGGCCGCCATTCTGAAGAAGGTCAGCACCACGGCCACCGCGGCCGCTGGTGAGAAGATCTATCGCAACGAACAACTTGGCTGTTTGAAGTGCCATGCCATCGGCGGCGCGGGTGGTCTGGTCGGACCGGACATGATCAGTCTCGGAGCCAGCGCACAGCCGGACTATCTGCTGGAATCTCTGCTCAATCCCAACGCTAAGGTAAAGGAAAACTATCACACCACCGTTGTGGCCACTGTCGAAGGACAGGTCATCGCGGGCGTGCAGATTCAGAAGTCCGACAAGTCGATCACTCTTCGAACTGCCGAGAACAAGGTCGTCGAAATTCCCGTCGCACAGATTGAAGAACAGGCTCAAGGCGTTTCGCTCATGCCGGAAGGACTCGTCGACGCGCTGACCGATGACGAAATTGCGTCGCTCGTTCGCTTCCTGTCCGAACTTGGACGGACCCCCGAGTATACTCTGTCAAAGCAGCGGCTCGTGCGTTCGTGGCTCGTCATGCAGGCAACTCCGGAAGGCATCCATCAACTGAACCGAACCAGTTTCAGCAAGGCGGCAACCGATGATCCGGCATTTACGTTTGTCCCTCGTTACAGCGAAGTTTCCGGATCACTGCCTCTTGCGGCAATGCCTCAAATGCGAGTTCGCGAACAGGATGTCAGCTTCGCTCGCTGCCAGCTGAACGTGACGACTCCTGGACAGATTGGCTTCAAAGTGAATTCGGCTGAGGGCCTTGAAGTTCGGATTGATGGCGTCCCCATGCCTCCACAAACGGAATTTAGTTCCAGTTTGTCCGGAGGACTTCATACGGTCACCGTAACAGTCAACCAGGGAATCCGAAAAGTTCCACTGGTTTTGGAGGTCGTTGCCGGTTCCGGTCAGCCGCAGGGAAATGCGGAATTGGTCAACCAGTAGCGACTGACCGGCTGATCGGATACCGATTTTCAGACGGATCAGAGCAGCCCGGATCGATTCGGAGTGAGAACGTGTCTGTGAATGCGGAAACGAGGGATCGTCAGCTTCGTATTACATTCTATCGCAGCATCACGATCGTCATTTCGGCCGCTGCGGCTTTGCTGGCATCCAGCGAAGGCCGGATCTTTCCATCCGGGCTGACTCCGCTGATCGCGCTGGCCGGAATCTATTTCGTCGATTACCGGCGCTGGGCGAATCTTCCCACGATCATCGCCAACGTCGCGGGGCTCGGCGCGCTGACTCTTACGGCATTCCAGTTCAGCGGCACCAACTATCAGAAGCTGCTGTCAGGAACACATCTCCTGGTGTATCTGACATGGATCGTTCTTTTCATGCGCAAAGGACATCGCCAGTTCTGGTGGCTGATTGCCCTCAGCGTTCTTCAGGTCACCATCTCCGGAATTCTGTCCACCGGAGTCGGCTTTGGTGTAGCCGTCTTCGGTATGACGCTGCTGCTGCTGTGGACACTCTCGGTCTTCTCGCTGTTTCGAGTCGAAGATGAACATTCAAGACTTCGCCTTGTGACTCCACGCAAATCGGGGAGAAAGCGATTTGCCTTCACGCGTGAGTTCTTCAGCGGTTTCCTGGGAATTGATTTCGGAGGAAAGAAAGCACGCCCGAAGACAACAACTGACGATCTGGTCACCGTTCGCAACGGGCTTCAGCGAGATCCGTCTGAAGTCTGGATCGGATGGCGATTCCGCGGCATGGTCGGAGCGTCGTATCTGGTCTCTCTGGTGCTGGCGATCGTCGTGTTTGCAGCGTTCCCCCGCGTCTGGGTGAACGGAGGCGGTCTTTTCGCGCAAGGGCTGAATGATGAGAACAGCGGGTACGGCCGACGAACCGGGTTTAACGAATCAGTTCGACTCGGAGACATCGGTCAGCTGATGACCAGCAACGCGCGAGCCTTCTCGTTTGAAGTGATGAACGTTCGCAGTCGAAAGCCTGTGAGTGCGGAGCAGTTTGCTGAAGCGATGAATGACGAGGAAGTGCGCTTCCGTGGAAGCGTGCTTGCTCATTATGCGGATGGGCGATGGTCGAGAGGACTTCAGGAGAGTCTGCGTATTGAAGGCACCGAGACTCAGATGTTTGGACGATTCAGCAAACTGAACGCGGATTTCGAAATTGCAATTACGCTGGAACCGCCGATCGGAAATTATGCCTTCGCCCCGTATCCGGTTTCCGGTGTCCTGCCGACTCGGGGCTACCGAATTGAACAGCGGACGCTGAGTTCCACGCTGGTGTTTCGCGACATCGGGCGAGAACCGGCCGGAACCGAAACGGCACGCACGTATTCGGTTCAGTGTCCAAGTCTGCAGAAGTACCCGGGGAGCACATTCGAGTACTGGACGATCCGGGATGATGTCCCCAAGTGGATTCTTGAGCCGATGATTTCGTCGCTCAATACGAAAGCCGCAAGGAATTACATCACTGATGAACTCCGGGCCAAACTTCCACGACTGACCACAAAGGCTCGACAGCTGACAGGCAATGGAAGCCGTCAGGCCGATCCGGAGGAAAAAGTTCGGCGGATCATGGAATTTCTCGGCCCGCAAAACGGATTTCGGTATTCACTGAAACTCACTCGTTCCAATGCAGACCTTGATCCGATCGAAGATTTTCTGTTCGAGACGAAGTCGGGCCATTGTGAATATTTCGCGTCGGCCTGCGTTCTGATGCTGCAGGCCTCGGGGATCCCGGCCCGCCTCGTGAATGGATACTATGGAAGCGAATACAATTCTCTGAATGGAAAGAATGAAGTCCGTCAGCACTACGCACATTCCTGGGTCGAAGCGTGGGTGAATCAGCGATGGATCACCCTGGACCCGACGCCGGGAAGCGAACGCACGGCGTCCATCCAGAATACGTCCTCCCGATCTCTGCTCTCCAGTTTCCAGGCAGCCATCAACGATCTCTGGACGGACGGCATTAACAACATGTCCGCGGAAAGGCAGAAGGAATTCTTCGCCCCTGTGCTGACGACCACTCAGAACCTCTGGAAGTCGATCCGTGAACAGGGCGTCCTGCCGTGGCTGAAGAGCACATTCTCTTCACTTCTGCAGTCTCCCGATCAATGGATCAGCTGGCAGGGAGGACTTGTGACATTCCTGCTGCTCGGGCTGATCGGACTTCTTCACTACCTTGGCGTTGTTTCAAAACTCCTTCGATGGATCGCGGAACTGCGACAGAAATTCTCCGCCGGACAACGAACCAATCGCTCCGTCATTCGCTTCTATGAACTGTTCTGTCAGACATGCGAACAGCATGGACTGAAACTTGCCTCAAGCAACACCGCGCTGGAGAACGCAGCGATTTCTGAACAGCAGTTTTCATCGTTCCTTTCCGTCGCCGGTTTGAACGATCTTCCCCGGCGCATTGCATCGGCCTTCAACAAAGTGCGCTTCGGCGAAGAACCTCTCTCGTCTGACGAAGCAGCGCAGCTTGGACGCGATGTTTCAGCGTTTGCAACCAGTCTGCAGCAAAAACTTCAGCCCGCCGTCAATGCCTGATGTTCTCGAAAGTAGAATGGCCGCCCTCGGCCGTTTGCGAATGCTCTTTGATCGCCTCATTGTTCATGCGACGGATCGCGTCAGTTCTGCAGCAGGACTCCATTCCTGATCCGATCGGCCAGTGAAATCCTGAGGTCAAGAAGTTGAGTGCGTCTCACGATTCCGTCGCGATGCAGACGACCGACCACAATGGAACTGGCTATTCCCACTTCGTGCGCGAACTCTCTCACGGCACTTGAAGTGAACCGTCCCGAACTGCGAAAGGCTTCCCACGATGAATTCGGGATCAGGGTCGCTGCAGCAAATTGGTTCGCCGTCAACTCATGCGCCTCGTCATCGTCCGAGAAATCGTCTAACCAGGTCTTCTCCTTCGAATGCAGTAGGATATGCCCCAATTCATGAAAGAAGCTGAACCATAAAATGTCGTGCATCATTCCCCGGAAACTCAGCTGGATCACCGGCTTTTCGCCGAGCCAGTAGGCAGCACCACCCACATACGTCTTTGGCAAATGAGGAACGAAGACAACAGCGACTCCAAAGTTCGCCGCGACCTTAGGCAGCTCGGTCAGCAGTGCATCGGCACCGCCCATCGTCAGCTGGCGGAACACGTCCAGACTCTGCTCCATCCGCTGCTGGTCAAAGGCAGCAGTTTCCATTCGTTGAGCATCGATCTGTCCCTTTCGCAGCCATGCCGCGAGACTTCTCTGGCATGTCCCTTCACCCTGCCTGCGTCGGAATTTTGGAGCAAGATCAACAACCTTCGTCAGCGAACGAAGCTTCGCTGTTCCGAAGAAACGCAGCAGTTCACGATACCTTTCAAGCGGCTTTGAAGAGCGTTCAATCCAGCCAAAGTTCGCCATAGCCACACAGGGAAACTCTCTTACGATCTCACAGTCTGCCTGCTGCTGCCGGAGCTGGGCCTGTTCGCTGAGTGCAAGTCGATAGGCCTGTTCTCGGTTCAGCCAAAACGAAGCTGGCAGCCCAAGAACACTTTCGAGTTCCAATGCGGTATCCGCCGTAATCCCTCTCTTCCCCTGGATGATCTCATTGATTTTCCCTGGAGGTCTGCCCATTCGGCGCGCAAGTTCAGCCTGTGACATCCCGAGTTCCTCCAGCGTTGCACGGATGGTGTTGCCAGGAGGACTGATCTGCTGAGGACGATATGTTGCGGGAACAATACTAGCCATACGTGTGGTAGTTTCCGACAAAAGTGATCACCACCTCCGTCACTGAAGCCAGAATGAGTTCGCCAGCGTCATCCACGGCAAAATTACCCGCTGGCCGAAAACAAATCCGATCAAGTTCGTGAATCTTGATCGCAAACTCGCCCGATCGATTTTCAGTCAGCGGGTGGAAATCAAGCGGTGGTGCACGAAACGGAATTTCACCGAGGTTACTGAAGGCTGCAAGATCCGAAAGTCGGTCAAAGATGCGATCTGCGGAATGCGCCGGCAGCTCTTTCCTCGCGTCCTTCGTTCGCGTGCAGATCTTCTGTAGCTTCTTGCTGGCGTAACCTATCAACATCGTGCATCGTCCACAATGGGCGTTTACCTTTAGGGTAAATGCCGGTGCAAATGGACTCTACCTTAGTGAGGAGCAGAGTCAAGGCATCAGCCAGAACAAGAGGAATCTCGTCCGCTCCGTCGTCGCGTCACAACTGACTTCACAGCGTTGCCCATGGCCCGGACGTTCCCTGGGGATCGTGTCGCGAGACTGCGACGGTCTGTCGTCGAATTGAAGTCATCCCGAACTTTGGAGCCGGCCTGATTGAGGTGGTGGCTCGAACGAGTTTGCGGGATAACTCGCTGGTTGAAGGTGTGAAAAGACTGGCATTTTGCAGCAGACAGCCATGGCCTGAGAAACAACACAGTTCAGGCGACATGGTGGCACATGTTTTGCAAAAGTGCTCGACTTGAATTGTCACCGTCGGGGAACAATTGCCAGACGGTCTTGCACGAGCCCTTCGTGGAAATCCCGGAACGACGCCGGGAAAGGAACAAAGCAATGACGGCTCTAACAGAAACACTTCGACGCAGCGCTCAACGAATTCTGCTGGCTGGATGGCTCCTGTCGCCGCTCTTTTTGCCGGCAATGGCCGCGGGACAGGATCCTGGCACCTCGGCGCCCGGGCCGCTTGTGATCCCTGAATCCGTTCCGTTGATCATCCCGACTCCGGTTACATCTGATGGCAACACGACGGTCTTTCCGCAGGATCCCGTTCCGTCGGTTGTTCCTGGAACATCACAGGTTTCGCCACTTCCGCCTGCAGCTCCTGATGCATCAGCATCCGGACCACAAGCGGACGGCGATGATGAAGTGCTGCTCAGCGGTCCCGTGCATGAAGCCTTTGCAGAGCAATTCAATCAGGACCCAATCCCTGGCATTGTTGTGCCACGTCAGCCTCCTGAACCGATCGAAGAACTGCCACCTGATGTGCGTCCGGATGGCCGCCAGGTGGAATGGATTTCAGGGTACTGGGCATGGGATGACGATGATCAGGATTTCTTCTGGATCAGCGGCATCTGGCGTGAAGTCCCGCAGGGATTTCGCTGGCTGCCGGGATACTGGAATCAGGTCGAAGGCGGATACCAATGGGTTTCCGGCACGTGGGTGTCAGAGTCCACGGCAGAAGTTCAATACCTGGAAACAGCACCGCCGGAATCCCTTGAACTGGGGCCTGTGGGAACCGCGCCGACAGTCGATCACATCTGGATTCCCGGCTGCTGGACATGGCGTGAAAGTCGTTACGCATGGCGGCCCGGTTATTGGAGCTCCGGATACTCCAACTGGATTTGGGTCCCGGCGCGCTATCTGTGGACACCACGAGGCTACATCTTCTGTTCGGGATACTGGGACTATCCGATGGCCCGACGCGGTGTTCTGTTTGCCCACAATCGCTTTCGTCATGCCGCTCGATGGAACCGAGGATACCGGTTTACTCCTCAGGTCGTGATTGCCACGAACCTGATCCAGTGGAATTTCTGGGTGCGTCCCAACTATCGTCACTACTACTTTGGCGACTACTACGGCGAGCGATTTGCTCGTCGCGGACTGATTCCATGGCATCAGTTCACACGTCAGCGACGACATTTCGACCCTCTATATTGCCATTACAACCAGCGGAGCGTGGCGGTCAACGTTAACTTCTACGACCAGCTGAACACTCACTTCACGCTTCTCCAGACTCATGTCGATCGACGTCCGGTGAGGGCGATTGAGCATTCCCGTGCCGGTCAGATTTTTGAACAATGGGAGCGACAGCCTGGGTTCCGTGAACAGTTCCGTGGTGACCGAATTCGGTCAGACGACGACCGCCCGCATTTGCTGGCACGAACACTGCAGCAGCAATTGAACGACCCCGGAGATTTTCAGTTTGTCCGAATGGATGATGATGTTCGAAGTCGCTTCCGTGAAGAAGGCGAACAGATCCGCAGGCTGACGGACAATCGTCGTTCCGTGGAGGCGACAGCAAGGCTTCATCGAGACAACGATCATCGTCGTCTGGAACTGCCACAGCTGAAGAACGCGGATGGAAATCTCCTGGATGGCCGCGACGATCGTCGAGATTCAAAGGACGCACTGTCGAACCTGCAACTGCCACCAAATCGTCGCGATGACGAAAACAAAAGAGAAGGCCGACGTGAGTCAGGCAACCGAATCGAACGCGACTCCGTGCCAGGTGACCAGGGAACTCGCGCCGACCGGCCTGATATCAAATCGCTGCTCGGCGAACTCAACGGAAACCAACCCGACTCCAAAGACACCGCAGAAACGCTGCGACTGCCTCCGGTCGTTCGCCGAGACCGCGGTCGTGATTCCAGCGAGAGCCAAAACGCAGATGCCGCGCCAGATGCGGGACGTCCACAGAACCCGGCAGCCGGCGGGGAGATGCCACGTAACCTGAGAGACCTCGGCGCAAAGTACGATGAAGAACTTCAGCGCCGCATTCGAGAGCGGAAGGATGGCAATACCAATGGCGGCCCTGCAAATGAAGCCCCTGCAATTGGCAAGGCGAAGCGTAACGATGAGAGCCCCGTCCAGCTTCCCGGAATGAACGATGGGAACAGTCCGCCGTCAAACCGGACAGAACGGAGACGGCCAGCAATTCCGAACATCACGATTCCCGACGCTTCCGACAATGCCGCGAAGGATCGTGAGGTTCGAAGAAACCAAAGCGAACGCCAGAATCAGGATTCGAACCAAATCAAGAACCTGCTGAAGAACCAAAACCAGAAGGAAAACCAGAACCAGAACGAAAGCAGGCTCGAACGACCGAGAATTCCGGAAGTCAAAGGCGAAGTCGAACGAAGAATCAGGGGGCTCCAGGGACCGGACCAGACAGAAAGATCTGCCGGGCCCAAACCTGAAGCTCGGCGCTCGAACGATCAGCCGACTCTTCCACAGAACCTCGGTGAGGCGCTGCGCCGACAGGAACGTAGCCGGCCTGAGAACCGGGAAGCACGCGATGCCGGCCGAGAGATTCGGGAGAACCGTGAAACGGGGGAGCTTCGAAGGACTGAAACGGCACCGCCGCAGGAGAATCCTCGCATGCGAATCCAGGAGCCTCGTAATCGTCCGGAACCTGAACCGAAGGCTCCAAGCCGAACGGAACCTCGCGCCGAACGTCCGGCCCGGGAAGCTCGAACGCGCGGAAATGATGGACCGCGTGAGCGAAAGGGAAAAGACTGATTCCCCTGAAAAACGCGGAAAACCGCAGTTCCCTCGTTCAACGTCGCGACTGGAATCTCGCCCTCCCTTGTTCAACAGCCTGATGTGACAGTTGAGCCGTTGGGGACGACGGCTCAACGTGGCTTTTCCATCCTTCTGTCTGGCAGTTGCACCTTCGGACTTGGTAGAATTTGGCCACGGAAGCCGGGGAAAATTTCTCGGCTTTTCTGCGGACTGCTGGCCCCGCTGCCAGACGAATCCGAAGAACGTCACGTGAGGGATCAGAGGGGACAACCATGTCATCAGGCACATTGCCGCAGGTACCGGGACTGCAGAGCCTTCTTGGGCGTTGCCAATCGCTGGTTCGTGTCCACACGTGCGTTCGTGGTCTTGCAGAAACTCTGTGCATCCTGATCCTCTGGATGCTGGCCTGTGGCATTGCGGATTATCTGATCGTATTGCCGGGGATCGTCCGAGCGGGAACTCTGGTCGCAGGAATCTGCCTAACCCTGTTCGTTGCCTGGCGACGATTCCTTCGTCCCCTGATGTCCTCCGCGTCAGTCGCGGAACTGGGCGCTGCAGTTGACCTCAAGTTTCCGGAACTGCAGGAATCGATCGCGACTCTGATCTCGATCGAAAACCCGGAAGCCACAGCATCAGAACTCGGCTCAGCGCAGATGCGCAAGCGGATCTATCAGCACGTTGAAACTCAGGTCCAGGCCATCCGTCCGACACAGGTCGTCCCCGCGCGCATGACATGGCATCGCTTCATGATGCTGTCGATCGCAGGTGGCGTTTTGTTGTTGCCCTTCATCATCTGGCCATCGGGCGCCCAGCTGCTGTTGCAGCGCCTCCTGATGCCCTATGCAAATCTCGCTGCTGCCACGAACCTGTACTTCGAAGTCCCGGACGGCAACCGAGTCGTCGCAACGGGTACTGATGTCACGTTTGTTGCGATTCCTCAGTGGCGGAATTGTATCACGGGTGACGTGCCAACAGACGTCGTTCTGGAAATGAAAACTCAGGACGATCGTCTGGAAGAATTGCCGATGTCCTGGGATGAATCTCAGCGTCAATTCACGGCCAGCCTCGTCGATGCCCGCCAGACTCTGCGCTATCGAGTGACCGGAGACGGAGCAAGCACTGAGTGGTTCACGATGACAGTTGCGGATGCACCCAGAATTGTGGCCGCATCGCTCGTGGAAACTCCCCCGGCGTACACGGCTCGACCAGTCCGCACGATCGATGGTGTTCTGGGGGACATCCATGTTTTCGAACGCAGCAAAGTGGTCGTCCAGCTGACATTCAATAAACCGGTGAAGCCGGCAACGCTCACATGGAAAGACTGGACTCCGCTTCCGGTGCCGCAGGCTGCGACGCAGGAGGAAGGGGTCGTTTCCGGCAAGGAACTTCTTCCGGAAGAAATTGCCGCGCAGGCTGCGGGAGCCCGGATGGAAGGCAGCAAGGCGGCGAAGGAAGACGCACCGGTTGTTCCGGTCGTTGCGATGTCACCGGATCGCATGTCGGCCGTGATGGAATTCGACGCTCTGGGTTCCGGCGCGTTTGAATTTTCGATTGTGGATGATCTCGGACTGCGGAACTTCGAAACAACTCCCAGACGGCTGATTTCCACTCTGGATACTCCTCCCGTACTCACGGTGAAAGGAGTCGCGGATGGCCTTGAAGTTCGACCGGACGATACCGTACCGCTGAACTGCGATGTGACCGACGATATCGGTGTGGGCGCGGTGGAACTTCACTATCGCCGCAATGAAGATGCCATGCTGATCGAAGTGGCGAATCTTCCGGATCGTGGAGCAACTGCTGTCAGCCACCAGTTCCTGCTTGGACTGGCGTCATTGAATGTGAAGTCCGGAGATCGCGTTGAGCTGCGAGTGAAAGCCTCCGACGAGCGACCTTCACCGGGACCGCAAGTCGTGTGGAAGGGCCCGTGGGTCCTGACGATTTCCGACAACGCAGAAGCTCTGGGTCAGAAGGCGCTGCGAGAAGCTGACAAGCAGCTCGTCGAAGCACTGCGGGCGATGGAGCAGCAGCTTCAGGAAGATGCAAAGCAGGCGAACAGCTTGAAAGACGAAGCATGGCGGAACTGGAATGAGGAATCCAAAGACAAGACGCGAGGCCTTAGCGAGAAAGAACAGACGCAGGGCAACGACCTTCAGAAACTGGCTCAGCAGGTCGCGCAGCACCCACTGATGCAGAAACAGGCAGACAAGCTGGCGGAACTGGCTCAGCAGGTGCGCCAGCAGCTGCCGAAGAAGCTCGACGAAGCCGCGGCTGCCGCGGACAAAGAACCTGCCGCAAAGAACCTTCAGGAAAGCGTCAACGATCTCAACAGGATTCGCGACGAACTGCACCGCGCGACGGATGAGATTGAGAAAGCCGCTTCACTGGAACAGGAACTGGCCGAACTGAATCGGCTGGCCCTGGATGCCGAACAGCTCGCCAAAGAATCGGAACAGCACCAGCAGAAGAAGGCTCAGGACCAGCCCGCTCAGGGGCAAAGCAGGGAAGACTTTGAGAAAGAGCTTCAGGACGAACGGGCCGAACTGCAACAGGACCAGCAGGAGCTCAGTCAGGATCTGAACAGCCTGCTTCAGCGGAAACAGGAACTCCTTCAGGCCGCTCGTGAAGCACAGCTGGACGAAGCAGCGCTGATTGCAGAACAGATGCAGCAGCTGGCTCGCCAACAGCAACAGCTGGCCGAAGGAGTCAACGAGGAAGCTCGCGATGCCGCCCAGGATGCTCAGGAAATCGCCAACAGTCTGCAGCAGGCAAGAAATGAAGCCGACCAGCTGAACCGACGTATGGAACAGCAGGCTCCCGATGTCCCGCGAACCGAAATTCCTCCGCTGGATGAAGCGATACGCGACCTTCGCCAGGGAAACCTCTCGAAGCCGGAACAGCAAATCTCTGACTCCGCCGAGCAACTGGAACGTGCTGCCGAAGAACTGAAGAAACCAGCCCCGGAACCACAGGGCCCGGCTCCCGCCGATGACGCCGCCAAAGCAGCAGCTCAGCGCGAACAGGAACAGCGCAACACTCAACGCGCGGAAATGCAGAAGAAGTCGGAAGAGCTGGCCGGTCGAATGAACGAACTGGAAGCTCGGCTGGAAGAGGCCAATCAGGAACGAGGTGTCCAGGAGCCTGGGTCGGAGAGCAATGAAGCCGCTCAGCCAAACGAAGCAGCCCGGAAAGAACCGGAAAGTAACGAGCCTGGACAGGAGAACCCGAAGGCCGGACAAAACGGCGAACAGTCCAATGGTGCTGAACAGAACGCGGAACAGGGAAATCAACAGAACCAGCAGAACAGCGAGCAGGATCGCGCTGCGGAATCTGCCCGAAAGGCTGGAGATCTCATGACCCAGCTGGAGAAGCTGACGGAGGCCGCCAGAGAACAGTCAGAGGCTCTGAAGCAGGATGCGTCCACGCCGAACAATGTTCGCAATCATGCAGAACAATCAGCTCAGCGGGCTGAAGATGCTCTTCGTCACGCCAATGCGGGTCAGTTTCAGCGAACCGCGGAACGCATGCGGAATGCCGCCGGGGAGGCGTCACGGGCTGCGGACCAGATGAACCAGGAAGGTCAGCAGGACCGAAAGGAACAGCTTGAGCAGCAGAGGGAAAATTTCGATCGCCTTGCCGATGCGTTCAATCGGCTCCAGCAGGATGACGCGGCGCAGTTGTCGGCTCAGCGAACAGGCCAGCAGCAGGTCGCTCAACAGGCGGCTCAAACACCGGACGCTCTGAGTGAACTGTCAGAGAGTCTCAACAATCCGGCTCTGGGAATGCAGCACCTTGCTCGCCCGGCACAGGAAGCGGCCCAGGCAGCTCAGCAGGCGGCTCAAAGCGGCCAGCAGGCGGGGCAACAGCTTCAACAGGGACAAATTCAGCAGGCAGGACAGAATGCTCAGGAAGCTGCGGGTCAGCTGAACCGTGCGGCTCAACTTGCGCAACAGGCATCTCAGGGGCACCGTGATCCGAACAATCTGGTGCCGACCGAAGTGGGCGAAAGCGTTGCCGACGCGATGCAGAGCCTGCAGCGAGCCTCCGAGATGATGAACAACGAAGCCAGCCAGGCATCTGCGAATTCACAGCAGGCGCCGGAAGGAAGTCAGCCGGGGGGACAAGAGGGACAGCAGGGTCAATCGGGTCAGGATGGACAAAATCAGGCTGGCCAGCCGGGACAGGAAGGTCAGCCCGGACAACAAGGTGAAGGTCAGCCGGGGCAACAGGGCCAGCCAGGTAAACAGGGACAGGGTCAGCAGGGGAATGCTCAACAGGGCCAGCAGGGGCAGCCGGGACAAAGCGGCACTCCTCAGGATAGCCAGGGAAGTCAGGCTGCTCAGCCGGGTGAAGGCGGATCCCCCAACGGACAACGGGGGTCTGCTCAACAGATGGCCAAAGCGGCCCAGGCGCTGAAGCAGGCAGCAAAGGGAGCGCTGCCCAGTCAGTTCTCTCCAGGACAGCTGAACTCTTCGGCAGATCCTTCACAGGGTGATCCGCAAGGCCAGGGCAACCCGGCCGAATTTGATGGCGCGTCGCCAAACGCCACGACACGCCGAAGCCGCGCTCGCAACTGGGGGCGGCTGCAGGACGAACTGGATCCCGATGTGAAAGATGCTGGCCGCGAAGTCATGGACAGCGAATACTCTGAAATCATCCGCCGCTATCGTCGAGATCTCGCGAAAGCCGCAGCAGCAAATTCTGAAACGAAACCCGCAGCAAAACCGTGAACCTGAACGAAACTGTCACCACACCGACACTGCCACTCCTCTCACAGACAACTTCCGGGCTCCGCGCGATTCTGGAGCTGCCTGATGCTGAACTTGTGCTGTGGCTGGAGGGAATCGGTCAGCCTGCATTTCGAGCGAAGCAGATTCGTCGCTGGCTGATTCAGCGTCGTATCACCTCATTCGAACAGATGAGTGATCTGCCGGGATCATTGCGTCAGCAGTTGTCCGCCAGCTTTCGCTTTTCTTCGTTCGAAGTTGTAGGACATCAGATCGCAAAGGATCGCACCGAGAAACTTCTGCTGCAGCTGCAGGATGGCGAACTGGTGGAATGCGTTCTGATGCGGGACCCCGACCGACGAACGGTCTGCATCAGTACTCAGGTCGGCTGCGCGATGGGGTGCGTGTTTTGCGCCAGTGGTCTCCTGGGCGTCAAACGAAATCTGACAGCGGCGGAGATCTTCGAACAGGTGCTTGTTCTGCATCGCCTGATGTCCGATGACGAAAAGATCACAAACATTGTCGTGATGGGTATCGGTGAACCCCTCGCCAACTTTCGAAACCTCATGCAGGCTCTTTCTGTTCTGACGAGCGATGACGGATTTGGCCTGGGGGCTCGGCGAATCACGGTATCGACCGTGGGACTGCCGGAAAAAATCCGCGAGTTCGCTCGGTCCGGGCAGCAGTACAACCTCGCAGTTTCTCTGCACGCTCCGAACGACTCACTTCGCACAGAGATCGTTCCGGTGAACCGCAACATCGGCATCGCGGAAATCCTGAATGCCGCCGACGATTATCACGAAGTCACCGGACGCCGAATCTCCTATGAATATGTGCTGCTCTCGGGAGTGAACGATCAGGCTCGCCATGCGGAAGAACTGGCTTCACTGCTGGCAGGCAGAACGGCTCATGTGAATCTGATTCCAATGAACGGAGTCAGTGAACTGGTCATGACCGCTCCGCAGGAACCTCAGACCCGCCAGTTTGTCAGTATCCTGGAACGGCGAGGAATTCCGGTCACAGTCCGAAAGCGAAAAGGCGCTGATATCGACGCAGCCTGCGGACAACTTCGGCTGAACCGTTCTGAAAAAGGCTGAGTGCAGGCCCGAATACCGGGAAGCTGACGCATCCCGCTCTTCAGGGCACGCGGGCCGTGCAGAAAACCAGCAGGGCTCAATGCCCCGTGCTGCCACACTCATGCCCCGGGCGAATTCGATTGAGCAGCCTTCACAAGTTCCTCCAGTGCGGAAAAGAACTGCGGTCTGATTCCTTCAATCCAATATTGATTGCCGCGATGACGGTGGATCCAGAGAATTACCTGCTGAGTCTGGGTGAGGATGAACCCCAGAACGACCATGACGATCCCCAGGAGAAACGTGACCGGGGGAGCCACCAACAGGATCGGACCACCAAACATCACGAACAGCCCCAGAACGGCGAGGACTGTACCGGCAATGCGATTCCGCCGATGCTGCTGGTACAGCGAACGTCGTACGAAGAGCAAACAGCGCACCGAGTGCTGTCGGATGACGAGTCGCCATGAACTGTACTGGGCCACCACAGTCAGCGGCACAAGATCGTCTCTGAGCCCCGTGAAGATGCAGATCGGCGGCAACACGACAGAATTGCCACAGATAATTTTGTCACCATCAACAACAAAACCTCCACTGGGAACTCCGTCGCGGGCATTCTCACCTCCAATACACTCCGGTGAAACGGAGTATGGGTTCTCTTCAGACATTCAACGATCCCGCTGAGGCGACACACGATTTCGATGGCCATGTGTCTGTTGAAACAGGCTGCTAAGGAACAAGTCCAAACGAGATTGTTGCCGGGTGATCTGCGTTTCGCCAAACTCGGTGAGTCGCCTTTTTGAAGTCAGACGGTCGGGCGAAGTAAATGTTCGGAACAAAGGTCTGAGGATTGCGATCGACAAGTGGAAACCAGGTGCTTTGGATCTGAATCATGATCCGGTGCCCCTTCCGGAAGCGATGCAGAACGTCGAGAAGCTCAAGACGGATCGTTGACGGTTTCCCCGGCTCAAACGCCTCCGGATGTTCATACGAATTGCGAAAACGCCCGCGGAGAACTTCACTGCGAACCATCATCTGATAATTGGGAAGTGCCGCAGGATCCGTTCCGTCCGGAAACACATCGATGAGCTTTACAACAATGTCTGCATCCGTGCCCGTGGTGCTGAAGTCAATGTGAGTCTTCAGCGTACCAGCCATCGTCACGTCGTATTCCAGAACGTCAGACTGATACACAAGCACATCAGGACGACGCCCGGCAAACCGCTGATCGTCCACCATGTACTCAACATTCATGCGGTTCGTGATCGACTCTGTAAACGGCACTGGTTTCGCCGGGTCGCTGATGAATTCGTCGAAGCCTGAATCGGCCGGAACATCCGGCGCATCAGCATCGGAGGCTTGTACGACTTTGCCGTCTGCCATTTCAATCGTCAGCTTTCCGCCCGGCTGAAGGCGCAGAACGCCGGGCTTCGTTTCCTTCGGCGGCCACGCATCAAACGTCTTCCATGTGTTGGAGCCCGTTTCGAAGACAGTCGCTTCCGCCGGCGCCGGAAGGTCTTTGCCCTTCAGATATTTTTCGAAGAACGGAAATTCGATTTCCGCCCGATAGTGAACGGCAGTTTTTGTATCGAAGGAAACCTGACCGAGCTTGTCTCCGTCCTGACTGGCCCATCCGCCATGGATCCAGGGACCAACCACCAGAACGTTGTTGACTGACGGATTGAGTTTCTCAACCGACTGGTAGGTTTTGAACGATCCGTACAGATCCTCAGCGTCATACCAGCCAGTGACCACCATGACGGCCGGTGCGACATTCTTTAGATGCGGCAGGATCTCCCGCTTCTTCCAGAACTCATCGCGATTCGGATGAGCCATCATGTCGTTCCAGAACGGGATCGTATCGTTCAGATACCGTCGGTTGATGCCGTCAATTGTGCCCGCATCGAGGAACATCTGGTAACCGTCAATGGACGGGACAGGGTTCGGAACAGGACGCTCGGTCGTTGGTCCCAGACGTTCCTGAGCATTGTTGTTCAGCCAGCGAAAAGCGTGAGCCAGAAAGAAGGCGCCGTGATGCAGGAAGTCGTCAAAATACCAGTCGCCCACCGGAGCCTGCGGTGACACGGCGACAAGGGCCGGATGAGCATCAATCATGCCGGCGGAAGCGTAGAAGCCGGGATACGAAATGCCAGCCATGCCAACCTTGCCGTTGTGTCCGGTAATATTCTTCGTCAGCCATTCGATCGTATCCCACGCATCGGTACTCTCATCGACGTCCGTGGGTTTCGTCTTCTGCACAATGTGAGGAGTCACCTGTTCGAAGATGCCTTCGGACATGAAACGACCTCGAACATCCTGATTGACAAAGATGTAGCCCGAACGCGCGAAATGCTCACTGGGCCCAAGCTGAGTCGGAAACTTGTCGGCTCCGTACGGTCCGCACGAATACGGCGTACGCTTCATCATGAAGGGATACGTCTGAGTGGTGTCTTTCGGGACGTAGACTGCCGTGTACAGCTTCACTCCGTCCCGCATCGGGATCATGTGCTCCTGTTTGGTGTAGTGTTCCGAGATGTACGTGGCCAGTGGAACTTGATCGCTCGCTGTCGCGCTGACGGTTCCCTGGCACGGCGCTTCCGCCGAACAGAACATCAGGAACAGAATGGCCGGAACGACACCACGGCAGCAATCCATCAGTCGCAACATAAAAGCACCCCTGGTACCTCAACGGCACCGGACAAAGTGGCAGTTCAAACAGGCTGCGGCAGGGCGCGAGACCTCCGGTCAGTCTGCATCATGAATTCACCGGACAGCTCAGGCCGTTCCGCTGCAAAATCCTTCGCAACGTCGTCAGGCAGAATCGTGTGGGAAATCTCACCGCAGGGTACGTTCTGCACTCTGTTCTGTCACGAAACATGAACCCGGTGGAAGGAGATCCAGTGTCGCGAATTCCTGCATTTGTGGGCTTCCGGGTCTTTTCGAACGACCGCGCACGCCAATAATCGTGCAGTTTGAGTGACTCACGGAATTTCGTCTGCCGTCTGGCAGCGAGGAACAAACACGAATGTTGACCCCCATGTCGGCACGCCCTTCAAATTTGCAGGAACTTCAGAACTCCGGCTGGAAATCCCGGTCCGTGAAAGAAGAAATCCGCAGCAACTTTCTTGCAGCCCTGGCCAGCCATGCGGAGCTGTTTCCCGGGATTGTGGGTTACGAAAATACGGTTGTCCCTGAAATCAGTCTTGCTCTCCTTGCCGGACACGACATGCTCTTCCTGGGAGAAAAGGGGCAGGGGAAGAGTCGGCTGATGCGACATATGTCGCGTTTCCTTGACGAAGCGATTCCTTATCTGGATCTGCCTGGTTGCCCGGTGCACGAAGACCCGTATCGTCCAATTACATCCATGGGCCGACGCTGTCTCGAACAGAATTCTCCGGCCGACGTCAAGATCGCCTGGTGGCCTCGCGAACAGCGTTATGCAGAACGACTGGCCCCGGGAACCAAGTTTGCAGACATCATTGGAGAAATCGATCCGGCAAAGCTGGCTGCCGGAACGAGTATGTCTGCCGAAGACTCACTGCACTTCGGCCTCATCCCGCGTATGCATCGCGGCCTCTTCGCCATGAATGAACTGCCGGAGCTGGATGAACTGGTTCAGGTCGGGTTGTTCAACATTCTGGAAGAACGTGACGTGCAGATTCGTGGCTACCCCATTCAGTTTGATCTGGACGTCATGATTCTGTTCTCAGCCAATCCTGCCACGTACAACCGCAGCGGCAAAGTCATTCCTCAGCTGAAGGATCGCATTGGCAGCCTGATCCAAACGCACTACCCGGAAGACCGCGATGCCGGTATTCAGATCATGGAACAGGAATGCGACATTCCTCTGGACGGCGACGTCCCGGTGGTTGTCCCCTGGTTCATGAAGCAGATCGTTGAAGAGATCAGCCGGAAGGCTCGCAAGAGCCGGTACATCGACCATCAGTCCGGTGTCAGTGCGAGGTTCAGTATTGCCAACTATCAGACAATGATCGCGAGTGCTCGACGACGTGGCGCGGTGCTTGGCGAAAAGCCAGCGGTGCCTCGTATCAGTGACCTCGGTCACCTCTATTCATCGTCCCTCGGCAAACTGGAAATTGATCTGATGAGCAGCCATCAGATGACGGAACGTCAGGTTCTGGACAGCGTGATTGCCGATGCCATCCGTGCCGTATTTGAAGAGTATGTCGAACAGCACGGGCTGCAGGAGATTAGTGAGATCTTCGCGAAGGGCGTGAAAATCGAAGTCGGCGACATGCTCCCCAGCAGTCATTATGAATCGCTACTGAAGCGAGTCCCGGCGGTCTGGGACAAAGCGTTCGAAGTGAATGCTTCAGAGAATCCCGCCATGCGAGCCTCCTGCGCCGAGTTCGTACTGGCAGGGCTCTACGCCACCGAGAAAATCAGCAGGTCTCAGAGACACGGCATCGTCACCTACGAAACCTAGCCATCGTTCCGACCGCGTAGTGGAACTCGCCAGAGTTCCTGCCCCCAAACCGTAGTGGAACTCGCCAGAGTTCCCATCTCCAAAACCCAACCCCCAAACTCACCAGACCTCCTGTCCGCGGCTCTCGTTTTGTATTGTTGCTCTGGCCGTTGAAGCAAATGGAAGGAAGGAGCTCTGGTGAGTTCCATTTCAGAGCCGGTTACGTTCCGGGTTTCATGTAGCGCTCTTTAAACTTCTTGTCCTTTTCGGCGCGGAGCTTCAGACCTTCGCGGTACATGTTGATGAAGTTCTCCGCTCGCTTCCAGGCGCGGGAGAACTTGTCCTGGACTTCCACGAACAGAAGAGCAGACCAGTCCCAGCCGCCGGGATGCCAGATGTACTCGTGTGTCAGCAGATGGATGTGGTTGTACTTCTCCAGGTTCTGAGTAATCACACCTTCCCGCCAGGCCTGAGTACTATCGCTGATGTACTTCATCTCCGTCAGGTACATCGGGTCGTACGTGTCAATCACGCCGGGCAGGGAGAACGTCTTGCCAGATCGCATCGGCATGTGTGACGACATCGCGTGGATCTTTGTTCTGAAGAACGTCTCGAACAGCCGGATCTGTGCTTCCGCTGTCGCGGCCGCGTCGAGTCCCAGTCGCTCGAACAGTGCTGCGTCATAGTGCAGCCCGATGTCATGGCCCAGATCCAGGATCCTTCGAATCTGCACGGCTTCTTCTTCTTCAAACGGGTTGTAGTCTGAAGTCTGCAGCAGGAAGAACGTGGACTGAATCCCAAACTCCGCTTCAATCTCCGCCAGTCGCAGAGCCGCCGGAATGCTGAATTCCACGTCATGGCGCATGATGACGAACTTCGGGAGATCGAAGATCGCCCGGCCCATCTTATGGACGTCACGGAAACAGATCGTCCGATGAGATGCCTTGATGGCCTGCATCATTTCGCGATAGTGGTCCGTCGTGAAGTCACGTCCGGGATCGTCGCTGCGAATCACTTTCATGTGCCAAGTCTCTTTCCTGTTGTCAGAGCCGATCGAGTCGGCTCAGTTGTTCCCTGACCAGTTCCTGCTGTTCCGCTTGAGGAAACTTCTTGTTGCACGCGAATCGGTAATTCGTGGTCCAGCAGATGCAGACATGTTTGATCGCCGGCGGCAACGTAGCAGGTCCCATCTCGAAACGTTTCCGTTATCGTTCCTGCGGGTTCGCTGGAGGATACTCCAGTGGGGCCGCATCGCCAGACAGAATAGCGAACACCGTCGGCCGTCGTGAAGGCCCCGGGATACGGTCGCGTCTGGGCACGCACCCAATTGACGATTCGCTGAACCGGCCACAACCAGTCGATGGCTCCGTCATCGGCATCGCGTTTGGGATAGAATCGTTCCGGCTCCCCTGAACTGTTCAATGGCAACAGCTTGATAGAACCGCTGACCAGATCGTTCCAGTTGCGAATGACTTCGTGGTTGAAGATCACTCGAGCCTTCTGCTGCAGCGTCTGGATGTCATCATGCGCTTCGATGGTAATCTTCGGAGCACTCAGCAGATCGCCGGCATCCGGCTGATCGTTGTATCGAAAAATGTGAGCATACAAAGACGTCGCTCCTTCGATCACGCTCCAGTTGATCGGCGACCGTCCTCGACCATTTGGAAGTCGATTCGCACAGGCATGCATTCCAAACACGCCGTTGCGGTGCAGGTCCAGGAACCATTGAGGAAGCAGGCGCTGCCAGCCAATGCAGAAGCCAACGTCCGCCTTGCAGTGGCCCAGGATGCTTCGATCGGACGGATCCTCGAGCTTGTAACTGGGCGAGACATGGACCGGAATCGTTCGTCCGTACTCGGTTTTCAGATCAGCCCAGGTCGGTACGTGGTTGCGATCAGCAACCTCTTTGGAAATGGTCACGATCCCGGACACGGGGCAATTGCGTCGCAGCAATGACTCGACAAACTCCGAGGTATTCTCTCGGCAGCCGATGACAACAGCGCCTCCCTGCCAATTGACCGATTCCATGAAACTCCCTTTCCGATTCGCTTCCCCGAGTCACCAACGGTTCGGGAGCGAATTGTTCACGGATCGTAATCTTCAGCCCCAAAACCCTCAACGCACTCCTCGCAACGACGCCGAATGTTCGCAATCCCCGGTTTTGCCGCGAATTCGCGATCCTTCCAGCTTCAGAAAATTCGCCGAAACATTCATTGACAGATCGGAACCTTCCGATATATTTGATTACGGAGACACAACATGGCACCGACAAAAATCAAACTGACAGAACTGGAAGCACTTGGGCAGGCCGCCGAATGCCTGCGGACTCTCGCGCATCCTCATCGCCTTCGCATGGTGCAGATGCTGTTGCAGGGTGACTATACGGTCGGCGAACTTGCGGAGGCCTGTGGAATCCCCAGTCCGATGACATCGGAACATCTGCGTCTGATGCAGCGCTGCGGTTTCCTGTCGAGCGAGAAAGATGGACGTTCGGTCTACTACAAAGTTGTGGAACCTCACCTGAAGAGCATTCTCGGCTGCATCGAAAGCCGCTTCGGCGTCGAACCCGTCGCCCGCTAAACCCGCCGGCCCGACACCGAAAACCGAAAACCGAAAACCGAAAACCGAAAACCGAAAACCGAAAACCGAAATCCGAAATCCGAAATCCGAAATCCGAAATCCGAAATCCAGGGAGACCATCCGTCTCCTTTTTCTTGTGTCATAAATATCGTCACCTAGAGACATGTCGACATTCATTCTTTGAGGAGGGAGACAACAATGGTCGCGACGATTACAGCGAAGGAACTGCAAGCCCGAATTCAGGCGGGTGAGTCTGTTGACCTGATCGACGTTCGTACGCCCGCGGAGTTCCGGGAAGTGCATGCGAATATCGCGAAGAATTTTCCACTGGAGAAATTCGACGTTGGCGGAGTGCTCGCACAACATCCTGGATCAGGCCCACTTTACGTTATCTGTCGATCGGGAAGCCGAGGCAAACAGGCCTGTGAAAAACTGGCCGCAGCCGGATGTACTCGCGCGATCAACGTTGAAGGCGGAACGCTGGCCTGGGAACAGGCGGGATTTCCAGTTGTTCGAGGCCGCAAGACGATTTCCCTGGAGCGACAGGTCCGAATCTGCGCCGGATTCATGGCCCTCACCGGCGGACTGCTTGGCATTTTCGTGGACCCCTGGTTCGCCGGCCTTTCGGCCTTTGTCGGAGCTGGCCTGATGTTCGCCGGCATCACCGACACCTGCGGCATGGCCCTGATCCTGGCTCGCATGCCCTGGAATCAGGTGTCCTCTCCGCCGGCAGCGTCTTCAACCAACACGCAGAACTGTTCAACACAGTCCAATGCAACTTGCTGCGGTTAGGACATTCTATCATCGAGGATATTCGAATGGGAAACTCGACACATCATCAGATCGTGATCGTTGGCGGAGGAACTGCCGGAATCTGTGTGGCTGCGAGGCTGCTGAAGGGGTGGTTCAATCATCGTGATGTCGCGATCATCGAACCCGCGGAAACACACTACTATCAGCCACTCTGGACACTGGTTGGCGGCGGTTGTGTGTCGAAGGAGTCGACGGGACGCCCCATGCGAAAGGTGATTCCGTCGAGGGCCACATGGATTCAGGATGCCGTGGCCACATTTGATCCGGAAACAAATTCACTGACGACGCGTATCGGGAAGACAATTTCTTATGACTGGCTGATCGTGGCGTCCGGTCTTCAGGTGAACTGGGACAAGATCCCAGGCTTGAAAGATGCTGTGACAAAGAACGGCGTCTGCAGCAACTATTCGTATGAGACAGTGGATTCCACCTGGAAAGCCATTCGAGACTTCAAGGGCGGCACAGCGATCTTCACAATGCCATCCGGTGCTGTGAAGTGCGGTGGTGCTCCTCAGAAGATCATGTATCTGGCAGATGAGACGTTTCGTCGGAACGGTGTGCGTGAAAAGACGCAGATTCATTTCAGTTCCGCACTGGCGAACATCTTTGCGGTGGATCGGTACCGCACGACTTTGGAAGATGTGATCGACCGCAAGGGGATCGAATGTCATTTTCGCGAGGAACTGATCGAAGTTCGAGGAACTACGAAGGAAGCTGTCTTTCGGAACCTCGACACCGGCGAACAGACAACGCGACACTATGACCTTCTGCACGCAACGCCTCCGATGGGACCGCCTGCGTTTGTTGCTCAAAGTCCGCTTGCCGACAAAGCCGGCTGGGTCGACGTGCAAAAGGACATCCTGCAGCACAATCGATTTCCCAACGTCTTCGCTCTTGGGGACTGTTCGAATCTGCCAACGTCGAAAACCGGCGCGGCCATTCGCAAACAGGCGCCTGTTGTCGTCGCCAACGTCATCGCGGCAATGCAGGGCGATAAACTACCAGCGAAGTACGACGGATATACGTCATGCCCACTCGTCACCGGCTACGGAAAATTGGTGATGGCCGAATTCGACTATGACAAGAATCCTCAGGAGACATTTCCGATCGATCAGTCTCAGGAACGCTGGAGCATGTGGGCCGTGAAGCGATACCTGCTGCCGCAACTGTACTGGCATGGCATGCTCAAAGGGTGGTTGTAAGCCTTCACCGATGACCGGAAGCAACCACAGAGAAACTGTGGACTGTCATGATTGGCGAAGATCACTGGAATCCCGTATCTCTCTGTTCTGTCCGTGAGGATCAGCCACAATGCTCATTCGAGCCACAACATCCGCCGCTCTGCTCGCTGCCGTCTTTCTTATGCCAGTCCACGCTCAGGAAAAAAGCGTTCGGCCTGGCGTCAACGACACGTTTCGCGATCCGGACCCCAAAGCCTTCACGGAACGCTTCGAGATTGAAAGCCGAGAGGTCTTTGCTAAGCGAAAGGAAATTCTAAAAGCCATTCAGCTGAAGCCGACCGACGTTGTGGCTGACATCGGGGCAGGAACAGGCTTGTTTACACGTCTTTTTGCGAGCAATCTTGGTCCGGAAGGCCGAGTCATCGCGGTCGATATCGCTCAGAGGTTTCTGGACCACATCGAAGTGACCTGCCGTGAACAGAACATCCGCAATGTTGAAACACTGTTGTGTAAGGATGACTCCACGGAGCTGCCGCCGGACTCAGTCGACATTGCTTTCATCTGCGACACGTACCATCACTTCGAGTTCCCGCAGAAGACCATGATATCACTGCTGAAGGCATTGAAGCCTGGTGGCCGAGTCATCGTGATCGACTTCAAACGCATCGAAGGCGAAAGCACGGACTGGACAATGAGTCACGTTCGAGCAGGTCAGGAGGTCTTCGAATCTGAAATCCTTCAGTCAGGGTTCATCAAAACTCACGAGGTGAAAGATCTGCTGAAAGAGAACTACATGGTGGTCTTTGAGCCAGCTGAAAAGAAACAGGCGGCGGTCGAAGTCCCTGCTCCGGCTGGCCGAGGGCGCGGACGAGGAATGGGTGCTGGTCGAGGTCCAGGCGGTGGTCGCGGAATGGGGCCTGATGCAGCAATGCGAGTCGATCAGGATGTCTTCCACTATCTGCTTGACCGACACCAGCTGATTCGTCGCGAAGTGAAGAATCTCGACAAGGGCGTGGAAACGATTACAGAATCGGATGACGCTGCAGTGGCAGCGAAGATCCAGGAACATGTCGCCGCAATGCACGAACGAGTCAAATCTGGTCGCGGCTTGAGATTCTGGGACGAGCTGTTTGTGGCGGTTTTTAAAAACTACGACAGGATCACGATGGTTGTTGAAAACACTGAACGCGGAGTGAAGGTCACCGAAACGTCCGACGATGCGTATACGGCTAAGCTGATTCAGGCACATGCCGTTGTCGTCAGTAAGTTCGTAGCACTCGGTTTTGATGAGGCTCATGAGAATCACCCCGCTCCGGCAGTTGATTCAGCCCCGGTTCCGGCTCCCGCTTCCGCGACGCCGCCTGTTGTCGACCCCAATCTGCTGTACCCGATCATCCAGGGCTACGGCGGCGTTGTCGCTGTGGAGGATGCCGTTGAGCAGCCACGTGCTGGCATGAAACTGGTTCTGGATGTGGCGTCCGAAGCGAAAGGACCTGAAGAGGTCAACAAGGGCCTGGATCGAGCCGCACGACTGTTGAACTTGTATGGCGCAGCAGGGCTCAAGGCGTCTGACGTCAGCTTAACGGTCGTTCTGCATGGCGAGGCAACGAAGTCTGTGCTGTCTGATGAGGCATGGGAATCACGGTTTCAGGTGAAGCACAATCCCAGCCTGCCGCTGATAAAACGACTGCAGCAGGCGGGTGTGGAAGTGATGGTGTGCGGACAAGCTCTCAGCTACAAAAAGATTGAACGAAACGAAGTGGCGTCGGACATTCTGGTTGCGGCGGCGGCCCTTACTGTAGTTCTGAATCGCCAGACCGATGGATTTGCCTATGTGCCTGTGCCATAGTTGATGCAGACAGGTGTCATTGAACTTCACTGAGCACGACTTTGGAGCAGTCAGAATGTCCCCTACACCAAAAGTCGCAGCCACATCGAGTCTGATGAAATGGCTGCTGGCCCTCGCGATGACGGCAATCGTCACTCTGATGCTGCTGTTTCTTGCAGGGGTATTCCATCGCAAAGTGCCGTCTGAAGCTGTCCCAATGACGACTCGCTCAGCAGACGGCCTGAAGCATGTGGCGGTTCGCCTGTTGAAACAACCCCGGTACGAAACCGCCACTGGCACGGTCAAGCCGGTTCACGAATCCGCTGTCGCCTCCAGGCTGCTTGCGAAGGTGCTGGAGATCAGTGTGACGGCTGGACAATCGGTGCTCAAAGATCAGGTGCTGGTGAAGCTCGACGACGCGGATTTGCAGGCTCGTTTGCAACAGGCAGAGGCTGGCCTCGCCAGTGCTCAGGTGCGGAGTGAGCAAACTCGCACTGAATTTGGACGGGCAGAGCAGCTCAAGTCGAAGAATGCGATTTCGCAGACAGATTTTGATACTGCTCAGGCTGCAATGAAGGGTGCCGCTGCGGAATTGGAACGAGCCACTCAGGCCCTGAAAGAATCTCAGGTGATGCTCGACTACGCCACAATCCGCTCGCCAATGTCCGGTACAATCATCGACAAGCGAGTGGAAGTGGGTGATACAGTGAGCCCAGGTCAGATGTTGCTGACGCTGTTTGATCCCACTCACATGCAGATGGTGGCATCGGTGAGAGAATCTCTCGCCCTGAAACTCAAACCGGGTCAACTCATCCCAACGCGGCTCGATGCTCTTGACTTCGACTGTGAAGCCACCATCAGCGAAATTGTTCCGGAATCCAATGTTGCCAGTCGATCGTTTACTGTCAAAGTGACGGGGCCGTGCCCTCCCGGAGTCTACAGTGGTATGTTCGGTCGCCTGATGGTGCCCCTTGAGGATGAAGAAATTCCAGTGATTCCAGTCGCCGCGGTTCGAAAAGTTGGCCAGCTAACAATGGTTGATGTTGTAAGTGACAATACCATTTCCCGCCGCAATATTCGCCTGGGACGAACGATGAAACAGGATGTGGAAGTGCTGGCTGGACTTGTCGAGGGTGAACTGGTTGTGATTGAGTGTGGCTTAGAACCGTCCACGGTCCCGTCACGATGAAAGACTGGCAGGAAATTCGATCATGACCAAATCCGGCGAAACAGATCTGAATCAGGGTCCCTCTGATCCACTGTCGCGAATCGTGCGGATATTCCTCGAATCAAATCTGTCGATCATTCTGATCGTGTTCTCCATCATCGTCGGCGTCGCCGCGCTGCTGATTACGCCGCGAGAAGAAGACCCGCAGATTGTTGTGCCACTGGCCGACATCTACGTCAATTTCCCCGGGCACTCAGCGTCCGAAGTGGAGCAGCTTGTCTCATCACCACTGGAACGAGTGCTGTATCAGATCGACGGTGTTGAATACGTTTACAGCATGTCAAAGGAGAATCAGGCGATCATCACCGTACGGTTTTACGTCGGAGAGGACCGCGAACGAAGCCTTGTCAAGCTGTTCAAAAAGCTGGATGAGAACCGCAGTCAGGTTCCACCGGGCGTCACTGGCTGGGTCATGAAACCTGTCGAGATCGACGATGTCCCGGTGACAACGCTGACAATCAAGGGGACCGATCAAGATACTCATTCGCTGCGCCGTATCGGCGAGGAGATGGTTGAGCGGCTGGCGGAAGTTCCGCAGGTGTCACGAGCCGAAGTCATCGGCGGGGAGCCGCGAATGATCCGGCTCAACATGGATCCGGAACGCATGCGAGGCTACGGGCTTAGCCCGCTGGAGATTCAGCGGGCCATTCAGGGAGCGAATGTTTCACTGCCGGTCGGCGAGCTGACTCTGGGTGATCAGGTTTCACAAGTCACGGCAGCCGCAGCGGTGACTCGCCCGGAACAGCTCAACAATCTGGTCGTTGGAGTTGCCGACGGTCGCCCGGTCTTCCTGAGAGATGTCGCAACGATTGAAGACTCGTCGGCGGAGATATCCAGCTATGTGCGACACGGCTGGGGGACAGCTCGGAACTTTGAGAATGGGCAGCCTGACGCCGTTGTGCCGCGAGAAACAAACGAAGGATGGTCACAGTCTGCCGTCACCATCGCCATCTCCAAGCAGAAAGGCGCAAACTCTGTTACCGTCGCAGACAAAGTCATTGAAGCCGCTCACAGACTGGAGCGCGATGTTCTCCCGGATGATGTCGAACTGATCGTGACTCGCAATTATGGTCATACGGCGAATGAGAAGGTCAATGAACTCGTCGAAGGGCTGGGGATCGCGATTGTCATCGTCATCGCGCTGCTGACGCTGAGTCTCGGCTGGCGAGAAGCGTTTATCGTCGCCGTTGCAGTTCCCGTGGTATTCGGCCTGACTCTGGCTGTGAATCTTCTGTTCGGCTACACGATCAACCGCGTGACCCTGTTTGCATTGATTCTGGCTCTTGGACTTCTGGTAGATGACCCGATTGTCGATGTGGAGAACATCGCTCGACACTTTGAAGAAAAGAAGAAGGCGTCGCGTCAAATTGTTCTGGAAGCGGTCGCCGAGATTCGACCACCTTTGATCAGTGCGACGCTCGCGGTCATCGTGAGCTTTCTGCCAATGTTCTTCATCACAGGGATGATGGGCCCATACATGTCGCCGATGGCTCTGAATGTGCCTGTCTCCATGGTGATGTCAATGCTTGTGGCATTCACGATCACTCCATGGCTGTGTTTTCATATCCTGAAAGGAAAAGCAACCGCCCATCACGGAGGAAGCGTTTCGAGCATCGCGTCTGCATCTGAGCCCGCTGTTTCCACCGAAGCCGAAGAGTCCAGGGTCCATGAAATCTACGATCCGGAACTCGTTAAACAGTCGTTTCTGTATCGTTTCTTCCGTCCCATCATGGTGCCAATGCTGAAGACTCGACTTCGAGCCGTCGGCTTCCTGATTCTGATGGCCGGGCTGACACTGGCCACCGCCGGCATGGCCGCGACAAGATCAGTGCCGCTCAAAATGCTGCCGTTTGACAACAAGAACGAGTTCCTTCTGGTGCTCGATATGCATGAGGGAACATCGCTGGAGCGAACCAACGCCGTCGTAGCGGAGTTCGAGCATTTGCTTGCCACGGTTCCTGAAGTTACCGATTTCACGAGCTATGTGGGCACGCCCGGCCCGATCGATTTCAATGGACTGGTCCGACACTATTATCTTCGACAGGGATCACATCTGGCAGAGATTCGTGTGAACCTCGCTGGGAAGAAGAACCGCCGTCAGCAAAGCCACGCGATCACGCTGCGTCTTCGTGATCAGATGACAGAACTGGCGACAAAGCACGACGCTCTGGTTCGGCTTGTGGAATTGCCTCCGGGACCGCCGGTGCTGGCGTCGGTGGTTGCGGAGGTGTACGGTCAGCCTGATCACAGCTACGAGGATCTGCTTGATTCGGCCACGATCGTCGCGAATCGCCTGAAGGTTGAGCCCGGTCTTGTTGAAGTCGATGACATCAGCGAGGCCGCATCGGAGAAACTGGTCTTCGTAACGGATCAGGAGAAAGCTGCGATCGCCGGTGTCTCTGTTGCTGAAATTGCTGCGACGCTCCAGATTGCACTTGGCGGTACAGGCGATGACATTGTTCGACTGGAAGGAGAGCGACATCCGCTGCGAATCAATCTGCGGCTGCCCGTAGCGAATCGCTCCAGCCGGCATGATCTGAGTCAACTGCATGTCAAAGGAGCAACCGGGGCTCTCGTGGCGCTGGCCGAACTGGGGAATTTTGAAGTTCAGCAAGTGGACCAGACCATCTATCACAAGAATTTGAAACCGGTTGTCTATGTCTTCGCCGAGTGTGCGGGGCGGCCGCCGGCCGAGTGCATCGTTGACGTTCAGGCAGACCAGGTCCTGAACAGGAAAAGCTCAAACATTTCTGCTGAAGTCGGTATGCCTCGCTCTGTTGAATCTCGCACCTATTTCAACAACGGCAGCGGCCTTGCATGGAGTGTTCCGGAAGGCATCGACGTCATCTTTTCCGGCGAAGGCGAGTGGAAGATCACGCTGGATGTCTTCCGCGATCTGGGGCTGGCCTTTGCCGCCGCGATGCTCATGATTTACATCATTCTGGTCGCGCAGACTGGCTCGTTCGCACTGCCGATTGTCGTCATGACTGCCATCCCGCTGACTGTGATCGGTGTCATGCCGGGCTTCTGGTTACTGAATGCGACCAATGGCAACGTCGTGGGAGGCTATGCCGATCCCGTGTACTTCACCGCAACGGCAATGATCGGCATGATTGCTCTCGCTGGCATCGTCACACGTGACAGCATCATTCTGGTGGACTTCATCGAACTCGCCATCCGACATGGTCGCCCTCTCTTCGATGCCATCCTTGAAAGCCGCGTTGTTCGCCTTCGACCAATCCTGCTGACCGCCGGAGCCGCTCTGTTGTCCAGCATCCCCATCACTCTTGACCCGATCTTTTCCGGCCTCGGCTGGTCGCTCATTTTCGGCCTCGTTTCATCCACTCTGTTTACACTCTTTGTCATCCCAGTGAGCTACTGGCTCCTCAAAGGCACACGCCCAACCCCGTAGTGGAATTCACCAGAATTCCTGCTTTTTACCGTAGTGGAATTCGCCAGAATTCCTCCCCCTCACCGTCATCGCCCCGTCGCATTCACTCATACGGAAGTCGGTCGACTTCCACGACAACAAGTGATCAAACATGCCCGCTGATCTCACACAAATCAAGGCGAAAGTCACGCCACGGAGTTCCGCCGAAAGGGCGGAAGACAACCATGATCAACACGTGTCCCGAGCCACGATCAATTTCTGGCTGGACGCCGTACTGGCCCTGTTGCTGGTGTCTCTGGCAATCGTCGCAACAATTGTGCAGTTTGTGTTTCCGCCCGGAACCGGAGCCAAAGGCTGGCTGCTGTGGAGCATGAACTTCAATCAATGGTCTTCGATTCAGTATGGTGTACTTGCAGCGTTCGGAATCGCATGCGTGCTTCACGTCATGCTCCACTGGTCGTGGGTCTGCACGATTGTCGCCAGAAAATTGCTGCGCAATGCCATCGTTCCTGACGACGGTGTTCAGACCATTCTTGGCGTAGGGTTCCTGATCGCACTGCTACTCATTGGAGCCACAATTGTCGGTACAGCCATCGTGACCATCCGAATGCCCGCACCGTAAGCCGTTAACCGCACCTCGCCGTCAGGCATCGGCAGCAATTGTCAGAATCCTGTCAACGCATCGGAATGGTCGCTGAATGGCGACGAACTGGAAATCAAAACCGTACTCAGCCGACTGCAAAAACCTCAACCCGTGCTGATCAGTCTGAATGGCGAAATGCCCGATCCGCATTATCTTCAGACATCGCGCCCGGAAACACTCATCCTGATCCTCGGCCCCCGCGACGGCATGCCCGCACCGGAACTGCTGCCAGCAGCCCAAAAGTAGCCCCCGTCACTCCGTGGTGGGAACCCGCGGCAGGAAAGCACCGATGACTCCGTCGCAGGAATCTCGCGTCGGAGATACGAGCCACGTTAATCGCCAACAGCTGGCAGTGATAAAAGAAGCCGGGAGATGTGACCTGAGTATGACACACCTTCCGGCCGATGACGCTCAACGATTGGCTTAGTCGTTTGTGAACAGGTCATCCTTCAGTTTCCGACCAACCGATCGCAGCACGAGAGTACGGTCGTTGGCGTTTACAGTTCCATCGCCGTTCACATCACGTTCCACATTGGTCGAACCGAATGCCGCAAGAACCAGGTTACTGTCGACCGTATCGACTTTTCGGTCACCGTTGACGTCACCAAGCAGACGGAAGAAGCTCTGTGTGGCTTCAAAGGCTCCGTTTCCATCAAGGTCAATCCCGATCTGGTAATAGCCATCACCAGCCGTCGTATTGCGGTTGCCCCCAAGACCATTCGTTCCAAAGTCGATGCGAGCACTGTTACCGACCTTTGTGAACATTCCTGCAGTGAGCGGAACATTCACCGGATTCAGGCCATTGAGGTCGTTCTTTGTCAACTGGAATCGACCGTTGTTAATCAGGTTCATAATGTCGTCAGGCTGGTCGAATACGACGTCGAGATAGCGGACGTATGACCTTTGAGTCTGTCCAAGCTGGACATCAATTCCATTGACCTCGCTCGTGTTGGTGACGGAAACCGTAAAGATCTTTTCAACTGCCAGTCCGCCCTGATCCACCGACTGAACTCTGATCGAATAACTGTTCTTTACTTCATAGTTGAAGACGGCGTTTGTTTTCAGAACACCTCCCACGATCTGAAAACTTGCGTTGTCGGTCGAACCCGTGCCTGTAACCAGCGTGTACGTGAACGTATTGCCGGAATCCGGGTCTGTTGTGGAAAATGAGCCCACGGGAGTTCCGATGGCCTGATTTTCTGCTACCGAATTGCCGGACAGGGAAATGTCGGTCGGTGCTTCATTCACGTTGGTGATCGAGATCGTGAAGACTTTGTCGAACGTCAGATTGCCAGCATCCGTCGCTCGAACAGTCACCGAGTAGCTGCTTCCAGCTTCAAAATTGAAGGAGCTGTTGGCTCGCAGTGAAGTTCCGCTAATGTTGAACAGGCCGTTGTTACCGAGACCAGTTGGCAAGGTGAACGCGAGCGAATCACTCAGGTCGGGATCCGTTCCTGAAAGTGTCCCGACCACGGCATTGGTCCCGGCATTCTCCGCCAGAGAACTGTTGGTCAGGCTGATGTCCGTCGGAGCTTCGTTCACATCGGTGATGGTGATTGCGAAGGCTTCGTCGTAGGAGAGACCACCTGCATCCGTCACTCGGACGGTCACTGAGTAGCTGGAACCAGCTTCGAAGTTGAAGGAACTGTTGGCTCGCAGTGATGTGCCACTGATATTGAAGAGGCTGTTGTTACCAAGCCCTGCTGGCAAGGTAAACGTAAGCGAATCACTCAGGTCGGGATCCGTTCCTGAAAGAGTACCGACAACCGCATTGGCCCCGGCGTTCTCTGCCAGTGAAGCGTTCGTCAGGCTGATGTCGGTTGGTGCTTCATTCACGTCAGTGATCGTGATCGCGAAGGCTTCGTCATAACTGAGTCCACCAGCATCTGTCACTCGTATGGTGACGGAATAGCTGCTTCCCGCCTCAAAGTTGAAGGAGCTGTTGGCTCGCAGAGAGGTACCACTGATGTTGAACAGACTGTTATTGCCCACACCGGAAGGAAGACTGAAGATCAGTGTGTCGCCAACATCCGGGTCAGTTCCGGACAGAGTGCCGACAACCGCGTTGGCTCCGGCATTCTCGGCCAGCGTGCTATTGGTCAGGCCAATGTCCGTGGGAGCCTGATTGAACTGAAAGTTGACGATACTGGACAGTTCGGAGTTTGTCAGAAACGCCCCGGCTTCTCCGGCAAATCCGTTTCCGGTCACCAAAGCATTGGCGGCCGAGACGGCATCGGCACGATTTGTCGCAAGGATTGCAAAGCTGGCAACGCGTTTCGTTTCTCCCGCTCCAATCGTGACATCGAAGCTCCAGTCGACATTGTCTTCAGTGACGGCGACGGCGGTTGGGGAAAGGCCCGTGGAGTTTCGAATGAAGTGGATAACGGCCGGAGCCCCTGAACCGTCCCCGTCGTCCGTTCCAAACCACGTATCCGTGGCCTCGACAATCGTGTCCCCGTCAGACGTCAAGAACACGCTGGTCGTTGCATCAGTGCCAAGATTTCCAAATGTACGTACTGGCACCGTGACTGGACTTCCGGTGGAATTCGTCAGCGTGTTGATCGTTCGTGCAAAGCTGTAACTTCCCGTGGACGGAACGGTCACCTGCCGTGACACAGACAGGCCGGAAATTGTCGTCGCTGGAACCATGAGTGTCTGATTGCTGTTTGCCAGAACTGGAGATGCCAGCGCGGGGCTGTAATCCGTACCGCCAACACTCAGCCGACCAACGCCGTCGAAAACGCCCGCCGTGCCCTGAACAAACTGCCCGGCTCCCGCACCGCCATACTCTGGATCGAACGTGAATCCTCCGGGAGTTGCAAAGCTGGACGTATCGGCTCCCACCACAAAATCCCGCAGCCAGTTTCCGCCAGCCGTTCCGTTGCCATCACCATCCAAAGCAACACCGGAGGCATTTGTAATGGTATCTTTGACGGTCAGTCGCCACGTGTCTTCCGCCAGAGCCGGGAAGGTCAGCGTTGCCGTGTTGCCGGAAATACTCACACTGGTCGGATTAATTGCGGTGTCCGAATTGAGCAGCAATCCATCCGATCCAGCTCGCTGCAGCTGATAGTTCGTAGTCAGCTCGGCTCCGCCATAAGAGGTTGCTGCCCCTGCAGTGCCTGTTCCGCGAATCCAAATTCTGTAGGAGTTAAGCGTCAACTCTGTGTTGGTCGTGTTTGGCCCGACACCACCAATGTTAGGCGCTGTTGGGACACACGTACCCCCAAAACCTGCATAGAACCAATCGGCCCCACCGGAGTTTGCCTGAAATGCTGTATTAAATGATCCAAATAAGAGATTCGTCGTGTCATGTCCAGCAAGCGTTGTCAGCATCCCGCTGTTGAACGTGGTCTTGTAGGTATCGACGGTGTATTTCGCGTTGAATCGGCCCAGCCCGACGTTGGTTGCGTCAATGTCATGCCGAATCTCCGCGGTTGCTGCGCCAGCAAAAAATGAATCCAGATTCCTTGTGTGACCCGTCGTCAAACCGACTGTCCCGGTATTGGAAACAATGTCATTTGACGAAGGCTCACTGCCAATCACGCTATTCACGCCCAGCATCCATCCGCCGCCGGCGGTGGTCATGTCGCAATACACCTGAAAAGCGTCGGACGGAGAGCCTCCAGTAACGTCAATCCAGTAGATTCCATCGGCCGCCGATGGGTTGACGGCCTTGATTTGGGACGCACTCATGGCCGGATTCTGCTGACTTCCCAGTGCAAAGGAGACCGCTTCACTGAAAGTCACCGTGACGGTGGTCGTGTTCGCTGCTGCGGTCCCGGTCGAAAGGAATGAGGTATCTGTAATGGTTGCGGCCAGCAGTGATCGAGTTTCCAGGGATTCCGTTGACGATTGCCGACTCGTGCGGCGAGTTCGACGGTGGGCTGATGCACGCAGTGATCGAAACATTGTTCGGTAGAGGCTTTGAAGGCGATCGAACATGGAAACCTATCCTTTCGGGCGGGAAAAAACGGAGTCAGAACACGTCGCTGGACCTTCACGGCAAGAGATTCAATAACCTCCTGAAGATCCCATTACTACAAAGCGACCTCTGACGGAACGTCCGCGGTCCAGCCGCTGACCGGGATCATCCTCAGTCAACACCGTGAGCCGGGAGAGATGAAAATTCTGGCCACACACTTCACTGTTCCGGGCCAACGCGATTCAAATTTCATCCCCGCGGAAGTTGATCTCGGTGCAATCACGGTGAGGGCGTTGAATCGTTGTGCAAAACATGCTGCAATCGGAAAGGTTTCTATCGACTATTCTGAGACATGCAAGGAAGTGGGGGCGAACGACCGCCACTTACTGCAGAAATTAAGTAATTTGGGGAAGGCTTGTGCATGCACCTTACAAATGAAAAAACGCGAGCCAGCGTGAGCCGGCTCGCGTAAAGTTTGCTGAGTTTAGAAATGCTGATTCACAGAACTGACTTGACCCCTGTATGCCACAGTTCAAATCGTTCCAGACACCACCCAGACCAGGGAATAGCACCTTTCCCCTGCTTAGCAGGCAGCGTCTCTGCGTTCCACTTGGGACGTTCGGCGACGTCGCTTCAAATACAATGCAAGGCCACCTGCCAGCAACAAAAAAGAGCCGGGTTCGGGCACGGCGGTGATCGTGAATGGATTGAACGAGTTGCCATCCAGAGTCAGACCTCCAAATGAGGGATCAAAAAATTGAGTCCCGCCGTCGTTCTTCAGTTCGATCTGGAACTGGTTGCCAAGGTTGGCAAGTGTCGCATCAATGTTCAGTCGGAACAGAAGAAACGATCCGTTGTTCTGATGGATCGGTACCCCGGCCATGCTGATCGTTGCGTCCCCGCCGACATAATCATCGTTGGTATTGACGGCACTGGTCACCAGGCCAATTGGGGGCGGAGATATTGAGTCGCCAAAAAATACGTAACCCGGATCCGAGAGCTGAGAATCACTTTGCGGGTTGGAAAACTGCAAACCACTCGGAGGCGACGCTCCGAGGGGAGTAATTCGAAAATGTGCCGAAAAAGAATCCAGCAAATCTGGAGTCGCCTGAGCCGCATTGCTCGACACCATCACATCGACTGTCCCCAGCCCTCCAGCGGTCACTGTACCACCGACGTAAGTGATGATAATCGCCGCAGGAGCCGCAGATGGGATGGCAAGCAGAACTGCCAGAAAACACAGAATTCGCATCGCCGTTCACTTCCCTTGCAATCTGTGCGGCCGACCCTCATTGGTCGCCCCCACAGTGCCAGATGTCAACCTCCCGGTCTCTTTGGGAGTCTCGGCAAGATAGTGGCGATGCGTTGGCCTACGCCAGCAGTTGGTTCTAAAAATTTTTCCGATTTTCCAAAATCGCCCTTGCACTTCTGATTGCGGTAGTATCCACATTTCCGCCCTGGGAACCGGCTGCCATATGCCATTGCATCGAAATCTTCTCCAGGTTTCAAAAATCTCTCTGTTGCTGTCAACTTTGATGAGGGAGTCCGGGGGCCTCGCGTCGCGAGATAGCTTCAACGTGATGTTTCGTATTGCGTGAAGCCATCTTTGCCCCGAGGTCTTCGTATGTTGTTGTCTCGCTTTGTCCGGTTTCTTTCCGAGTCCTGTCGTCCTCAATTGCTGACTCGACGGCAGAAACGCGGGCGTCAGCATGTGGAGCATCTGGAGAGCCGGGCCCTGTTGAGTGCCGGGGAACTGGACGCTTCGTTTGGCACGGGCGGAATTGTGCAGCATTCGTGGGGAGCTTTCACGGATGAGGCCTACACGCATGCCATTCAGGCCGATGGCAAGATCGTCGTCGCTGGTTATACCTACAACGGTTCACGCCGCGATATGAAGGTGGCCCGATTCAACGTGGACGGGAGCGTGGACAGCAGTTTTGGATCGGGAGACGGAGCGGCCACTGTGTTGACGGCCAGCTCGGCAGCAACAGGTATTGCAATCCAGTCCAACCAGTTCATCGTTGTGTGCGGTGTACTGGGAGACCAGGTCTTTGTGCAGAGACTTGATACCGACGGCAATGTGGACATGACGTTCGGGACCAATGGAATTCAAACCATCGCTGTCGGGCCCTACGCTGACTCTGCCAGCACTATGTTGATTCAGCCTGATGGCAAGATCGTGGTTGGAGGCTGGTATTACTCCACAACCAGCTCCAACATGGATTCCTACCTGCTGCGTCTTACCTCGGCAGGAACATTGGATACCAGCTTTGGCAGCGGAGGCATCTTCCGCTACTCAGAAACATCCAACTACGAAGAAGTGCGTTCCATTGCGTTGCAACCGGACGGCAGCGTGGTGTTTGGCGGGACTGAGTTCAACGGCAATGAGTACGATGGATTCCTCCGGCGAGTCGATGCATCAGGAACGCTCGACAGTTCCTTCTCACCGCCACTCCTGGCCAGCGATAAGAACGACCGTTTTGAAAAGGTCCTGGTCCAGCCGGACGGTAAGATTGTTGCCACGGGCTGGCAGAGCAAGAACGCAGCCGCCAACACTGTGGTGGTCAGGGTCACAGCGGCTGGTGTCTATGATACCGACTTCTCCGGCGACGGCATCCAGGTGTTAAATTACGGCGGTGATTTCGACTACGGCCTCTCCGCCGCACTTCGTGAAGATGGGAAGCTGGTCGTCGCGGGGTCGGGCAAGTTGTCAGGCAATCCGACGCTGGCTCTGGCACGATTGAATCCCGACGGCAACATCGACACCAGTTTCGGAAACGGCGGAATCGCCACAGCACCGTATTCGGCCAATGGCGATCTGTTCTATTCCGTCGCCTTGCAAAGCGACTGGAAGATCGTCGCTGTGGGAGACACCGGATCGGACATCGTGCTGGCACGGTTTGAAGGCACAAGTGCTCCGACGGATATCGAGCTGTCGAAATCGTGGGTTCTGGAACAGCAGCCGGTTGGCACTGTTGTGGGAACACTGCTTTCTGTCGACCCGGATCTGCTGGACACGCATACGTATGCCTTCGTCAGTGGCACAGGCGACACGGGCAACGCAGCCTTCACCATCAGCGGCAACCAGTTGCTGACGAACGCCGTCTTTGATTATTCGGTCGCCCATTCCTACAGCATTCGAGTCCGCTCGACGGACCAGCGAGGCCAATCGTTTGAGCAGTCCCTGACGATCGCCATCGACACCCCGCCAACGGTTGTCAGCACCTCCTTCAGCAGCACCGGCTACCTTCCCGTCGGCACCACACAACTGACCGTCACCTTCAGCGAACCGGTCCTCGGAGCCAACCTTCCCGGCAACTACGAACTCCGAGCCGCCGGCCCCGACGGCCTGCTGCTGAACTCCGACGTGGCCATTAATCCAACGTCTGTCTCCGTCAACGGCAACATCGCCACCTTGTACTTCACGGCCTTGACAGCGGATACGTACCGTTTGACGGTGAAGGATGCGATTGCGGATCTGTATGGAAATGCACTGGATGGGAATGGGGATCGACTGGTGGGCGGTCACTGGAATGGAGATGTTGTGGCCGTCAACAGCACCCCATTGCGTCCCATTCAATTAGCATCGTCGTCAAGTAACGGTACGCCTGGTAACATTGACTCTTACGACGTCAACTCGATCAGCGCGGATGGCCGCTACGTGGCGTTTGCGAGTGCGGCGAGTAACCTTGTCGAACACGACACCAATGGCACGTGGGACATTTTCGTGAAGGATCTAGCTCCGGGGGGAGCGACAACGCGCGTTTCCACGTCCTCAGTGGGGTTGCAAGGAAACAATTCCTCTGACTGGCCCTCGATCAGCGCGGATGG